>Ga0335079_10006865_pt1 | contig 13005 bp, 10 predicted proteins | sample Lox_Sample_33_FD_206719 | JGI IMG/M metagenome (GOLD analysis project Ga0335079, IMG submission 206719) | Soil microbial communities from Loxahatchee National Wildlife Refuge, Florida, United States - Lox_Sample_3.3 | ecosystem: Environmental > Terrestrial > Soil > Wetlands | place: USA... | reverse complement strand
AATCCGGCTTGATGACGATGTATCCCGGAATCACTGCACCCGGAATGTAAGAATTGTCGGCGCGATTGTTACTATACGTCTTCGTTTTCGAGACCGTGCCGACTCCTGCCACATACGAAGTGCTCGATCTGCTGCCTTTGACTTATTTGTGGCGCACGGTAGGATGCAAGGCAATAGCACTTCTATGCCATACACCGTGCCGGTATTCGATGAGTTTGTGAAGAATATCAGCCTAACTGGCGACCATCACGAGGTGGCGCGTCGCATTTGTAGAGAGGCGCTCTGGATTGATACCGGAAGTAATCCAGACGGGCTGTGACGGCAGAGGCCACGCCGGGGGACATTGGGGGGACAAGAAAAAGGTGTTTGGGGATGGTCCGGAAGCTGTTAACTGACGCCAGAGAAACGAGTTATTGGATTTAACAGCCGAATGCTCTACCATTGAGCTACCGGGGAACAGGTTTACGTTCCGTTTGGTTTTAATACAGACCTCGAAATGAAGCTACCTGGAGGCGCGAGGTGCACTCAACCGGCCTTGCTTAATGGTTCTTTCTGACCGCGCAGCGCTAAAATGGCCCGGCAGACTCTCGCCGTCAACCTCGCAACCGCAGCGCATCGCCGGCAAGAGTGCTGCGAACCATCACGATCAATCCCGCAGCCACTACAGCTCAACGGCCTCCGCAACAAATAGTCCCTTCGATACCGCAATGAGATCGCCTATTACGCTCAACACACGAGCCTCTCTAGCTGCGGGCTTGACACAACTTTCTTCTCATTGTTAACTCGCCGCACCGAGGAGGTCTCTCCATGAAACGCAATCGATACCTTTGTGCCTTGGCGCCCGCGGCAGCGCTGCTCTTTCTCTGCGCCACCCCTCTACGCGCGCAAGAATCCGCGAACAAGCTCACCGCGATGGACGAATTCCAGATTCAGCTTCCTACCGATCCGCAAATCTCGCCCGACGGTAAGAAAATCGTCTACGTCCGCGGCTTTTCCGATCCGATGACCGACCGGCGTTACGGCAATCTGTGGATCATCAATGCCGACGGCACGGACCATCGTGCTCTGACCAGCGGCAATCACGGCGACTCCTCACCGCGCTGGTCGCCCGACGGCACCCGCCTCGCCTATCTTTCCGACGCCGACGGCAAGCAGCAAATCTACATTCGCTGGATGGACTCCGGCCAGACCGCGCGCATCACCAACCTCGAAGAATCGCCCAGCGCCATCGCGTGGTCGCCCGACGGCAAGATGCTCTCCTTCTCCGCGCTTGTGCCCGGCAAAGGTCCGCGCATCGCGGATCTCCCATCGGCTCCGGCGGGCGCCAAGTGGGCCGATCCCGCGACGGCTTACGACCGCCTGGTATATCGCTTCAACGGCGTCGGCTATCTCAAGCCCGGTTTCCAGCAAATTTTTGTCGTCTCCGCGGAGGGCGGCGCGCCGCGCCAAATTTCCAACGGCAATTTTCCGAATGGCGGTAATGAGTTCGGTCCGAGCCGGGCGACGTGGACGCCCGATGGCAAATCGCTGCTCGTCTCCATCAATCGTCATCCGGAATCCGACCACGCCTACTTCGACACCGAAGTTTACGAGTTTAGCCTCGCCGACGGCTCCGTGCGCCCGCTCACCAATCGCAACGGCCCCGACAACAATCCGGTCATTTCACCCGACAGCAAATGGATCGCCTACACCGGCTTCGACGATCGCTATCAGGGCCACCAAACCACCAAGCTCTACCTCATGAGTCGCACGGGTTCCGGCTCCCACTCCATTTCCGACAAGCTCGATCGCGACATTCAGAGCCCGGAATGGGCGCCTGACAACAGCGGCGTTTACTTCGCATACAGCGACCGCGGCGACACCAAAATCGGCTTCCTCTCCCCCGACGGCACGCTGAAAAAAATAACCGACCATGTTTCGTCTGCAACGAGCGCCTATGGCGGCGGCTCTTTCTCCGTGTCGCACTCCGGCGTCATCGCCTTCACCTACGGCCGCCCGGATCTCCCCGGCGATATCGCGGTCATCAACAACGGCGCCATGAAAGTCCTCACCGCGACCAATCAGGAGTTGCTGGAACAGAAGAAGCCCGGCCGCGTCGAAGAAATCAATTACAAATCCTCCAAAGACAATCGCGACATTCAGGGCTGGGTGGTGCTGCCGCCGGACTTTGACGCCAACAAGAAATATCCCCTCATCCTCGAAATTCACGGCGGGCCTTTCGGCGACTACGGCGACCGCTTCGACTTCGAGAAGCAAGTGTGGGCGTCGATGGGCTATGTCGTCGTTTACACCAACCCCCGCGGCAGCACCAGTTACAGCGAAGAGTTCGCCAACCTCATCCACCACGCCTATCCGGGCGACGATTTCTACGACATGAACAGCGGCGTGGACGCGGTTATCGCCAAGGGCTACATTGATACCAACAATCTCTTCGTCACCGGCGGCAGCGGCGGCGGCGTGCTGACGGCGTGGACTATCGAGCACACCGATCGTTATCGCGCGGCGGCGTGTCTCTATCCGGTCATCAACTGGTACAGCTTCGTGCTCACCAGCGACATTCCCTGGACCGCCAAATACTGGTTCCCCGGCAATCCCTGGGACAACACCGAGCAATACATGCAGCGCTCGCTCACCAATCTGCTGAACAAAGTCAAAACGCCCACGCTCCTGATGACCGGCGAAGCCGACTACCGCACGCCCATCTCCGAAGCCGAGCAGTTCTATGCCGGCCTAAAACTGCTGAACGTTGAAGCGGTCCTCGTGCGTGTGCCCGAGGAGCCGCACGGCATCGGCCGCCGCCCCAGCCACCACATCACCAAAATGCTGTATGTCGCCGGCTGGTTCAACCAACACAAAGCGAATTAGCTTTCCTAGCGCGTCCCCTGGGGCACAGGCTTCAGCCTGTGCTCCGACGATCTCAACTCTTCGTTATGCCCTGATCGTTCTCGGACCAACGAGTCGCGACCGCAACTCACGTCGCAGTTCTAGCGGCGGGGCTTTAGTTAGACCCGTCCTTTTCTCTTTGGAGTGCGGTGGCTGCCGCTTTTTCTACGGGCGCCAACTCTGCACTCCTACCGCGGCTCGGTATCCATCGCTTTTTCGCAGACTGGCGCCAATTAGGCGGGTGAATTACCGGTGAGCGCCTACCGCGTGCGCCAGAGCCTGGGGCGCAAAATGGTGCATGTGCACAGTCCAGTCGCTGGCTTTCGTAGAAGTGAATTCGCCGGCGGCCTGTTGCCACGGCAGAGCGTGCCAGGCCTGACGCACCGATCCGCTCCCCATCACGTCGCTCTGGTCCCGCAACGTGACGCCATAGGCCCGCGGGTCGCTATCGGACGTATTGCGATGCCCGGCCCACCCGATGTGTCCCAGCCCGAGCAGGTGCCCCACCTCGTGGAAGTGTGCCCAGAACTTCACCGTCGAGTGCGGGATTCGCCGATCCCCGACGATTTCCGTGTTCCGGTAGAGCGCACTATCGGAACGAAACACTTCCCCGTCCTGCACGCGCACCGCCGCAATCGTGTAATGCGCATCCGCTTCGTGCATGACCTGCTGTAGGTCCAACTTGCAGTACAGGTTGCAACGGTGCGTCGGCCTGGCATCGGGCCAATCCAGCCCCGCGAACCCTCGCGGCGGCTGCAGCCAGAACACCCCGTTCCAATACCTCTGCGCCGAGGAAACCAGACGGCGCGTGAAATTCTCAAATTCGTGCGGGGCCCACCGCTGAATCCTGCGCAGCGACGGATGACCGGGCCGGTCGTCGTGGTCTCCGTGCAGCCCGGTCCGGCCCGACGCGGGATCAATCTTCACGAAGTGTACCCGGATCGCGATCTCCAAATCCGCGTTCGTGCGCGCGTTGCGCACGTACTCGTCCAGCGTTGCATCCCATTTTCCGCCGTACTTCAACTTGGGCCCGGTGCGAATCAACGACCCGTATTTGAAAGTGATCTCCGTCATACGACCCTCCTGCTGCCTGACCACCCTGCTGCTCACCGCCCTGATAATGGTGTTGTGACGGTACCCGACCCGGCGTTTCCTCTGCGACCGCAAAACCCTCAGGCTGGCTTGCAGCGGCTCACGCTGGGGCACTTTGCCTCACCCAACGCCGCGCCCGCAATGCACTGCAGGTGAACCGCCGATGGGCAGCAGGTGATTTTCCTCGCTCCGGCCCCACTCGCATCGCCCTGTAGTGGCTGGTCTTTCGCGTTCTTTGCGTCCCGGTGCCGCGAACCGGGAAGACCCGTTCTGCCCTTTTTGCAGTGCGGCGGCTCGACGCCGCTTTTCCTGCCCGGTCTGCGTAACCCGTCTGGCAGGTGTCCCTGCGGTTTGCCTCGCACTACTCACTACCCACCATTCACTACTCACTGTTTTTCTAGAATGCCAGTGCCGTAGTCATATCAAAAACCCCAATCAATGGTGTCAATCCCACCGGCGCAAAGCGCATGTCTCCTCCGATCGTGGAAACATGGAAACCAAACCTCAAGACGTGCTGGGGCAGAGAGTGTAGCCTACGAAAAGCAGCAGAAAACGCTGTCCCCTTCGCCACCCGGAAGGCCTTGGGTGTATAAGGGTGCCCATCCCGGAGATCAAACTGGAAATTCCCGTTTAAGGAGAAACATCGTGAAATTGCGCGTGCATCTCCTGATCGCCTCGTCTCTGCTCCTTTGCGCACCAGCGCGCGGCCAGACACTCATCTACGCCTTTTCTTATGCGGAAACCCCCGCAAGCTTGCATGCCCGCTTTCCACGCGGCGTTATCGGAGCATCCACCAACGACCAACTAGCCATGCTTCGCACCTTCCGCAAGACCGAGATCTATTCCGTCTCCCTGCTCGATGGAAAACGCGCTCTGGTGTTTTCAGACGAGGGGATGAATCTGGAGATCAAGCCGACCGGCGCGGCCCTCGGGGCCGGCAGAGCCTATGCCACGGGAATCATGCGCGGGTGGCGCACCACGCCAAACCCCGGGGCCTCTTCTGAGTCTCCCGCGATTTACGAAGTCAGCCTCGACGGTTCGAATCGGTTTCGCAGGCTCGCGGAAATCCAGACCTATCAGGCACCTGCTCTTCTGAATCCGCAGACCACCAAGATGGTTTTCGGAGCCTTCGTCTCGAATAACAGATATGTGGTTTCCATTTATGACCTCTCCACGGGGAAGCTGCTCCATAGCTGGGAACTCACGCAAGCGCGCTGCCCTGACTGCATTCCCGTGTCGTACGGTTGGCTCGCGGACGGCGATCGCCTCTTCTTTAATCTCGACGAGGGAGCCGACGAATCAAGCCATCACGCCGTCCCCGGCACTTACTTCACGGCAGAGGACGGCACGGATCTCGGCAGCATTCCTATCCACGCCGGCCAGCTTCAATTGCCCGGATACCATCGCGAGCAGGAAGCCACTCCTTTCCTGCTCGGGCAGTTGCCTGACGGAGACTATCTGTTCCGTGATCTCGGTTTAGAGAAAGGGCCTTTGCCCAAGGCCCCCATACAACCGGAATCCTTTCTCGTGATCACGGGTCCAGATTTCAAGTCCAAGAAACAAATTCCGCTGCACAAGGCGAACGTCGGTTCCTTTTACCTGTCGCCTTCCGGAAAGTACTTGGCCTATGTCGAAGAACGCCAAGTGCCGAATTACCGCACCGAGCGCCACCTCTGGAGCATCGACCTTGCCTCAGGAGCAGAAAACGAAATGCCCGTCACCCCTCCTCCGAATCCTCCCTCCTCTCCGGAACTCAACGTCTCGTTGACCATTCTCGGCTGGCTCGACAACCGTTAGCTCCCCAGCCGCCGGCTGGTTCAACCAACACAAATCCGCCAACTGAATAGCGAGACACAACTACACCCATTACGCGACAGCGCAAAGCTGCGGGCGACTAAGCAGTTTGGGTTTGTGCAGCGCGAACGCGGGCCTGCGATTGCGCAATGGATTTGCGCAGGGCTTGCCGGGCTTCGCTCGCGCGAATGGCTTGGTATTCCTTCTGAACGCCGGGAACAATGTTGAGGAGGAGTTGCGCGAGGTAGCCGATGGCGAGAGCGTCGCGACGATCAATGCGCTGGCGAGCGAGCTGCTTGACGACGTTAGCGAGGAGCGCGTTGACGCGGTCGGCGGTGTTGAGATTGCCGGTGGATGCGAGAAGCTCGGCGGCAAGAGCTTCGGGATCGGGTTGCGAAGCTTGCGTCAGACGAAGGTGATACGGACAGAGAGCTTCGTCGTCGACGCGGAGCATGCGGCAATGCTGGCCGCGGGGACTGATGTGCTCGCATTGATTCGGAGCGGTGAGTGCGGACGTAAGCCCTTTAGAATCACATCTTTCTAAAAAATAGGGAGGGGCGGGTCCCTGAGCGGGGCGGAATCGCGAGGAGGTTGAGGAACGTCCTGAAATTCTTACCCTGCAACTATCAAGTATTATTTTCAGCTAACAGGAGGGGCGCGGCGGACGGAGCCCGGGGGTAGGAGCGGCGGAGGTAAGTTCCGGGACAGCAAGGGCTTAAGGGGCGGGGAGACTGGGAGCAGAAGGCGAGGTGGAAGCTGACTCTAAACCCGCACACGCAAAATCGGCGTATTGGGCGACGGGCGAAAGCGGCAGCGACTCGCAGCGAGAAAGAAAAATCAACCTGAGACCCAGGTTCAAAAGGCGAACCCGGGCGCCCTCCGCATCCGTATGCTCCCGGAGCCATACTCGGAGTGCTATCCTCGTCGCGATTACCACCTCAACCCATGTCAGCTGCCGAACTCGGGCCACCCGACCAGCCCAAGGAGAAAAGCAGGGGTCGGAAGACCCGCCACTGCGACTGTACTTACTGGATGCCAAACCTGTCTCGATAAGCGCTCGGGGAGACGCCGGTATGCCGCTGAAAAAGCGCGCGGAAAAAGGCAATATCCTGGTAGCCGACGGCGTCGCTGATCTCCTGCATGCCGCGATGGTTGCTCTCTAACATGCGCTTGGCCGCAGCGACACGGAGTTTCTGCAAATAACCCAAGGGACTGTCGCCCGTAGCTTGCTTGAAGCGCCGCACGAAGTTACGGACACTCATGCCGATGCGCCGTGCCAGATCTTCCAGGGAGAAAGTCTTAGCGAAGTTCTTGTGCATCCACTCCTGCGCGTTGGAGATGGCGTCGTCCCTATGGTCGGTCTTGAGCGGAATGATGGCGAACCCGGACTGCCAGGCGCGCCCGGTTTCGATAAGCAACGCTTTGGCGGTCTGCATAGCGATTTCGTGGCCACAGAATCGCTCGACCAAATAAATGCTGAGGTCCAACGAAGCGTTGACGCCTCCGCCGCAGAAGAATCCGCGGTCTTCGGTAACCATCAACTCGGGCATCCACTTCACGCGAGGATATTTCTGACGAAACCGTTCGGCCAGTCCCCAATGCGTAGTGGCGCGCTTGCCATCAAGCAAACCAGCAGCGGCCACGAGCCCGACACCTGCAGACACGCTGGCGACCGCCACTCCGCGGTCGCTCCGCTTCTTGAGCCACCGCACGACATGTGTGTTCAGCTCGACGACGCCGTCGAGACTCACCCAGGCTGCCGGAACAAATATGAGATCAGTTTCTCCTACGTCCTGCAGCGAAGTGTTCGGTCTAATTTGGATTCCGCCATCGCAATTCACCGGGCGGCCATCCGCGGATGCGGTGGTGACGCGAAAACGCGGATCCCTCTCCGTTCCAGTGAGAAAATTCCACAGCAAACCGGCAGAACGGAAAACCTCCATCGGCCCGGTCGCGGTTGAGGCATACATCTGGTCGAGGAGCAAGATGGTGATTTTTTTCATTCTGTGCGGCATGTTCCCTCGCCTTATGGCCAGATCGCCTTCCTAGAATGGCTAATCTGCCGTCTTGATGCAAATGAATTTCGCGTCTATTTTCGGACATAGAACGCAAGTTGTTCGAAAAATTAAGCATCGGCTGTTTGCCGTTGAGCAGAGCTCACCGGCAGAACTTCCATGCATGCAAAAGGAGATTGCGAAATGTCCCGTCTAGACTCTGGAATCTCAAACTCCCAGGTCGAGTATGCGCTGGGCCACTCTTCCAGAGAGTTGGATCGGCTGAGTTTTCAGGGCACGGTCTTAGCACCATACACGCGGAAGTTTCTTACGGATGCGGGATTGCAAGCGGGAATGCGCGTGCTGGATGTCGGCAGCGGCAGCGGCGATGTAAGTTTCCTGGCCGCGGAGCTCGTCGGCCCGAACGGATCCGTGCTCGGCGTAGACCGGTCGCCGGAGGCAGTGGAGAGAGCCAAAACCAGAGCAATCCGATGCAACGTTCACGGCGAGGATGGATTGACTCGCATAAGCCCCACGGCCGTCAACAACGTGAGTTTCGCCGTAGGCGACCCCGCTGCGATGCACTTCGACAGACCGTTTGACGCGATCATTGGCCGGTTCGTTCTCATGTACCAGGACGACCCTGCAGCAAGTCTGCGAAACATGCTGCGAAATCTTCGGGAAGGCGGGTTGGTGGCGTTTCACGAACTCGACACAACAGCATGCCGCTCCTGGCCAGCAGGTCCGATCTTCGACGGGGCGGCACGGTGGCTCGCGGAAGCATTGCGGGGCAGCGGTGCGCGGCCTGAACTCGGATTGGAAATACATTCCTTGTTCCTCGATTGCGATTTGCCTGCACCGAAGATGCGCATGGATGCGGTGGTCTCCGGCGAAGAAGACAGCGCTGTTTACAAACTCGTGGCTGAGGCGGTGCGGAGCCTGGTACCGACGCTGGAAAAATTGAAGATTGCTTCGGCGGCGGAAGTACAGATCGATGACCTGGCTGACCGGATGCGCGAAGAAGTGGTGGCAAAGCGAGGAGTGGCGATGTCGTATGGCCTCGTTGGGGCGTGGGCCAGGAAGCGGTTTGCTCAGGAAATAACAGAGAATTGACCCGCATCACCATTTAGGCCAGTGGCGGCGCGGCACCAGGGAGCACCGTGTCTGAATCGAAAATCACGTACCGCGGAATCGTCTACCCGTGGCAATGCGACCACATGGGACACATGAACGTGATGTGGTACACGGGCAAATTCGATGAAGCCTGCTGGCAATTGCTGGGGATGGTTGATCTGCGTCCGGCGCGATTCGCACGGGAGGGAACGGGGATGGTCGCCGTAGAACAGCATATCCAGTACAAGCGCGAGCTGCATGCGGGCGATTCCGTAACGATCCACTCGTCGTTTGTGGAGGTTAACGACAAATCCATCCACATGCTGCATAAGATGGTGCATGACGGCACCGGAGAAGTCGCCGCAAGCAGCGTCGTCATCGGCGTGCATATCGACGCGAGGACCCGCAAGGCCGCGCGACTGCCCGACGAGGTGCGCCAAAAAGCGATGGAAATGAAGGGACAGGAAGCGGCCCGCGCGGAGACGAAATGAATGGCGCAATCTCAGTTTAGTTAGAGAGACCTTTCAGAACGCAGAATTTATTCGTTCCCCTGGAATTAAATTGACCTCGTGGGGCACGGCTTTGTGCGAGACGACAATCAATGTGGCGCCGGTGCTTCGACAGCAACCCGGCTTCATTCACCCGTACAGAGGCGAGGGTTTGCGAGGGCACGGCGTCCCATGCGCTGGCAGTTTTTCCAACCATTGGGGCTCGGGGTTTATGTTGGGTTTATGTGAGCGCTTGTATAAATTGGCTCGCCCGCTCTTGAAGGCAGGCATTCCGTCCAGGAGAGAACTACCATGCGTAAGAATCTTAGTCTCGGCTGTTTAGTCTGCTCGCTCTCCCTTGCAGCGATTTTCGTTGTGGCTATGAATTCACGCGCGGCGACGCCGCCGGCTTCCTCCGGCTATCACGTCATCAAGACGGTGCCCATTCCCGGGGATGAAGGGTGGGATTACCTGCTGGTAGATGCGGACGCGCGGCGCGTGTACATTTCGCACGGGTCACATGTGGTGGTGATGAATGCGGACACGTACGCCATCGAAGGCGACATTCCCGATACGCAAGGCGTGCACGGCATCGCGCTCGCGCACGACGCGGGCCGCGGCTTCGTGAGCGCGGGCCGCGCCAACAAGGCAGTGATCTTCGACCTGAAGAGTCTGAAGACCATCGGCAGCGTGGACACGGACGCCAATCCCGACGCTATCGTCTACGATGCGGTCTCGAAGCGCGTGTTCACGTTGAACGGGCGCGGCCAGAACACCACGGCTATCAACGCGGCGGACGGAACCGTTGCCGGCAAACTGGCTCTCGGCGGCAAACCGGAGTTCGCGGCTGCCGATGGCAAGGGCAGCATCTTCGTCAACATTGAAGACAAAAACGAACTCGTGGAATTTAACGCGGAGAAACTTACCGAGACGCATCGCTGGCCGCTGGCGCCCTGCAAATCTCCCTCGGGCCTGGCCATGGATGTGAAGAACCGCCGGCTGTTCTCCGTCTGCGATGAGAAAGTCATGGCGGTGGTGGACGCCGATTCCGGCAAAGTGGTGGCCACTCCCGAAATTTGCGATGGCCCCGATGCCGCCGGCTTCGACCCCGCCACGGGCTACGCCTTCGCCTCCTGCGGCGACGGCCACCTGACGGTGGTGCACGAAGACTCGCCCAACAAATTCACGGTCGTCGAGCAGGTACCCACCAAGCGTACCGCGCGCACCATGGGCCTCGACCTGAAAACCCACAACATCTTTCTGCCATCCGCAGAGTTTGATCCCCCGGCACCTGGGGAGCGCCGCGGCAAGATGAAGCCTGGTTCCTTCGCTATCGTCGTGGTCGGCAGAACCGCCGCCGGGCACCCGTAATTATTTAAACCAAGTGATTGCAGACCACCGAAGAATGAGACGTTGATATGAAGAGAATTGTGGGCAGGTTAAAGCCGTAGGTGAAAAAAAAAGGGCGTCCCGGTGAAATATAGTCACCGGGACGCTTTTAATTCTTTACGCTGCTGTTTCTTCGGCTGGTTAGTGCACTACGCTGACGTTGTGGATTCCGGCAGAAACCGACACATCCGTTCCGGCCATCTGCGGCACCCACCATAGCTTGCGTACCCAATTGTGCCGGCTGGTCATCATCTTGCGGCCGATCAGATCCATCACCAGCGGGCTGACTTGCGTCGCCGCATACATCGCATTGGAATGCGCGAAGGGCTTCAGCAACGGGTTGGCTTCGGTGCCAAATCCTCCGGAGATCGCCCGCCGCGTGGACCAGGCGTCAAACGCCGCCGCGCCCGAGGAGACCGCCGTCAGCGCCCACCACACTTTCTTCTGGTGTTCTGTGTCGTAGTCGCGCTGCAACGCGGGCTTCACCGGTTGCACCACCGCCGGAGGATTCCCCGGCGTGCCTGCTTCCACTGCCGCGGAGGCCACTTCCGCATCCGTCTTGATCTTGGCTTCCGGCGCTGCGGGCAGGGTCTTGGAGGGGGTCGAATCCTTGGCCGAATCCTTAGTCGAATCTTCGGAAACCACTGCGGGGCGCGTGAACCCCGCGTTCACAGTGTCCACGCTCTGCGGAAGCGGGCACAGGAGGAGAATCGTTGCCAAGAGCATTTTTTCTCACCTCAGTAGTTGAAAGCTCTGCACATCGGTCCCCACTTTCAACTGGGAGAATATACTGCCCAAAAGGACAGGTTCGCACTGGCCCGTCGGTCACATTCTTATTAGTACCCCCCGCTGGGGCTTCGGTTTTCCTCTTTCGGGACTCTCGTACTAGGCGCACAAATGAACGCTTTTTCACATTTGTGGCAATCGCGTGCCGCTCCCTGTACTCACGGACAGGGCCTCGCACCAGCGCGGCGTGCGTCGTTTGCGCGGCCGGCTCTTCGAAGAATGACTCTGCTATAATCTGGTCCGTCGATTTCGGCTCCAGCCGGCGTCGCATTCACCATGGCGGCCAACGACTCCACCGCAGCCAAACGCGCTCCTCTTCCCGAGCGCGGGCCGCAGTCTCCGCGTTTCATCGTCATCGAAGGCCCGCTCCGCGTCGGCAAAACGACGCTGGCCAAAATCCTCGCCGAGCGGCTGCACGCCCGTCGCATCTACGACGTCGAAGACAATCCCTTCCTCGCGGATTTCTATAAGGAAAAAGCCGGCGCTGCGTTTCGCGCGCAGATGTACTTCCTCTTCGAGCGCCAGAAGCGCATTCGCGAAGCGCTGGCCGTGGAAGCTCCCGGCCCGATGCTGTCCGATTTTCTCTTCGAGAAAGACCGCATCTTCGCCAACCTCAATCTCGACGACGAAGAGCTCAAACTCTACGAGCGCTACTACGAAGCCCTGGCCTCCGACCTTCCCGCCCCCGATCTCGTCATCTATCTGCAAGCCAAGCCCGAAGTCCTGCGAACGCGCATCGCCAAAAAAGCCGCGCGCGACGAATCGCACATCTCCCCCGCCTACATCGAACAAGTCGCGGCCGCCTACGAACACTTTTTCTTTCGCTACTCCGCCGCCGATCTGCTGGTTATCAACACCTCCGACATCGACTTCGTCGAGCGCAGCGAAGACCTCCAGCAGTTGCTGCGGCGGCTGCAAGATCCGGTCAAGGGTACGCAATACTTCCTGCCGCTGGGCCCCTCCGAATAGAGCCGCGGCGTTATCTGAGCAGGCGCCTCTGGGACCTACGTCCTCGCACTGCCCCGCCGTCCGCCGTCCGGACGTGTGGGCCGGGTTTACACCGTTGGGCACGATGAATCGTGCCCCTACAAAGCGGATGGCGACGGTCCCGGCGCATTCGCTCACTCTCGATACAAATCCCCGGCCAAATACTTGAAACCGCTGTCCACCGCCACCGTGGCCACGGTGCTGCGCGGCCCAAGTTCCTCCGCCAATTGCAATGCGGCCACTACGTTCAAGCCGGACGATGTCCCCGCAAAGATGCCCTCCTCCTTGGCCAGGCGCCGCGCCATCTGGCGCGCATCCGCTTCTTCGACCGCGCGCGCCTCGTCGAAATCCGCGTCCTGCAGATGGGGCGGCCGGAAGCCTGCCGCCATGCCCTCGACGCGGTGCGGCCCTCCTATTCCCTTGGTCAATGCCGGTGAGGTTGTCGGCTCGAGTGCCACAATCCGTGCTTTGCATCCGGC
>Ga0335079_10006863_pt1 | contig 13007 bp, 10 predicted proteins | sample Lox_Sample_33_FD_206719 | JGI IMG/M metagenome (GOLD analysis project Ga0335079, IMG submission 206719) | Soil microbial communities from Loxahatchee National Wildlife Refuge, Florida, United States - Lox_Sample_3.3 | ecosystem: Environmental > Terrestrial > Soil > Wetlands | place: USA... | reverse complement strand
TTGCCTTACGGGCCAGAGTCAAGCGGGACGGAACCTGGACAACAATACCCACAAGGGAGCTGGTGCCAGGCGATGTCATTCACATCGGGATCGGCGACATTGTGCCCGCCGATACACGCTTGCTCGAAGGCGATCCAGTCATGGTGGATCAGTCTGCCCTGACGGGTGAATCCCTTCCTGTTACCCGTAAGTCCGGCGAGGCCGTCTACTCCGGTTCAATTCTCAAGCAGGGGGAGATCGATGGTCTGGTTTACGGCACTGGACAAAACACCTACTTCGGCAAAACCGCGCACCTTGTGGAAACCGCTCATACCGTGAGCCATTTTCAGCAGGCGGTCCTGAAGATCGGAGACTACCTGATCTTTATTGCCGTCGGCCTGGTGTTGTTGATTCTCACCGTCGCTTTGTTTCGCGGCGATAGAATGCTGACGACCCTTCAATTTGCTCTCGTTCTGACGGTCGCTGCCGTTCCTGTGGCGATGCCGGCAGTTCTCTCCGTGACCATGGCCGTGGGCGCTCGCACCCTGGCTCGAAAAAAGGCCATCGTCACTCACCTTGCCGCAATGGAGGAGCTGGCCGGAATCGATGTTCTGTGTTCTGACAAAACGGGCACGTTGACACAGAACAAACTAACTCTTGGTGATCCATTTTGCATGGCGGGAGTAAGCCCTCAGGAAATAATTCTTGCAGCCTCCCTCGCTTCCCCTGCGGAGACCGAAGATCCAATCGATCTGGCTGTGTTGAGCGGTCTGAAGGATGCAAATCTGACTAAACAATACAAGATCCTGCACTTCCAGCCTTTTGATCCAGTGCACAAACGCACCGAAGCGACGGTTGAATCGGACTCAGGTCAGCTTCGAGTCACAAAAGGCGCGCCTCAGGTCATCCTTGAACTGACCGCTCCCGCAGCCGACGTAAAAAATGCTGCTGAAAACGCGGTGAACCAATTTGCTGCCCGAGGCTTTCGATCTTTAGGAGTGGCCCGCAGTGATGAGAAGGATCATTGGCAGTTCCTGGGAGTCCTGCCGTTATTCGATCCTCCAAGACCAGACTCCAAGAGCACCATTGCGACCGCGTCTGAGATGGGCATCAAGGTGAAGATGGTGACCGGCGATCAGATCGCGATTGCCAAAGAAATGGCGCGCCAGCTCGGGTTGGGGCAGAACATTGTGGACGCGACCGTTCTTTCTGAAACGGAGCACTATAAACAAAGTCAACTCACTGAAGCCATCGATGAAGCCGACGGTTTTGCCCAGGTTTTCCCGGAACACAAATTTCATATTGTGAAGATCCTTCAGCAAGAAAAACACATCGTGGGTATGACCGGAGATGGCGTAAATGACGCTCCGGCGCTCAAGCTCGCGAATGCTGGCATTGCGGTCTCGGGAGCCACCGACGCAGCCCGGGCAGCCGCTGACATTGTCCTGCTGAATGCCGGCCTGTCGGTAATCATCGACGCCGTCAAGGAAAGTCGCAAGATGTTCCACCGGATGAACAGCTACGCTACGTACCGCATCGCGGAAACGATTCGGGTGCTGCTCTTCATGACCCTCGCGATTCTTGTGTTCAATTTTTATCCGGTCACCGCGGTTATGCTCGTGTTGCTCGCCATTCTGAATGATGGCGCAATTCTCTCTATTGCGTATGACCGGGTCCACTATTCGAACCGTCCAGAGAAATGGAACATGCCCGAAGTTCTCGGCATTGCGACCGTCTTGGGAGTTGCTGGAGTCATCGCGACGTTTGGCTTGTTTTACCTGGGCGAAAGAGTTTTTCACCTCGGCCGCGAAACGATCCAATCGCTGATGTACTTAAAGTTATCTGTAGCAGGGCATTCGACAATCTTTGTCACGCGAACAAGAAAAGCTTTCTGGTCGATTCGGCCGGCGCCGATTCTCTTGCTGGCAGTGATCGGTACGCAGACGCTCGCAACTCTGATCGCTGTTTATGGCATTTTCATGCCCCCGCTTGGTTGGCATTGGGCAATCTTTGTTTGGGGATATGCGTTGGCATGGTTCATGGTGAATGATCGGATAAAGCTGGCGGCTTACAAGGTTTTCGGTCGTCAGGGCCAGGGTTTGTTGGGAAAGATGAGTTGGATAGCGAAACACGGGGCCGCCGCGGCCTCTTAGAGCTTGCAGCAAGCGTGTCACCTAATGATGTCCAAGGCTTCTCCAGTCCGAATTCTGGCGATCAATAGTGGATCATCCAGCCTGAAGGTTGCGCTGTATGAAATGGACAAGATCGAAAAGCTTTTGGTCGCCGTCGAAGTTCGCCGCATTGGCATCCCGGGTGGAAGGATGCGAGGGTTTGATCCACAGGGTAAGACGCTATTCGATTTCCAGGAAGACCTGCCTGATCATGTTGCGGCGCTTAATGCCGTGCTGAAATGGTTCCACACTGAGAACCACGAAATTCACGCGGTAGGTCATCGCATTGTCCACGGGGGTCCCCGTCACAGTGAACCACAGATTATTACTGCGGCCATCATCTCTGCCCTGCGAGTACTCACACAAATCGATCCGGACCATATGCCACAGGCGATTTCAGCCATCGAGACTGTCAGACGGGAGCACCCATCGCTAACCCAGGTGGCATGCTTCGACACAGCCTTTCATCGTCAGATGCCCCAAGTCGCCCAGGTTTGTCCATTGCCCTTTCGGTACTACGACGAAGGAGTTCTGCGTTACGGCTTCCATGGGCTCTCCTACGAGTATGTGATTTCCGAATTGCGACACCTGGATGGCGAGCTGGCGGATGGCCGCATCGTCCTCGCGCATTTGGGAAATGGAGCGAGCATGGCCGCTCTTCATAAGGGCAAAAGCGTGGATACAAGCATGGGCTTCACACCGACAGCCGGCCTGTTGATGGGGACGCGCTCGGGGGACATCGATCCGGGGGTTCTGCTTTACCTGATCGAGGAAAAGAAGATGAGCGCTAAGGCGGTAAACCATCTGCTCAATAAGGATTCAGGATTGCTGGGTGTCTCTGGCATCAGCGAAGATATGCAGGATCTGATCGAGCATGCGAACGATAACGGCCGGACAGCTCTGGCAGTTGAATTATTCTGCCTTCGCGCCAAGAAATACCTCGGCGCTTATGCGGCCTTGCTAGGGGGTCTGGACGCGGTGGTGTTCACGGCAGGCATCGGCGAGCATGCGCCCGAGGTGCGGGAACGTATCTGCTCAGGGCTGCAGTTCATGGGACTTCAGCTGGATCCGGCTCGCAATCGCGAAACAGCGCCTGTAATTTCTGCAAAAAGCAGCCGAGTAAAGGTTCGGGTAATCAAAACCAATGAGGAACTGATGATTGCTCGCCACACAGCCAGACTCATTGCACCACAACGTAATTAGCGGGGAGAATATTTATGCCGGCGAAAACTTTGAAGAAGATCGGCTCGAAAGAGCCCCAGGCGGAACAAAGTGATTTCCACAACCCGAGTGCCCGCACGCTGGCCGAACCGGACGAGGCAACAGCTTTTGAATTCGATGCTGCTCTTTCGAGCGCGGTGGAACGAAAGAAATCAGCACCGGCTAAGCCGACTCAGGTCAAGGGACCGCTCTCGCCGGAGATGCTGGACAAAATGCATCGCTACTGGCAAGCCGCAAATTATCTGACCGTCGGGCAAATCTATTTGGCTGAGAATCCGCTTCTTCGGCAGTCACTGACTCCTGAACAGATCAAGCCTCGCCTTCTGGGACACTGGGGCACCTCGGCGGGACAGAATTTCATCTACGTTCACCTGAATCGGCTGATCAACGAGCATGGCGCGAGCATCATTTATATCTCCGGACCGGGACATGGGGGCCCGTCCATGAACGCGCACTCATATCTGGAGGGGACTTACTCTGAGGTCCACTCGGAAATCACCCAAGACACAAACGGCATGCGTCTGTTATTTCGCGAATTCTCCACTCCGGGCGGCGTACCCAGCCATTGCGGGCCTCACGTGCCTAATTCGATCCACGAAGGAGGAGAACTTGGCTACTCTCTACTGCATGCATTTGGCGCCGCGTTTGACAATCCTGAGCTGATCGTTGCGTGCGTCATTGGTGATGGTGAGGCTGAGACCTGCCCCCTCGAAGGCAGCTGGAAAGGCGTCAAATTTCTTAATCCGAAACGCGATGGTGCTGTGCTGCCCATTCTTCACATGAACGGGTACAAGATTTCCGGACCAACAGTCGAAGCGCGTACCCCTGACGAAGAACTTACTGAGCTCTATCGAGGTCACGGCTACGCACCTCGCTTCGTGGAAGGCGACGATCCCAATGCTGTGCATCAGTCGTTTGCACAGACACTGGATGATTGTTATGCGGAGATCATCGAAATCCAGCGGAAAGCGAGACAAGATGGAGTGACGCAACGACCCGTGTGGCCGATGATTATTCTGCGCACTCCGAAAGGGTGGACCGGCCCGAAGGAAGTAGAGGGCATTCCGATCGAAGGAACGTTCCGCGCACACCAGGTTCCGCTGGCCAATGTGAGGGAGAATCCTGAACATCTGAAACTCCTGGAAGCCTGGATGAAGAGCTATCACCCGGAGAAACTCTTTGATCACGAGGGACGGTTCATTCCGGAGTTGGCGTCGCTGGCACCTGCCGGGGAGCATCGGATGGGCGCTAACCCGCACGTGAATGGCGGGCGTTTGCTCGATGAACTCGATATTCCGGATTTCACGAACTATGCGCTCGATGTCCCCGGACCGGGTGAGGTGGTGGCCGAGGCGCCCCGCAAGCTGGGTGAATTTCTGCGCGACATTATCAAAATGAATTCGAGGAATTTCCGTTTCTTTTGTCCGGACGAAACGAACTCTAACCGTCTCAATTCCGTCTTCGAAGCCAGCGAGCGCTGTAGTCTTGCTGAAATCATCCCCATCGATGACCATGTGAGCCCGGACGGGCGAATCATGGAAGTGCTGAGCGAGCATTGCTGCGAAGGATGGCTCGAAGGCTACCTGCTGACTGGGCGTCATGGCGTGTTTTCATCCTATGAAGCGTTCGCTCAGGTCGTCGATTCGATGGCGACCCAGCACGCGAAGTGGCTGGAACAGTGCAGAGACTTACCCTGGCGCAAACCGATTGCTTCGTTGAATGTTTTCCTTACCAGCCACGCCTGGCGCAATGATCACAATGGATTCAGCCATCAGGCACCGGGGTTCGTGGCCAATGCTCTTGCGCGGCGCAGCGAAACCATTCGCGTCTACTACCCGCCCGACTCGAACTGTCTGCTGAGCGTGATGGACCACTGTCTGCGCAGCCGCAATTACCTCAACATTGTTACGTGCGGAAAACAGCCGGAGTTGCAATGGATGAATATGGACAAAGCCGTGGATCATTGTTCACGAGGCGCGTCAAAGTGGGACTTCTGTTCGAATGACGGCGACTCCGAACCCGACGTAGTCCTGGCTTGCGCCGGCGACGTGCCTACGATCGAAACCGTCGCCACCTCATGGCTCCTTCAGAAGTACGTCCCCGGAATTAAGGTCCGAGTAATCAATCTCGTCGACCTCGGTGTCCTGGCGAGTCCCGATGACCATCCCCATGGCATGGACAATATTTCCTTCGAAGCTCTCTTTACACCAGATGTCCCGGTAATCTTTGCGTTCCACGGCTACCGCTGGGCGATTCACAGTATCGTGCACGGACGTTCCAACGAGGGACGTTTTCATGTGCGTGGCTTCATCGACAGAGGAACGACGACCACCCCGTTTGATATGGTGGTCGTCAACAAGCTCAGCCGATTTCACTTGGCAATGGATGCGCTCAAGTATGTTCCTCGACTGCGGTCGAAGGTCTCGGACGTAATCGACATGTTCAATCGCAAGCTTTATGAGCATCACGTCTACATTCGCGAGCACCTCGAAGACATGCCAGAAATAAAGAACTGGCATTGGACGAAGGACTTCACAGCTCCGAGTACACCGCCGCCGCTAGCTAAGGGTCATCCTCGCGATCAAGTTTTCACTGATTCATAACGAAACCAGCCTGCGTTTGAGTATTGATGTGAACCTTGAATGCGACAGCATCGTCGATACCATCGTCCAATAGCACACCGGGTCCCGTACAGCTTAAATGCGGACGCCGCATTCAGTACGGAATGCGGAAGATTCAGGGAGAATCAACATGATGTGGCTTGAATCCAGGAATACTGACGGTATGAGAAGAGTCCCGGCGAACACCCCACACTGTATCCAGCCAAATTCGCGGGCGCATGGTCAAGGGGATGATCGAAGCGGCAGCGCTCGCCGGCTCTTTTTCATTTGCCACCCCCGTCACTTCAGAGAGGGCGACTGATATGGCAGGGGTACGGCATTCCACTCTAAAGGTCGGGCCCGTTACGGTGTTCTATCGAGAGGCGGGTCCCGAGGGTAATCCGGTTCTGTTGTTGTTGCATGGCTTCGCAAACTCATCGCACTACTTTCGGCACCTGATGCCGCTGCTGGCGGGGCGCTTTCATCTGATTGCTCCCGACCTGCCTTCCTTTGGCTTTACCAGGGTGGATGGAGAAAGTTATCACTACACTTTCGCTCAATTGACCGAAACCATCCAAGCGTTCGTAGAAGCCCTGCGATTACGACGCTTCGCCATGTATGTCTTTGATTACGGCGCGCCGATCGGATTCAATCTTGCAGTCGCCGATCCCAGCCGCGTTACGGCGATCATCTCGCAGAACGGTAACGCCTACGAAGACGGATTGGGTGCAGGCCCGTGGGCTCCCTTGCGCGCCTATTGGAAGCAGCCCTCCGCGGCCATTCGTGACCAACTCAAGGAACGTATGTCGCTCGATGGAGTTCGCGAGGCGTATTTCCAGGGCGTGCGGGATGTCTCCAGGATCGAACCCGAAGCCTATTGGCTCGATGCTGCACTCCTCGCGCGACCCGGCATGATGGACGTGCAAGTCGATCTCAAGCTCGATTACAAAGCCAACATTGAACGCTATCCCTTATATCAACAGTACCTCCGTACGCATCAGCCCCCCTTGCTCGCCATATGGGGGAAAAATGACAGCTTCTTCATTCCGCCGGGCGCGGAAGCATTCAAGCGAGACGTGCCCAACGCGGTGGTGAAATTCCTGGACGCTGGACACTTTGCTCTTGAATCCAACCCGGAGGACATCGCATCAGCAATTCTGAAAATGCCCATGTGACGTTGCTCGTCACGGAACGGGCAAGGCTAGTTTGAGATTACTCGCAGCTACTTAAGGCTTAAGAAAACAGAATCGATTCTTAGAAGGAGAACAATATGGCAACAAAAGGAAAAATCCTGGTATTAGTATCGAGCGGTCACGGCTTGCCCTTGAAAGATGGCAAGGTTTATAAGGGAGCTGGCTACTACCTCAACGAGCTGACGGTTCCGGTCCGTGCCCTGATGAAGGAGGGCTACGAAGTCACCTTCGCCAACCCCAAAGGCAACACGCCGCAAATGGACGTTCATTCAGCTGTGCCTGACTTCTTCGGTGGGAGCGAAGCTAAGCTGCAGGACTATCTTAAATTCCGCGACACATTGACCGGGCTCAAGAATCCAACTCGTATTTCGGATGTCATCGCATCAGGCCTGGATCAATATGACGCCGTTTTCGTCCCCGGCGGCCATGGCCCGATGATGGATCTTCTCGATGATCCCGACGCTGGCGCCGTGATGAGACACTTTCATAAGACATCCAAGCCGACGGCAGTGCTCTGCCATGGCCCGATTTCACTTCTCTCGGCTTCTCCGAATTCGAAGCAGGTCGTCGCTGCGCTGGCGGCGGGCGATGCCGCCGGAGCGCGGGAAAAAGCCGAAGGTTGGATTTATACCGGGTATAAGATGACCATTTTTTCGACCGCGGAGGAGCAGCAGCGGGAGCCGCTCGAGATTGGCGGAAAGGTTCTCTTCTACCCGGACTTCGCCTTAGCCACGGCAGGGGGCGACGTAAGTGTGGCCGCTCCGTGGCAGGGCTACGTCCTTCAGGATCGCGAGTTAATCTCAGGTCAGAACCCGTTTTCCGATGAAGCGCTTCTCAAACTTCTTCTGCCGGCACTCAACCGCGCAAGAGCAGCCGCTTGAGACCGGTGGTAAGGTTCTTTTCTACCCGGACCTCGCCTTGCGTACGGCGGGCGGCGATATAAGTGTAGCCGCTTCATGGCAGAGCTACGTGCTCCAAGATCGCGAGCTAATGTTAAGTCAGAATCCGTTCTCTGATGAAGCGGTTTCTGAAACTTCTTCTGCCGGCACTTCAACCGGAAAAAGAAATCTGTCGGTAAGTTTTTCACACTGCTTCATAAGTAAGAGTAGTCGGGGGGCGTCTCGCGACATAGATCGGCAGAGAGGCCAGACTTTCAATCGCAATTTACGCAGCCATTCCCTTGGCGTTCACGAAGCCGTGGATTGCGGGTGCCTGCTACGTCGTCGTTGCGATCAATGTGGCTCATCCCCGATCGGCGCATCGAAAGAAAACTGACGCACGATCCAGGTACTCCCCCCAATGTCGCCGCGTTGATGATCAGATTCGTCAACACCTGTCGTGTAAGCAATCGATCAATCAGACCCGCACAGGGGCCTCTCGGGCAGTAACTCTCCCCGGCAGCATGAGCCAGCTTCGTAAACTCAGGCAAATTTAGCTACGCAAACTTAAATTGCAATTAGGGCCAACGCGCACAACCCTTCCACTGCGTCGCGAATCAATGTAAAGGAATACTTTCCCCCAACCTGGCGCTGCGGCTCGCGGGACCCAAAGCTTCTTCCTCTTATGCAGCGTGTGCATTCGACTACGTCAACTCCATACATTTCAACCAGACGGTAAGGACAACCAGAAGAGTTTGCTGGATTCCTGAAGATGGCGCGTCGCAAATGGTGGGGCACCGTTTGACTTGACGTTAACTCGAATTCTTCTGGTCAAGAGCAAAGGAGACAATTATGAAAGTCGTAGTGATTGGCGGTACTGGCCGCATTGGATCCAAGGTTGTCAACAAGCTTCGCCAGCACGGACACGAGGCGATAGCAGCAGCGCCCAACACGGGGGTCAACACCGTGACGGGCGAAGGGCTGGCCGAAGTGCTCAAAGGTGCCTCGGTTGTCGTTGACGTATCAGACTCTCCGGAGTGGGGAGACGCGGCAGTCCTGAAGTTTTTCGAAACGTCGACTCGTAACCTCCTCACCTACGAAGCGGCTGCAGGCGTAGGACATCATGTTGCATTGTCAGTGGTGGGGACCGACCGGCTGTCTGAGAGCGGCTACTTCCGCGGCAAGAGCGCGCAGGAGAAGCTGATCAAAGAATCTTCAATCCCCTACTCGATCGTGCATGCGACGCAGTTCTTCGAGTTCCTCAAGGGCCTTGCCGACTGGGAGATGGTCGGTAGCAAGGTGCATTTGCCTCCTGTGCTCTTCCAGCCGATGGCTGCCGACGATGTCGCTAGCGGCGTAGCGAGGGTCGCAGTAGGCCCACCGGTAAATGGGATCGTCGAAATTGCAGGCCCGGAACAGTTTCGTCTGGATGAACTAGTCCGCCGACGCTTGGCCTCGCTCAAAGATCCCCGCGAAGTCATCGTTGATGCAAACGCGCGTTATTCGGGAGCGAAAATCAGCGAGAAAACGCTGCTTCCCGGCAAAAACGCACGACTCGGCGAGACGCGTTTCGAAACCTGGCTCAAGCAGGCCGCAGTGCAAAAGTCGGCTGCGTGAAGAGTAGCTGCACGAAGAAAGACTCGTGCGGCATAGTCAGGTCAGTTGGCAGTTTCCACAGATTCATGAATTGCCACAAAGGAACTCACGGTGCGCTGCGAAATTCGTCGTGTTTCTTGTGAACCCGCCAAGTAAAAACCACAACTGCGAGCAGTTTTGCTCGCACAAGGACAGAGAGGAGATTCGCAATGCATACAATGCTGAAACCCGTGGAGGATACAAACAGGAGCTTGGACAATGAGTTGGTTCCATCGCGCTACGCGCTGAAGGTCGGCGCGATTGACGTGATGGTGGTCAGCGATGGGGTCCTATCGCTGCCAGGCGTGATGTTGGGCCACAATGCCGAACCGGCTGTCCGAGCGGCCTGGCTGCAGGACATGTTTCTGCCGCCCGACGTGCTCGACTGGGCGCTGAACGCGGTTGTGGTCCGCTGCAGCGGCCGGACAATACTCATTGACACTGGTATGGGGATGGAGTTCCCGGACTTGCCGCGGACCGGGCGGTTGGTTGAGCGACTTGAGGCCGCTGGCATCGATCTCGCATCCGTGACCGACGTGGTGCTTACCCACATGCACATGGACCACGTTGGCGGGCTGCTCAGCGACGGGGTAAGAGATCGGCTGCGTCCTGACCTGCGGATCCACCTGTCGGCGGCGGAGGCCAAGTTCTGGGAGTCACCCGATTTTTCACGCGTCTCCATGCCGCCGGGGTTCCCTGACGCGCTTCGGCAGACGGCCAAGCGGTTCTTAAAGGAGTACGGCAGCCAGCTGCGGCCGTTCGAGAAGGAGTACGAGGTGGCGCCGGGGGTGGTCGTCACGCGCACTGGCGGCCACACCCCCGGGCACAGCGTGGTCCGCCTGGCGTCTGGCGGAGACCGGCTGATGTTCGCCGGCGACGCTATATTCGAGGTCGGGTTCGACCACCCCGATTGGTATAACGGCTTCGAACACGACCCCGAGGAGGCGGCCCGCGTCCGGGTCGGTCTCTTGCGGGAACTGGCGGCGACCGGCGGCGCGCTGGTGGCCACTCACCTGTCGTTCCCGTCCGTCTGCCACGTGGCGGCCGCTGGCGACATCTTCCGTTGCGTACCGGGCTTCTGGGATTACTGACGACCTGTTGGGGTCGCGCCGGACCAGGCGCGCCCCAGACCGGGCGCTATCGGCGCGCTTCGGGAGTTCCTTGCGGGCTCACGCCCGCATAAAACGAATATGACTGTCGTAATCAGACCATGGACATCGAAGGCTCAATTGCTGCTACCATGGATTTAATTGGGCGTCGATCGGGATGGTGCGCTGGTTCATCTCTCCGTCTTTTAGTCTGCCTCCTGGTTGAGCATATTTTCCTGTTCGAAGATGCCCATGATTGAGTCTGACCTGAAACAGCAATCTGAATGACAGATTTTGGCAAGGCGAAGACCAGATCACTTGGCGAGGCACTGAAATCACGGTTCAAATCGGCACTTCTCGGAATGGAAACGGGTTTGCCGTAGAGAAACCAGACAATTGGAAGACGGTGGATGAGAAGCGAACGGAGTTTGAAACACGTTCGAAATCTGGAACGGAAGTTTTGGATCAGCACTGCCACAGTCACTTTCTTCATCTTGGTGTTGACGGTGCTGGACGCTTACTTTTGGGGCTTTCGCTAGACATGATGCCGGAGTACGGACACAGCAAACTTAAAGAAGGAATTAATCAAGGGAAATACGGCCTTGGCCTCGACTGACAAAACGTGCTGGACCGTGCGGCCTTTCGCACTTGCTCTATTGCTGGCCGTCTTGTTTGCAATTGTTGTAGCTCAGGCCTTTCCGCAGGCGGTCCTCGATTTTTCGGATTTTCACGGCAACAACTCCCCTCTGCAAGTCCATGCCCGGAGCACGTCCGCTCCCGTTATTGTTACGGTTGCGGTCCTTTGCTTAACCTGCACCGAATTGCCGCGCGAATTCAGTCAGGTGGATCTACTTCTACGAGCCGACTTCGGCTCTGACCTTCCCTTGCTCGCCGAACCATCTTTACGTATTTAGTTTCTCCCCCCCGGCTCGATTCCTAGTAAATCCAAAATAAAACTCCGCCTTATCGGCGTAATAGAGGGGACAAATGTCGAAGCAAAAAGGGTTTTCGCTCATTGAGTTACTGATTGTCGTGGCAATTATTCTGATCATCGCTGCCATCGCTATTCCGAACCTGCTGCGTGCGCGTATTGCAGCCAACGAAGCGTCGGCTGTGCAGTCGATTCGCACCATCAACACGGCTTCCATTACCTATCAGGCCACCTACTCGAATGTCGGATTTGCGGCAACTTTGGCTGCTCTTGGACCAGGTGGCGGCAACACCACTTGCGGCACGCCGGCCTCGACTGCGGCTTGCCTGATCGATGCGGTGCTGGCGAAGGCAAGCGCGGCGGCTACTCCGAAGAGCGGCTATTACTTCACCTACACGCCGGCAGCGGCTGCGGGTGGAACTGTGAATGACTACACCGTAAGCGGCGACCCGGCATCGTTGAACCAGACCGGCGTGCGCGGCTTCTGCTCAAGCTCGGACGGCGTCATTCGCTGGAAGAGTCCCGGACCGACCGGTGTTACCACCACCGCCGGCTGCGCGGCATTGACTGCATTGCAGTAGCGGGTCCGCAGTGCCATGTTTCTCTGAAACAAGGTTGAGACTGAATCCGCAATAATCAGGAACTGGGAAGAGCGGTCGCGTTCGGGTGAAATGCCTGGCCGATTGGTTCTTCCCCATACTCTTCTTCGGAGTAATCCTCACCTCTGACGCCCACTCGCCTGTCTCTTACTTCTGCGAGGATGGTGCGGGGCTATCGCGCGGCGTTGGTTCTCTCGGCGATCTGATTACGCCGCCCGCGCGCCCACCACAACGTGACTGTCGTAATCAAGCCATGGTCACGCAAAGGCCTAACTGCTGCTACCATGGCTTTAATTGGCGTCAATAGGAATTGTGCGCCGGGTCAAGTTGTCTGGCGACAATTACTTCTAGTGTTCTAAGCGCATTTCCTGTCCGAAGATGCCAAATTGGGGCCTTGACTTGAAATATCACTCGAATGACAGATTTTGGCAGGGCGCAGGCTGACTTATAGGCCGGGCAACAGGATTACGGTTGAAATCAGGGCTATTTTTATTACTTGCAGAGTGGAAACGAGCTTGCGAGTAGAGGGCCGGGACACTTATTTGGGCCTTTCGCCAGCCGGACGTTGACGATACTAAGACCGTGGGGCCAACCTTCATCGGCCTGACTGAGGGAAAAATGCCGAAGCACAGAGGTTTTTCGATTATTGAATTACTGATTGTAGTGGCGATCATTCTGATCATCGCTGCCATCGCTATTCCGAACCTGCTGC
>Ga0335079_10006862_pt1 | contig 13008 bp, 10 predicted proteins | sample Lox_Sample_33_FD_206719 | JGI IMG/M metagenome (GOLD analysis project Ga0335079, IMG submission 206719) | Soil microbial communities from Loxahatchee National Wildlife Refuge, Florida, United States - Lox_Sample_3.3 | ecosystem: Environmental > Terrestrial > Soil > Wetlands | place: USA... | reverse complement strand
CCGCGCGAGGCCGAATAGACGCGCCCGGCGATTTCGACGCATCCACGTTTCTAGTTTAGCCTCTCCGGGCGCCGGATTTTCACGTGGCTCGCAAAACCCGTAAACCTGCTTCTCCGAAACCCGCACGGCGGTCATCCGCGCCGGTCGTCGAGCCGGAAGTAGTAAAGGAACGCCCGCGCCGCGCGAGCAAGAAACCGCAAGCGGTCCTTCAAAACGAACCGCGCGAGGTAGAAGTCGTCGCAGACACCGACGGCGACGCGGAGCCTGAAGCCATCGAGCTGAATCCCGAAGCCGGCGCGGCGATCGAGCGCGAAGCCGAGCCGATCATCGAATCCGCCGAGGAGATCGATGCGGCTGCGGAACGTCAGGCCGCGCTGGTTCCATACGATCCGCTGAGCCGCTACCTCGCCGAGGTCCGGCGCTTCCCGCTGCTTTCGCGCGAGGATGAGGCCGTCATCGCCAAGCGCTATATCCAAACGCACGATCGCGAGGACGCCTATCGCCTCGTGACCGCGAACCTGCGCCTGGTGGTGAAGATCGCGATGGAGTTCGCGCGCGCTTCCAAGAACCTCCTCGATCTAATCCAGGAGGGCAACGTCGGCCTGATGGAAGCGGTGAAGAACTTCGATCCGTATCGCGGGATCCGCTTTCCCTCTTACGCGGTATGGTGGATTCGCGCCTACATCTATCGCTATCTCATCAACAACTGGCGGCTGGTGAAAATCGGCACCACCCAGGCGCAGCGCAAGTTGTTCTTCAATCTGAAGAAGGAGACGGATCGCCTCGAAGCTGAGGGCTTCACGCCGCAGCCCAAGCTCATTGCGCAACGGATGGGCGTGAAGGAGAGCGAGGTGCGCGAGATGCAGGAGCGCATGTCGCAAAGCGAAGTCTCGCTCGACCAGCCGGTGCCCAACACGGAAGATACGCGACTGCTCGATGTGCTTCCCGACACCGATCCCGAAAGCAATCCGGAGACTGCGGCCGCGGGCGACGAGTTCCGTCAATTCGCAAAGGAGAAGGTCGCGGAATTCGAGCAGCAACTCGAGGGCAAGGACAAGGAAATCTTCCATGCGCGGCTGCTCTCCGAGGATCCCGCGACGCTGCAGGAAATCGGCGAGAAATTCGGCATCAGCCGCGAGCGCGTGCGCCAAATCGAGAATCGGCTGAAGAAACGCTTTCGCGATTTCGTCAAGGGCGAGGCCGGCGACATCGAAGAAGTCGGCCCGTAGTAGTGGATAGCGTAGCGTTCGCTCCTTGCTGTCTCATTAGGGCGTTAGGATAATGCCATCCAGCTATGCGTGATCGCAGCGCGGCGCTGGTCGTCATCGGCAACGAGATCCTCTCCGGCAAGGTGCAGGATTCCAATGCCTATTTCACCGCGCGCGAGTTGCGTTCGCTTGGCGTCGAACTCAAACGCATCGCGGTGGTACCCGATGAACTTCCGGCGATCGCCGAAGAAGTCGCGTACTGCTCCAGCCATTTCGATTTCGTGATCACCTCGGGCGGAGTCGGACCCACTCACGATGACATCACGATGGAAGGCGTCGCGATCGCATTCAACCGGAGGCTGATTCAGCATCCGGAACTCGCGCGTCTCATCAATCAGCATATGGGCGAGCGGGCGAACGCGGCGAGTCTGCGGATGGCCGAAGTTCCTGAGGGCGCGGTGCTCAACGACGCCGGCGATATCCGCTTTCCGACGGTGCAAGTCGAGAACGTTTATGTGCTGCCGGGAATTCCGCAGCTCTTCGAGAGCAAGCTGAATGCGCTGAAGCCGCGCCTCAAAGCCGACCCGTATTTCATGAAGGCGATTTACACCACTAGCGTTGAGAGCTCGCTTGCCGAGCATCTCAACGCGACGCTTTTGGTTTATCCGCACCTGATGTTGGGCTCGTATCCGAAAATCGGTCATCCGGAATATCGCGTGAAGCTGACGCTGGAATCGAAGGATCCCGAATACCTGGAAAAAGCGCTGCACCATCTGCTCGAATTGATTCCGGGCGACGCGGTAGTGAAAGTGGAGTAGAGTCATTCATAAGCGGGGAGGAGGACGAAGATGAGGAATCGATACACTTCAACACTGACGGCCGGCGCGCTCGCGCTGATGCTGATTGCGAATAGCGGTGCGATCGCATTCGCGCAGAGCACCAATTCCGCGCCGGTCAACTCTACTACGCCGCAGGTGCCGCAACCCGATGAGGGCGGCGTTAATTGGCAGGGCGTCGGCTATGGCGCCGGAACCTTGCTCACCAACATCGTCTATATTCCAGCCAAGCTGGTGTATGCGGTGCTGGGTGGCCTGGTCGGTGGCGGCGCATGGTGCCTGACCGGCGGCAATACGCAGACCGCCAATACCATCTGGCGCAGCTCGCTCGGCGGCGACTATGTCGTCACGCCGGATATGCTCGCGGGCAAAGAGCCGATTCACTTCAGCGGCCCGACCGATACCGCGCCGGTTCCCGATGACACCACCGTGCAACCGATGACCTCGGCGCCGGCGAATGCCCCGATGCCCTCGACCGGGACCGTGCCGAGCACCGCTCCCGGCGCTGCGGGCGGGACCGGAGGCAGTGCGCCGATGGATCGCGGTGCGGGTTCGGTCGGTCATCCCAATCCCCCTGCGACATTGCCCGACACCAGCATCGAGTAGAGATGTCATGAAGAAAGCGAAGTTTTTCTGGAAATCGACTTGAACGACGTGCCGTAACGCAAGAAGTTTCTTGCGCAATGATCTGGGCGTCGAATTGGATGAGCGCGACTACGCAAAAAATCCGCTCAGTGAGGCCGAGTTAACCGCGCTATTTGCGGATTGCGGCCTCGATCCGCGCGAATTCCTCAATCCCAAGAGTCCCGCGTACAAGGAAATGGGCCTGCGCGAAAAGAAGCTCTCGGCCCCCGACGCCATCAAGCTGATGGCGCGGGATGTGAACCTCATCAAACGGCCGCTGGTGGTCGCGGGCAAAACCGTGATCGCCGGCTTCGATCGGGACCGTTTGCGCGAAAGATTCGCCTAGTCTTCTCCCCAATCCACTTCCATTTTCCTACGGCTTCGGATAGCCGGTCACCCCGTTCACCTCAATGCCGAGTTCCTTGAGCTTAAGCGCCGTGCGGCTCAGGCGGCGCGAAGTCCGAGCGAAGGTCCGCGACAATGCTGCGTCGAACATCTGCTCGGCTGCGATCATCTCCATCTGGATCGCGCCGTTATGGATCGCGCGGTGCAGCGTGTTGAGCACGTCGGTGACGACGTTGCGATCGAATTCGAACCATTTGCGCTCGAGGGCGGCCGAAATCTCGGGCTTCCTGCTTCGTGCCCGTGCGCGTTGTGAATAAGCGGGCCGGAATTGAGAATGACGGGAAGCAAGACTATGCCGGGCCATGGCTCTTTCCTCCTTTCCATTCGCATCGGTCTGCAATGAGATTTTCCGACCGCCGGGAGCTGAAGTTTTGTGGGGGGTGTGGTTGTGGACGTAGTGACGGTCGTCACTCGTTATGCGTATCTGGGGTTCGCTGTTGCTCTCCCTCGCCAACATATATTCAGGCTGTTATCAGCAACTTAACATTGGGTCAATGGCAATTTTGCTGGACGAAACAGGCAGTTTAGTCAATCGAGGAGAGCGGTGCGGAAGCGAAACGAAAGGCGAAAGGATTCGCTCAGTGACCCTTCTTGATCATCTTGATGCCGGTGGACTTCATGAACCGCGTCGGCAACTCGGCGCCCAGCATCGCGAAGATGAAATCATTATCGATTTCCGCCGGCTGCGTCAGCACTACTGCGCCCGCACCCGCTTGCCGATCCGGACCGCCTCCCGCCAGCGGCGCGAGGACCACCTTGCCCGGCTTGAGTTCCTTCACCTGGCTCGCCGGATACACCGTGAGCAGTCCCTTCTGCTGCAAGGCGCTGATCTTCTCCGCGTTTTCGGGCGTAACCGGCGGACCCAGCGTGGGCGTGCGGAATGAAAAGCTGACCTGATTATGCAACTCCGGATTGGCGAGCGCCTGCGCGACCTCCGCGCCGGCATTGCCCCCGCCGACCACCAGTAGCTTCTTATTCTGATACTCCTCTGGTTCGATGAGGTTGTATGCGACGCGCTCCGGGGTCTCGCCGCCGAGCCCGAGATGGCGCGGCGATCCGCGCACGCCGATCGCCATCACCACGAATTTCGCCTTATATATGCGATCCGCGCTGGTCTTCACTTCGAACAGATCGCCAGTCCGGGTGATGGTGAGCACTTCCTCGCGCTCGTTTGGTTTGACCCCGGTTTGCGCGATGATTTTTTCCCACGTCGAGAGCAGCGATTCTTTCGAAGTGTCGCCCTCCATGAAGAACGACCCGTATTCCGCGATGTCGATCGAGGTAGCCTGCACGAATTTTCCGCGCGGATACGCCTTGATGGTGCTGATGGCGGTCATCTTTTCCAGCGCGACGTACTTCAACCCGTGGCTGATCGCAGTGGCGGAGGCGCTGATGCCCGCCGGACCGCATCCGACGATCGCGATGTCATAGACGTCGGGCGCGGTCGCAGTCTTGTCGAACTTGAGCAAATTGGAGATGAATTCGATCGATTGTCGCCCCGAGCGCATCGCCAGGTTGATCGATGCGGTCCCTGCGGTCTCCCCGACGATATAAAGGCGCGGCACCGTGCTCTGATACGTATCGTCAAGCTGCGGAACTTCGGTGGTGCGCTGCGGCGCGACGTTGCCGACCGTTCGCTGCAAGGTCGTGAGCCGCGGGAGATACGTCATCCAGGCGCCGAACATTGTGCCGGTCACCAGCACCGCCAGCCCTGCCATCCACCACGGATTGACCACGATGCGATGCATCTGGATGCCGTGTACACCGCCATGGGCGCGCGCCAGCCCCGGCACATTCATGGCGAAGCTGACACCCGGGTTCAGCTTGGGGCGCACATCCGGCGCAGGCGTGGTGAAATCGCGCGTCGGACCCGGCCCTGCGACGTGGAAGGCATGGCATCCAGTGCAGGCGACGATTTTCTTTTCCTTCGCACCCGAGGCCATCGGAGGCGCACCCGTCATCGGGGCGGTTTCCTGCGCGAATGCGGTACCCGCGCCGAAACTCAGATGCGCGGCTTGCGTCGCCGGCTTCTGCTCCTGCTGATGCGCATGGCATTCGAAGCAGTTCAACACCTTGGTCGCAGCTTTATCCGGTGAGGTGCCGATCTTGTCGCTGCGTTGGATGTCGGTATGGCAGAAGCTGCACTCGGACTGCAGATGGCCGGGCGAATGCTCGAACATCGCGTTGATGTGCTTGGTCGTGAGCGAGTCCCAGCTCGCGAGGATTACCGGATTCGGCCCCAGCGACGCCGGCATCTGCAGGTACTGGTCCTGCGGACTCACGTGGCAGGCGCCTGCCGCGCATCCGCTCCATTTGAGCACGATGTTTTCGTGGCTGCCTTCCTCAGCCGGGCGCTCGACCTCATGACACGAGGTGCAAGGCAATTCCGTGACTTTGATTCGCGGATTCACCTTGGTCATCGTGTCGAAATGCTTCTTGTGCGAAAACGCCTGCTTGAAGAAGTGTTTGGAGCCGCGCGCCATCTCGACCGGTTTCGAATGCTTGCTGACGTCGGTGATGGTGGGATGCTGATGGCATTCGACACAGGTGCTTCCAGCGGTACGCTCCAGATGCGGACTGCGCCCGCGATGATCGGTATGACATGAGAGACACGCGAGCTCGCCTTTGAGTCCGGCGAGATGAACGCCCGGCATCAGACCGGAATCCTTATCGGCGAGCTTGGTTCCCGCGTGCTTGTTGTTGGACATGTCGCCGTGGCACGCAACGCATCCATCATTGGAGGCGCCCTGCCATGGCTCATGGCAGGCCGCGCATTGCGCCTCGAACTTCGCATGCCCGCGCGAGACCGGCCCCGGCGAATAGCTGCGATGCAGCGCGAGCATCCAGGTCAGCGCGATCACCGCGACCAAACCGGTCGCGACTAAAAATCGCCGCCGCCCGCTCATGCTCCCCCGTAATAGAGAACCGACAGGATGTGAAAGCCGAGCAGCGAAAACGTCAGCACCGCGACGATGATGTGGAAGCGCAGCCAACTAATGCTGAGCCACAAATTGAAATCGTTTTGCTCGAGATTAACCTTGCGCGTCGCGAGATCGACGAGCTCTTTCCATGCTCTCGCTTCTGCATCTTTGTAGGGATTGCCGGCGCCCAGCGCGCGGCTGACCTCATCGCCGATATCGCGGCGCGCGAGTGTCGCACCGAACAGCGACCACGACGAACGATCTTCGAGCAGCACCGGTTTGATGCGCTTGAGGTAATCCTGGGTGAATGCTTCGGTATGGCCCAGGATTTTCTCTTCGGCCTCGACATAGACCGCATTGATTTTCGCATTGACGTCCTGGGTGCGGACTTCATGCTCGGCAAATCGCGTCATGTAATGCGGCAAGCGATCCTGAATCAGCACCCCGAACAGCCCGCTGCCGAACAGCAATGCCACCGCGGTCGCAAGCGCCGCCTCCAGCGGTCCCATCAGATGGCGCTGCATATGCCACCAGAACGGCAGCAGCGAGAGCATCGCAACGACCACATGGGTGGCGCGCCAGGTCTCGAGGCGATCGAGGAACACCACGGTGCCGAATACCGACTTGGGAAAAATCCGCCGCGCGAGATACAGCATCCGGAGCGAGAACCACAGGTTGCGCTTGCGCACGCTATACAGTCCGACGCCCACGAACATCACCGCGGTGATGATGCCGCTGCCATAGACCCCCACCCGATGCTCGAGGTTGGTCGTCATCAGGCGCAGAAAGATGACCAGCACGCCGCATCCGATCGCGATCAGCGCCATCTGCGGCAAGGTGCGGCCGCGCGCGCGCGGGGGTCCCGCCGGAACTGACAGCTTCTGCACCGAGCTTGCGGCCATAATCGGTTCTAGTCGCTGCCGCCGTGAGACTTGCGCACGGTCGAGCCGACCGATACCGCGCCGGTCTGTTCGAACAGCGTCGCGGGATCGATGCGGATGGCGGCGCCGGTGGGACAGCTATGCACGCATCCCATGAACGGCAGCCCGTCGCACAAATCGCATTTGATCGGAAACGAAATCGGGATGTGCGCCTTCGCCGAATGCTCCTTGGCCTCGGCCTCCGAAACTGGCGTTGCCGTGGACTGCGCAGCCGCGCGATTGAGGCCGAAGATGCGGCTGAAGATGCCCGGCGCGACCTGTGCGCGCTGCCCCGACGCGTGGCTGGGAAAGATCTTCGACCATAGCGACCCGCCGGCATCGTGTGCGGCGAGTGGATATGGACGATACACCTGCTTGTCGCTGATGAACTTGGATTTCCTGGCTTGCGCCGCATCGAACTTCGGCGTTTCGATCATCGCGATGTTGTCGTAGGGGCACGCGATCGAGCAGTTCGCGCATCCGATGCACATGTCGTACTGGAAATAGATCTCACCCTCGCGGCGGCGCTTCACCGCGCCGGTCGGACACGCGGTCATGCACTTCGGATCATCGCAATGGCGACAGGCCGCGGGCACCAGATAACTTCCAAGCTGAATGCCGGTGCGCACCAGGCGGCTCTCGCCGTGCAGCGACTCGCACGCGCTCACGCAGTTGTCGCATTTGACGCATCGATCCAGATCCATCACCAGCAGCGCTTCGGCCTGGATCATGCCGAGCTGGCCGCTCTTTTCGAGCAGCGCCGACATATCGGGCGTGAGCTGTTCTTCCTCGCGATAGCGGCGCTGGATGGTGTTGCGGATATTCTGCTCGACGGCGGGGAACTGTTTGCACAGCTCCAGGAACTCGTCCTTGGGAATCTTGATCAGCTCGCACTTGCCGGCGGTCAGCACGTTGGCGTAGCGCTTGTCGCCGCTGATCAGCGCCATCTCACCGAAGTATTCGCCGCCGCGAATGTATGCGGTGACGCGCTTGGTACCGTCCTCGCGATCGCGCACCACCTGCACGAAGCCGTCGCGCACGATGTAGAACGCGTCGCCCTCCTCACCCTGCTTGATGATGGTGATGCCGCGCAGATCGTAGCGATCGATGGTGCATTGCTGGATGAGCTGATCGATGAAACTGCGCGGCACGCCCTGGAACAGATCGATCGCATTGGCCATCGCACGGACCGCTCGATCCTTGTAGCGGTCCATAATGAGCGTGCGCGCTTCGATGTTGGAGTTGACGAACTTCAGCGCATAGTTCGGGATGTAGAGGATCTCGGTGCCATCGGCACCCGCGATGACATCGGTCGACCGAGGCAGGCCTCCGAGCGCGCCCAGCTCGCCGTAGAAGGCGCCGGCGGGAAATTCTGCGACCTTCTTGTACCCTTGCCCGGCGACATCATCGTAAATGTCGGCGGTGCCGTTGAGCACGAAACATAGATCGAGCTCGTACTCGCCCTGCTTACAGATAAGCGCGCCCTTGTTGAAGATTTTTACATCGATACCTTCCCGTCGCTGGTAGGCATTGAGGAAGGCCTGTTTCTGCTCGGAATTGAAATGCGGAAAAGGCTCGATGTGTTCGAGCCGCTGCCATAGCTGCGGCGCACTGATGCTCAACGATGGCTCGTCAACTGCACTCACTGATAAAACTCCGTGGACTTTGCGCACTGGATTATGCCTTGATGCGGGGCAGAGTCAAACCGCGAGGTTAGGAAAAATCGTTTTGATGTCTGGTTTCCTTCGCCGCCTCGTGCGCGCGAGCGAATCCTTCCTTGACAAGAGAAGTGTGTCCGCTATTTTTGCCCAGTCGCTAACATTGTCGGAGCGGTCCTCTCGCCGAAGTTTTGGAGTTCGATGTGAGCATTCGGAATTCGTTCTCATGGCTAAAGAAATGCGCGGCGACCGCCGCGCTGATGCTTCTGTCTGCGACCTTGGCGCCAGCCGCGCCGATTCCGGAACTTCCGACCGGCCAGCTCCAAGTCATGGACGTCCAGAACATCATCGCCAATGCGGTCACCCAGGCGGTCCATGACAAAGTGAATGTCGTCGTCGCGGTGGTCGATCGCGAGGGCAACGTGCTCGGCGTCTTCGACATGAACGGCGCGCCCACCGCGAGTGTCGATGATGTGTTGGGACTGTTTACTCCGCCTACGACCCAGGCGGTGGCGATCCAGAAGGCACGCACCGCGGCCTATCTGAGCAGCGATCAAAATGGATTTTCGACCCGCACCGCGCTGCAGATTACCGCCAAACATTTTCCTCCCAACGTCAACAATACCGGCCCCGGACCGTTGTTCGGCCTCCCCATGTCGTCGCTGCCGTGTGGCGACGTACAGAAAAACGGCAGCGGACTCACGGGCGCGCTCGGCGGCATCCCGCTCTATATCAATCACGCGATCGCGGGTGGTATCGGGATCGATGGAGCGCGCGCGCGCAGAAATCCCAACCTCGAGAATCAGAGCGATGACGAAGTCATCGCTCTGGCCGGTGCGCGACGCGGTTACGGCACGCCGGCCAGCATCGTGGCGAGCAATCTGCTCGTCAACGGCATCCGATTTGAGTGGGTCGGCAGCCGCAAGCCGAACAATCTGACGGTGATGCCTTTCGCATCGTTGCCAGGAGCCCTTGATGCGGGATTCCCAACCATCAACGCGGGCTCACCTCCGCCGGTCGAAGTGATGGAAGCGGGAGTGCCGGGCGAATGGCGCGTGCCGCCGACCGATAGTGCAGTCTCCAATCTGACCGCGGCCGATGTCACGAAATTGGTCGATCAATCACTCGAGAGCGAAAAGCTGGTGCGCGCTGCGATTCGGTTGCCGGTCGGAATACCCTCGCGCATGCAGGTCGGCGTGACCGATATCGCGGGCAACGTGATTGGATTGTTTCGCACCAACGACGCGACGATGTTCTCGCTCGACATCGTTATCCAGAAGGGCCGCACCGTCACCGCCTTCAGCAATCCGAACGATCCGAATGGCTACGGCAAGCGCTTGCGCGACTATCTGAACATCAGCGAAGCGGCGCCGCTGGCGGTGACCAGCCGCACCATCGAATTTCTCGGGCAACCGTTCTACCCGCCCGGCATCAATGGAAGATCGGCCGGTCCGCTGTTTTGCGACAACTTCGCGCTCACCGCACCTTCCCCTCCGGCCAAGAAGCCCGGGCTCAAGGCCTCGACCGTGTTGCCCTACTGCTTGCAGCAGCAGCTCTATTTCATGACCGGAGCGACCCCGCCATGCGGAGTCGCACCCCCGAATGGCATTACCCTCGCCGACGGCTTCACGCTGTTCCCCGGCAGCACACCGCTTTACAAGTCGGGCGTATTGGTTGGAGGCCTCGGCATCAGCGGCGACGGCGTGGATCAGGACGATTTCGTGACGAATGCGGGAGGGGCGGGCTTCCTGCCGCCCAATAACATTCGCGCGACCAACATCAAATTCCGCGGCGCGTTCCTCCCGTTCTTCAAGTTCCCGCGTCATCCGTTGTTGGATTAATCGATTCGTTATCGTTCGCGCTCGCCTCAACCTTGTCAGTGAGGATATAAACGCACCATGGCAATTGAAGAGAATGGCGACGGCGCACAGCCACGCATTGGCGATCCATGCACGATGGTGATCTTCGGGGCGGGCGGCGACCTCACCAAACGCCTGCTGGTTCCCGCACTGTACAACCTCAAGGCCACCAGGCTGCTGCCCGATGAATTTTCGCTAATCGGATTTTCCGGCAACAAGTTCAGCGCGCAGGACTTTCGCGAGGCGCAGAGCAAAGACATCCGCGAGTTCGCGACCACCAAGGTCGATGACGAGACCTGGAACTGGTTCAACGAGCGCATCGATTATGTGCAGGGCGACTTCGGCGATCCGGCGGCCTTCAAGCGCCTCGCCGATGCGATCGCGAAGTCGGAAAAGGAGCACAACACCAAGGGCAATTGCCTGTTCTATCTCGCGGTCGCGCCGCGCTTCTTCGGGGTGGTCGTCAAGCAGCTTGGCGATGCGGGCCTGGTGAGCGAAGAGAATGGCCGATGGCGCCGCGTCATCATCGAGAAGCCCTTCGGTCACGACCTCGACTCCGCCAAGGCGCTCAACAAGGAAATCAAACAGGTCCTCGACGAGAAGCAGATCTATCGCATCGATCATTATCTCGGTAAGGAAACGGTGCAGAACCTGATGGCATTTCGGTTCAGCAACGGCATCTTCGAGCCGACCTGGAACTCGCGCTACATCGATCACGTCCAGATCACGGCGTCCGAGACCGTGGGCGTCGAGCAGCGCGGCGGTTACTACGAGACCTCGGGTGCGCTGCGGGATATGGTGCCCAACCACGTGATGCAGCTTATTGCGATGGTCGCGATGGAGCCGCCCTACTCATTCGAGGCCGACGCGATCCGCGACGAGAAGGCCAAGGTGCTGCACGCCATCTCGCCCATCAAGCCGGAGGAGGTTTTGCAGGAAGCGGTGCGCGGCCAGTATGGCGCGGGATCGATGAACGGCAAGCCCGCGCCCGGCTATCGCACCGAGCCGCAGGTCAATCCCGAATCGAACACCGAGACCTACGCCGCGATGAAGCTGTTCGTCGATAACTGGCGATGGGCGCGGGTCCCCTTCTACATCCGCACCGGCAAGCGAATGAAGCGCCGCCTTACCGAGGTCGCGATCCAGTTCAAGCGCGCGCCGTTCACGCTGTTCCGTACTACCGGCGTCGAGACCACGATGCCGAACTTGCTGGTGGTTCATGTGCAACCCGACGAAGGCATCTCGCTCGGCTTCAGCGCGAAGATCCCGGGACCTACGATGCAGCTCGGCCAGGTCCACATGAACTTCAAGTACTCGGACTACTTCGGCGCGGCGCCGAGTACTGGATACGAGACCCTCATCCTCGATTGCATGATTGGCGATGCGACGCTGTTCCAGCGCGACGACATGGTCGAGGCCGGATGGCGCATCGTCACGCCGCTGCTCGATCTGTGGAAGGCGCTGCCCGCGCGCGAGTTCCCCAACTATCCCGCCGGCTCATGGGGACCCAAGGAGGCCGACCACCTGCTCGAACGCGACGGGCGCCAATGGCGGTTCCATAACGAGAAGTAGGTAATACCTTATGGAAGCTTATGGAGCCTGATGGAGCCTGATGATTCTGGCGGGAGACATCGGCGGAACTAACGCGCGCCTCGCTTTGTTCGAGTGCCAGGGCGGTATTGTTAGGGAGGTGGTCGGCGAAACGTTCCCGAGCCGCCAGCATAAGACGCTCGAGGAAATCGTCGCACTCTTCATCCAGCATCATCCCGGAAAGATCCAGCACGCATGCTTCGGGATTGCCGGCCCAGTCCGCGACGGCCGCTCCGAGACTCCCAACCTGGCATGGATTGTCGATTCGCGCGCGCTTGCGCAGGCCGCCGGTATCGCCAAGTTGCGCCTCATCAACGACCTCGAGGCGAATGCGTTCGGCGTGGCGACGCTGTCCGAGAAGGACTTCGCGACACTCAATCCCGGCGCGCCCGACGCCTCCGGCAATCAAGCGGTGATTTCCGCCGGCACCGGACTCGGCGAGGCGGGACTTTACTTCGACGGCAAGCATCATCGCGCCTTCGCGAGCGAGGGTGGCCATTGCGACTTCTCTCCGCGCGACGACCTCGAGGCCGAGCTCGCCAACTGGCTGCATCGCCAGTTCGGGCACGCGAGCTGGGAGCGCGTGCTGTCCGGCCCCGGCCTCTTCAACATCTACAAATTCCTGCGCGATAGCGGCCGCGGCACCGAGGCGCCCTGGTTCGCCGAGGAGAGCAAGCACACCGATCCCTCGGTGCTGGTTTCGCGCTCGGCAATGGACAATCGCGATCCGCTGTGCCTCGCGGCGCTCGACTTGTTCGTCTCCTTCTATGGGGCTGAGGCAGGCAACCTCGCGCTGAAGATCATGGCACTCGGCGGGGTGTTCCTCGGCGGCGGCATCGCACCGAAAATCGCACCCAAGCTGAAGCAGCCCGCATTCCTCAACTCCTTCTCTGCCAAGGGCCGGATGAAGGCGATGCTGGAGGGGATTCCGATCCGCATCATCCTCAACGATCTGACGGCACTGCAAGGCGCCGCGCGCTGCGCCGC
>Ga0335079_10006861_pt1 | contig 13008 bp, 8 predicted proteins | sample Lox_Sample_33_FD_206719 | JGI IMG/M metagenome (GOLD analysis project Ga0335079, IMG submission 206719) | Soil microbial communities from Loxahatchee National Wildlife Refuge, Florida, United States - Lox_Sample_3.3 | ecosystem: Environmental > Terrestrial > Soil > Wetlands | place: USA: Florida... | reverse complement strand
ACGCTGAAACCAAAACGGCTGACCGGCTCGGCATTGGCGCGAAAAAAAACGGTGAAGTGGGAACTCGACCGGCGTTTGCCGGCGCGGTACACGGCGTCAAATTCGCCACGCCGCAGCAGGCGCGCCTCGCGCGGATAGTGCTGGCCCGCGTCATTCGGGCGTGAGGCGATGGCGTCCCTTCTTGCGGCGCGCCGCGAGAACTTTGCGGCCGCCGGCGGTCTTCATGCGCGAGCGGAACCCGTGGGTTTTGGCGCGCCGGCGTTTCCGCGGTTGATAAGTGCGCTTTGGCAAAGCAATCCCCCTTTATGGATGCGGGCCGCAAGCGAAGCGGTGCAGCCGCAAGTCCTCTGCGCACACGAGCAGCCCACAGGCCACTTCGGCGAGAGGTCTAGAATTCAATAGTGTATGCGAGGCGTAGAGGTAGGGTCAAGAAAGCGGCGCAGCTAACAAGGAGTCCAGGAAACGCAGAACGATTAAATCCGAAACGTGGGCCAAAACCTGAAGCGATGTCGAGCTATGGCCAGGGGCTTACCTGTTTGCTCAACTTGAAGCCAGGTACCATTGTGCCGCGCAAAGTGGGCAGGGGAGTATGGACGCAAGGCATTTCGGAGAGCGTAATGATAGGCGCAAACATCCGAACAGGCCGCCCTGCTGCTGTCTTAGCACGTTTTTGTGGCGCTCTTTCGCTGACCGGTTTGATGGTGGCCGCAGGTTGTTCCGTCCAGAGCAGGCAATCGACTTCGTCTGCAGGGAATGCGCCGACTCCGTCTCCAAGTCTTGCGCGCCCGGCGTTGAGAGAATTGCTTCCGAATACCGCCACGATTGGCAGCGCCGGTACGATTGTTTTGCGAGGCAGCAACTTTGTTCCGGGAGCTTCGCTTTCAGCAAATACACCGGGGATTTCCTTCGGCAATATTCGAGTGGACAGTCCGGAGCAAATTACGGCGGAGTATGCCAACTCGCCAGATTCTCCGCTTGGCTATTTTCGTGTTTCCGTCACGACGCCGGCGGGAACAAGTGAGCCGGCGATACTCACGATCACTCCTTTGGTTTACCAGTTCGGGGTTGGAGTTCCTGCTCCGCGTCCAAGCGGGCCGGCCGTCTTCGAGACTCTACAGGTAGGGATTCATGCCGATCAGGTCGAGAACCCCAACGGTTCGCGGACGGATGCGTATCTAGAAATCTCGTTCACCGACGCGAAGGGGCGGCCGGTGAAGGTCGGCGATAGCACATACAGCGATATGGATAATGTGGACAATCCGGGCGACGAGGCGGAGGAGTCCGGAGGGCCGCAGGTCCATGTGACTTCCTACTCGTTTGCCGTGGAAAAGCCGGCTGCTGGAGAGTATGTGCTGAAGATTAAAGGTTCGCGGAGAGGTTCGTTTGTTTTGGAAATGGCCAAGGAGATGCGTTCGCCGTCCCAGGACGGGCTGACGTACAATAGTTTCGCAGTGTTACAGAATGTGCCTACCTTGCCCGGAACTACGTTTGAGCTGAGGTTCGTGTGCCCTGGCGATCCGTGCAACATGGATATTGGGAGCGGAGGGCTGCGGCCGGCACATGGGGCGTTCAGCTTCGCGCAGCCGTTGGGAGCTAATGTGCAGCTTCCGGCGGGAGAGAAGGCGCTGGCGATTGTGATCTACTACGATCCCGCCATGGAGACATCGTCTTTCCGGGCGCTGCTGGATGGAAACGATCGCACGGAGATGTTTCGTGCGCGAGGCGGCGAGCTGGAGTTGGTGAATATTCCTCTAGAGGCTGGGCAACACACCCTGACGATACGAGGTAACAACAACGCTGGGCAGTTGACGGAGCAGGAGTTTCACATTCAGCGCTAGAGGTGGAACACAACCCAGAATATTGGCCTTCAGGGCTCGCGCGGCGTCAGGGTGCGTTGAGGACGTTCGTTCGCAGCCAGGCTTGCATCGTAGATAGGTAGGCGGGGTCGCGTTCGAAGGTGCCGTCGGTCGACGGGGAATACATGCCGTGGTCGGCGTTGGGGAATTCGCGGATGGTGAAGTTGTGGCGCGGGTCTTCGGCTGCAACGCGGCGGAGGACGGCGATGCTTTCTGGGACAGGGATGAGTTGATCCTGATCGCCGAACAGAAAGAGCGCGGGAACGTGTAAGGCGCGTAGCGCGGGAACAGGATCGTAGACAGCTTCCTGGCCGAACCAAAGATTGTTTCGGTTTGCGGGCGTGCTGCGTTCGGCAGGCGGCGGCAACGGGCCGAAGGAATCGTCCTGCTGCGCTTTGGCGCTTTCGAACCACGGTTTCGCGCGAGCTTGTTCCAAATGGAGTTTAGTTTTCTCGTAGTTCTGCCCAGTCTCCATGTAGGTCCATATTTCGCGTCGTAGGCGGCTCGCTGCTTGCACGTCGCTTTGTGCGAGACCTTCTCTGCGCAGTTCGTTCGCATAGAAGACGATCATTTGTTCACCGGGCGAGACACCCGGGCCGGACACGGCGATCACAAAAGCGACATCGGCGGAACGCAAGGCAGCTAGCGGGCCGAGCCACCCACCCTGGCTGAGTCCCCAGACGCCGATGCGTTGGGCGTCAATTTCTAAGCGCGATTTGAGGTAGGCGATGGCGGCGAGTCCGTCGTTGCACAGGTCCATAAACGGCACAGCGCGAAAGTCGCCGCTGGATTCGCCGACGCCGCGCTTGTCGTAAGCGAGAGCGGCAAAGCCTTGTTCGGCAAACCAACGCGCCGTGGAAAGATCCCGTCGGTTCGGCCCCGAGCCGTGAAAGAGAACGACAGCCGGATGTTGTCCCGAGCCGGCCGGGAGAAAAAGTGTTCCGGCGAGCGTGATATCTCCGCTGGGAAATTTTAGGGCTTCTTCATGAATCGCTGGCGGGGAGCTGGCTCCAGCCGACGTCGTTGTGTGCTGCGTGCAAGCCGCCAGAGAAGCCGATGCGCAGAGGACTGCTGCGACAAATTGGAATTTGCGGAGGCAGCTAAGATGCCTTACGTACGGCACTATTTGCGGCGTGAGCGTGGGCAACCGCATCAGCGATCGGCCTCTCGACGTTAAGAGCTATTCGTATGACGCGCGGGCGGCAGCGCTGTTTCCAACGTTCTGCCATGTCGGTTAGATGAAGTTGGCGCATAATGCGCGTCGTGAACCGTGTGGAGAAACGGTCGGTGACCTACCAGTCGCTCGCAAAACCTGCGAGCTTCTGCCCATTCTGGGCGGAATATGAGTTGATCGATACGGGAGCGGGACGAAAGCTGGAGCGGTTCGGTGCGGTGACGATAGTGCGGCCGGAGCCACAGGTGAAGTGGGCGCCGGCGTTGGGAAAGAAAGTTTGGGACGCGGCGCAGGGCGAATTTGTGCAGACGGACCGCGCGTGGAAATTCTCCGCGGATGTGCCACCGCGGTGGGAGATGCGGCGCGGAGAGTTGGCATTTTGGGTGGAACCGACGCCGGCCGGTCATGTGGGAGTATTTCCGGATCAGGCGGCGCACTGGGATTGGATGAGTTCGCGGATTCAAGAGGCGATCGCAAAACGGAACGCATCGCGGCAGCCTTCTGCAGAAACTGCACCGAAAATTTTGTCCTTGTTCGGATATACCGGGCTAGCGACGCTGGCTTGCGCGGCGGCGGGGGCTCAGCTAACGCATGTGGATGCGTCGCGGAAAGCGATTCAGTGGGCGCAGGAGAACCAGGCGCTTTCGGGATTGGCGGAGCTACCGATTCGGTGGCTGGTGGACGACGCGTCGGCGTTTGTAGCGCGAGAGCTTCGGCGTGGGCGGAGGTATGACGGACTGATCTTGGACCCGCCGCGATTCGGGCGCGGGCCCAAGGGAGAGTTGTGGAAAGTAGAAGACGCTTTGCCGCCTTTGTTGCGCGGATGCCGACAATTGCTATCGGATGCGCCGCTTTTTGTTTTGCTGAATACGTACACGACGGTGTTGACGCGCGGGCAGACGCGAGCGGAGGCGGGACAGCTTGAGTCATTTTTGCGAGAGATGGTGAAGGGCTTGCCGGGAGAAATTACGGCTGGGGAATTGGTGTTGAAGGATCGGGCGGGGCGGGCAATTTCGTGTTCGGTGTTTGCGCGGGCGGGGATGCAGGAGAGAAAAGCAGATCCCTCGCTGCGCTCGGGATGACACGCGAGCGAAAATAAACGGGGCTAAAGACCGTCGCCTGTTTTCGAAGAAAACGGTCATCCTCGGAAGGATGACCCTACAGAGCAGCTAGCAGCGGAGGGTTTTGCGTTTTTTGCCGAGGCGGCCGGCCTTTTCGATTTTGGCGATGTAAGCGGAGGCGATGGGAACCTGGCAGGCAGTCTCGCCCATGTCCACGGAGACGTCGCCGATTTGCGCGGCCACTGCTTTGGCTTTTTTGAGGAGGGGCTTAACGTAGGAGCCGACCGAGATGACGAAGCCGTTCATGGTGTAACGCACGCGGTTTTTTGCGGAGTGGATTTCTTTGGCGACGCGATCGAGGAGGCGCTCGATCTCCGCCAAATCGAGGTCAGCGTCATTTCTCGTGGCGAGCAGGCCGGAATACGTACACCAGCCGGCAGCGGCGACGAGTTCCTTTTTTGAGTCCATCCACTTCAGCGCGAGTTCCCGCGCGGCTTGGTTTTCGACGGTGACCCACGGCACGGTGTATTCGGCGATCATTTGCAGATCAACGGCGCCTTCGGCCCAGGCTTGCAGTTCTTTGGCAGACATTTTCGCGCCGTCGGCGACCATTCCGGCAATGTACATGGCCTCCATGACGCCGGTCTCGTAGAGTTCGCAGGCGAGCGCTTGATTGCCACGAATGGATTTGGCAACGCTTTTCATGTCGGCGGTGCTGACGCCGTAGACGCGATCAGGATTCATGCCGTGGCGTGAATAGATTTCGCGAGTCTTCTCTTTTCCTTTCTTTTTCAAGTCGGCCAGGATGGTTTTTGCGTTGGGCATAGGTGTCCTCGCGAAGATCGAGTCGCTGGTTCGTTTCGTCTGAGGCGCGGGAAAGCGTTTGGGAGATTCTACTCCGAGCGCCGTTAATTTGCGTGCGCGGTCGACAAAAGGCAGCGCTTGCAGCTTCTGAGCCCTCCGCATTATCGTACTCGCGCCCAGAGCGATGGAAATAAAGGATGGATCGATGATGAATGGCCGAGGAGCAGCGGCTTGGTTTGCGGTTGTATTGGTTGCTGTTTTCACTTTGACGGTCAGCGCTTCCGCGCAGCAAAAGGCCGGGACAAAACAAGCGGCAGAGGCGCGGTTGGCGGCAGCCGCAAAAGCGAAGCCCGCGGGCAGCGTCGAAGAAACGGTGAGCACACTGTTCCTGACGCATCGGTTCGAACAGACGGCCATTTCGCCAGACGGGAAAAAAGTGGCGTGGGTGGAAGATGTGATCACCAAGAGGGGCGTCGCGACCGGCGATACGGTGATTTATGTGCAGGAGCGCGACGCGAAGACGCCACCGCGACGCATCAGCGCGGGCGTGGCAGACGCACTGCACGCGGAAAGCGGCGTGGCGTGGTCACCGGATAGCAAGCGGATTGCGTTTCTTTCCGATGCGGCGAAGAAAGGCCAGCAACAGGTGTACGTGATCGAGGCTGCCGGCGGAACGGCGAAAAAATTGACGCAGGTGAAAGGGTTTCTGGCGACGCCGGGTTGGTCGCCGGACGGCAAGAATATTGCGGTGCTGTTCACGGAGAATGCGACCCGGGAAGCGGGGCCACTGGTGGCCGAAACGCCGGAGACGGGAGAAATTAAGGATTCATTTTTCGAGCAGCGGCTGGCGGTGATTGACGTGGCCAGCGGCAAGCTGCGGCAAATTTCGCCGGCAGACACTTACGTTTATGAATACAATTGGGCACCGGACGGCCGGCGATTTGCCGTGACGGCGGCACTCGGCAATGGCGACAACAATTGGTACATCGCGGAGTTGTACACGTTGGATGCGGCGACAGGTCTGATGAAATCGATTTACAAGCCGCCGCTGCAAATTGCGAATCCCGCTTGGTCGCCGGACGGGCAGCGGATTGCATTCATCGGCGGATTGATGAGCGACGAGCCGAGCGTGGGCGGAGATATTTTCACGATTGCCGCGAGCGGCGGCGAGGCGACGAATGTGACGCCGGATATGAAAGCCTCGGCGACATGGCTATCGTGGACTCCTGACGCGAAGATCATTTTCGGCGAATACGCGCAGGGTGACTCAGGAATTGCTTCGGTCGATCCGGCAAACAATCAAACCAAAGAGCTGTTTCGCGACGCGGGACAACTAACGGCAGGCACCTGGGGGATCAATCTTTCGCTTTCGCGCGACGCGAAAGTTTCCGCGGTGCTGCGCAGTTCGTTTGGCACGCCGCCGGAAGTGTGGGCCGGAGCGATAGGCTCGTGGACGCAAATCACCCAGAAGAACAAAGAGCTGAAACCGCGCTGGGGCGAAGCGAAAAGCATTCACTGGAAAAATGGCGGATTCGATGTGCAGGGCTGGCTGCTGTATCCGACAGATTTTGATCCCAACAAAAAATATCCGCTGGTGGTGAATGTGCACGGCGGGCCCGGCCTGGCGACGGAGTCGGCGTGGCCCAATTCGCATTCGTATGCGGCGCCGCTTTCGGGCGTGGGCTATTTTGTTTTCTTTCCGAATCCGCGCGGCAGTTTCGGGCAAGGGGAAGCGTTCACGCGAGCAAACGTGAAGGATTTCGGCTACGGCGACTTCAAAGACATTATGGCTGGTGTGGATGAGGCGATTCGCAGCGCGCCGGTGGACCCGGAGCGGCTGGGCATTTGCGGCTGGAGCTACGGCGGGTTTATGACGATGTGGGCCGTGACGCAGACGAATCGTTTCAAGGCGGCGATGGCGGGCGCCGGTCTTTCGAACTGGCAAAGCTACTACGGCGAAAATCTCATTGATCAGTGGATGATTCCTTTTTTTGGAAAATCGGTGTACGACGATCCCGAGGTATATGCCAAGAGTTCGCCCATCAATTTCATCAAGCACGCCAAAACGCCGACACTGATTCTGGTGGGCGATTCGGACGGCGAAGTGCCGGCGCCGCAATCGTATGAATTCTGGCACGCGCTCAAGACACTCGGCGTGGAGACACAATTCGTGGTGTACGAGCACGAAGGGCACATGTTCGCCAAGCCCGCGCATCAGCGGGACGTCGTAGACCGCACGATCGCCTGGTTCAACGCCCATCTAAAATAAACGGGTACACTTTTTGCAATTTGATGAAACCCGAAGTTAGGCTCGCGCGTCCCACACCGCAAAAGCGGGTGTTGGCCGAAACTGTCAAACCGCGATCCCGGGGCCGGCTGCAGTCCTAGCCTGGACCTGCGGTGCCTCGGCTCCGGGATACCTCCATCGAAAAACTCTGCCTTTAACGGTCGCCTAGTAGAGAGGCCCTAAGCAATTCCCCAACGCAAGCTACTTCTGCGATCTGGGAGTTGCAGCTACTCGTAGCGCAGAGCCACGATGGGATCGACTTTTGTGGCGCGGCGCGCAGGTAAGTAGCAAGCCATCAGTGCCACACCGAGCAAGAGCAGCACAACAGAAGCAAAGGTCAACGGATCGTGCGGCGTGATGCCGAACAGTAGCGCAGCCATGAGACGGGTCAAGCCGATCGCCGCTGCTAAGCCGAGCGCAACACCAGCAAGCGTCATCGTGATTCCCTGTCGCAAAACCATGCTAAGCACATCGCTGCGCTGAGCGCCGAGGGCAAGCCGAATGCCAATTTCGCGCTGGCGCTGCGAGACGATGAAGGAAATCACGCCGTAAATGCCGATCATGCCGAGCAGCAGAGCCATTGTGCCGGCAATGGCGAGCATAACCAACGTGAATGAGGTACGCGCGACAGATTTTTCGTAGACCTCGTCCATGGTGCGGACCGACGCCAAGGGTAAGTTTGGATTCACGGACCAGACAGCCTGGCGCACTGCATCGAGAAAAGCAGAGGTGCCTGCGCGACCGCTGCGAATCACGAAGGTCTCGTCACGGACGGTTCGCAGCTGCTTGTCCGTAAACATATACGTCATCATCGGCGGCCAATAGACAATCTCGGGAGCTTTTTCCTGCACGCCGTTTTCGCGGACGTCCTGCACCACGCCTACCACCTCGTGCCACGGCATCTTATCGAACTCGCGAACATGCTTGCCGAGAGCTGCTTGCGGCGAACCCCACATCAGACGGGCCAGATTCTCGGAAAGCATGACGACGGGCTGTTGCCCGTAAATTTCATTCCAGGTCATTTCGCGTCCGGCAATCAGGCGAGTGCCGGCAGTTTGCAGGAGCCCGGGGGATAGATATTTGTAGAGGCGCAGCGGAGGAATCTCGTCGTCGGAATAACTTTTGTCCTGGGCCACAATGCAGTCCCAGCCGAAGGCAAAGCCTTCGAGGGGCATGTCACTAGCGAAGGCGGCGGACTGCACGCCAGGAATAGCGGTCAGCTTGTCCAGAATCGCGTTCTGGATGCGCAGCGTTTGCTCCGAATCCTTTACAAGCGAGTCGGGAATCGAGATTCGCATAAGCTGCAAGTGCGCGCCGTCGACAAAACCCGGTTCCACAGCGCGGAGAGCTGCGAAGGTGCGGATCATCAGGCCGGCACAGGCGAGCAAGACGAGGGCCAGGGCGACCTGGCCGACGACGAGAAGGTTTCGTGCGCGGTGGCGTTCGCGGCTGGCGCTGATGGTGCGGCCGCCGCTGCGCAGTTCGAGCGAAGCACGCGGACCCGCGTACTTGAGGGCGGGAAGCAGCCCGAAAAACAATCCCGACAGGACGGAGAGCCCAAAAGCAAAAACGAGGGTGCGCGCGTCGAGCGAAATTTCGTTCAATCGCGGGAGATTTGCCGGACCGACGGCCAATAGAAAGCGGATGCCGCCAAAGGCGAGCGATAATCCGACGACTCCGCCTAATAAGCCGAGGAGCACGCTTTCCACCAACAAGCCGCTCACGATGCGCGTCCAACTGGCTCCCAGCGCGGCGCGAACCGCAAGCTCCTGCTGACGCGCTTCGACGCGCACCAGCAACAAGTTGGCGACGTTGGCACAGGCGATGAGCATGACCAACCCGATCGTGCCCATCACCACCCACAGAACCTCGCTGACGTTGCCAAGGACTTCTTGCTTCAGCGGACGCAGCATCGGCGTGATTTTCCACGTTTCGTAGATGTGAGGATTGGTGCCGGGGCCGTTAGTAAAGGAATCCATCCAGATGGGCAGCATGCGCGTGATATCGGCGTTGGCTTGCGCAATGGTTGCTCCCGGCTTAAGCCGAGCAATCCCGCGAAAACCAAATCCCGCGAGGATCAGCTTGGAGCGATCGAATTGATCGGGAACCATAACGTCGAAATCGGTGTCCTCCACGCGAAAGCCTTGGGGCATGACGCCAACAATTTCGCGGGGCTGTGCATCCAGCACCAGGTTGCGGCCGACCACGCCGCGGTCTCCAGCGAACCGGCGCTGCCAGTAGCCGTAACTCAGCATGACGCGCTGGGGTCCGCTGGGCTGTTGGTCCGCCGGGGATAACCAGCGCCCGACGGCCGGGGGCACGCCTAAGGTTTCCACCACACCATTGCTGATGTTCATGGTGCGAACTTGTTCGGGATCGCCGACGCCGGTGACGCTGGCGGACTCTCTGGTCCAAATGCCCATAGACTGAAAGGTGCGGTTGTTTTCCGCATAGGTAAAGTACATCGAGGGAGAAAGTAGAAGACCATTCGCGAAATCGGCGAGGCCGGCGGCGCCCGGCGCGGTTTGGTGGAGAAACACAAGTTGCTCCGGCTGCGGGTAGGGGAGCGGCTTCAATAAAACGCTGTTCACGACGCTGAAGACTGCGGCATTGGCTCCGATGCCGATCGCAATCGTCAAGACCGCGACGATGGTAAACACCGGATTGTGACGCAGCATGCGCAAGGCGTAGCGCACATCCGCTAAAAAGTTTTCCACGATCAACCACCTCCAGACGTCGCGTCCTTCTTCTTCGAGCAGCATCAGGTTGCCAAATTCGCGGCGAGCTGCGGCCTCGGCGTCCTTGCGGCGCATTCCCGCGGCGATGAGCTCCTCGACTTTTTCTTCGAGGTGCGCGCGAATGTCTTCCGACAACTCGCCATAAAGTTTTCGTCGCGCGAAAATTTGGCGTGTCCAATTCATCGATCGTTCCTTTCCGGCAGCTGCTGCTGTCGGAATCGAATTTCACTCGTATCGCAATGCCACCATGGGATCGACGCGCATTGCTCGGCGTGCCGGCACCCAAGAGGCGGCGACGACTACACCGACGAACAGGAATGCAGCCAACATGTACGTGGGCGCATCGGTTGGCGAAACACCGTAGAGAAAAATTCCCGAGCCGCTCCAACCAATGTCTCGCGTGGGCAAGAGGCGCGCCAAGGCAAACGCACCTAGAGCCCCCAGCGCAAGCCCGGCCAGAGCGACTCCGAGCGACTCGCGCAACACCAACGTCAAGACTTCGCGCCGGCTTGCACCGAGCGCGACGCGCACGCCGATTTCACGTGTTCGCTCGGCGACGAAATACGCCGTCACTCCAAAAACACCGACCACGATCAAGACCAGAGCCAGTCCTCCGAACGAGGCCAGCAGCGTCAGAATGGGCCGGCGCAAGGTCAGCGACTCCGAATCGTGAATCTGCGCGGAGAGACTTCCCATTCGCCAATAGAGCCCAGGATCCACCGGGCGCAAGGCCGTTGAGATGCGCTGTCCAGCATCGCCAAGGTCGCCTGAGGCTTTCATGCGCATCACCAGACTCCACCGCTGCGGGAGAGTCTGTTCGACCGACAGGTAGATCAACGGGCGCAAATCTTCTTCCGGATTCCGCTGGCGAAAATCGGAGACGACGCCCACAATTTCGCGCCACTTTGCCGGAGAATTGGCAAACGCGACGTGATAACCGATCGGGCTGCTCTGCGGAAAGTACGTCTTAGCGAAAGTTTCATTCACAATCGCGACTGGACTCCCGCTCTGGTTGTCACGCTCGGTAAACGCCCTGCCGCCGGCACGCATGGGAATTTTTAGTGTTGAGAAATAGCCGGGACCGACGGACAAAAACCAGGTCTCTTCCTCGATAGGAGCTGTCGGCGCGGGCTGCTCGATTTTGACGGCGTCGCTGTCCGCCCCGTCCATCGGCAACGAGTCCACAACGGCGGCTGATTCGACTCCGGGCATTTCGCGCACTCGTACGACGGCTTCAGCCATTACACGCGCTCGTGTGGCGCTGTCAGCGTATTGGGACCGGGACAAGCTGACGGTGGCGGTCAAGACATTGTGCGGATCGAATCCCACAGGCGAGGACTGCACGTGCAACAGGCTCTTCAACAAAAGTCCGAAGCCGACGAGCATGACCATGCCCAGGGCGAGCTGGAACACCAGGAGCAGATTTCTGGGTCTGCGCCGAGTGTCGCCCGTCAGTTTCGCAACACCGTCTTTGAGAGTGTCATTGAGATTCGGCCGCGTCATGCGCAACGCCGGTAGCGTTCCGAAAATGAGCGCGCTCAGCAGAGCCAGGCCCAGCCCGATGACGAGCACGCGCGTGTTGATCACCACGTACGAAGCGCTCGAAATCAGCCCCGCTGCGGCCTTGGCAATGATTTCCTCCGACCATTTCGCCGCGGCCAATCCTAGGCTCGCACCAAGTAGAAATAGCAGTGTGCTTTCGGTGAGAAGCTGGCGGACCATTCGTCCGCGCGAACAACCCATGGCCGTGCGAAGGGCGATCTCCTTCTGCCGCTTGACTCCGCGCGCCAATAGGAGCGCCGCGACGTTGGCGCATGCGATCAGCAGCACCACGCCCGCCGCCACCGCCATCAGCAATAATCCGTGACGCTCGTTTTGCATGGTCGGACCGGGATTCCGGAACATTTCTCCAAAATCCTCCAGAACCAATTGGCCGCTGCGGTCCGCGGCGCTGGCCGGATTCCGCAAGCCTTGGGCAATGGCTCCGGTTTCGGCGCGCGCCTGGTCCAGTGTGACTCTTGGCTTTAACCGCGCAACGATGCGCAGTCTGGCTGATCCCGCAACCCGCAAGGTCGCCGCGCTCTCGTAGTCCTCAAGAACCAAGGGTGCAAAAATCTCGATGTTCTGGTAGTACGCGCCGATAGCAGGCGGCAAAATTCCCACGACGGTTGCAGCGCGACGGTTCAGCTGAATCCTTTTCCCGATAATTTGCGGGTCGCCGTGATAGCGGGTACGCCAGCAGCTGTAAGAAAGAATGATTACGGCGGCTCCACCGGGTTCCTGTTCTTGCTCAGCAAAGTCTCGACCGAGATACGGATGCACTCCCAGCGTCGTCAGCCAATTGGCGCTAACAAGCAACCCCGGCAAGCTCTGCCATCCCGATCCGTCACTGCCATAGAAGTTTTCCGTCCAGCCACTGGCCGCGATTTGTTCGAAAGCTTGGCTGTAGCGGTGCAAGGCCAAGTACTGCGAGGGCAACGGCGTGTGCGTTTCTCCGGATGCGTCTGTTGTCCACACATTCACCAAGCGGGGCGTATCGCGGAATGGCAAGGCATTCCAGAGTGCGGCGTCCACCAGGCCGAAAATCGCGGCGTTGGCTCCGATACCTAAGGCAATGGTGAGCACGGCGACGCCGGCGAACCCGGGATTCCTGCGCAGCATCCGTAGAGCGAAGCGCAGATCCTGAAGCAAGCCTTCGAACCGCAGCCAGCGCCAAACCTCGCGTCCTTTTTCCTCGATAAGCATCACGTTGCCAAATTCGCGGCGCGCGGCCGCTTCGGCATCCTCGCGCGTCATTCCACTAGCGACTAGCTCCTCGACTTTTTCTTCGAGGTGGGTGCAAATCTCGTCAGACAATTCGCCGTACATCCGTCGCCGCGCAAACAATCGAGTCCAACAGCTCATGGCGCGCTCCAGCTGCGGTGAGCGAAGCGTCGTGGGCGTGTTTGCGAAAGGTGACAACGGTCATTCATAGCGCAAGGCCACCATGGGATCGACGCGCGAGGCGCGATGAGCGGGCACGAATCCTGCAAGCAGCGCGACGACGATCAAGAGCGTAGCTGCGCCCACGAAAGCAAGAGGATCGTCG
>Ga0335079_10006859_pt1 | contig 13010 bp, 7 predicted proteins | sample Lox_Sample_33_FD_206719 | JGI IMG/M metagenome (GOLD analysis project Ga0335079, IMG submission 206719) | Soil microbial communities from Loxahatchee National Wildlife Refuge, Florida, United States - Lox_Sample_3.3 | ecosystem: Environmental > Terrestrial > Soil > Wetlands | place: USA: Florida... | reverse complement strand
TGCGCTGGCAGGCTTCTCCTCATGCCAACGTGCCTTGCGCGGAATGCCATGTGGGGCCCGGCTTTATACCATTCGTTAATTCCAAGATCGAAGGGACGCGTCAGTTGATCGATACCATCCTGGACACGTATTCGCGGCCCATTAAAAGTCCGGTCACGAATCTGCGCCCGGCGCGTGAAACCTGCGAGACCTGCCACACACCCGCTTCTTTTAAAGATAACGTGATCAAGGAAATTCAATCCTACGATAACGATGAACAAAATACGCCTATTACAACCACGTTCATTTTGAAGCTGGGCGGCTTGAATCCGGAAACCGGCAATAGCCTGGGCATTCATTGGCACACACAGAGCCAGGTGTATTACATCGCGTTGGATGCCCAGCGACAGGATATTGCCTGGGTTGGGGTGAAACAGCCCGATGGCTCACTCAAACAATATTTTTCGCGCGACCTGCTCAGCATGGGGCCGACCGCTGAAACCGCTTTTGTGGCAAAGGCGCAGAAAGCAGGTCAGGTCCGCTTGATGGACTGTATTGATTGCCATAATCGTACCGCGCACTACATTCCCTATCCTGAACAGGCCGTGGATCAAGCCATTGCAAATGATCTGATCTCCCGCAATCTTCCTTTTGTTCGCTCCAAGGCCGTGGATTTGCTGAAAGCTTCGTATACCAACCAGAATGAAGCATTCAAAGCCATCGATGCTCTTACGAATTATTACCAAAGCCTTTCGCCTTCGAGCGGTTTTTTATCGAAGGATGTCACTCAGGCTGTGAATGAGGTCAAAACTATATATACCCAAACGAACTTTCCGGACATGAACCTGAATTGGCAGACCAATCCGAACAACGAGGAACACACGCCAACCCTGGGCTGTTTCCGTTGTCATGATGGAAATCATGTTTATATGGATGCTCAAGGTCAGCAGGAGACCATTAGCGATCAGTGCAATTTATGTCATACGGTCCCGATTGTGGACCGCGGCAATGAGACGGTGGTGGCGGCACCTGTCCTCGTAGGGGATCCGCCGGATAGTCATAAGGATTTTCGCTGGACGATTGATCATCGTTATATCACGCCCATGGAAGAGCAGACCTGCTACCAATGCCACGGTCAGGCATTTTGCAACAACAGTGTTTGCCATAACCTGATCCATCCGCCGGATATGCTCACTTCCCATCCGCAACAAATTCAACTAGAAGGCAGTCAGGTTTGCTATATCTGCCACCAAAATATTTTCTGTTCAAGTTGCCATCCGGCGGGCATCCTGAACAATCCATAGATGAAAGGTAATGATTTATGAACAAGGTCAAATCGGTTTTGGATTATTTAAACGAAAGGCTGTTCTCCAGCACCTACCAGATCAGGCGCTTGATCATCTTGATGATCGTGATCATCGGTCTGCTGGTCATCAGTTTTGGGACCTATTACTACTATGACCGTTACTATAACCCACAGCGATCCGTGTCCCAGGCCACGATCACTCAAGCGGAACAGGCGGTGCGTGATGATCCGCAAAATATTGATAAACGGCTGACTTTGGCTGAGACCTATATTGATTATGGCCGCTATAGTGACGGCATCAATATTGCCATGCAGATCAAGCAGACGGCGCCCAATAATGTCAACGCAGATTATTTGCTGGGCATTGCGTATGCCAACAGCGGAAGATCCCAGGATGCCATTCAACCGCTTCAAAATTTCATCGATAGCCGCAAGAATGAAAGCATGGCCGGGCTTGATAACCAGCTGCAGGCGGCTTACTACTACCAAGGAGATAGCTACTTGAAGATGGGCCAGCCGCAGAATGCCATCCCGCCGCTGGAAACGACCGTCAAGGAGGTGGGTACGGACGCGGATTCGATCTACAAGCTGGGACTGGCTTATGCAGGCGTTCAACGCTACAGCGATGCCATTCAGCAGTTCCAAATAGCTACTGAATTTGTCCCCAACTATACGGAAGTTTATCAGGCCATGGCGAACGTATATGCGGTGACGAACCAACCCGACCTGAGGAATTACGCCCTCGGCATGGTGGCTTACTCGAACAAAGATTATTCCACAGCCCTGACCCTGCTCCTCAAGGCCGCACAGGCGCAACCGGGTTTTCCCCCCATCTTTTCGGGCCTGGGTTTGGTCTATGAGGCTACCAAGGATTATCAGGATGCCCGAACATCCTATCAAACCGCCCTTAAGTTCAACCCGAATGACTTTTCTGCTGCGAGTGGCCTGCAAAGGGTCAATCAGCTTTTAGGAAAATAACAGGAATCTTATCTATGACCACATCAAATGTTGAATCCCCTGCCGTTCCTACTCCCTCCGGAGTGGAAGAAGAACAAGAAGATGAACGAAAACGACGCGTGTTATTGCTCATTCTCCTATTCTTGCTTCTCATCTGCTGTTGTGTCGCTTTCCTTTTCCTGCGATATTTAGCCAAACCCCAGCCGCTGCCCCAGTTATTGCCTGTGCCGATCAGCAACTACCCGCCTGCTTATAAATTTTCCTTTGTGGGCGTGGATGGACCGGTGGGTGTGGCCGGCTCGCCCGATAACCAGCGGGTGTATGTGACCGAATCCGAGGGCCAACGTCTGATCAAAATATTCGATCGAAGCGGCAACTTGATCGGCAGTTTTTCGCCCTTTGGCACGCGCCCAGGCGACCGCGAACTGTTCGATGTTGCCGTGGATGCCTCCAGCCGGGTGTTTGTGGTGGATCGCTACAACAACGTGATTGATTTATTTGACGCAAATGGGGATCAACTGGATGGGATTATTGCCCCGAATGTGACCCTCTCGAAATTCGTTTCCCAGCATATTTCGGGAAGCCTGCCAGCTGGCACCAAACTTGGATACGATGCCCCCAACCACCTAGTCTTGTACCAGTTGCCGGGTCAGGCTGAACAGAAGATCAAGTTTACGCCTCCGGATACCAACTGGGCGCCGCTGGGGATTCGCTTTGACCAGCAAGGCGACTTAATCTACACCGATATTACTCCCGACCTTCACCGCGTTCACATCATCCCGGCCGCCGATCTTAATGGCTCCTGGGCCACGTTCAACCCAACCATCCGGGAATTCGGTTCCCAGGGCAATGGCAACGGTCAAATTAGTTTCCCCTATGACGCACTTACTGACAGCAAGGGCAATTTCTATGTTTCCGATGGAGATAATTCCCGCATCGTGATGTTTGGGCCGAACTTCTCCTATACCACCTTTTTTGGCTTTGGCTCCGGCGATGATGGTCTTAACCTGCCGCGCGGCATCTGGCTGGATGATAAGGAACATCTGCATGTGGTAGATGCCGTGGGCGCAGTGGTGCGTGTGTACGATGTTTCCGGAACTGCGCCTCAATTCCTTTATAACTTCGGCGCCCCTGGTGCAGCAGACGGACAGTTTAACTATCCGATCGATATTTATATGGATGGAACCGGTCGGCTGTACATCGCCGACCGTGACAATAATCGTGTTCAGGTTTGGTCCTACTAGGAAAATGAAGGAGGTGATGAAAAGTTAGATGACATGGAAAATGAAAACGATTTTTTCAAACAAATTCTTAAAGAAAGGAGAATGAAACTCGGATGAAGAAACTATTCTTTGCTTTGGTAATCGGCCTCCTGTTCATCGCCGCTCTTACCACCACCGCCCTTGCCGATAATGGCCCACACGGCGGGACCGCTTTTACTTCAAGCGGCAGTATGGACGCTTGCGCCTCTTGCCATCGCGCCCATACCGCACAGACTGGAAATAGCACCCTTTTGAAGGCCAGCAGTATTTATGGCCTGTGCACCTCCTGCCATGACGGTACCGGTGCGTATACGGATGTGGTGGATGGCATCTATAACACCACCACCATGTCGTCTGCCACTAAAACTTCGCTTACGAACTCTTTTGGTTCGCAGGAAGGATTGCAGGGCGACGCCGGGGCGCCGTTATTCGGCGGTGGTTTTGTTAACACGCTTGAGATCCATACGGATCCGGGAAACAGGGTGTACAACCCCAGCTTGAGCGTTTCATCAGATCCCGTAGTTTCCGGCCATCTGGTGGATGATCGCACAGCTGAGACGCCGCAGAATGTCTGGGGGTCTGGTAATTACAACACCACGACTCAGGCCTCAACCGGCGGATCCAATCCGACCCTCGCGCTAACCTGCACCTCATGCCATGATCCCCATGGCAATGCCGGTCAAAATGGCAGCGGCTTGGCGATCCCATCCTATCGTATTTTGAAATACACACCGGATGGATCTAATGGCTATGAAATAACCTCCGCAGCTGGAGCGGCGCTCTTCACCACGGCCTTGAAACCGGAGAGCGGTTCGGATGCCACGAGTGTGCCGGATATTGTCGGTGGTTCACTAGGTGCGTATTCAGCCACGGTTCTCGAGCCATACGGCATGGGTGCTAATTCGACCGATAACTATACAGCCACCAGTCATTGGTACACCCTCAACACGAACAACGCCAGCGGTTTTGATCCCTTCCTGGTTGCGCTATACCAGGGACATGGGGTCACGGGTACGATGCCCTGGACCTCGGTCACCTTTGGACCCTATGATCCTGTTACGGCTGGTCTGCACGGTGTCAGTTATCAGCGCCCAGCCACAACCAACAGCACCAAGGTCTACTGTTTTAATCCAACTACGGGTCCTGCCAGTAACCCGCCACCCACAAACAGCAACTGTACCACTGCGAACGGCTTCACCCAGATTGGCGCCAGCTTCGATAACAGCAACGCGCGTTTGGGAATGGCGTTCTTCTGCTCTCAATGTCACGACCGCTATCTGAACAGTAGGAACGGTTTGACGACAAATACTACCGATCTGTTATTCATGTTCCAGCACGATTCTGGAGCTGCACCGTCCGCCGGTAGTAATCCGAACGTCACTTGCGTTGACTGTCATAACGCGCATGGTACCAGCGCTGCCGCGACTACGCTGGCTTCGGATCCGCTATCTGGAGTCAACGGCGACAGCTCGATCCTGAAACTTGATAACCGTGCCATGTGCGTTAACTGCCACTCCGGTGACGTTGGTTTCACACTCAAGTAAGTCACGATGTAGGTTCCATCAAGGGGAGGGCGTCCTAGCGCCCTCCCCGGGTTCACTGGATGATATGTCATAGCGAGCGCTCGTCGAGCGTGGAGCAATCTCAATGAATAGCAAGATGATGCAATTATTTTTATCATCAATAACGAGCAGACAAATCTGGATCTATCAATAAAACTAGTTTGAGATTTTCCGAGTGAATATCCGTCAACCTTACTTCCACGCCAACCTGTTTTTTTTCAGCCGACTGATCCTGGTCGGCTTGGTGTTGGTTAACCTCGTCAGTTTCCCGCGGGCGGCGCAAGCCAGTTCCCAAGGCAACGACCGCGATCCCATTTGGAATGCAAAGACGAACGACGCCCCCGCTTATCTGCGGATGACCACCGACCCTCATAATCTTTATAGTGAATACCAGCTTCCCACACTGGCGGGTCACCTCATCAATTTCGGCGTAGTGGATGCTTCAGGCTGCGGCTGGGGAGGCTTGATATCCAGCAACAAAGCCAACGATTGCGGCGTGCAGCGCTCCACGTTCGCCGCCGCGATCTGGCAAAACCGATTCAACGTCGATATTGTCATGGCTTCCCAGCAAACTGGCGTGCCGCCGATTCTGATGAAGAATATTTTTGTCTATGAAAGTCAGTTCTGGCCGCAAACCATGTTTATCCACACGTTCGAATTCGGCTTGGGCCACATGACCCAGATGGGCGCCGATTCATTACTGCGCTGGAATTATCCCTTTTATGAATCATTCTGCAAGGCTCAACTCTCCGCCGATCGCTGCCAGCAGGTGTATGTGGAACAACCTGCTGACGTTCAAGCTTTGCTGCAAGGATTGGTGCTTCAACAAGTAGATGCAGATTGTTCCGGATGCACGTATTCGCTTGATCTCACACGCGCCCAAAAGAGCATTCCCTTTTTTGCTAATACGCTGATTGCCAATGCCAATCTCGTAAAACATTATATTAAGTTATATACAGGCGAAGATGCCTCGAGCGAAGCGGGCTATCAGGATTTATGGGATTTCGCTTTGACAAGTTATAACGCGGGCCCTGGTTGCTTTCGCGATGCCCTTCTGCAAACCGTCTACGCCAACGCTGACCTGACATGGAAGAACCTATCCTCCAAACTCGAGCCTGGATGCAAAGGGGCGATATCCTACGTTACGTTCGTCAGCAAAACAGATAGCTATCATCCCAACGATGATCCATCCATTTTGCCGACCGCGGCGCCGACCCTTTCGGCTCCCACACTCGCCGCGACCGCTCCGAATCCTGCCTCGACTCTTCCCGTCACAGAGACCGTTTCCGGTACGACTCCGACCTCAACGGTTCCCGCGGCCGAAACCTCTGCCACACCGGTTTCCAATACGCCTACCTTGCCGCCCACTGCTGCCGGCGAACCAGCGCTCGGCTCACAGACTCCAGCGCCGACTTCAACTGATGAGATATCCTCCGGCTCGCAAACGCCTGCGCCAACACCCACCAGCGCTTTGCTTATCGGTTCTGATACGCCAGCACCGACTTCAACTGATGAGATCTCCTCCGGCTCGCAGACGCCTGCGCCAACACCCACCAGCACTTTGCTAACGGGTTCTGAAACGCCCGCTCCTACTTCCACAAGTTCTTTACCAACAAGCTCTGACACACCTGCGCCAACGCCTACAAGTGCTTCGACTACCGGCTCAGAGACGCCTGCTCCTACTTCCAGAGGTTCCGCACCCACCGGCTCTGCCACTCCGGCTCCCACGAATACATTACCAGTTACAGCTACGCCAACTGCTCCTGCCGCGCCCGAGATTCCCATTTCCAGGGTACTCCAGCCGCTACACGTCGGCAATGAGCTGGTGATCAAGATTGATCCCAAACAACGGGATGCCGTCCTGCAGAATCTTGTCACGTTGAACATGAGTCTGGCTCCAAGTGCGGAACAGATTCAATCGCTGGATACTCTCGTGGCACGCGTCAACCCAGATGACATAAAAACGGCTCTGACGCAGTTGAGAGGCAGCGCGGGTGTTGAATTCGTGGAGCCCAATTATCTTGTGCTGGCATCCGGCCTGCCCGCAGACGCAAGTCAGCCGGACGATCCATTATTTACCTATCAAAACTATTTGCAGAGCATTCAGGTTCCTCAAGCCTGGGATGCCCTGCCCACCTTGCAGCCGGTGACCGTTGCGGTTCTGGATACCGGCGTCAATATCACTCATCCTGATCTGGTCAATTCGATTTGGGTGAACGCGGCGGAGGCGGCGGGGACACCCAACGTGGATGATGATAACAATGGCTATGTGGATGATCTGCACGGCTGGAACTTTGTGGATAACAACAACAATGTGAATGACGATAATGGGCATGGCACCCATCTGGCAGGAATCATTGCCGCTTCCATCAATAACGCGGTCGGGATTGCGGGCATTGCGCCGAACGCCCGCATCATGCCGGTGAAGGTGCTGGATAAAAGCGGGTATGGCTCCTATGCGGACGTAGCGGAAGGAATCATCTATGCCACGGATAGGGGTGCCCGCATCATCGAACTGGGCTTTAGCGGCACAGGCTCCAGCAATCTGATGCAGAACGCCATTAATTATGCTCTTGCCCATAACGTGCTGATCGTGGCCGCCGCTGGTAATAGCGGCCACACAACCACCTATTATCCTGCTGCCTACACGGGTGTGCTTGCCGTCAGCGCCCTGGATAACAACAAGACCCTGGCCAGTTTCTCCACCAGCGGCAATGATGTCAGTCTGTCTGCACCGGGCGTGGGTATCATCTCTACAGGACTCGGCGTAACATATCCGTACATGTCCGGCAGCTCCATGGCTTCGGCAGAAGTAGCCGGTGTGGCCGCGCTTCTGGCGGGCGGGCCGACGTACGCCGATACGAGCGTGCTCCGTTCAGCTTTGCTGGGCAGCGCCCTCGACCTGGGAGCGCCCGGACCGGACCCCCAATATGGATATGGGATGATTCAAGCGTTAAGCGCCCTTGATTACGCGGGGCAGGGTGTTCCCACCTCCACACCGGAGCTTACTCCCACGCCGGGGGCGGGAGGCGGCAGCGTTCATACAGCCTCGATCACCACTGAACAGTTATATGGCACTGCCCAAGAGTGCAATTTCGGCGGTGTTCCAGGCAACATTTCTTCACCGCTCCTCAGTATCGATGATGAGATAAATGGCAACTATGCAAGTTGCACCGGCGCGTATGCCAGCACTGGCAGTTCCCTCGGCAGTTGGACGTATACGTCCATGCAGCCGATTACCTCGCTTCAAACTATCGCTCCTGGCGGGGTCACGCTGTATATTGCATTTTCCACTTCCGGCGTTTCTTCAACCGACTCGATTGAGCTTGATGTTTCCAACGATGGCGGAAACACCTGGCATCAGGTCACCCCACAACCGTACACTTCCGATCAATCCCTGCTGTCCACCCTGTCGTATAACGTCAGCCAATACTTCACGACTGTTGCGCAAGTCAATCAAGCGCAGGTGAGGTTCAATGGAGTTGCCAATCCACAGAGCCAGGGGAGCAGCATCACCATCAATTTGGATGAAGCCCGTTTGGATGTAGAAGGGTATGCTCCGCCAATAGTCTCAATCACGGCGCCTGCTGATAATTCCACGTATGCTTATGGAGCAGACATTACCTTCACTGGCACGGCCGCCGATCCCCAGGAAGGGGATATCAGTTCTTCCATCGTCTGGTATTCTGATCTCACAGGTCCGTTCGGAACCGGCGCCACCGTATCCATCTCCACTTTGCTTTCAGGTACACACACCATTTATGCGCAGGCCACTGACTCGGGCAGCGCATCGGGAATATCGGCTCCGATCACAATCAAGGTCAAAAACCCCACGGACAGCCCGCATGGAAACTTCACCGCCAACACGGATGAATGCGCTCTTTGTCATCGCGACCATACGGCTCAAGGTAGTACCTATTTGACTAACAATCCTAATTCCGTGTTAATAAGCGATGCCTTTTGCTTGAGTTGCCATAAAGATGTTTCCACGCATTCAAATTACGACTTCAGCGGAGCCGAGGAACCGCAGTTCCAGATTCGCTGTATCCAATGCCACGACCCGCATGGTTCCAGCAATCTTTTCGATGTGCGGACGAGCATCATCACCAACCTCACCACCAACGCGACCACTGGTCCAGTGATTTTCACAGCCCTTAGCGGTACTAACTCGTTCGATGATGGTGGCAGCACCAACCGTCTCTGCACCGTATGCCACACTAGTGTTCCCAGTTCTCCGGGTAGTTATGTGCACTCGAGCGGAGTGACTTATGCCGGGCAAAGCTGTGTCGCCTGCCATCCACATAACGCCGATACAGATCCCAACACGCTGGATGGCTTTATGCCCGTGCTCAATACCCTTCCCATTCCTCCTTTCTTAACGCCGACGCCCTAAAGAAAGCCGAAATTCCGGTAACATCACGCTTAACCGTGGTAGGTTCTTTGTGCCACAGATTAGCATGGACTTCACAGATCTTAAAAGGCCAGTCCGTATAAATTCGTGGCTGAAAAGCACTTTCGCAAGAGGTTCAATAGAAGAACTGGAAACGAATATTAAAATCTCTGCAATGGTGGGCAGCGATATTACGCCTTTTCGAGGAACACCTTACTTTTTCTTGTCCGGATTTGCCAAGCCACTTTCCACGGAATAGGCGGCAGCTTCGGCGCGATTCTTGAGATGCAGTTTTTGCATAATGTGCTTCAGGTGGTATTTCACCGTATTCTCGCTGATCTTCAGCTCCTCTGCGATGGCTCTGTTCCTCATACCGTGTGCGATCAACCGCAGGATATCAATTTCACGATCCGATAAAACCGGTTTGGATCCGCTCACCACATTGGCGCTTCCGGCCTGTTGCGCGATATGCGCCAACAAGTGGCTTGTCATTTCCCCGGAAATGGGTGCCTTCCCCTCTTCCAATCCGCGCATGGAAGCGATGAAGGATTGTGAATCCAAGGTCTTCAGCAAATATCCATAAGCACCGCTTTCAATCGCCTCGACCAAATCTTCAGTGCGATCAGACACGGTCAGCATCACAACTTTTGTGCTGGGTGCCATTGCCCGAATCTGACGCAACGCCTGCAGACCGTTCATGTCCGGCATGTTTAAATCCATTAGCACGATATCAGGCTTCAACCTTAGGGTTTCGCGGACAGCTTGTTCGCCGTTTCCCACTTCCCCGGCAATTTCGAACCCGGAGGCCTTAAGCAGGCTGGTAAGCCCGTCTCGAAAAAGGGAGTGATCGTCTGCAACCAGAATGCGCATGAGTTATGTGCCGTTTTCAACGGCGGGAGGCAAAGTCACGGTGATCTTCGTGCCTTTACGTGGTTGCGATTGTATCATGAACTCCCCATGCAGACTTTCCGCGCGTTCCCGCATCGTTTGCAGTCCGAATTGAGATTTTACGGAAGCTGAATGCGAGAGGAGGTCGAAGCCGATGCCATTATCTTCAATGATCAACACAAGCTGTTCATCACGGAAATTCATCTGGACGGAGGCCTGCGAGGCTTTGGAATGTTTGCGGATGTTGCTCAAAGCCTCCTGGACAATTCGGAACGCCTGCACTTCCATCTCCGGTGATAAGCGGATATTCTCCGTTTCCAAATTGGTGGAATACTCTACGGGAATCCTGCATAATTCCCTGAATTGCTCCAGGTAATTGCGTACGGCACCGGAAAGGCCCGACGATAACAAACGTGAAGCGCGCAAACCATGAATCGCAGCCCGAACATCGGCCAAGAGGTTGCGTGAGGCGTGCTCCAACTCATGCAGGTTGGTGAGCGCTTCCTTTTTCTTTCCGCTGTCTACGAAAAGATAGATCGCTCCGATCTTGGTATTCAGATAGGCCAGCAGCTGCGGCAGGCTGTCGTGAAGTTCGCGGGCAATTCGGTCACGCTCCTCGACAATCGCCTGACTTAAAATCTCATTTTGCTTTCTCTCTTCCTGAATGTGTTTCTCAATTTCTGCGATCATGCCGTTGAACGTATTTGCCAGCCGGTCCAGTTCATCGCCGGCATTTGAAACAGGCAGGCGCGCGTTGTAATGACGGTTTGTATAGTCGTTCAGGGGTTGTATAAAAGCCTTGATGCGTTGGATAGCCAGCACATCGAGCAGGAAATAAATGGCCGCAAAAATCAAGACGGTTGTAAGAATGGACAGCCCGAAATTGATTAAAGCATTTTGCCGGGCCTGCTCTTCCTCCTTTTGAACAGAGATGTCGATCAAAAGAACACCCAGAACTTTTTGCTGGCTCCCATGGCACTGATAACATTCCGGGCTGTTTTCAATGGGCGTGGCGACCTGTAAGGCGTTCACGCCGCCGACGTTCGTATTTAAGGCTCTCGGCAATGTATTTGCAGAGAATTGATGGCATTCTATACAGCCTGCTGAATTGGTTGCGAGCTTGATGCCGGTTTGGTTCCCGGTTGTTGCGCTATCGGCTATTACTGTACCCACCCGATTCAGAAGAAATACTCGTTGCACCTCGCCTACGCTGCTGCTGTTTTGGATCACGGTTGCCACCATGGAATTGTCCCGCATTAACATGGCATGCTTTAATGTCATGGTCAATACTTCGCTTAGGGTTTGGGCATCATCCTGATGCTCGGACTGGATATATTGGGTTTCGCGTACGTATTGCCAAATGGAAAAAATGCTCATCAGGATCAGAAGAGGCAATGCAATACCCCATGCAAGCCGCACACGCAAGCCCGCTCTCGAGATCCACTTCATACGAGTTCGTTCCTCATCCGTTCCTGTTCTTCGAACATGGCGCTGGAATTTTATGAAAACAATTATAATTCATCCATGGCGTGAACAAATCTCCCCGGCGGTGCGATCATCAATACTAGAGAAGATTTTGCGTTTATTCTAAATTTGCTTCACGGATGGAATACGCATGAAGAGGTTGATCGATTTTTGGAATACCGACATTATTAATAAATTGATCGTGTTTGTGGCCTTTATGCTGATTTTGGGCTTTGCGGCCATCCTTTACTTTTTATTTTCCCTTTCTCAGGGCAGCGTTCTTTATGGCGCCCTCTTCCCCACCAGTGTGCCGACTAGCGCCTATACATCGACACCGATGCCGACTCCAACCACGGCTTTTTTTGCTTCGCTAACTCCGCGTCCCACCTCTACCTCGACAAAAGCTCCATTCCTTACCCCGACTCCTTCCGCACCGCCCACGCATATCCCCATGCCGTCCCAGACTCCGCTGGTAAATACACCCGCGGCGACCTCCACGACCTCAGCCTCTACCTCCACGTTGAACGCGTCAGCCGCTTCCTGCATTCCCTCGAATGCTCCGCAAACGGGCAAAGTGGTCGGCGTCATAGACGGCAATACTATCAAGGTTCTTTTGGATAGCGACGGAAAAATCTATTTCATCCGCTATATCGGCATCACGGTTCCGCAATATGGTGAAGTTGTGCAGCCATATGGCGAGGCAGCGGAGGCGGTGAACTATAAGCTGGTGTTCGCCCAAAAGGTGAACTTGTTCGAGGATGCATCCGATAAGGATTCTGCGGGCCGCTTATTGCGTTACGTTATGGCGGGCAATGTTTTTGTAAACTGGCAGATGGTTCAGGACGGATTCGCTACAGCGATGTCAGCTCCGCCAAACACGGCTTGCGATTCGGTCTTTCAAAATGCGGAACAAGTTGCACGGCAGGCAGAAGTAGGCAGATGGGTAGCCACCCCAACTCCAAGTTCGCCGTAAATTTATTTACCAGTGTCCATGCGGGTCTTCTTGAGAGGTGAATGTAGGGAATAATTTCTCATAAGAAATTTAATGTTTCACCCTTGATTTGTCCATTGAAGCATAGTGATATCTTGCTCGGCAAGCGCTAGTGGTGTGTTTGGAAAGTAATTTAACATAGTCGTAGCACATTAATAAACCGTATACTTCTGGCGCATTTTATCGTGAAGGAGTGCGCATGAGAAGACGC
>Ga0335079_10006858_pt1 | contig 13011 bp, 11 predicted proteins | sample Lox_Sample_33_FD_206719 | JGI IMG/M metagenome (GOLD analysis project Ga0335079, IMG submission 206719) | Soil microbial communities from Loxahatchee National Wildlife Refuge, Florida, United States - Lox_Sample_3.3 | ecosystem: Environmental > Terrestrial > Soil > Wetlands | place: USA... | reverse complement strand
CACGCCCAGGGTTTCTTCCAGAATCTCCTTCAGCTCGGGCAGTTCGTACTCGATCTTCCGGCGCCCGTGTTTGCGCTCGATGAAGTCGTCAATCATGCCGCCCTGAATGGGGCCGGGGCGGTAGAGGGCGTTCAAAGCCGTGAGGTCTTCGATGGAGTTGGGCTTGTAGCGCCGCAGCACATCGCGCATGCCGTGCGATTCAAACTGGAAGACGCCTGAGGTCAGCCCGCTGTGAAACACCTTCTCGTAGGTTTCGGCATCGGAAAGCGGGAGCTCATCGAGCCTGATCTGCTCGCCGCGCGTCTCGGCGATCAGCTTCACCGTGTCATCCAGAATGGTGAGCGTGGTCAGGCCCAGGAAATCCATCTTCAGCAGGCCCAGCTTTTCGATCGCTCCCATGTCGAAGGCGGTCACGATTTCATCGTTTTTGGTCCTGTGCAGCGGCACCAGCTCGATCAGCGGACGCGGCGCAATCACCACCCCCGCCGCGTGCACACCCGCGTTTCTCACCAGGCCTTCGAGCTTCTTTGCGGTATCAATCAGCTGCCGCACCTGGGCGTCGCCTTCGTAAGCCTGCCGCAGCGGCGGCGACTCTTTCACCGCCGTTTCCAGCTTGATGTTGAGCTGGTTGGGAACCATCTTGGCGATTCGGTCCACGTCGGCGTAGGGCATGTCCATGGCGCGGCCCACGTCCTTGATGGCGGCTTTGGCCTGCATGGTGCCGAAGGTGATGATCTGGGCCACATTCTCCCGGCCATATTTCTGCGTGACGTAACTGATCACCTCGCCCCGGCGGTTCATGCAGAAATCAATATCAATATCGGGCAGCGAGACCCGCTCGGGATTCAGGAAGCGCTCGAAGATCAGCTCATGTTGCAGCGGGTCGAGATCGGTGATGCCCATGGCGTATGAAACCAGCGATCCCGCCGCCGAGCCGCGCCCCGGCCCGACCGGAATGTTGCGTTCCTTGGCATAACGGATGAAATCCCAGACGATCAGAAAATATCCCGAGTACTGCATCTGCTGGATGATGGAAATCTCGCGCGCCAGCCGCTGCTCGTACTCGGGCAGCTCGTGCTTCAGGCGGCCTTTCCCCGCCTGCTCGCGCAAAATCTCCAGCCGCCGCGCAAATCCCTGGCGAGTAATGTGCTCGAAATAACTGTCAAGGGTGAAACCCTCGGGCACATCGAAGTGGGGAAACGGGCTGCCGATTTTTTCCAGGCGCATATTGCAGCGCTCGGCGATTGCCAGGGTGCGCGAGAGCACGTCGGGCGCGTCCTTGAACACCCGGTACATCTCGTCGTGGCTCTTGACGTAGAAGTTCGTGCCCTGGAACTTCATGCGGTTGGCGTCCTGAATGCTCTTGGCCGTCTGGATGCACACCATCACGTCCTGCGCGTGGGCATCGTCTTCACAGAGATAATGGCTGTCATTGGTGGCGACCAGCGGCAGCCCCAGCTCCTTTTCCAGGCGGAACAGCGCCGGATGAATGCGATGCTCCTGCTCCAGGCCCTGGTCCTGAATCTCCAGGAAAAAATTCTCTTTGCCGAAGATGTCGCCATAGGTGGCCGCCGCCTCGCGCGCGGCCGGGTATTTTTCCTCCATCAAATCTTCTGCCACTTCCCCCTTCAGGCAGCCGGAGAGTCCGATAAGCCCGCGCGCATGCTCGGCCAGAAACTTCTTGCTGATGCGCGGCTTGTAGTAGAAGCCGTGCAGCGAGGCTTCCGAGGTGATCTTCACCAGGTTGCGGTAGCCTTCTTCGTTCTCGGCCAGCACCAGCAGATGGTTGTAGGTGTCGCCCTCGGGCGGCGTGCGCTCGATGTTGTGATCTTCCTTTTTGCAGATGTAAAGCTCGCAGCCCACGATGGGCTTGATGCCGGCATGCCTGGCCGCATTCACAAACTGCACCGCGCCGAAAATGTTGCCGTGGTCGGTCATCGCCACCGCCGGCATGCCCAGCTCTTTCACCCGGTGGCAGAGCTTTTCCACGTCGCAGGCGCCGTCGAGCATGGAATAGTCGGTATGCAGATGCAGGTGGACGAATTGAGGCATGAGCTATATCTATTTTACCGTCTGATGGTGTGCAAAAAACTGTGAGTTATCCGTCGTTTTCAGGCCGAGCATTGCGGGCGGCCGTTCGCGGCCTGAGCCCTGGCGTGGAGGAACGGGCGGCACCGGCGGGTTTGACCAGCCATCACCACAGAAGACGCAAAGACGCACAAAGAAGACCCATGCCTTCGTGAACCTTCCGGCTCTTCGCGCTACCATGGTTTTGCTCGCAGCCCGCTAGGGATAAGCGCGAATACGATACAGCCCAAAATCCGCATTGCGATAAACCGGCTCGAAAGCATCAGGAAACTTCTTGATCAGCGGAACCAGAAATTCGCGGTCTTCAGCGAGTTGCCCGTTGGTAATGACGTAGCCAGCGTGGATGCGGCGCGCGCAGGTCCACAGCGCCGCCGGATCGCCCGGCTCATACGTGGCCGCGGCGCGCGAGGTGAAAAGCGTCAGCGCCCGGGCCCGCCGATAGATAAAGACATCCTGCGGCTTCGTGGTCGCTCCCACGATCTGGCAGAGAGCGCGAAAGCTGACGGAGCCGTCGCTTTCCGCAATCGGCCCGAACCCCGTCTCGCGGTAACTGAGAATGTATGAAAAGCCAACCAGTGCCACCAGGCCGGCCAGCCCTGCCACTCGATAGCCACGGGCTAAGCGGGCGGTTAATCCATCCAGTCCCGTCAGCGCCCAATACACAAACACCGGCAGGGCGGGAAACAGGTAACGGGGAATTCCCTTGTGCACTGGCCAAATCAGCACCAGAAACACATAGGGAGGAACCATTGCCTCCATCGCGGTGAATCCCCGCCGGATGCGCAACCAGGCCCCGGCCAGCGCCAGCACCAGCAGCAGCCCATAGACAAAAGCAGAGAACATCCGGTGATCGGGCGCCAGCCAGAAAGTTCCCAGGCTATGCGCGTAGGCCGCGAGATTATGCAGCAATGCCCGGGCCGTCAGATGAAACTGGTCGGCGTAGCTGCCCAGCCCGGGGCCAATGAGCGCTCGCTGCGCCAGTGAAAGCGCCAGCGGCGGGCCGAGTGCGATCAGTGAAAATGCGCTAAGCCGCCGGCGCGAGAGAAAGTCGTAGAGAACTATTCCAGGCAGCAGCGTCGCCCCGATGCTGCGAGTGCCGATGCAGAGGTATAAAACCAGCCCGGCCAGCAACGCCCACTTCCAGCTTTCTTTGCCTTCTCGCGGAGCCCCTTGCACCAGCAGCGCCGCCAGGCAGAAAAAGAACAGAAAGGGCAGATCAGAGAGCACGTCGTCCTTCGCGCTCCAGAACACAGGATTGAACCCCAGCAGAAAAACCAGCGCCAGCAGCCAGGGAAAATCTAGAGATTTCCACCAATAAAAATAGAGCGCCAGCAACGCCAGAAGAAAAAACATCACTTCTTCCCGCTTCATGGCGGCAAAGTTCAGCCCGGAAAGCCGGCACAGCGGCGCCAGCAACAAGGGAAACACCGGCGGATAGATTCTGGGGCTGTACTCGGGCGCGCTGGGATTATAGATATACCCCGTATCCGTATAGTTCCGTCCCAGCGCCAGGTTTTGAGCGTGGCGGATGAACAAGGCAAAATCATCGCCCCACTGGTTGCCTGGGCGAATGGTGGCGGCGTAGAAAACCGCGATCGCGGCAAACAGGAAACAGACGGCTGCGGTCCGGCGCATGCGGGCCTTTCTGCGTCCGTCCCCTGTTGTGGCTGAGTGTAGCCTTCCCCAATCGCCCAGGGAAGCTGCCGCCGCAAGAAATTGAGCCCGTGGTTCCGATTTGGACCAGCCGCCACAGCCAGCTTGCGCCGAATCTCGCAAAGCGCGGGGAATCATCGTGCGATCGGCTGGCTTCTGCCGCCCGGATACAACGCGCCTCAAACAGCTCTGTCCCCTGGCCCAACTCGTCAGTTCTGATTTCCCGCCCCATGCCATTGCCGGCAGAGCTTGCAGTAGGTCACGGGCAGGCTGTTATCCACCCGATGTTTGACCGGCGGGACCGTTCGCAGGTAGGCGTAGATCGCTTTCAGGTCATCATCCGTCATGTTGGTGTAGTAGTCGGTGGGCATGATGCGGCTCAACTTGCGCGCTCCCACATAGCCGGTATGCATGGCTTTCAGGAAGGTCGCTTCATCGTAATAGCTGATGCCGGAAGGATCTGGCGTGATGTTGGCCGCGGCCGCCTGGGCCCATGGCGTCTTGAACGCCACTCCGCCGGCCAGCATCATGCCCGCAATGTTCTTCCCCCGGTCGGTCGGCGTGTGGCAATCATTGCAGCCGGCCAGGGTGAGCATGTACTTTCCCCAGGCCACGCGGTTTGAGGGATCAGGGCTGCTCACCGGCTCCGTTACCGGCTCCGGCGCATTACGAATCAGGTACTTGATAGGAAAAATCAGCTTGGTCTGCGGCAATTCATGATGCACCGGCGGCAGCGACCGCAGGTAAACGATCACGGAAGCCAGGTCTTCGTCCGACATGTGGCGCAGTCCGCCGTAGGGCATCATGGGAAACAGCGTCCTGCCGTCATGCCCAATTCCCTCGCGGATAGCGCGCGCCAGCTGATCGTCGGACCAGTTTCCGGCCCCGGTCTGCGGGTCCGGGGTCAGATTCGGCGCGGTCACCTCTCCCGGCAGGTCCACGAAGGGGACCTTTTCTCCCGCGCACTCCATGCCCGGCAACATCGGTTCGGCCGGGTTCGCCCAGTCGTGTTCCGAGTGGCAATAGGAGCAACCGCTCACCGAATCTACCAGATACTTGCCACGCGCCAGGCGCTGCGGCGTGCTTTCGAACTTGCGATTGGTGAGCGCGCGGGCTTTGGGGCCGAGCAAGGGCCTCCAGCCAATAGTCACAGTGATGGCGACAGCCAGAAAAACCACCAGCACCACCGCCGCAATAAGCAAAATCTTCCCGACTTTTTTCATGCTGCCCCCTGGGATTTCGAAACCGGCCCGAGTCGGAGTGTTATATCAGGCAGCCCGCACTGGCGGGAAGGTCACTGTTTCTCTCCCGGTTCGCCGTTTCAGGAGAAAGATCAACGGCGCTTGCCCTTCGCCTTCGGTTGCGGTTTCTTGGGCGGAGCTTTCTTGCCGCTTTTGACTGCGGACTTGGCGGCCTTCGGCGCAGGCTTCGGCGGTTCCACCTTCGCCGGCAGCGGGGCTTTGGCGGGCTCAGCTTTCGGCGCAGCCTGCACCGGCATCGCTTCCTTGCCCTTCTTGCCGGCTTTTGCCGGCACGGTTTTTGCCGCCGCGGCCTTCGCTGCCTGAAGCGCAGCCTCTGCGGACGCTTTGCCCGCCCGCCCACGCTTTGGCGGCGGTGGCGGAGGTGGCGGCGGCGGCGCCAGCGGCTTGAGAAATTTCAGGGTCTCCGTGCGCGAGCGCAGCTTTCCATCCAGCAACAGCATGAACACGTCGTTGGCAATTTTCGGATATCCCGCCAACTCAGGCGTAATTCGCAGCTCCACCATCTCCGGCAAAGGAATCTTTTGCTGGATTTGCCGCCACTTGGTAAAGAAGTTCTTGATCTTCTGCGCCACTGCCTGGTGGCGCGTGGTCACAGCCAGGAAAAGAATCATTTCCGGGCGTTCACCCGAAAGCAGCTTCCAGGTTCGCGAAGGCGTGGCGGCCTCCTTGCCGGTCAGCCGCTTCGCCAGTCCCTTGGCGTTATCTTCCAGGTCGCGCCAGGCTTCCACCAGGTCTTTACGCGGCATCAACCGCCGCATGTCGCTGATTTCCTTATTGCCCAGGCGCGCGGTCAGAAAGTACATCACCCCCGGCGCCGCGTCGGGGGTATAGCCCAGCTCATTCATCTGCTGGCGGGTCTTGAGCAGCTGCCCCAGCCCTGCCGTATCCACTTTGGCCGTGGTCCAGTGCGGGCTGAGCACCTTCAGCCAGCCTTCCTTTTCCAGCATGCGCAGGATGTGCAGCGGGTCATCCTCATAGGCCAGTTGCGCCGTCTCATAGCCGATGGCTTTGTTGCTGATGTGCTCGATGTAATTGTTTTCTTTCGCCGAATCGTAGCGCGCCTGGGTGCGCTCTTCGAGCGGCCAGTGAAAGCGGGCGGCCAGCCGGGTAGCGCGGATCAGCCGCGAAGCGTCTTCGACAAAGGCGTAATTGTGCAGCACCCGCAGCAGCTTGGCCTCGATATCGGCCGCGCCATTGAAGGGGTCCATGAGCAGGCCGCGAGACCCCGGGTTCAGCGACAGGGCCATCGCGTTGATGGTGAAGTCCCGCCGCCGCAAGTCCTCGATGATGGTCGCGGGAGCCACCACCGGGGGACGGCCTACCTTCTCATAACGCTCGGTGCGCGCCATGCTCACTTCGGCGCGCACCCCCCCGGGCAGGGCCAGGTATAAGGCCTTTACGTCGTCATCGCTGCCGGCGATCACCGCCCCGGCGCGCTCCAGATCTTTCTGCAGTTTGAAGGGATTGCCCTGGACGGTAAAATCCAGGTCGCGAATGGCAAAGCCGCTGATGATATCGCGGACCGCGCCCCCGCTCAGGTAAACATTCATGCCGCCGGCTCGGGCCACATCCTGGACCAGGGTGACGGCACGCTGCTGATCCGGCGTCAGCCGGATCTCCATGGTGTAGAGGTAGTCAGCCATCCCTTGCGACCAACCAACTTGCCGCGCCCCCACCCACCGCTCAGGCGAGCATAGAATTTTCCACAGGAATAGAGCCGAAAGCTCATTAACCGGAAGAAAATTCCGGCTAAGTAGCTCTATTCATTAGATTTACCAGAGCTAAGATGAGCCGCCGCAAACAAGAGAAAATAACACATCGTTAACCGTTTGGCTACTACAACTTAGATACACCCCCCTTTCGCCCCAAAAAGTGGCAAAATCGCTGGCAGCCTGCCATGCCCTCGACCCACAAAAAAGTCATTGTGCGTAAGATGGATCGCGACTCGCTCAACGGCTATGTCGCTCCCGCCAATTTCCTTCATGAAGGCAAGCTGGAGCTGCTCAACACCTCCGGCAACGTGGTGGCCGTGGATCTGCGTGACATCAAGGGCGTCTACTTTGTGCGGGAATTCGGCGACTCCGAGTCCCTGGCCCGTAAGACCTTCACCAGCCGCCCCCGCACCGAGGGATTATGGGTGCGGCTGAAGTTCAAAGACAACGAAGTGATGGAAGGCATGATGCCCAACGACCTCAGCCAGAACCTGGCCGAAGGCTTTCTCGTCAACCCTCCCGACCTGCGTTCGAACACCCAGCGCATCTTCGTGCCCCGCACCGCCATCGAGTCGCTGCACGTGCTCGCCGTGATCGGCGCCACCCGCCGCCGGCGCAAGGGCGCTCCTTCCGATACTCGCCAGGTCCAGCTCTTCGGCGAGGCCGGTTAGGAAATCGGTTCCCCTGCCCCCGCGCAGGCAAGTGTGAACAGAAAAACCCGGGGGTGAAATGGGCTCAAGCGAAATATGCCTGAGAGCTGCAATCAGAAGTGCATCTTCGGCGGTGACACACAAAAACTCTTGGCCTCAACGAATGCAAGTAAGAACTGAGATTCCAGGGCGGCTGCCTGCTGAACCCAAGGCTCAAGGGAAGGGTGAGGTCCTAGCTGAGGTTCAACGCCCGGCGGATCGTGCCCCGCTCTTTCTGGATCTTTTCCTGCAGCAGCGTGATGGCGTAGATCAACTGCTCAGGCCGGGGCGGGCAACCGGGAACGTAAACATCCACCGGAATGACCTGGTTCACACTCTGCACCAGAGCGTAGTTGTTGAACACGCCGCCGGAAGTGGCGCAGGCGCCCATCGAGATCACCCACTTCGGTTCCGGCATCTGCTCCCATAGCTGGCGGATCACCGGCGCCATTTTGTTGGAGACGCGGCCGGCGATAATCATGAGATCGGACTGCCGCGGCGAAGGCCGGAATACCTCGGCCCCGAAGCGCGCAATATCGAAGCGCGACGCTCCCATGGACATCATCTCGATGGCACAGCAGGCCAGGCCGAACGTCATCGGCCAGATGGAGCTCTTGCGCATCCAGTTGACCGCATGATCGAGGGTCGTGAGCACCACCCCCTCGGGCGTGGGATTCCCGTAGGTGAGGTCTTTGACCACCCGCTTGCCGTCCTCGATGACGGTATAAGGCCCGTAGTTCACTCCATTCGCCATGAGTTTATTCTAAATGGAGGGCAGTCTCCCTTTCCAGCGAAGCAGTTCCCTTAGATTTGGAGGGCTTTCCTGGCCAACCCTGGTATTCGTGTCCGTCGCGGTCAAATCGCCCTACGCAGCTGGCTGCGATCAAGCGATCCTTTTAGACCGCACAGGTCGCAAACAAAAGCGGTGTTCCCAGAGAATGCCTAGAAAATCTTCCCCTCGGCGAGCTGTCGCACCAGTTCCAGATCGGCCTCCAGAAAATCAAACGAGGGAAGATCTTTTCTCTGGGCCCAGCGAATTTCGCGGAAAATCCGGTTTTCCAGCTCCCCGCTGTATTCGCGTACCACAAAAAAGCGCAACTCGACCGAACTCCGGTTGGGATATTCGTGCTGAATGCGCGCGACCTCTTCCCCGATCTGCGCTTCCACTCCCAGCTCTTCTTCCAGCTCGCGGCGCAGAGCGTCGCGCGGCTGCTCGCCTTCTTCGATCTTGCCCCCGGGAAATTCCCACTTCAGCGGCATAGTCTGGTGGCGGGTGCGCTGGCAGACCAGAATCTCCTCGCCTTTCACCATTAAAGCCGCCACCACCCGTTTCATGAGCGCGCCTTCATGCCGGCGCCTGTTCCAGGCGTTTGCCCACCAGGCCGGCGCAGTGCTCCACCAGCTCGCGGTCTTCCTGGGCGAAGGCGGCGGGAAAGTGGCTGTCAATATCCAGCTCGCCGACCACCTTGCCGCGCACGAAGACGGGCACCACGATCTCAGACTTGGTTTCGAGCGAGCAGGCGAGGTAGCGCGGATCTTTGCTGACGTCGTCTACGATTACGGTCTTGCCGGTCGAAGCCGCGGCGCCACAGATGCCCTGGTGCAGCGGGATGCGGGTGTGCGGGGTCATGGCGCCTTCAAACGGCCCCAGCACCAATACCGGCGGCTGCCCGCCGGTTTGCCCTTCCAGCATGTAAAAGCCGACCCAGTTGTACTTCAACATGCGCACGTGCAGCACGCGCGCCATTTCCGACATGAACTCCTGCGCCGATTTGGCTGTCTTCAACAAAGTTTCCACTTCCTTGCGGACACTGCCACTGCTCGATGGCGTTGGCATGGCGAGATTCTAGCCTACTTGGGGCGAAGCTTCTGTGACCGGGGAGTTGCGTTCGTGATTCGCCGCAGCCTCGGCACCGAGGGAAATTTCTCCGGATGGAGCGCGCCCGCCAGGGCGTGCAGCCCGCGCAGCAGAGTTGGCGCCGGGGTATTCAACCATTCATCTGGAATGCAATACACCCGCCTCGCCTGCACCGCCTGCATCCCCTCCCACGCCCGGTCGCGGACAATCTTTTCCAGAGGAACGCGGTCGCCGGCGCCGCACCAGGCGGCGACCAGGACATCGGGGTTCGCTTCTTGGACTGACTGGAAGGTGCTCTGTGCGCCCGGGGTTCCGATAAATTCGCCCCCGGCGGCCTCCACCAGCTCCGCCACCCAGGGCTGCGAGGTAATCAAAGGTTTGCCCCACTCTTCGCAAAAGACCCGGGGCCGCGCCAGGCCGCGCGTCTTTTCGCGGAGGGCTTCGATCTCTGCCTGCATCTCCGCGACCGCCATTTCGCCCTGCGCCGGCGCGCCCACAATTCCGGCGATGGCGGCGATATCGGTATAGATATCCGCCAGAGTCCTGGGGGCCAAGCCCAGAAAACGGGCCCCAGCCTTGAGAATCTCCGCCAGGGCCTTTTCTTGAAAGGGAACCGCCGCAATCACCAGGTCGGGATTTGCCGCCTTGATCTGCTCGCTCTGCGCCGTCCAGGAGTCGGCCACGATCAGGCGGCCGCCCTGAGCGGCCTGCGGGCATACCTCTGCACAATATCTGGTGCAGGCCACCACCCGGGCGAGCCGCCCCAGCGCCGCCAGGATCACCGTCGCGCTGGGCTGCAGAGAGACAATGCGCTGCGGGGTGTGGTCCGGGGGCATGAGCTGATGTTACGCGATTCGGCCCCGGCAGCCGGCACTGGGCATTTGGCAGATGGCATCTGGCAACAGGCATGTGGCCATCCGGGCGGCTGCGGATTTTCAAAATGCGAAAATCTTGTCAAGCCCCGAAATCCCTCGAATTTCCCGCAACTCATTCAGCAGAAAGAAAATATTTCTCTCGCTCTAATGTCCCATTCACCCCGCCCAATTTGCTAGTCTGGAACTATAGGCCTGGTTTTTCGCCAGTTTTTCTAACCCATTCAAAATCAGTACGGAGGTTGTATGCAGCGGTATTGTGTGCGCTGCCGGGCGGAGATCCCTGCCCAGCGGGCAGCGCGGAGAGCGTATTTCTGTTCCGAAGAATGCCTGCGTCTGGATAAAATCGAACGCCGGCGGGTCCAGGCCGAAGGGGTGTGCCGGCTTTGCGGCAGGCCGCTTGCAGACCAAAACCCTACCTCAGGTATCACCCAGCCAGAAAAAGTCGAAATTAGACCCTGTGCGAAAGTCGCACAACCGGATTAGGAGCGCATGCTGCCGGGCGCTGCGCCGCCCGGCCCGCAACCGCCAGTTCCATTTCGGGAAAACTCCGGCGCGGGCTACAATCGGCATACTGCCACCGCCGCCATGTACTCGCCTCAGCTCCTCGACCACTTCCAGAATCCACGCCATGCCGGTGATGTGGCTGACCCGGATGTCTCGGTGCAGGTCGAGAATCCTGCCTGCGGCGACATCCTGAAGCTCACGCTGAAGCTGAAAGACGGCGTGATCGAGGAGATCCGCTTCCGCGCCAAGGGATGCGTTCCCGCCATGGCCTGCGCTTCCCTGCTTACCCAGATGGTTTGGGGAAAAACCGTAGGAGAAGCGCGCAAGGTGCGCCGGGAAGACCTGGTGCGCGAGATGGGCGGCCTGCCCGAGGCCTCAGCCCATGCCAGCCATTTAGCCCTGGATGCCCTGGCCGCCGCGCTCAGCGAGCTTTAGCCTCGCATCGCCACCGGTCGCCGCTATTACACTCGCTGGCGGGGCACTGCGGCCGGCCGTGCTTGGAGAACCACGGTTGCTTTGCCGCCTTCTAACCCGGGAGCGGAAAATACACCGGCCAACCCCGCCCGCGGGCTATGGCCTCGAGATCAGGATTGGGATTCACCACAAATGGGTGCTTCGCCATTTGCAGCAGCTCGGTATCCCAGCGCGAGTTGCCGAAAGCGGCGTCGGGGGCCCGCTTCACCACCTCGCGAATCGCCTTGGGCTTGCCCTCACCGGAAGGCACACGGACCAGGCGGTCGGTGATCACTCCATTTTCGATTTCGACCGCAGCCGCCAGAATGCGCTCCGGCGGAATGCCAAAATGCTTCATGGCGGCGCGAATCACCCACTCGTTGGTAGAGGAGACCGCCCATATCTCGCAGCCATCTTCATGCAGGCGGCGCACCAGTTCGCCCATCTCGGGGAAAATCTGTGGGGCGATATGCGCGTCGAAATATTCGCCGGCGGCGCGCATTATGTCGGCCTCTTTCAGGCCGCGATGCAGAGTCACCATTTCTCCGCACATATCGTCTTCGCTCACTTTGCCGGCTTTGTAGTCGGCGTAACGGGAGCGGGCCCAGCGAATCACCTCGTCAGAAACCAGCCGCCGCTTGAACTCCCAGCTGAAAAATCCCTCGCCGGCGTCGCCTGCCCAAAGGGTGCCATCGCAATCGAAGGCCGCAAGGCGGGGATGAAGCTCAAGCACTGAAGTAAGAAACGCCTGCTTCGAGACTGCTTCTTTACTCTTCAGGGAGCTCTGCTGGCTATGGGTCATGGGGGGATGGGTCATGGGGTATTAATCATGGCCGCTGAATTCACTTCCACGGCGGCGCCGAGGCTGAGGCGAGGGCGGCATAGTCCTCGGGGGTATCGACGTTGAGGGCGATCAAGGGATCATCGACGGGGAAGTACTCGATGCGGGCCTGGTTCTGGTGCTCAATGTCGCGCGCCGTGGCCGAGGCGGGCGCCTTGAGAAACAGTTCGATCATCTCGCGCGCCACCAGAAAGGGATGGCTGTGCTTGCCACCGTACTCCGGCACCAGGGCCCACTTCTCGGCCGAGACCGCATCTTCAAAGGCGCGGTGCAGGCGGGCCAGGGTGGCTGGGCTGACCGGAGGCCGATCCACGAGCGTGACCATGGCAGCATCGCGGCCGCGGTTCAGCACCTCCTGCAAGCCGACCTGGAGCGAGCTGAACTGGCCGCGCTCAGGCGCCGGGTTGCATACCAGAAAAGCGCTGTGGGCATAGACAATGGGAGCAAGGTTTTCCAGGTTCTTTCCCGCCACCACGATCACCAGATCGTTATAGAGATTAAGCGCCTTGATGGCGGCGGAGAGGAAGGTCTGGCCGGTAACGACTGCTCCCGGGGCCGGGGGCGGCCAGGGCAGCAGGGCCTTATCCGTGCCCATGCGGGTGGATTCACCCGCCGCCAGAATGACTCCGCATAAACTCGGCGCCCGGCCCATGTGGGGAAGATAGCAGAAACCGGAGGTGATTTTCCGGTTTTCGTTGAGCGCCGACGCCCCCTGGTTTCCGACGCAGCGATGAAACGGCCCGTCAATCCTGCTCCATATCAAGTTGCAGCGGAGGCAGAACTTCCAGCTGCGGATGATCTTTGCCGCGCCAGAAGGCCTGGAAGCACTGTCCATCTGCGGCGGGCTTCCAGCTTGTGCCGTCGCTATAAACGATGGCCAGGGGAAACACCGCCCAAGCTTCGATGCCTTGCGATTGGCGCGCCAAAGATTCCGGCGCCGGCAGGGTCGCTTGCTGGCCGGGAGCCAGGCGAACCTCCCAGGTCTTGCTGTAGTCCACCGGACGCATGCGAAACTGCGGGGTAATCAGGCGATCGAATTCAACTTGCATGCGGGTAATGGTTTTGGCGCTGTTATT
>Ga0335079_10006855_pt1 | contig 13012 bp, 7 predicted proteins | sample Lox_Sample_33_FD_206719 | JGI IMG/M metagenome (GOLD analysis project Ga0335079, IMG submission 206719) | Soil microbial communities from Loxahatchee National Wildlife Refuge, Florida, United States - Lox_Sample_3.3 | ecosystem: Environmental > Terrestrial > Soil > Wetlands | place: USA: Florida... | reverse complement strand
GACCATAACATTTTCTTTGGTGAAAATATCGTCGAAACCAGTGCTCTTCGGCATCGTCAATTCGGCATATTCGTATCAAGTCCAAACCGTTGATTCGGGCGCACCCGTTTCACTGACCTTCAGGCTCCCGATCCATCCGGACTCCATGACAATCGACTCAACGACAGGATTGATATCGTGGACACCGCAACAGGAAGGCTGGTATAGCGTGAGGGTCGATGTGGTCGCCAATAACCGGATCAAAGCTTCTCAAACATATCAGATACTTGTTAGTGGGATTAACGGCACGATAGCAGGCACCGTAACAGACGCGTTGGGCGGTTCGATTCCGAGAGTCGTTGTGAGTCTCTACCAGAACGACCCCGGCATTCATTTGAATTACGATGCGGTCACTGATGCAAGCGGTCACTTTGTTATCCATCATGTCGCAACCGGCGAGTACTTTGCCCGTGCCATTTCGATGACCGGAGCATACCTTCCGCAATGGTACAGTGGTGCAGATAGTATTGGAGACTCGACGCCAATCGTCGTCAGCGATACGATGACGCAAGATGCCAATTTTCACCTGGCGAGTCGCTTTTCCTCGCTTCCGCACTTCACCGTCACCGGATTTGTCAAAGACACGAGCGGCGCCGCGGTGAAAGGAGCAGTCGTAGTCTTTGCGAACGCCGGTTTCGCGTTCAATTCCGCGAGGGACAACCAGGGCGAGTGGCAGAGTGGAGATAACTACCAGCAGATTTTCCAGAATATGTACAGTAATCCCGGTACCGCAAATTCCTTCAGCCTCAACGGAGCTTCACCGTTCATTCGCCTGACGCACACCGACAACAACGGTGCCTTTTTGATAGACTCGCTCTTACAGGGGCCGTACATTGCCTTTGTAACGGCTGTTGGGTACCCGACGGTATTCTACAACAAGGAAGCCAATCTTCTCCTTGCTCAAGTGATCCCACTCAGCAGTGACACGAGCGGGATCGACTTTACGATTGCCGTCTATCCACAGGTTCCGCTCGGCCGGATCAAAGGGACTGTCACGGACTCCATTAGCGGCACCGGTCTCGCGGCAAGGATCATTGCCTATCGCGATGTGTGGGAATTTGCTGATACATTGACGGTAAAGGTCCCGCCTGTCTACTTTACAGATACCGACAGCAGCGGTTCATTTGAGATCGACGGCATTCCGCCTGGACATTACAAGACACTTGCCTTGCCGCTTGGCAGCTATGCTCCCGCATTCTACTCCCTTGGCGGATCGACAGAGAAATGGAAGAACGCGACCGCCATGGAGGTCAATGGGAACATCGTTACCGGCATCGCCATCAATCCGCCGTCGATTCCTCCCTCCGCCTCCGGTTACACCGCAATTGGCGGCAAGGTCTTTTCAGGCGCGACGCACGAAGGAGTCGGCGGCGTGCTTGTCTATGCCATCGATTCCACCGGGAACGTCGTGGGGTACGCAATCACCGGGAATGACGGATCATTTACAATCCTCGGACTTGCACCCGGATTGTTCACCGTTACGGCTGATGTGATGGGGTTCACCGCAGGCTCTTCTCAGTCCGCATCGCCGGGCTACAGTGCAGACGGCACCGCTTCACCATCGACGGTCGATCTGAGCGTCGCACCAGCACTGACAGGGGTAGTTCTTGAGTCGGCGGTTCAACCGAGGAACTTTGAGCTTCTCCAAAACTATCCCAACCCTTTCAACCCGACAACAGTGATTGAGTTTACCCTTCCGACTGACGGACACGTCCTCCTTAAGGTGTACGATGTCCTGGGAAGACATATCGCGACGCTCGTGGACGGTCAGAAGGATGCGGGGGTGTATCGTGTGACGTTCAACGGTTCTCAGTTCGCAAGCGGAGTGTATTTCTATCGCCTGACCGCCGTTGGAACGGACGGAACCACGTTCGTGTCGGTCAGGAAACTGACGTTACTCAAATAATTCCGCAAGGAGAGGCGCGAAGAGCAAAACGAATGCCCGCAATCCTTCGCGGGCTTTTTCGTGAACGTGCGTCCATAGCGTCATTTCCGTTATACCGGGCCATCCCTATCCCCTCAATCCGAGGACAACGATAAGTTATGAACTGCCGTCTGTCACCAAAGCAAATCTGAAGATTGATAAATTGCCGGGACGGGAAATCCAGACGCTCGTCGACGGTGAAATAGCTGCTGGAGTTTGCGCGGTTTCGTTCGACGAGACAAGGTTTGCCAACATGATTAAACTCTGCCGTTTGCCATCGGGAGGGAATTCCGCAACGAAGAAACTGATCCAGCTGAAGGAGGGACTTCTTCCAAAGAACGTCAACGTTGCACGCCAAAGCACCGACCGTTTTCGTTCCCCAGAAGAGACTGAATCGCTGCTGTAATTATTTCATATATCCAAGCTTTTTCCAGATTTGACTTCCCTTTTTCAGCATCGCATCCAGTTCTTTTTCATCTACTTGATCCTCGTTCCTGAAATTAAAGCATGCTTTGCCTTTCATGCTTTTCAGCAAGTTCGCCGCAATTTTGTTATAAGTCTTCTTGTCGTAGTAAATCGGCATGAAATAGAAACTCACCATGTCCTTGCGCGCGACAGTACTCGCGAAGTACATACCCGGAACGATCCTCTTCGTGCTGCCGTACGGCACGGGGATATTTCCGATAATCTCATAAAGGTCCGGTCTGTCTTTACTACAGACCATGGGTGGACATTGTTTTTGGAGTGAGCGTTTGAGCCTTTGGAAAATGGCTTTGCGTACTTCCGGTTTGAGAGGCATGGTGAATAGATAATCTTCCTGCGAATATAGAGAAAATGAAACACAAAGAAAGTGCAAAACCACCGCCAGTACCTAAGGCTCGGCTCTGTCGGCAATACGTTGCTGGCTTGAAAGTCTTCCGCACTTTTGTTACCTTTTTTCTCAATTTTGCAAATGCGATGGCCCCCAAAGGACTGATATTCCGACGTCATGGAGTTCTTCTCAGCCTCGCATTTGCATTCAACACTTCTCTCACCGCGCAATCGACACACGTCGAGTTTGAACACATTTCCCTCGAACAGGGACTCTCCCAAAGCTCCGCCTACGCAATTGTTCAAGACCATCAAGGATTCATCTGGATTGGAACTCAAGATGGACTGGACCGATACGATGGGTACAGTTTCAGCATCTTCCGTCACGACCCATACGATTCAACATCGATTTCATACAATTACGCGTTGCGGCTGTTCGTCGACCGCGAAGGGGATCTTTGGGTCGGCACTTCCGGAGGCGGCCTCAATTGCTATGATCCCTGGACAAACCGGTTCAAGCGGTTCATCCACGAGGAGGACGACTCCACAAGCCTGAGTGACAATACAGTCTATCGCATTTACGAAGATCACAATGGCGTAATTTGGGTAGCAACGGCCAACGGTTTCAACCGCATGAACCGACGGATTGGGACCTTTACGCGCTACTTCTGCGACCCACACGATGTCCGTACACTGAACTCCAATCTGGTTTCGTCGATCTTCCAGGATAGCAAAGGCAGACTGTGGGTGGGGGGATCTAAGGGGGTGGCGTTGTTTCACTCCGATGGAACGTTTTCCCGCATCCCCGGCATGAATGCGCTCATCAATTGCATCTTTGAAGACAACAAGGGAACCATCTGGTTCATCGGCGAGGCAATGTACCGGTATGATCCAATTCAGAAACGTCTCGTGCATTGGCTTTCGTGGGGAGGTGGATCGGAGTATTCCCTCTACAACGGCGATGGTACCTTCTGGATCGGCACGTATGGCGGCCTCCTTTTTGTCGACACCAAAACCAACTACGTCGCAACATACCGTCACGACGCGAAGAACCCTCAAAGCCTGAGTGAAAACACGGTCCTAACTCTCTGCAAAGACCGTTCAGGAATTCTCTGGGTAGGAACGTTTCAAGGAGTGAACAAGTATATCCCCACTGTCAAGAAGTTCGACCTCTTCGTTTCCAACCCGAAAAATGCAAACAGTCTTAGCAGTCCGCGTGTGCGAGGGTTTGCGCAAGACCGGACGGGGGCCATCTGGGTCGGAACGCAGGACGGCCTGAATAGATTCGATCGAAGGACCCGAGATTTCATCCGGTACTTTGGTCCCCCACGAGATCGTGTCGCACTGAGGGCGAGTCATTTTTGGACGATCCTTGTCGACAGATTCAGCGAGGTTCCACGCATCCTTGGAGGCACAAATGGTCGGGCCGTTGAGGAACTGTCCTTTCCTCCCGGACGATCGTGGCGAAATCCCGTGGTGAGGAATTTTCCGGGCGGCGAAATCCTCGATGATGCCGTGGTGACATCTCTCCTCCAAGATCGTTCAGGAATTATCTGGATCGGAGAGTACGGCGGAGGCATTACAAGATACAATCTCGCGACAGGGCAACTGACACAAATCAGACCGCCGGACGGTCACCCGATTAACGTACTTTATGAAGACCGTCACGGGATGATCTGGGCCGGCGGATATACGTGCGGACTCTTGTTTCATCGGCCGGATCAAATGAAGTTCCAACGATTTTTCCCGGACGTGGGGGTTCAAAAGTCTGTCGCGGAGAACAGCACTCTCTGTATCACCGAAGACACATCGGGAACTCTCTGGGTGGGAACAAACGAGGGGTTGCTCAGGATCCACGATGGAAAACTTCTTGAACACTTAACGACCAGGGATGGTCTCCCCAACAATGTTATTTACGGAATACTCTCCGACGACAAAGGGAACCTCTGGTTCAGCAGCAATCGCGGCATTGCACGATTCTCGATAGCGTCGTGCAAAATCACGGATTTCACCGAAAATGACGGTCTGCAAAGCAATGAGTTCAACCAGGGAGCCTCGTTCAGGGCCCGCAATGGAGAAATGTATTTTGGCGGGATCAATGGCTTCAACGTGTTCAACCCGGACAGCATCAAAGACAACCCTCACGTTCCTCCTGTCGTCCTGACGGATATTAAAGTGTTTAACAAGAGCATAGTACCATTCGGCCCTCACAGCCGGGTTCGAAGCAATATTCCACTTGCCAGGGAATTGCGGCTTGCGTACAGCGATAACGTCCTGACCTTCGACTTTGCCGCCCTTGAATTTACAAACCCTGCGAGCAATCAATATGCCTACACGATGGAGGGATTCGACAAGGAATGGTTCTTCTGTGGAACAAGGCGGGAAGCGACGTATACGAACCTTGAACCTGGCACGTACGTTTTTCGCGTCAAGGCCTCCAACAATGACGGGGTGTGGAATGAAGAGGGTGCATCGATCACCGTCATTGTCGCGCCTCCGTGGTGGATGACGTGGTGGTTTCGCGGGGCGCTCGTGTTCGCCTTTATCTCCATTGGTCCACTTATTTACTATCGCCGCGTCACCGAGCTCAAGAAGCAATACGCTCTTCAACAGGAGTACTCCCGGCGTCTTATCGATACGCAGGAGAGCGAGCGGAAGCGCATTGCGACAGAACTGCACGACAGTATCGGTCAGGATCTGCTCGTGATCAAGAACCGCGCCTACATGGCGAACCAGGTCAAACCGCTGAATCCGAAGGCCAAGGAGCAACTGGATCATATTTCCAAGGCGGTGACGCAGTCGCTGCAAAACGTCCGCCAGATATCGCGGAACCTCCGTCCCTACCACCTGGACAGGGTCGGATTGACAGGAGCAATCAAATCGATGCTCGAAACGGTCGCTCAGACTTCTGCCATTACATTTGATATCCGCGTCGACACTATCGATAGCTTGTTCACAGGCGGAGGAAAGGAGATCGAAGTCAATTTGTACCGTGTTGTGCAGGAAAGCTTGAACAACATTCTGAAACATTCGGAAGCGAAACACGCGGACGTCCACATTGAAAAACTGGATGGCAGGATCGCAATTCGCATTCACGATGACGGAAAAGGGTTCGACCCCTCAGCGGTCCACGCGCCCGATTCCAAAGCCGGGCTTGGTCTTTCCGGAATCAATGAGCGTATCGGCATGCTCGGGGGAGCGTACACGATTGATTCGTCCCCCGGCGCAGGAACGACGGTGACCGTCTCTATTCCACTTTCCGGGAAAGCGACATGAAAAAGACAGCGGCTCGCCCGCCCTCGAAACCGGCACAGGTCTCCCTCGTTCTGGCTGACGACCACCCGCTCTTCCGTCACGGTTTGCGTGATGTAATCAACGCAGACCGTCGTTTCACGATCGTCGAAGAAGCCGGGGACGGCGAACGGGCCCTTGAGCTCATCAGACATCACAACCCGCGCATCGCAGTTCTCGACATTGACATGCCGAAGATGAGCGGATTGGAAGTTGCGTCCGCAGTGAGAAAGCACAAACTCGACACGGAGGTCATCGTCCTGACGATGCACGATGACGCGGAACACTTCGACAAGGCGATGGAATCGGGCGTGATGGGGTACGTACTGAAAGACAGCGCTGCCGGCGATATTCTCCATTGTCTTGAGGCGGTCCTTGCGGGGAAAAACTACGTCAGCCCCACCCTCGCACGTCATCTCATCAGGAAGAGTGAGAAGGCAAAGGGGGGTGCGGAGGCACGATTGGGAATCTCCGATCTGACTCCAACGGAGCGGAAGATTCTGAAAATGATATCGGAAAGCAAATCGACGAAGCATATAGCCGAAGAGCTCTTCATCAGCACCAAGACTGTTTCCGCCCACCGTGCCAACATTTGTGTCAAGCTCGATCTCCACGGCACGAACGCCCTCCTCAAATTCGCCCTCGAGCACCGGGAAGCTCTTTAGCGAATAGCCTTCCACCGTCGGGTCGCAGCACTTTCCTTCGCTACCCAGACCTATCCGTTTCTCCTTTACCTTTGTCTTCTCCTATGCCTCTGCATTTATCTTTCCCTTTCATTCGTAATCCCACATTCCCTTCTTTATCCAGCTTCTTACCTTTTCTCTTTCGCGTTTTGTGCCTCCTGCGCTTCTTGCGGGATCACTCTTCATCTCTTCCGTTCGTCCTCTAGGTACTAGTACCTAACAAAATACTCACCAGCACCAATTCATTTCCCGTCTCCTGTTTGCTTACTTGCATCCCAGAAAATCAACCATTGAATCTCGAAGGAGAAGGCAATGAAAATCATGATCGTTGATGACAACCCGGAAATGCGGGACACCATCAAAAGTATGCTTGGATCGACAAACGCAGAGTTCATTGAATGCGAAGACGGCGGAGAAGCGGTCGGCCGCTACAGCCAGGAATTACCCGACTGGGTCCTGATGGATCTCTCAATGGAGTATGTAGACGGAATCTCGGCAGCCACAGAGCTCCAGGCGATGTTCCCGGACGCAAGAACCATTATTGTCACGGACTATAACGATAACCTGCTTCGGGACAAGGCGAAAGAAGTTGGCGCTTATGCCTACGTTTTGAAGGAGAACCTGCACGAGCTCCCTATTCTCATCAATTCAATTCTCAAGTAAAAGGAGGAGCCATGTCGAAATCGAATATGATGTGCAAAGCAATCCTCTTCTTGACCGCCACACTTTCTGTGTATCCCGAATACAGTTCAGCGCAGGCTCTCATCCTGAACGGCTCATTCGGCAACGGCGGTACCGTACGCAATGCAGTACCTGGAAGTAACGGTGCGTTCGATGCCATTTATGGTGAAGTACTCCAACCCGACGGAAAAATTGTTGTGGCAGGGACGTCGGAAGATGCCTCATCGCATTATCTCTTTGCCATTGCCCGTTTTGGTACTGACGGCACGGCCGATCCGACATTCGGTGCAAATCTGGACGGTTTCGTAACCTTCGCGATCTCAGGGGGTGCAGGCACGCAAGACCGCTGTCTGTCCATTGCTCGCCAAAGCGATGGAAAATTCGTACTCGTCGGCCGATCGCTCTTATCTTCGGGGCATTATGCTTTTGCAATTGCCCGGGCGGACACGGACGGTACACTGGACGATAATTTCGCGTCCGGAGGCACCGAGACTTCGCAGATTGATGCATCAGGAATGGGTGACCGGGCCTTCGCTGTCGCCGTACAGTCCAACGGGAAGATCGTGGTTGCGGGGTATTCCCAGGCGTCGAACACGAACATCTCGTGCGCCGTGGCGCGGTTTAATTCCAACGGTTTCGCCGACAATACATTCGGGACGAGCGGACACGTGACATTCACCATCAACGGCGGAGATGGAACAATCGACGAAGCGTTCGCTGTCGCCGTGCGCACCGACGGCAAGATCGTCGTGGGTGGGGCGTCATTGAACGGATCCACACAAGCCCTCGCCCTCGCCCGCCTGAGTTCGACAGGCGCGCTCGACAACACGTTTGCCACGAACGGCACCGAACGCCTGACTAACGGTACGTTAATCTCCGCGCTCGTGCTCGATTCGAACCAGAAGATTGTTACCGCAGGATATACCAGCACCGGCACCCAATTCCAGGTGATCCGGTTTGACACCCTGGGATCGTTCGACTCCGGCTTTGGGACGAGCGGAATTGTAAGCACGAATTTTTCTGGGGGAGGAAATGAGATAGGGAAAGCGATCACAATCCAGAACGATGGCAAGATCGTTGCTGCAGGATATTCAACAAATTCGTCCAATGCGACTGCATTTGCGCTGATGAGACTAAATTCCGATGGATCCTACGACGACACGTTTGGAACGAGTGGTCTCTTAAGGACAACCATCGCCGATGGCGCAGGAACGAACGACGAAGCTAATGCTATTGCCGTGGAATCCGACAGTACCATCGTGGCAGCCGGATTCTCCAGCGACGGTTCATCGAATCTGGGGTTTGCACTCGCAAAATACAATTCGCAAAACTCGTCAGGAAGCACACCACCGACCGTGCAGGCCTCCAACGCCGCGTTTTCATCCATCACTTCCTCGAGCATGACGATTACGTGGACAAGCGGCAACGGTACCGGCCGGCTCGTCCTGTTGAGACAGGGATCATCCGTCGATGGCACGAATGTGCCAAGCACAGGAACTACCTATACCGCCAGCACCACGTTCGGCGCCGGCACAGCGATAGGGACCAATGCCTACGTCGTCTATGCCGACAACGGCAATTCCGTAACGGTGACCGGACTTCCTGCCGGCAATGAATACACGGTTGAGATTTTTGAGGCAAACAGCCTCTTGTCACTGCCCGGTTATCTCACAACTTCTCCCGCAGAAGCGACATCAGCGACGAGCATCCCTCAATACAGTTCGAGCGGTGGCACTGCGCTGCATTTCGATGGAAGCAGTTATTTGAATGCGGGACATTCATCGGCGTTTAATCTCACCGGTGGTTTGACCGTGGAGGCGTGGATCAAGGTGGACCAGTTCACACCCAACTGGCAGGCTGTCGTCACCAAAGGAGACAACGCATGGCGCCTCCACCGCAACAATGGTACAAATTTCATGGGATTTGGAACGACGGGGCTTTCCAATGTCGACCTTGCGGGTACGACAGACGTCAACGACGGCAAATGGCATTACGTCGCCGCCGTGTACGACGCATCCACAGGAATGAAATATCTTTTTGTCGACGGCAGGGTCGATGGAAGCGCCAGTGTAACAGGAACACTCGGCACAAACACGTATGATGTGCTTATCGGCGAAAACGCACAGATAGGTTCGCGACAATGGCGCGGTGATATCGATGAGGTGCGGATCTGGAGTGTACCGCGAACTTCTCAGGAAATCCGGCAGGATATGTTTACGACCTTGACCGGCGCCCAGGACGGACTGGTCAGTTACTGGCAATTCAACGAAGGAACGGGGACTACCGCGGCAGATTCCGTGAGCGAATTCAACGCCACTCTAAGCGGGACCCCCGACTGGATCACATCGTACGCACCAGTTGGACTATACGGCAGCTACGATGCCTCAGCTTCCTCCGACAGTGCTGGCGCCACCAGTGCAAACATGTCCGTATCCATTACTTCTTCACCCGTGGACAGCCTGAACTTCCTCGGCCTGTATTCCTGCGGCTCATCGGGTGATGCAGCAGTAACAACAGAAAGTTTCCCATCGGGAGTCGAAAAACGATCGGCGGTGGTGTGGGGAATCTTCGGTGTCGGGAGCAACATCGCAACCATCACCCTCGACTACAGCGGACTGGGCGGTATCCAGAATGAGACCAGTCTCAAAGTACTTGAGCGGGAAGAACCTGATAGCCCGTGGGTGGATGTGACCTCCAGCTTCACCCAGAACACGACGAACCATACATTTACGCAGACTGCAATCAGCACGTTCAGCCAGTTCTCCATCGGATCAGGCTCGGACAATTCCCTGCCCGTGCAAATGACGGCGTTGCAAGTCAAAGCCTCCAGCTCGAACGCAGTAATAACGTGGACGACCGCTTCGGAAGTCGACTGCGCAGGATTTGAAGTGCAGCGAAAAAATATCAGCGAAGGGCAGACCGCATTGAACAGTGATCCGCAATCCCACATCGGCAATCAGCAATGGACAAAGGTTGGATACGTGGAAGGGGCAGGCACCAGCACAGATCCTAGGAGCTACTCATTCACCGACAACTCTGCGTCTCCTGGTATGTATGCGTATCGTCTCAAGCAAATCGACCGCTCCGGAGCGTTTGCCTACAGCGCCGAGATGGCGGTTGAAGTCGGAATGGCGCCACGGGTGTTCACGCTGTCGCAGAATTATCCAAATCCTTTCAATCCCACGACCACGGTTGAATTTACGATTCCATCCGATGGGCGAGCAGTGCTGAAGGTCTATGATATCTCCGGACGCGAGGTGGCAACGTTGGTGGATGGTCAAATGAAGGCAGGAGTCTATCAAAAAGCAGTCTTTAACGCATCACGCTTCGCCTCGGGGATCTATTTCGCGAGGCTCCAGTTCGGCGGGAAACAGTTACTGAAAAAGATGCTTCTGGTGAAATGACCATTGGAACCACGAAGGACACGGTATGACAATCAAAAGGAGAATATCAAATGAAGAACGAATTCACGAACCATCGGGAACATTCTGAGCGCAGGCGTTTCCTATCAAAGCTCGCGGGACTCGCAACAGGGGCGTCACTTTTCGGAGCTTTCTCATCTCTTTTCGGACAAGCGAAACCGCTCGTGAAATCTGATCAGACCGGGAAGAACAAGCTTTCCACGATCTACAGCCCTGCGCTGGGTCAAATAGCAATTCTTGCGGGGGCCGACAGCACCATACCATCCGGATGGGCGGCGTGCCACGGGCAACTCCTATCGATCTCGCAGAATACGGCACTGTTTTCCCTTCTGGGGTCGTACTACGGCGGCAATGGCTCAACGACATTTGGACTGCCGGACCTTCGGGGCAGGGCGCCGGTTGGAGTTGGTCAGGGAGCCGGGTTGAGCAGCTACAGCCCGGGACAGCGGGGCGGTGAAGAATCGCACACACTTGCGCAGAATGAGTTGCCGCAACACACGCACACGGTTGCTGCAAGCAACAGCGCCGGATCATCATCGGCGCCGAGTGGGAATTTCCCTGCCGCCAGTGCCGACGGCATTCAGCAATACGGGACGAGCGGGAGCGGAAGCATGAACTCAACCCTGGTGGGAAACGCAGGAAGTGGAAGTTCGCACAACAACTTGCAGCCCTATGTCGCCGTCACCTATATCATAGCCACAGCGGGGATTTTTCCGACTCCCTAGACACTTTCTAAATTTCTTATAGGATCGATGAACAATCGAAAAGGAGGACCATGGAAACGAAATCCATGAAGTCAAACATCATAGAGCGGAGAAGCATGCTCGCGAAGATTTTCGGCGGGCTGGCAGGGGTGGTGGCCCTTGGTGGTTTTTCAAACGCGTTGGCGAAGGTCTTGAAGACTGGCGTTGGGCAGGAGAAGGGGAAGAACACGACGCTCTCACTCGGAACCGCGGTAGTGGGTGAGATTACGATCTTTGTCGGCAGTTCCGTTCCGAGCGGCTGGGCTATCTGCGATGGCAGCCTCCTGAGCCGTACGACGTACGCTTCTCTTTTTAGTTACATCGGAGCAACCTATGGGGCCGGCGATGGTTCAACGACGTTTGCTCTGCCGGACTTGCGCGGCAGAGTTCCGATCGGTATGGGACAGGGGAGCGGTTTGAGCAACTACGCGAGTGGACAGACCGGTGGTGAAGAAACTCATACGTTGTCCTTGAGCGAAATGGCTACTCATAATCACAGTGCTGCCGCGGGCACCGGCAACGGCACTTCCTCCACCCCCCAAAGTAATTACTTCGCTGTCAGCGGAGAAGGTATTGAACAATTTGGGACGACCGCCAATGGCTCGATGAACAGCGGCATCACAAGCTCCGCGGGAAGCGGGGGATCGCACAACAACATGCAGCCTTTCTTCGCTGTCAATTTTATCATATCGATTGATGGTTCGGTCTATCCATAAGCGGGTTCCGTCAGCAAGGGACGTTTACATCGACAGAGGTTCACAAAACACTGAAAGGAAGCAAGGATTATGACGCACTATCGTTTCGAAAAGCAGAGCGCCCGAAGGAGTTTTCTGGCGACCATTGGAGGCATTCTCGCCGGAAGCGTAGTCGTCGGGGGAGGAAATCCCTTGAAAGCGCAGGCCAAGACGGAGAAGTCCACAGTTCCCGGGAAAGGCATAAGACCATTCGATTTTGGCAGCCCGGCTGTCGGTGAAATCATCATGTTCGCCGGCAATTTTGCCCCTACCAATTGGGCGTTGTGCGATGGAAGCGCAATAAGTCGCACGACATACTCAACGCTGTACGGAGTCATCGGGACAACGTTCGGTGTCGGCGATGGATCGACGACGTTCAATCTCCCCAACCTTTGCAGCAGGATGCCAATCGGCACAGGGCAAGGCACGGGGTTCACGAATCGCAATCTCGGCGACACCGGTGGCGAAGAATCTCATGCATTGACGACAGGCGAGATCCCGGCACACACCCATTCCATTGGCGCCAACACCGGCAGCGGTACATCGAACACTCCTGTCGGTCATTACCCCGCAGCCAATGAAGAAGGATACAAGCACTACTCCTCTTCTGCGAACACGACTATGAACGCTGCGGCACTCGCCACGGCGGGTACTGGACAGGCTCATAACAATATTCAACCCTATG
>Ga0335079_10006853_pt1 | contig 13016 bp, 12 predicted proteins | sample Lox_Sample_33_FD_206719 | JGI IMG/M metagenome (GOLD analysis project Ga0335079, IMG submission 206719) | Soil microbial communities from Loxahatchee National Wildlife Refuge, Florida, United States - Lox_Sample_3.3 | ecosystem: Environmental > Terrestrial > Soil > Wetlands | place: USA... | reverse complement strand
CGCTGTCGCACCACGCGTGCATAGACAAGCTGCTCGGGCTGATGGACTACGATCAGCTCCGACGCGAGCAGGCGGAGCTCAGGAACAAAGGCGTCTACCGCGGCATCGGGCTTTCCTCCTTCATCGAGGTGACCAACCCCAGCCCCATGTTCTACGGCGTCGGGGGCGCGCGCATCGCCGCGCAGGACGGCTGCACGATCAAATTGGACGCGAACGGCTCCATCATCGCCGCGACCGGCGTCACCGAGCAGGGCCAGGGCACCGAGACCATCATGGCGCAGATCGCCGCGACCGCCCTCGGCGTCGAGATGAGCTGCGTCAAGGTGCTGACCGGCGACACCGACAAGGTGCCCTACGGCGGCGGCACCTGGGCGTCGCGCGCCGCGGGGATCGGCGGCGAGGCGGTGCTGCAGGCGAGCCTCGCATTGAAGCGGAACATCCTCGAGGTCGGCGCGGTGATCCTGAAGACGAGCGCCGCCGAGCTCGACATCGCCGACGGCAAGGTGGTGAAGAAGGGCACCGAGCAGGGGCTCACGCTCGCCGAGCTGGCGCGCATCTGCTACTACCGCGGCAACGAGCTGCCGGTCGACTTCCAGCCGGAGCTCGTGGTCACGCGCCATTACCGGGTCAAGGACTACGCCTTCGTATTCAGCAACGGCGCCCAAGGCTGCCACCTCGAAGTGGACACCGAGACGGGCTTCGTCAGGCTTCTCAAAATGTGGTGCGTCGACGACTGCGGGCGGGTCATCAACCCGAAGCTGGTGGATGAGCAAGCGCGCGGCGGAATCGTGCAGGGCATCGGCGGCGCGCTCTACGAGCACTGCCTCTACGACGACCGCGGCCAGCTCCTGAACGCGACCATGGCCGACTACCTCGTGCCGATGGCGGCGGAGATGCCCGACATCGTGTGCGCCCACGTGCAGACGCCGACGAAGACCTCGGTGCTCGGCGCCAAGGGCGCGGGCGAAGCCGGCACCGGCGGCGCGCCGGGAGCGATCATGAACGCGGTGAACGACGCGCTGCGTCCTTTGGGCGCGAAGGTGACGCAGCAGCCGATCACGCCCGAGGTGGTGCTGCGCGCCCTGGGGAAAGTGAAATAGGGGAGATCATATGAAGAAGCTCGTCTTCGCTGCTGCGCTTGTCCTTCTCGGTTGTGCCCAGGTCCCCACGCGCGCGCCCTCGGGCGGCTTCCAGGTCGATACGTCCTGGCCGAAGCCGCTGCCCCACAACTGGATCCTCGGCCAGGTCGCCGGGGTCGCCGTCGACGCGCGCGACCACGTGTGGATCATCCAGCGCCCGAAGACGCTGGTCGACGAGGAGAAGGGCGCCGCCTTCAATCCGCCGCGCGCGAAGTGCTGCGTGCCCGCGCCATCGGTGATCGAGTTCGACCCCGACGGCAACGTGGTGCGCGCCTGGGGCGGTCCGGGGCAGGGCTACCAGTGGCCGGAGAACGAGCACGGCATCTATATCGACCCGCAGGGCAACGTCTGGATCGGCGGCAACGATCCCAAGGACAACCAGATCCTCAAGTTCACCCCCGACGGCAAGTTCCTGATGCAGATCGGGCACGCCGGCGCGAGCGAGGGCAGCAACTCGAAGACCCAGCTCGGGCGGCCGGCGCACATGCAGCTCGACGCGCAGGCGAACGAGCTCTACGTCGCCGACGGCTACGGCAACAAGCGCGTGATCGTGCTCGACGCGGCGAGCGGCGCGTACAAGCGCCACTGGGGCGCCTACGGCAAGGTCCCGAGCGACGAGAAGCTGCCGATGTACAACCCGGAGTCGCCGCAGTTCGCAAACCCCGTTCACTGCGTGCGCCTCGCAAGAGACGGCCTGGTCTACGTGTGCGACCGGGCCAATAACCGCGTGCAGGTGTTCAGGAAGGACGGGGCGTTCGTGAAGCAGTTCGTGTTCGAGGAGAAGACGCTCGGGTCGGGATCATCCTGGGATCTGGTGCTCTCGACCGACCCGGAGCAGAAATACTTCTACCTCGCGGACGGCACGAACGACGAGGTGCGCACGGTCGAGCGCCAATCCGGAAAGGTCGTGGCGAGCTTCGGCAGGCCCGGACGCTTCGCGGGCGAGTTCCTCTACGTGCACAACATCGCGGTCGACTCCAGGGGCAACCTCTTTCTCACGGAGGTTGCCAGCGGGAAGCGCGTGCAGAAGTTCAGGCCGGTCGCCGCGCCCTAGCGCCCCGCGAAAATCTGCCGCAAGCCCTCGGTCAGGCGCGCGCTGCGGCCGCCGTCGCTCGCGCCGACGCCCCTGCCGACGCCGAGATAGCGTTCGGTGACGTCGCGGCGGCCGAGCAGCTCGCGCCCCGCGCCTTCGATCGCGACCCGGCCGGTCTCGATCACCAGGGCGCGGTCGGCGATGGCGAGGCTCATGCGCGCGTTCTGCTCGGAAAGGAGAATCGCGATTCCGCGCGAGCGCAGCGCCTCGATCATGCGGAAGATCTCGACCACCAGGATCGGAGAGAGGCCGAGCGAGGGCTCGTCGAGCACGAGGTAGCGCGGATCGGCCATCAGGCCGCGCGCGATCGCGAGCATCTGCTGCTGGCCGCCCGAGAGCGTGCCCGCGGGCTGCTGCAGCCGCTCGAGAAGCGCCGGGAACGCCTCGCAGGCGCGCTCGATGCGTCTTTCCGTCTCGGATTCGCTCAGGGCACCGCGGTGCACCCACGCGCCGAGCCGCAGGTTCTCCGCGACCGACAGCCCGGAGAACACCTGCCGTCCCTCGGGAATGTGCGCGATCCCCAGGCGCACGCGCTCGGCAGGCGAGGTCCTCTCGATCGGCGCTCCGTCGAGGAGGATTCGTCCCGAGAGCGCGGGCAGCAGCCCCGAGATCGCCTTGGCGAGCGTCGACTTCCCCGCGCCGTTGGCGCCGACCAGCGCGACGATCTCGCCTTCCTTCAGCGCGAGGTCGACCGCGTGCACGACCGCGCGTCCCGCGTAGCCGGTGGAAAGCGACCTCGTTTCGAGCGTCACGCCCCCTCCCGGCCGACGTAGGCCTCGATCACGCGCGGGTTGCCCTGGATCTCGGCGGGCGTTCCGGAGGCGACCACCGCGCCCAGGTCGACGACGATCACCCGGTCGGCGACGCCCATCACGAGCGACATGTTGTGCTCGACGACGACCACGGTGACGCCGCTCGAGCGCACCGCGCGCAGGAGCGCGGCGAGCTCCGCCGTCTCGGCGTCGTTCAGGCCCGCGGCCGGCTCATCGAGCAGCACCACGCGCGGCCGCGCCATCAGGGCGCGGATCACCTCGAGCAGCTTCTGCGCGCCCATCGGCAGGTCGGTCGCGGCGGCGTCGCGGAAAGGCAGGAGCCCGGCGAGATCGAGCAGGGCGTCGGCGCTCCGCACCAGCTCGCGCTGCTCGCGCCGCGCGGCGGGCAGCCACAGCATCTGGCGCCAGGCCGGAGAGCGCACGTGCAGGTGCGCGCCGGCGAGGACGTTCTCGAGGGCGGTCATCCCCGGAAAGATCCGCGCCGCCTGGAAGGTGCGCACCAGGCCGAGCGAGGCGATCCCCGCCGGCGAAAGGCCCGCGAGCGGCCGGCCGCAGAAGCGCACTTCGCCTGCGTCGGGCTCGTAGAGCCGCGTGACGAGATTGAAGAGCGTCGTCTTGCCGGCCCCGTTCGGGCCGATCAGCGCCGTGAGGCTGCCCTCGGGAACCGAGAATGAAACGTCGTTGACCGCGCGCACGCCGCCGAAGGATTTCTCGAGGCCGACCGCCTCCAGCGCCGGCGCGCTCACCGGACGCTCCCCGCCGCGCGCGCCGTCGGGGCGAGGAACCGCTGCGCGAGCGTGCCGAAGATCCCGCCGGGAAGGTAACGCACCGCTAGCACGAGCAGCAGCCCTTCGGCCAGCGTCTTGTAGAGAGCGAGCGGCTGGAAGATCGTCGGCAGCAGCGTCAGGAGCGCGACGCCGAAGAGCGACCCGACCAGCGTGCCCTCGCCGCCGACGACGAGCATCGCGATCATCTCGAGCGAGCGCGCCGTGCCGACCATCTCCGGCGAGAGGAAGTGAAAGTAGAAGGCGTACAGGCTGCCCGAAAGCGACGCGAGCGCAGCGCTGATCGCGAACGCCGCCATCTTGTAGCGCGGCACGTCGATGCCGAGCGCCGCGGCGGCCGTCTGGTCGGTGCGCACCGCCTGAAGCGCGCGGCCGAAGCCCGAGCGGATCCCCCCGAGGAGCGCGAGGACGAGGACCACGGTCAGGGCGGCGACGAGATAGTACATCGCGAGCGGCGAGCCGAAGTCGAGCGGGCCGACGGAGAAGGAGGGCACGCCGACGAGACCGGAAGGACCGCCGGTGGTCTCGGTCATGCCGACGGTGAGCGAGTCGACGAGCAGTCCGAAGGCGAGCGTCGCGAGCGCGAGGTAGTGCCCGCGCAGGCGCATGGTGACGAGCGAGAGCGCGACCGCGCAGGCCAGCGATAGCGCGATGCCCGCGGCGATCCCGGCGAGCGGCGGCCAGCCGTAGTGGGTCGCGAGGATGGCGGCGGTGTAGCCGCCGACTGCCATGAAGCCCGCCTGGCCGAGGCTCACCTGCCCGCAGTAGCCCATGAGGACGTCGAGGCCCAGCACGCCGATGAAAAGGATGCCGGTGATGACGATCGAGCTCATCAGGCCCGCCGGCACGATCCACGGCAGCAGCGCGAGCGCCGCGACCGCGCCCAGGCCGAAGACGACCGCGCGCCGGCCTCTCAGCCGCACCACCGGGTGGTAGATGCGGTGCTCGTCGCGCACGTCCTCGCGGCGCGTTCGCCTCGCCGTGAAGAGGCCGCTCGGGCGCACCAGGAGCGTGAGGATGAGGAGCGCGAGCGCGATGCCGCTCGCGAACAGCGACGAGATGTAGCCCGCGGCGAGCTGCTGGGCGACCCCGAGCAGCTCGCCCCCCGCGACCGAGCCCGCCAGCGACCCGAGGCCGCCGATCGCGACGGCGCTGAATCCCGAGATGGTGAACAGCCGCCCGGTGTCGAACTGGAACGACAGGATCGGCGCGACCACGAGGCCGCCGACGCCGGCGATGAGAGCGGCGAGCGTGAAGCTGAAGAGCGTCATACGCGGGACTTCGATGCCCATGAGGCGGGCGGCGGTCGGGTTCTCCGCGCAGGCGCGCAGCCCCCGCCCGAGCGCGGTGCGCATCAGCAGGAACCACACGCCCGCGATGATCGCCCCGGCCGCGCCGACGATCCAGAACCCCTGGGTCGGCAGGCGAACGCCGAGCACCGACACCGGCGCCTCGCCCGAGAAGGGCGGAAGCGCGTAGGGCTGACTGCCCCAGACGACGAGCGACAGGCCTTCGAGCGTCGTCAGCAGTCCCGCGGTGAGAATCAGCATGCTGCTCACGGGCAGCCGCGAGAGCGCCGGCACGAAAGTCGCCGCTCCGATCGCGGCGCCCGCGGCGGCGGTGACCGCCACCGCCGCCGCTGCGGCGAGCCACGCCGGCCAGCCGAGCGAGACCTCGAACGAGTACATGGCGAGCGCGCCGACGATGCAGAACGCGCCCTGAGAGAGGTTGATCGCGCCGGTGACGCGGAAGACGAGCGAGAACCCGAGCGCCACCACGCCGAAGACGCTTCCCTGCAGCAGCCCGCCGATGACGGTCTGGATCGCCTGTTCCATCGATCGCCCGTTCCCGTCCTCGCCAAGGAGGGTCTCCCTCCCCGGCGGGAGGGAGGCTAGGCGCGGCGAGTCAGCGCAGCGGCTCGCCGCCGGGCTTGCTCAACGGGATCCAGGTGCCCTTCGCCGCGTCCCAGCGCGTCACCACCACGTCCGAGAGGCCGAGGCCCCGCTGCGGGGACGCGTGGAAGTCGTGCACGCCGTCGATCCCCGCGAAGCCTTTCAGGTTCGCGATGTGATCGCGAAGCTGCGCCGCGGTGACGTTCGTTCCGAGCCTGCGCAGCGAGTCGACGACGATGAGGCCGGTGTTCCAGGCGATGCTCGCGGGAAGGTCGGGCTTCTGGCCCGTCGCGGCGTACTCCCCGTAGAACGCCTTTTGCGCCTTCGTCACCTCGGGATCGATGCCCGGCGTTCCGTACGCCGCCCACAGCGCGCTCGCGATGTAGAGCTGCTTGGGCAGGAAGTCGGCGTAGTTCTTCATCTGGGCGTAGGTCATGTTGCCGTCGGTCGTGGCGGTCGGAACGTCGAGCCCGGCCTGCACGATGCCCTTGAACACGGTCGCGATCGGCGCTCCGGTGCTCCAGGCGATGAACGCCTGGGGATTGGCCGCCTTGACGTTCTCGATCTGCGCGGCGACGCTCACGTCGGTGATGTTGAAGTGGGCGCGCGCGACGATCTGGATGCTCTTGTTCTCGGCCATCGCCGCCGCCTCGTTGAGGCCCTTCTCCGCGTCCTGCCCGCTCGCGTCGGAGCTGGTCATGACGGCGATCCTGGTCCAGCCCTTCGCGCGGAAGTAGCGCATCAGCGCCTTGGCGAGGTCGTAGGTCGACGTGCTCGAGGTGAAGACATAGCTGCCTTTCTCGGGATGGATGCCGGGAGACAGGCAGTACATCACCGGGCCGTTTTTCATGAGCGCGCCCGCCGCGTTGCACATCGCGACGATCGACGGCCCGAGGATCACCGGGGGCTTTCCGGCCATGATCTGGGTGGCGAGTTGCACCGCCGTCTGCGGGCTCGACTGGTCGTCGTGGTACGCGAACTCGAGGTCGCGGCCGCCGATGCCGCCGGCCTTGTTCACCGACTTCTTCAGGAACTCGAGGCTTGCTGCTCGCCCTTCCCGAGGAAGGAAGCGCCGCCGGTGAGCGAGGTGATCACGTCGATCCTGTAGGGGTCGGCCGCCCTGGCACCCGGGGCAAGGGCAAGCAGGGCGGCGCCGAGCAGCGCAGCGGCGCGGCGGATGTTCGCGGACAATGGTTTCATCGTTGCAGTCTCCTCTTTGTTGCGCGGGCGCTTATTGGTGTTCCGGCGGCGGCCCGCGGCGCGCTCCCAGAACGGATTCTATTCGACTTGGCGCCCGATTGACTCAGGTCCACAGGCGCGAGCTCGCGATCCTCGCGCCCTCGGCGAGGGCCCGCAGCTTCTCCCACACGATCTCCTCGGCGACCGCGCCGAAGCCCGTCGACGTGTCGAAGCCGCAATCGGTGCCGGCGAGCACCCGGCGCGGATCGCCGACCGCTTTCGCCGCGGTTTCGATCCGGTCGGCCACCACTTCCGGGTGCTCGACGTAGTTGGTGGTGGTGTCGATCACGCCCGCCACGAGGTTCCAGTCCTGCGGCAGGGGCAGCCGCGCCAGGGTCCTGTGCTCGTGCGCGTGGCGGGGGTTGGCCATCGACAGCACCAGCGCGCCGGCTTTCGCCTCGTACAGCCTCGACGCGATCTCCTCGAGCGGCACGTCGAAGGTGTGCGGCCCCTCGTAGTTGCCCCAGCAGACGTGGAGCCGGACCCTGTCGCCAGGCACGTTCGCGAGCGCGCGGTTGAGCGAGGAAACGACGAGCTCGACGAAATCGAGGAATTCGGCGAGCGGCCGCCCGGCGAACAGGCGGTGCCGCTCCATCGCGAGGTCGGGGGCGTCGATCTGCAGCACGAAGCCAGCGGCGACGATCGCCTCGTATTCGGTCCTGAGCGCGTCGGCGACCGCGCTCACGTAGTCGGGAAGCGAACCGTAGTGGCCGTTCTGCATGGCGCTCGCGACGATGCCGGGCGAGGGCGCGGTCCAGAACGATTCGGCAAACCGCCGCGTTTGCCCGTCCAGCGCCTTGCGGTACCCGGCGATCTCGCGCTCGAGCGGCCCGCGGTCCGCGTAGCGCACCTCGCCGGTCGCGCGCGGCGGCGAGGTCAGGAGGCTTACCCGGCCCTGCACGAGCGCGCGAAAGCTCGGATACGCCGCGATGTCCTGCACCGGGGGCCGCCGGCTCTCGCCGGAGAAGCCCGAAAGGCGGTAGCGCACGTAGGTGACGAAGCTCTCGCGCGGCTGCTCGCCGTCGTTGCCGACGTCGATCCCGCAAGCGAGTTGACGCTCTACAGCCCGCCTTGTCGCTTGTTCGGTCGCTTCGGAAAGCGCGCCGGGGTCGACCGCCTCGCCGCGGCTCGCCGCGAGCTGCAGCGCGACGAGGGGCCCGGGACGCGGGAGGCTGCCGGCGTGGGTGGTGAGGATGCGGGTGTCGCTGCGCTTCAGGCCGGCGCGTGCTGCTTCTTGGCCGCCTGCCACTTGTCGAGCTTCTCGCGCGCTCCGTTCCTCGCCGGATCCATCTCCCGGGCGTGGCTCGGCATCCTCGCGGTCAGCTCGATCACGTAGCCGTTCGGATCGCGGAAGTAGATCGAGTTGATGAAGTGGTGGTCGGCGACGCCGCGCGACTCGACGCCGCGCGCCTTGCCCTCGGCGAGCTTCTTCTCGAGCGCCGGGCGCTCGACCTCGAGCGCGATGTGCAGGTCGTAGTCGTGCTGCGGCTTGAACTGGAACGGCGTGTCGGGCACCTCGAAGAACGCGAGGTAGGAGCCGTCGCCCAGCTCGTAGAAGGTGTGCAGCGCATGCGTCTGGCGGCCGCTCTTGGTCTCGGTGATCTCCAGCGTCCCCGCGAGGCGCAGGCCCAGGAATTCCTCGTAGAACTTGCGCGTTTCCTCCGAATCGCGGCAGCGGTAGGCGTTGTGGTGCAGCTTCTTGATCATGGCTGGCCTCCTGGACGATTCATGCTAAAGCGTTCCCGTGACCCGTGCAACGATCGCGTCCGCGTCCGCGGGAATCTCGTCGCCGCGCCAGGCGACGTGGCCGTCGGGCCGCACGAGCACGAGCTTGTGCTCGTAGCGGGCGCAGGCTTCCGGCTCGTCGAGCGGGACGGTCTCGAACGGCACCTTGCGCCGCTTCGCCGCCCGCTCGAGCGGAGCCGCCCCCGGGGCGTCGCGTCCCAGCCGCAGCAGCACGAACGATTCTCCGAACAGATCGAGCGTCGAGCGCCCGCCGGCGAGCCAGGCGTGCGGCGCGCGGCCTCCGGGGAAAGTCGTCTGCTCGTACTCGGTCACGCGCAGCGGCGGCGGCTCGCCTGCGTCCGCGCACACGACCGGCGAGTGGTAGCGGTAGCCCATGACGATACCGTCGGACACCAGCTCGCGGCTGGTGTTCCTCACGATCTCGTCGCCCAGGCGGCCGCGAGCGAACTCGCCCCTGGGCGAATCCTCGAGCAGCCCGGGAATCGCGGGAAAGCTGCGCAGCTGGAAGTTGCGCGTCGCCTCCTCGACGTTGCGCAGCGCCACCGGCCGGCGCTCCGCGTCGTAGCTGTCGAGCAGCGCGGCACCGCCCCACCCCTCGAGCGTCGCCGCGAGCTTCCACGCGAGGTCCACCGCGTCGCCCATGCCGGTGTTCATGCCGTAGCCGCCGGTCGGCGTGTTCTGGTGCGCACAGTCTCCGGCGAGGAAAACGCGGCCGTGGCGGTACGCCGCGGTAACGAGCTTTCTGCGCACCCAGGGGCTGATCGAGATCAGCTCGTAGGGGAACTCGCAGCCGACGATGCGCGTGAGGATAGTCTTGTGGTCGAGAACGTCCGGGGCGCCGTGCGCCTTCGCGCCGCCGTGCAGCGTCACCCGCCACAGGTCGCCGCCGTTCAGCGAATTCAGCGTCGCCCACACACCGGTCGCCTCGACGATGAAATGCAGCACGCCCTTGCCCTTGTCGTGCCAGTCCCACAGGTTCTTCGCGCGGAAGTAGACGGAGAGCGGCGCGCCCAGCACCTCGCCCTCGTTCGCGTCGACGCCGAGCTGCCGCCTGATCGGGCTGCGGCCGCCGCAGCAGGCCGCGACATAGGAAGAACGGATGATGTGCGTCTCGCCCTTCGCCACATCGGTCACCGTCGAGGTCACGCCTTTGCCGTCCTGGACGAAGGAGTCGAAGCGCCAACGGTAGCGGAGCTTCACCGAAGGGAAGCCTTCGGCGCGCTCGCGGAGCACCGGGTCGAACCAGATCTGGTTGCAACGCTGCGGCGCCTCGGGCGTGAACGGGATCTTCTTGTCGCCGCCGTGCTCGGGCCGCTCGATGCGCGCGATGAGGTGGCCGCGCATCGAGGTCAGGTACATCGCCGTGTGCGGATAGTCGGGCGGCGTCCCGACCTCCTTCACGCGCGAGGCGATGCCCCAGCGCCGGGAGAATTCCATGGTGCGCGAGTTGATGAGGTTCGCGCGCGGGTGGGTGCGGTAGCCGTCGCGCTCCAGCTCGTCGACGAGCAGGCACTCGACCCCGCGCCAGCCGAGGTCGAGCGCGAGCCCCAGGCCCACGGGCCCGCCGCCGACGATGAGGACGGGGGTTTCGATATTCACGACCGGGCGTTTAAGATACACCCATGAAGCACGCCCTACTCGCCGCGGCGCTCGCGCTCGCGCTTCCCGCCGCATTTCCGACGGCGGCGCAGTTTCCCTCGCGACCGGTGACGCTGGTGCTGCCCTCGGCGCCCGGCGATCCCACCGACCTCATCGCGCGCGTTCTGCAGCCGAAGATGTCCGAGCGCCTGGGCCAGTCGTTCGTGATCGAGAACCGTCCCGGCGGGTCGGGCGTCATCGCCTCCGCCGCGGTCGCCAAGGCAGCGCCCGACGGCCACACGCTGCTCCTTCCCCTGAGCGCGCACTCGATCAATCCCATCGCGCTCAAGAACCTGCCCTACGACACGTTCCGCGACTTCGCGCCGGTGACGCAGCTCGCGCGCTTCCCGCTCTTCGTCGGCGCGAACCCCTCGGTGTCGGGATCGACCCTGCGCGAATTCATCGAGGCGGCAAGGCAGAGGCCGGGGCATCTGAACTTCGCTTCGCCCGGACCCGGGACGCTCTCCTTCCTCGTGGGCGAGGAGATCAGCCGGCGCTCGGGCCTCAACGCCGTGCACCTCGCGTTCAAGGGCGGCGCGCCCGCGATCCAGGCGCTGCTCGCCGACCAGGTGCAGTACTGCGCGATCACGCTCAACCTGCTCGGGCCGCACTTCGCCTCGGGGAGGCTGAAACCCCTGGCCGTCACTTCGGGCGCGCGCTCGGCTCGGCTGCCGAACGTGCCTACGGTGGCGGAGTCCGGCTTTCCCGGCTTCGAGGCCTACAACTGGATCGGCGTGTTCGCGCCCGCGGGGACGCCGCCGGCGGTGATCGCGCGCCTGCACGACGAGTTCGTCGCGGCGGTGCGCGAGCCCGACGTGCGCGCGAAGCTGGGGGCCGTCGGAATGGAAGTCGTCGGCTCGACCCCCGAGGAGCTCGACCGCTTCGTGCGCGGCGAGTTCGAGCACTGGGACAGGTTCGTGCGCGAGTTCAACATCAAGTTCGACTAGGGCTTGGCGGGCGCCGCCGGTCGGATGAGGAGCCCGGTCGCCGACACGCGCAGGTCGAGCTCGGCGGGCTCGGCCGCCGGCACGAACGCCGCCGAGCCGTAGGTCGCGTCGACGAAGTGTTCGAGGAAGGGAAAGCGCTTGCGCAGCGCGAACAGATCGACCGGCTTATCCTTGCCCAGCGAATACAGCGTGCGCGCCTCCGACTTCTCCTGCTCGACGTCGCGGTAGCGACCGCCGATGCGGTCGAGCTCGTAGGCGGTGCTCAGCCCGAGCATGTTGACGAGCGGGTGCCATTTGAGGACGCGCGCGTCCACGTAGATCTCGTCCCCCGAGAGCGAATAGCTCGCGATGCGGCCGTCGGGAAAGACGATCCTCGCTGTGAAGCGCTGCGGCGCGTAGGGCTTTATCGAGATGCGCGCGGCGAGCTCCTCCTGCGCGAGCGCGCGGTAGCCCTGGATGCCGATGGTGATCGTGCCTTCCAGCAGCCCCAGCGCGATGAGCAGCAGCCCCAGCAGCATGCGCGTCATGAAGCGCAGGGGATGCAGCGCGAAGAGCGCGGTGAGCCCAGCGAGGACCAGGATCAGGCCGAGCGCGATCAGGATCGCCGCGCCGAGGATCCAGGGCAGAGTGGAGGTCTGGGTGAGGAAGCTCAGGTCGGGCATCGCGCCCCGATTCTAGAGCCCCATGTACAGCTTGTGGATCAGCTCGTTGTTGGCGAGGTCCTCGCGCGAGCCGCCCTGGTACTCGATGCGCCCGTGCACGATCACGTAGCCGCGGTCGGCGATGCGGATCGCCTGGTTGAAGTTCTGCTCGGCCATGAGCACCGTGAGCCGGTAGCTCTCCTTCAGCTCGCGGATCTTGTCGATGGTGTGGATCACCAGTATGGGCGCGAGGCCCACCGACGGTTCGTCGACGAGCAGGATCTTGGGCGCGGTCATGAGCGCGCGGGCGAGCGTGAGCATCTGCTGCTCGCCGCCGCTCATGCTGCCGGCGAGCTGGCGGCGGCGCTCGGCGAGGCGCGGGAAGCACTCGAAGCAGAACGCGAGGTTCTTCGCCATCGCCGCGCGCGCGGTTCTGCGCGAGGCGCCGAGCAGCAGGTTCTCCTCGACGGTGAGCTTCGGGAAGAGCCGCCGCCCTTCCGGAACGAGCGAGACCCCCAGCTCGACGATCTCCTCGGGCGAGCGGCCCACGAGGTCGTGCTCGGCGCCGTCGATCACCGCGCGCACGCTGCCGCTCGTCGGCCGCACGATGCCCATGATGCACTTCATGAGCGTGCTCTTGCCGTTGCCGTTGGTGCCGAGCAGCGTCACCGTCTCGCCGTCGTTCACCGCGAGCGAGATGCCGTTCAGCACCTGCACCGAGCCGTAGCCGGCGCAGAGGTTCTCGACCCGGATGCTATTCACCGGCTCATTCGCCTAGATAGGCCTTCACGACTTCGGGCGTGCCGACCACGGCCTGCGGATCGCCGTCGGCGATCTTGCGCCCCGCGACCAGCACCGCGATGCGCTCGGAGAATTTCATCACGGCGCGCATCACGTGCTCGATCATGATCACCGCCACGCCCTGCGCCTTCAAGCCCATGAGCAGCTCGAGGATGTCGTCCACCTCGGAGGTCGACAGGCCGGCCATGGCCTCGTCGGAGATCAGGAGCTTCGGCTTCGCCGCCATGGCGCGCGCGAGCTCGAGCTTCCTCATGTCGACCTGCGTGAGGCCGCCCGACATCGCGTGCGCCTTCTCGTGCAGGCCCACCTGGCGGAAGATACC
>Ga0335079_10006851_pt1 | contig 13020 bp, 13 predicted proteins | sample Lox_Sample_33_FD_206719 | JGI IMG/M metagenome (GOLD analysis project Ga0335079, IMG submission 206719) | Soil microbial communities from Loxahatchee National Wildlife Refuge, Florida, United States - Lox_Sample_3.3 | ecosystem: Environmental > Terrestrial > Soil > Wetlands | place: USA... | reverse complement strand
CTGCAGCCGCTGGATATCGCCAATCGCCGGATCGCTTGGATCGCTTACGCCGAACAGGATTTCGAACGCGGGATGGTCTTGTTCGGCGTGGGAGCGGATGGCTTCGTAGAAGCGGGGATCGCGGCCATGGACGGGCTTCAGCAAGGACAGGGGCCGGGGGGCGGGGGCCAGGGGCTGGGGAGAGGAGGCGCTTCGCGCACTCCATTTTCCCGCGGCGACCAGCGCCAGTACGTAGTACGCTCCCGCGGCCAGGGCCGGCAATGCGAGCCAGATCACAGCGAAACCAGGGCCACGCCGCAGATCACCAGCGAAGCGCCGGCCCAGCGCAGCCAGTTCACCCGCTCTTTCAGAACGAACCGGGCCAGTACGGTTTCCAGCACGTAGGTGATCGCCGTGGCGGGGACGGCGAAGCTTAGCTCCGCCACCGTCAGCAGGCCCATATAGGCGAAGAACGAAACCGCCATCGCCAGAACCGAGCCGATGACGAAACCATTGCGCGCCAGCAGCGCCATGGCGCGCCGGAGGGCGCCGGGACGGAAGTCGTGGATCTCGCCGTGACGCCGCATGCCCAGCGCCTGCATGACTTCGCCCACGCTGGTGGCGGCGACGATGATGCCGATCAGCAGCCACTTCATCGGGAGGCTCCCACAGGCTCGGCTCTGCGCGCGACCGTCTGCGGCGTGGTGCCAACGCTCACCAGCGCCACCCCCGCCATAATCAGCAGAATGCCTGTCCACCGCCGGCCGGTGATGGCTTCATGCAGCAGAATGCGCCCCACCAGCGCCACCAGCACGTAGCCGATGGCGGTTACCGGCAGAACATAGCTCAGGTCGGCCCAACTCAGCAGCGCCATGCGCGAGAGCATCCACAGCACCAGCAGCGCTACGCCGAACGCCACCGTGGGCCGGAACAGCACCAGGATGTACGCGGCGGGAGTCTCCAGCGAGGCGGGCATCCCCAGCTTCAGGAAGAAATTGCCGAACACGCTGCTCAGCACCACGACGACGGCGCAAACCCAACTCTTCACGCGCAGCCGCGCGGTGTCGCTGTGCATTGCGAGGTCTAGTCGCCCGATCCGGCGGGCGCGGGAGCGGGCTTGGCGCCGGCCTTCTGGTCGGCCACAAACCGTTTGCGTTTGGACCGCAGCGCCAGGTATTCGCGCGCTTCCTTGGTGAGCCGGCGGCGCTCGTCCGTATTGAATATGGCTTTGCGCACGATGCGCCAGACGACGCGCGGGCGGAAGAAGTATTCGCCGTAAAACCGCTCCACCCAGTCCACCAGTTCGCCGCGGTCGAGCCCCGGATATACCACCACCGGAAGCTGATGCCCCACCTCATCGGTCATGGAATCGATGGTGATGAGCTGATTCTGTTTGGCGTACTCGTAAAACTCGGTGCCGGGATAAGGATGCGCGATGGAGACCTGGATGGTTTCCGTGTCCAGCCGCTTGGCGAAATCGATGGTCTTGCGGATGCTGTCACGCGTTTCTCCGGGCAGCCCGATGATGTAATCGCCGTGCACCACGAGGCCCAGCTTCTTGCAGTTGGCGGTGAAGCGCTGCGCCATATCCACCGTGGCGCCCTTCTTGATGTTCTTGAGAATCTGCGGATCGCCCGATTCGTAGCCCACGATGAGAAGCCGGCAGCCGGCCTCTTTCATGGCCTTCAGGGTGTCGTAATCGGTGGTCACACGCGAGGTGCACGACCAGGTGAAATTGAGCGGCTTGAGCTTTTTGCAAAGCTCGATGGTGCGCTCTTTGCGGTAGTTGAAGGTGTCGTCGTCAAAGAAAATTTCTTTGATATTGGGGAACTGCTCCAGGGCGAAGCGCACTTCGCTGGCGACATCATCGGCCGACCGCAGCCGCCAGCGGTGGCCGGAATGCGTTTGCGGCCACAGGCAGAAGGTGCAGAGCGCCGGGCAGCCGCGCGAGGTGTAGAAGCTGATGAACGGGTTCAGCAGAAATGGAACGTTGTAGCGAGTAATGTCGAGGTCGCGTTTGTAGACTTTGGTGACCCACGGAAGCGCGTCGAGGTTCTCGATGGCTGGCCCTTCCGGATTATGGACGACGCCGCCGTTTTTGCGGAAGCTGACGCCCGGCAGCTCGGCCAGCGGCTTTCCCTTGGCATAATCGGCAATCTGGTAGTCGAATTCGCGCCGTACCACGAAATCGATGGCCTTGGTGCCCAGCAGCGTTTTCTCCGGTTCAACGGTCACCGGCGGCCCGACGAACGCCACCTTCAGCTTGGGGTTGGCGTCCTTCATCATCCCGGCCATTTTCACGTCGACATGAAAACCGGGACTGGAAGTATAGAGCACCAGCAGTTCGAAATCCCTGGCCATTTCGACGGTCTGCTGGATGGAGACTTTGTGCGGCGGCGCATCCACCACTTTGCTGTCGGGCAGCATGGCCGCGGGATAGCACAGCCACACGGGGTACCAGTAAGATTCGATTTCGCGGGAAGCCGGCCCACGGGAACTGGCGCCTCCATCGAAACCCTCGAACGATGGCGGATTTAGAAACAGCGTTCTCATTGGATCTCGTCTTCTACCGTCAGGTCGCCTACGGAAAAATTGGTGTAATCGATGGTCAGCTCGGCCTTGCCCACCATCCGCACGTCGGCCACGCTTTCCGTGCGCCGCGGAACCGACATTCCATCGCGGATCTCGTAGCGGCGCGTGAATTCCACGCGTTTGAGGAAAACAGATCGGTTCTTCACCAAGTACCCGGTCTCCTGCACTTTCAGATATGTTTCGGTATCAATCCAGACCTCACCGCGGAACAGCCCGTCCCGCTTCTTGCGGGGCGTTACCTGGAAGATATAGGCGCTGCGACCGTCAAGGTGGCCAACACTCTTGTAATGGAACTTGTAATTGTCGGGCGTGACGGCCATGGCGGCTGTCTGCTCCCGCTGGGCATCGATTTCGGCTTCGATATAGCGGGCGATGACCTCTTTCTGCACCGTGTGATCGCCTTCGAATCCTAGCACCTGATAGGTGATGCGTCCCAGCGAGGAAATGCGGCGCAGGGCCTTCAAAACCCCGGCTTTCTTCAGGTTGGGCAGGGCGCCGTGAATTTCCACCTGCATGGAAGCGCCTTTGAACGCCTCGTCCTGGCCGCGCGACGCCGCGCAGTACTGGCGTACGATTTCCTCCGGCGGAGGGGCGCCCTCGGGGCGCGAGTCGTCGGAAAACGCCGCACAGGAGAAAACGATGGCCAGCAGGAGCAAGCGAAGCTTCAATGAATCGACCCCAAGATAAAAGTCAACGGAATCTTTAAGTCTATCAAGCGCAGCGGTTGATGGGCAATGCGGGCCTTACCCCGCCGGCGAAACAGGCGAAGAGAGGGCGTAGAAATGGGTTCGTTCGGCGCCCGGCGGGATACTGATAAACAAGGAGTTGCTCGAAAAATCGGGTTCCTTCGGTAGATTTGCAGGAAGAGCCATTCGGACCGCTCTCGATCGCGATTCCCGTCCGATTTATAGCACAGGCATGGAAGGAAAAAGCCCTCGGAATCGCGTAAGGGCCGTTCGGGCCAACGCTTCGAGCGCTGGCGATATGGTGGAAGATTCTCCCATGCGGAAGGCGGAAACCTGAAAATAGTAGTCCGCATGAAAAATGCACAGGGCAGCGCCGTTTCCCATCATGTCGTAAAGGAAGGACCTGTCCCCGATACTGAGAATTTCATGAAAGCGCCGGGGGTTGGACACCATTCTGCCGATCTGTTCCTCCGCCCAGTCGCGGCCGGGAATGCGGCGTACGAGAATCGCGATCGCACCCCCGTCTTTGGCGGCAAAGCGGCACGCGGTTGCGCTTCCACTCGTAAGGCGGTCCTCGCCGGCACGCACGCCCGCGCCAAAGGCTTGCTCGATTTCCGCCTGGGATAGAAGGGAACACGCCGCGGGCGCGACGACCTGCTGGGCGGCCGCCCGGGTGCACATCAGAGTCACCCATGCGGCCGTCCACAGGATTGAGGTAAGGCAGTTAAGAATTCTGTACATCGCAACATTTCCTCCGAATCGGGCCTTTGACGCCTGTTACCGTAGTGTGTTGCGGGCGGGAATCGTGACACATTGTCTTTCGACAACCGTACCGCGGGGATTCCCAGAGAAATGGTAAAAAGGATCTCATGCTGCGCTTCAACAGGTTTCTGTGGCTGGCGCTGGCGATTGCGTCGCCTGGGGTGGGCCAAGGCGAATTCGCGTGGCACGATGCCGGCGGCCGTTGGGAACTGCGCGAGCGCGGCAAGCCCGTCCTGGTGTACAACTACAGCCCGCAACTCAAAGCCGGCGCGCCGGAGAACCGGCGCCGCTGCTGTTATATTTTTCCCGTGTACACGCCGGCAGGGGTATCGCCGCTGGACGATTTTCCGAGCGATCATTGGCATCATCGCGGGCTGTTCTGGGCGTGGCCCATCGTCGAGGCTGGAGGCAGACGGTACGACCTGTGGATGCAGTTCACGGCCCGGCATCGCTCGGTGCAAATTCCCAGGGTGAACAACAGCGGCGGACAAGCACAATTGGAAGCGGAGAATGTCTGGGAAGCGGATGGCCGCGACATCGTGCGCGAGAATCTGCGGCTGACGGTGTACCCGATCCAAGGCGCTGCGCGCGAGATGGATGTGGCGCTCACCTGGGAAGCCATTCACGGTCCCGTGACGCTGGCAGGTTCCGCGGAAGCGGGCAAAAGCTACGGAGGATTCAGCGCCCGGTTTGCGCCGCGGGAGGGCACGATTTTGCGAGCCGACGGCGAGGTGCTCTCACAGGACGAAGACCGCACACCGCGAAAGTGGGCGGAGCTGGAAGGAGTCTATGACGGCAAGCGTGCGGTGCTGCGGATCACTCCGGACGAGAAAAATCCGGGAGGGCCGCCGCAATGGTGCCTGCGGTCCTATGGTTTTACTGGAGTCTCCTTTCCGGGGCGGACCCGGCAGGTGAACTCCTATACGCTCGATCCGGGCAAGGCGCTCAGGCTGGGATTTCGGGTGCGGGTGGCGGACCTTCCCTGACCGAACCGCGGGCTTGGACTATCCCTTGCTGCCCCGCAGTTCGATCACGTAATAGCGAGAAGGGCCGCTGCCGATATTGCGCGTGCTGTGCATCTGGTTGGAGGCGAAATAGATGACCGAACCGGTTTCGGCCGTTTCCGTTTTGCCTTCCAGCCAGGTTTCCACCGTGCCTTCAAAGACAACCACGATCTCCTCGTGTTCGTGCTTATGAGGGGCATGAGTGCGGGTGCCGGGCGACAGAATGGTTTCGTGCATCTCGAAATCGAAACCGGAACGGTTCACGCCATGGAAGAAGCTGCGGCCCTTCTTCTTGTCATCCCCCGTATATGGGACCTGGCGATCGTGGTATACCTTCGAGGGCAGTGCCTCACTGGTTTGCGCGGACGCGCCGGCGGCCAGCGCGGGCAGCAGAATATGGAGATCTCTCCGCGAAAGAAGCATGCAGTCTATTCTGGCATCTTGCGGCGCTATGAGTATCGAACGCCCGCATGTGCAGATTCGTAGAATAGGAATGGTTATGCAGAAACGCAGACTTGGCGATACCGTGACTGTGTCGGCTCTGGGGCTGGGCTGCATGGGCATGTCGGAGTTCTATGGCCGCGGCGACGACGCCGAATCTATTGCCACCATCGGGCGCGCGATCGACCTGGGCATTACGCTGCTGGATACAGCGGACATGTACGGAGTGGGCCGGAACGAAGAGCTGGTAGGGCGGGCTCTTCGCGGAAGGCGCGAGCAGGTGGTGTTGGCAACGAAGTTCGGCAATGTGCGCGGCCCGCAAGGCGAGTTCCTCGGGGTCAACGGGAGGCCCGAGTACGTTCACGCCGCTTGCGACCAAAGCCTGAAGCGGCTTGGGGTGGAGGTTATCGACCTCTACTACCAGCATCGCGTTGACCCGGGCACGCCGATCGAAGACACGGTAGGCGCGATGGCGGAATTGGTACGGGCCGGCAAGGTCCGCTACCTGGGGTTATCCGAGGCGGCGCCGGCGACTATTCGCCGCGCCTGCGCCATTCATCCCATTGCCGCTCTGCAAACGGAGTACTCGCTGTGGACGCGCGACCCGGAAAGCGAGATCCTGGCTACCTGCCGCGAATTGAACGTGGGGTTCGTGGCCTATAGCCCGCTCGGGCGCGGATTTCTTACCGGGCGCTTCCAAAGAACCGAGGATCTGAGCGATGACGATTTCCGTCGCCACCATCCGCGCTTCGAGGGAGAGAACTTCCATCGCAACCTGCGCCTGCTCAAAGCCGTTCAGGAAATGGCCGGGGAGATAGGCTGTACTCCGGCACAGCTTGCCCTGGCTTGGGTGCTGGCGCAAGGCGACGATATTGTACCCATCCCCGGAACCAAGCGCGTGCGATACCTGGAAGAGAACGCCGGAGCGCTCGATGTGAACCTGACGGCCGACCAGGCGCACCGGTTGGAAGGATTCTTTGCGCCGGGTGTCACCGCGGGCCCGCGCTACCCAGCCGGAGCCATGCGCTTCATCAACGTTTGAAGAGACCGCACTCATATCGGAGCCGCGACCGTGGGGAGCGGGCGGTTCACTTCTGCTCGAACAACTCCGATCTTCGGATGCGCTCCCCCTTGAACACCACCAGGGAAATGCGTTCCGTGGCCCTGATGTCCTCCAGAGGATTGCCGTCCACCAACAGGAGGTCGGCCTCCAGGCCAGGGCGGATAGCGCCGATTCTGCCGGCCGCGCCCAGCAGCTTCGCGGCATTGGCGGTAGCGGCCTCGAAGGCAACCGCCGCTGGAATTCCCGCCTTCACCCAAAGCTCGAGCTCGTGGTGCATCGACGGCCCGTGAAAGACCAGCGGATTGCCGGCGTCGGTTCCCATCACCAGCGGAACGCCGGCGTGCCAGGCGCGCAGCAGGTTCGCGCGCCCCTGATCGAGCGCCTGCGCGAAGAGCGCGGAGCGTTCCGCGTTCGCAGCTTTGCCCGAAGCCACGAATTCGCGCGTGCTTTTCAGAGCCCTCGCGGGCAGCACCTGCTGGGCGAGCGAAGTCGCCAGCACATCCGCCTTCGCCGCGAAGAACTGGGCATAGGCTTCCGCCACTCCCAGTGTCGGATCCAGATAAACGCCCTGCCGCGCCATTTTCTCCAGCAGGGGATCCGGCAGTTCGTCGCGCCACGAGCCATGCTCCACGGAAGCGGCGCCCACGTCTACCGCGTCGGTAACGTCGCGGGCATCGCCCGTGTGCACGGCCAGCGGCAGGTGTTGCGCGTGCGCCTCCTCGGCAATCGAGCGAACCAGCAGCAGGTCCAGGCGGTCGAACAGCATGCCGTCGCCCCACCCGGCTTCCAGAATCGCCTTGATGCCGTTCACTCCCCGCCCCTTCAGTTCCCGCACCTGCCGCCGCGCCTCCTCCGGCGTTTTCGGCGTGCGCACCAGTTGCGCCTTGACGGGCTCGCGCAGCGCTTCCGGCACTTGCTCCAGGAATTCCGCTCCGTGGCCTTTCTCGGCGGTGAACATGGGCCCGCAGACGAATAACTCCGCTCCCAGCCTGCTGCCGGAGGCGACCTCAGCGCGCAGCGCGAGCGAAGCATCCAGCCCGTCGCCCACGCTGCGCGCCGCCGTAACGCCGCTATACAGCAGCGCGGCATCCGCCCGCAACATGGTCTTCTGCGGGTCGAAATCCTGGCTAGACTCCGAAATCCCCGCCGGGCCGCCCAGGTGCACGTGCGCGTCGATCAAGCCGGGCAGAAGAGTTTTGCCCGCGCCCTCCACAACTTCGGCCCGCAGTTTCTCCGGATCGGGCGCCGCGCCTTCGTAGATAGTATCGATCTTCCCGTTGCGCACCAGGACGGAGCCGGTTTCGATCACCTTGCCGTCGCCGGTGAAGATCCGTGTGTTGCGAATCAGGAACTGATCCGTGCGAACCATGTCGCGAAACATGGCCTTGTTGAGCGCGATATGCTCGCGGCTGTAAGCGCGATAGCAGCCCATCGCCAGAAACGGCGCCAGCACCGCCAGCACCCACAGCTTGTTGCGCGGCGGCAGCTTTTCTTCTTTTTCCCAGCGGAACAACTGCATTGCCAGGAACGTCCCCAACCCGATTGTCAACAGCAGCGCGCCCGCCGCCGGCAGGTTGTCGAGGATGGTTTGATTGTGGAAAAAAATTCCCTGAAACCCGGTGACCAGGTACGCCGCGGGCATGAATTCGGCCAGCGTTTGCGCCCAGTTCGGCAGCATGGCGGCGGGAATGGTGGCGCCGCTCAGGAACAGCATGGGCATGTACAGCAACTGGATGGCGATCATCGCCTCCTGCATGGTGTTGGTCACCGCGGCCAGAATCAGCCCGATGGCGCGCAGCGCGCACACACCCAGCGTCACCATCAGGAAAAGCGAGATCCAGTTGGGCGGCATGGGCATGCCGTATATAAAATGCGCCAGCGCCAGCAGCACCGCCACGGCGGGAAGATAGAGCACCCAGCCGCTGGCCATGGCCGCCACCAGGATGGGCAGAGGGGAAATCGGAGTTACCTTGAAACGCCGCAGAATATTGGCTTCGCGATCCTGTACAGAGCGCATGCCCGCGCCCCACAGACCGTTGCCCAGAATCCCCATGGTGAGCACCGTGCCAACGAAATAAGCGATGCCCAGCCCGCTGCCGGCATGAAACAGCTCAGCGAAGGAAAAAAAGAAAATCAGCGGAAACAGGTAGTTGAAGAAAAGCACGGAGCGGTCCCGCATGGTCAATTGGAGATTGCTCCGAAACAGCGCGATATAGGGTTTCATTCCCGCAGGCTCTTTCCCGTGAGTTCGATGAAAGCGTCCTCGAGCGAGGGGCGCCGGATGCGAATGTCGGCCAACTCGATGCCGCGCTCGTCCAGCCACTTCACCATCTCCACCACCAGGCGCGCCGGCTTGCGCGTGGTCACCGAAACCGTGGTGCGGCGGTCGTCGAGCGCCACGTTTTCCGCATCGGGCCAATGTGGCAGCGCCTCGCGGCAGACCGCCGAAGCGCATTCGAGCTCGATGGTGGATTGGCTGAGCGTACGCTGCTGAATTTCGCGCGGCGAGCCCATGGCGACGATCCGGCCTTCGTCCACAATGGCCACGCGGTCGCAGAGTTTTTCCGCTTCTTCGATGTAATGCGTGGTCAGCAGGATCGTGCGCTGTTCGCGCCGCAGCGCCTGCACCAGCTCGTGGATCTCCAGCCGCGCCTGCGGGTCGAGGCCGGCCGAGGGTTCGTCCAGGAAAAGCACCTGCGGATCGTTCAGCAGCGCCAGGGCCAGCGCCAGCCGCTGCTTCTGGCCGCCCGAAAGCTTGCCGTACATGGCGTCGCGCTTCTCCCGCAGTTGCAGCCGGTCGAGCAGTTTCGCCGTGTCCACCGTGCGCGTGTAAAAGCTGGCGAACAGCTCCATGGCCTCGCCCACCTTCATTTTTTCCTGTAGACGCGTGGACTGCAGGCAGACGCCCACGCGGTCCTTCACCTCGCTCGCTTGAGTTTCGGGATCGTAGCCCAGCACCGCAATGCGGCCTTCAGTGCGTGCCCGCAGCCCTTCCAGAATTTCGATGGTGGTGGTCTTGCCGGCGCCATTGGGACCGAGCAGGCCAAACACTTCTCCCGCCCGCACCTCGAAATCGATGCCCTTGACCGCCGGCTGTGTGCTGTAGCTTTTCTTGAGCCCCTCTACTTCGATTGGCTGTGGCACGGATTCCTCAGTTTACATCAGCTCGTAGCGCAGCCGGTCTTGCCGGGCCGTGCTATCTCCGTCTCTCCGCCACAATCGTTACCTGCATATCGCGTGCACGGCGCACGATGCGCTGCACCACGGTTTCCCGAAAGGGCTTATACCAGGGCTGCCGCTCCGAGCGGCCCATGAAAATCTGGGTGACGCCCCGTTCCCGGGCAAAATCGGTGATGGCCATCGGAACGTCGTGCGCTTCCACCAGGTGCGTCTCGATGCGCAGATTGCGCGCGAACCTCATGTGGCGCTCCACGGCTTCACGGTCGTCTCCAAAAGCGGCATGCCCGCCAGAGACGTGAATGGCAAGGCAATCGGCATGCAGATAATCCGCCACGCGCTTTCCCCGCCGGATCAGAATGGCCGACGAGGGCCGGCCCGTCAGGCAGACGAGAATCCGCTCATGGCGCGGCGGCGGCTCGGCGTTCAACGGCGCCCCGGTGGCGTCCACCCCGGCGCCCGGCACAACGGTCAGCTTCTCTTCCACCTCGTGCGCGGTATGGCGCATGGCCATTTCACGCAGAGCCGAAAGATTGGACTCGGTAAAGAAATTGTCCATGGCCCGCTGGGCCTTTTCCGGCGCGTACACCACCCCGCGCTCCAGCCGGTTGCGCAGCGCCCGCGGCGTCAGGTCCACGAACACCAGTTCGTCGGCTTCGTCCACTACCCAATCGGGAATGGTCTCGCGTACGCGTATGCCGGTGATATGATGCACCTGGTCGTTCAAACTCTCCAGGTGCTGGATGTTCATGGTGGTGAGCACGTCGATGCCGGCATCCAGCAGCACGTGCACGTCCTCCCACCGCTTCACACGCTCGCTGCCCGGAACGTTGGTGTGGGCGAACTCGTCCACGATCGCCACCTGCGGTTTGCGGCGCAGAATCGCGGCCGTATCCATCTCTTCGAACGTGCTGCCGCCGTAGGCAATGGTGCGGCGTGGAATCACGTCCAGGCCTTCTGTCTTGGCGATAGTCTCGCGGCGGCCGTGCGGCTCGAAATAGCCGATCACGATGTCCACTCCCTGCCGCCGCAATTCCTGCGCCTCCTCCAGCATGCGGTAGGTCTTGCCCACGCCCGCCGCATAGCCCAGGTAGACTTTCAGCCTGCCGCGGCTCACGCACCCTCCCGGTGCGGAAACAGCCGCACGTCGAAGCTCTCGGCGGCATCGATCAGCCGCTCGATGGGATCTCTTCCCAGCCGCCACAGCCGCCGGTCGCGCCCCGTGTGCCCCAGGAAAAGCTGCGTCACCCGCTGCTCGAGCGCGAACTCCAGAATCGCGGTCACGAAATCGTCGCCGTGCAGGCAGTGCACCTCGGCCCCTAGTTCGCGCGCCAGTTCCAGATTGGATTCGAGCGACTTGCGGTCGGCTTCCCCCAGGCTCGCCTGCTCCACGTATGCCGCCAGCAGCGCGCCGTGGAACCGCAGCGCGTTGCGGTACCCGCTCTCCAGCATCGGGCGCGCGCTCGACCGCGGCGTCAGACACACCAGGATGCGCTCCTGCGCTCCCCATCGCGCTGCTACGCCATGGGATTCCAGGTAATCTTGCAACTGCTCTTCCACTACGTCGGCGGCCAGCAGCAACGCCATTTCGCGCAGTTCCGCCAGGCGGCGCGCATCGGTAATGCTGCTGTCGCCGGGCCGCCCCATCAACGCATCGGGCGGTGCGTCCACCACTTCGATTTCGTCGGCTCCGGCCAGAAACGCCTCGGGCACGCTGTTGGCGGCGCGCTTGCCCGTGATGCGCTCCACCTCGTCTTGTTTTTCGGCGATATGCTGCAGGTTGACCGCGGTGATCACCGCGATGCCGCGGTCCAAAAGTTCATCCACATCCTGCCAGCGATGTGGATTGCGGCTTCCCGGAGGATTATCGTACGCCAGACCGTCGATCAGGCAGACACTGGGATGGCGGCGGAACAGCGCCGACAGATCCATCACCTCATAAGTGCGCCCGGCGTAGCGCTCCACGATCGGAGGGATGATCTCGAACCTCGACAGGATCTCCTGAATATCGGGCTCTACGGCGGCCTGTACCGCTCCCACCACCACATCCTGCCCGCGCATTTTGCGGCGGCGCCCTTCGTCGAACATGCGGAACGATTTGCCCACCCGCGACGCATAGCCAAGAAATACCTTGAGACGGCCGCGCCGCTCGCGCCGTTCCCCCGCCTGCACTTTGCGCAACAGCTCTTCGGGGTCGGGCCTGCGGTCGGGGGGAATAGACATGAGCTATGAGCTGTGAGCCATGAGCTTTTGGACCGCCCCGAGGGGGCGATCGTGAGGGAGCGGAGAACAGAGAGCCGGCTTGCGCAACGTCGGTTTCCACCTTTTCGGAAACAAGCTCATAGCTCAAAGCTCATAGCTCATAGCTTCTTCAATGCATTGTCGTCAGATAGCCGCCGGTCATCGCGTCCACGAAGATCGAGAACCCCGACGTTCCCAGCGACTCGCCCCAGATCACGCGCCACGCGGGGTCCGGAAACTTTTGCGTCTCTTCCAGCAAAAACGTGATCGGCATTCCCGGGTGCTTCGTATCGTAATCGCCGGCCTTGGCTTTGGCGGTTTCCAGTGCTGCGTCGGTATCGGTCTTGACCGCCGCGATTAAAAACGGCTTCGAGGTGCCGCTTCCCGAGTACGGCTGGGCCGCGGTTTGGAAAACACCTTTATGCAAGTTGCTCTCAACCGAGTCCACCGCCGACCAGTTATAGGTGCGCGCCTCAGAGCGGGACGGCGACACGAACGTTCCCTCCCACGCGCCCGCCTTTCCGGGAGCATCCGGCACGTCGGTGATATGCAGGCTGGCCAGCTTCAGCACCTGGCAATCGGACGCCCATGCGCGCGCCACCTGGTACATTTTGAAGAGCGCGCTTTGGCCGGTCACCGGCTCCGGCTTAACCTCCGCTTTCTTTTCCGGCGGCGCGGCAGGCTGTTCCGAACATGAAATAAGAAGCAGGCCGAGAATAGCCGCCGCGAACCACGGAAGCTTCATTCGTCTCATCTGCGGTCATTCTAACAGGTACGGCTGCTATCTTTGAAACCTGGCTATCCCTGTCTTCCGCCGCGCGTTATGGCTCCCTCTCCTGCTTTTTACCGATCGTCGGCCCTTTGGCCGATATGCCATAATATGAGGATCAGGGGGAGGGTGAAAATGTCTCCTCGCCGCGTGAGTATCGTTACGATTGCTTTGGTGTGTCCCGCGTTGTTGGGAATGGCGTTCGGGCAGGGCAGAGGATCGAGTCCGCCGTCTTCCGGCGGTACTACCGGTAGCGGCGCCGCCGGTAGTGGCAGCACCAGCAACACCGGCAACACCGGCAGTCTG
>Ga0335079_10006850_pt1 | contig 13022 bp, 12 predicted proteins | sample Lox_Sample_33_FD_206719 | JGI IMG/M metagenome (GOLD analysis project Ga0335079, IMG submission 206719) | Soil microbial communities from Loxahatchee National Wildlife Refuge, Florida, United States - Lox_Sample_3.3 | ecosystem: Environmental > Terrestrial > Soil > Wetlands | place: USA... | reverse complement strand
GCAGGTCGATGGACGCCTCGTCGAGCGCGAGGCGCGGCGGCTGGGGGCGTCCCTCGACGACGCTCGGCGGACCCTGCGCGGATCGCCCGGCCTGACCCCGGTGGTCGCGGTGCACTTTCCGCCGCTCTACGCCAACCGCACACCGACCGTGTTCTCCGCCCTCATCGAGGACTTCCAGCCCGCGGTCTGCGTCTATGGACACCTCCACGGGACCGAGGGGATCGCCGCCGGATTCCAGGGCGAGCACGGCGGCGTTCGCTACGTGCTGGCCTCGGCCGACGCAGCGGGGTTCCGGCCGGTCCTTCTCCTCGACGGCGCCGGAAGAGCGCCGTCCTCCTTCGCCGTTGCCGGTCCCGGCGGCTCTCCCCTAGGTTGATCCGCGACTCGCCATGAACCCCCTCATCGCCAGCTTGCTCGTCTTCGTCGGCCTCACGGTGTTCATCTACATCGTGTACGGCCGCGCCTCGGTTCTCCTGGCGATGAAGCCCGAGAACCGGATGGACCACCCCGGCGAGCGGACGCGGGCGCTGATCCGCTTCGGGCTCGGCCAGAAGCGCATGGTGGATCCGGAGGAGCGCGGGCCGGGCTTCGCCCACGTCCTGATCTTCGTCGCCTTCATGGTCCTGGCGCTCCGGACCCTGATGCTGTTCGGAATGGGGTTCTCCCGGACGCTGCTGGAGCTCCTCTCCACCCCGGCGGATCCGTTCTGGGCCGATCATCCGGCCGCGGCAGGCATCTTCGACGTCTACCTCCTGGCGAAGGACGTGGTCGCGGTCGGTGCGCTGATCGGCGTCGCCTACTTCACCTGGCTCCGGGCGAAGGTGAAGCCGGTCCGGCTCACCCGTTCGTGGGAGGCGTACCTGATCCTCGGCTTCATCGCCGGGCTGATGGTGAGCGAGTTCATCTTCAGCGCCTCGCACCTCGTGCTCCAGCACCGGAGCTTCTTCCCCTGGGAGCCGGCGACGTCAGCAGTGGCGGCCCTTCTCTCCCCGCTGCCCAGGGACGTGGTGTGGGGGCTGGGCGCGGCGATGTTCTGGGTCCACCTGACCATCATCCTCGCGTTCCTCAACTTCCTCCCGCTGGGGAAGCACTTTCACGTCATCACCGCGCTGCCCAACGTGTTCTTCCAGGCCCTGGACGGGAGCAAGGCACTCCCCACGCCGAACCTCGAGGCCGAGCAGTTCGGCACGCACACCGTGCGCGACCTGACCTGGAAGAACGGGCTCGACCTCTACAGCTGCACCGAGTGCGGGCGCTGCCAGACCCACTGCCCCACGTACATCACCGGCAAGCCGTTGACCCACAAGGGCGTGAACCAGGATCTGAAGCACTGGATCTGGCGCCATCAGGAGCAGGTGGCGAACAGTCACCTCGCCCCGGGAACCGACGCAGCGCTGCCGGCGATCATCGGGAGCGCGCTCCAGGCGGAGACGGTGTGGGCCTGCACGACCTGTGGCTGGTGCGAGCGGGCCTGCCCGGTGTTCATCGAGAACGTTCCACGGCTGATCGACATGCGGCGCTACCAGGTCCAGGTCGCGTCGGACTTCCCGCAGGAGATCCAGCGGGTCTTCGAGGGCATGGAGCGCCAGGGCAACCCCTGGGGCGTGGGGCAGGACCGGCGCGACGAGTGGGCCGAGGACCTCCAGCTTCCGGTCTGGGACGGCCCCGGGAAGTACGAGTACCTCTTCTTCGTCGGCTGCGCCGGGAGCTACGACGACCGGCAGAAGAAGGTCAGCCGAGCCCTGGTGCGCATCCTCCGCGAGGCCAGCGTCTCCTTCGCCATCCTCGGCAAGCAGGAGATGTGCAACGGGGACTCGGCCCGCCGGCTGGGGAACGAGTACCTGTACCAGACGCTGGCGAAGACCAACGTCGAGACCTTCAACGGGCTGGGGGTGAAGGCGGTCATCACGCAGTGCCCGCACTGCTTCAACACCCTGAAGAACGAGTACCCTGCCTTCGGCGGCGAGTACCGGGTGATCAGCCACACCGAGCTCATCAGCGAGCTGATCCGCGACAAGCGCATCAAGCTGTCACGGGTGAAGGACGCGACGCTGACCTACCACGACCCCTGCTACCTCGGACGGCACAACGGGGTGTACGACGCGCCACGGGCGGCGCTGGCCGCCATTCCCGGACTTCGAGTCGTGGAGATGCAGCGTAGCCGTCGCGAGTCCTTCTGCTGCGGAGCGGGCGGCGGACGGATGTGGATGGAGGAGCACCTCGGCACGCGCATCAATCACAACCGGCTGAACGAGGTGGCGCTCACGCTGGCGCACGCGACGGACCCGTCGATCCCGTATCCCTCCGCGACCGACAAGGACCGGCCGGGCAAGGTGGGCGACTACAAGGGTCCGGCCGAGGGGATGCTGGCGGTGGCCTGCCCCTTCTGCAGCACCATGCTTCGCGACGCAGCGAACGACACCGGGCGCGAGGCCATCGTGGTGAAGGACGTTGCCGAGGTGGTGGCCGAGGCGATGGGCTCGAGTCCCGCGCCGGGTTGAACCCCTCGGGCGCAACCGACGAAGGAGCGTCCGCATGACCTACGTCGTCTGGGTGGTCCTGGTCGGGTTGAGCGTCTGGAGCACGGTGGTGTTCAACCGGGGGGACCCGGGCTGGTCCACGAAGCAGTTCCTCGCGGTGCTGGGCATGGCCGCGGGGCTGGGGGCGGTGATCTCGCTCCCGTGGTTCTTCCTCTCCTGGGAGACGGTGGATGCACACCCGGGCCTGGTGATCGGGAGCATCCTCCTGGCCATCCTCGTGGGCGTGACCTGGATCACCGTCGTCGCCACGCGCTGGAGGCGGCGAACCCTCGCCCAGCGTGCGGCGGCGCGAGCTGCGTCCGGAGCTCGCTCCGGACGTTGACCGTGCACGTCAGCTCGGCAACCCGAGCTGGCGCCAGCGGACCATCCCGCCGGCGAGATTGGCGACCCGGGCGAGCCCGGCCTTGCGGAGGATGGTCGCGGCCATCGCCGAGCGCTTCCCGGTCTGGCAGACGAGGACGATGGGCCTGGTGGACGAGAGCTCGTCCATCCGGACCCGCAGCTCGTCGAGGGGGACGAGCTTCGACCCCTCGAGATGGCCCAGCTCTCCCTCGAACTCCGCCCGCGAGCGGACGTCGACCAGCTCGACCTCCTCGCGGTGGCGCCCGAGCCACTCCGGGGCGATCTCCGGCATACCGGCGTAGGTCTCCACGACCGGGCCCCAGCTCGGCGGAGCGGGCTCGTCGATGGTGGCATCACGGCCGCAGCTCAGGTTCGCCGGCACCGCGATGGCAATGAGCTTCGGGTGGGGAAGCCCGAGGTTCTCCATGTAGCCGACGAAGTCCTCCACCGTCGCCGCGCCTCCCAGCCGGGGGTTGTGGCGGCACTCCTCCCCGATGGTGCTCGAGGTGCGCCCCTCGTAGTCGTGGGCGGGGTGCACGACGCAGTCGTCGGGGAGGGAAAAGAGCTGCGCCCGGACGGAGTGGAAGAGCTGGGCGGCGTTCCCGTCCTGGAAGTCCGTGCGCCCGACCGCGCGCACCAGCAGCGCGTCTCCGGTGAAGACGTGGCCCCGGTCTGCACTGACGAAGGAGAGGCAGCCAGCGGTGTGCCCCGGCGTCGCCCGCACCTCGAGCGCCTGGGCGCCAAAGCGCACCTCCATCCCGTGCCGGAGCGGCAGGTCGACGTTCCGGGCCCCGTAGACCTCGGCCAGGCCGATGCGGCAGCCGAAGGCCTGCTTCATCGCCCACGCGCCGGTCACGTGGTCGGCATGGCAGTGGGTATCGAGCGTGAACAGGAGGCGGGCGTCGATCTCGCGGATCAGCGCCGCGTCGCGACGGTGCTGGCCGAGGACGGGATCGATCAGCACGGCCTCCCGCGAGGCCGGGTCGACCAGCAGATAGCTGTAGGTGCTCGACACGGGGTCGAAGTGCTGGCGGATCACCACGGCGAGGGCCTCGGTGGCCCACCCTAGCGCCTCCGGGCCCTCGAGGGTCCCGCAACGGCGTCTTCGAGGACGTCGCCCTCGACGGTCGCGAGCAGGAGATGGCGCCGGACGTGGCCGCTCAGCCCGACGACGCCGGCTCCTCGGTGAGCTCCTGCATCGTGCGCCAGAAGGCGATCCAGCTGCCGCCCCGGCGCTCGAGAGCCCAGAGCTCCACGCCGTGGGCGCGCCAGTCCTGTCCCCCGCGGGCGTAGGTCATGTCGAACGCGATCTCCACCAGGGCGGCGTCAAGACCGCCCACCACGTTCCGGCGCTCCTCGCGGTACGAACGGAGCTTCGCGCCGGCCAGGAAGTCGCGGTAGCTCTCGATCAGCCGCTCGCGACCGCTGAGCCGCATGCTGAAGCCCGGGAAGACGAAGGTGATGTCCGGGTCGAGCAGCGCGGCCATGTCGTCGGGGCGCCCCTGCTGCCAGGAGCGCTGGATGCGATCCACGAGCTGAAGCACCGCCACCTCGGTGGCCGCTGGAGCTGCCATGCTGGAGACCCCCGGATCGAGTCCGGACCGTACCAGCGCGCCAGCGCACCTCGCCAGCCTCGCGGCGTGCTCGCTCGCCGCAATCCGGTCGCCGGCCGGGCCTTCAGCCCGCGCGCAGCCATGCAGCTCAGCGCGGGTGCTGGGCGAGCCCCCGCTCGACCGCGGCAAGGCGGGCCATCGTCTCGGCGTAGAGCGTGTCCACCTTGGTGTGGAGCTGCGTCACCTCCAGGCCGGCCTTGAGGTTGGCCGCGTACTCGACGTCGCTGCGGATCCGGTCGCTCGCCGCCTGACGGTTCTGGGCGATGAGCACGAAGCAGGCCAGGAAGATGCTCTCCAGCGACGTGGCCATGGTGAGGAATCCGAAGGGGAAGGGATCGAAGGGCCGGACCCAGGCGAACAGCCCGACGTTGAGCAGCACCCAGGCGAAGAAGAGCAGCACGTGCAGCGCGAGGAAGGGCAGGCTGCCGCTGAACGCCGCCAGCCACTCCGCGGCGCGCTGGACGGCCGTCGTCCGCTGCTCCACCTCCTGGTTCGGGGAGACGCTGGACTGCGACTGGAGGAGCCGGTCCGCCTCGCGCAGCCGGCGACCGATCACCCCCAGCACGTCGAGCGCGGAGCCGGGATGCTTCTGGAACAGCGCCTCGAGCGCCGCGCGATCGATCTCCACCGTCCGGGTGGCCTCGGTGGCCAGCGCGTCCGCCGTCCGCTCGCGACCGTCGAGCAGCGAGAGCTCGCCGAAGAAGTCACCCGGCCCCAGCTGTGCGAGGAGCACCCGCCTCCCGGTCGTGGTGTCGACCGAGATCTCCACCGCGCCACGAGCGATGACGTGGAGCGCCGCGCCGGGATCTCCCCGGCGGAAGACGCGCGCGCCCGCCGGGAAGTCGTGGAGGCGCATCGCCGCCGCGAGCGTCGACCGCTCGGCGGGGTCCAGCGCCTGGAACAGCGGAACTTCGGCGAGCAGGGATTCCTCGGCAGCCATGGGGGCCTCCTCCGACCCCCGTTCTGCCACGTCTCTCCGGCCGGGCTAGCGACGATCCGGCGGTGCCGACGACCCGGACGGCCGGACCACGCTCCGGGCAGCCATGCCGATCCGCTGGCCCCGGGCATAGACGTACGTCCCCGTGAGGGCGGTGAGCATCCCCAGGAGCCCGGCGAGATCCACGCCGCCCCCGTCGGCGGCAGCCGCGGCGATGGGGATGGCCTCCGAGGGCTGGACCTGGGCGACCTCCGGACGCGCGGCCTGAGGACGGATCCGCGCGGTGCGGCGATCCTCGCGCGCGGGCGCCGCCAGGGCCGGGACGGAGAGCAGGACGAGGAAGAGAGCGCAGCGACGAAGACCGGGAGACATCGACGGAGCCGACGTCGATTGTCGCGCATCGCGGCTGCACCCGTCACTGGCCCCGCGGACGCATCCCACGTGGGTGCGTGTGGCTCTCCAGGCGCTCTTTCTGTCAGCGGCCGAGCTTTACCAGCTCGTTGCGGCAGATGTGGCAGAGCGACGGCTGCTGGCGGTCGACGTCGGCCAGCGAGGTGGCGGCGAACATCGCGCACCGGGCGTCCTCGCAGTAGCTCAGCCCCACCAGGTGGCCGGCCTGGTGCAAGCCCTGGATCTGCACCCGGCGCCGGAAGGTGGCCTCGTCCGCACCCTGGCGAAGACGGGAAACGCTGAGGATTGCGACGCGCGACTCGCGGTCCGCCTCCCCGAAGACGAACGGACTGTCGGGGACGAAGAGGTCCACGTCGGTCACGCCCAGCACCGTCCCCTCCCGGTCGAGGAGCGGGACCAGCCGGCGCATGATGGCGTTGGAGTGGTACTGGTTGCGGTCCTTGTTGAAGGCGTACGCCGGCGAGGTGAGTGCCGGCTTTCCGTAGCCCACGGTGAGCCCGAGCTGGGTGGTCAGGGGTGCCTCGAGCTCCCGCAGCAGCGTCAGCGGGGCGTTGCCGATCGCGACCAGCTGCAGCACTCGCGGACCCACGGACAGACCCTCCTACGAACGACAGCGAAGCTGGGGCGCAAGGATTCGAACCTTGATAGTCAGATCCAAAGTCTGACGTCCTGCCGTTAGACGACGCCCCAAGGACGGTGCGGCAACTGCCGCCGGCCAGCATAAGGGCTTCCCTCGCCCGTCCCAACCAAAGCAAGCGACGGACCGGCCGTTACCGTCGGAGCAGCACGTAGACCGCTCCCGACCCACCGTCGTGGGGGCGCGCGGTCGTGAACGCGAGCACCCACCGGGCAATCCGTCCACGGGTCAGCCAGAGCTGAACGCTGGCCTTCAAGACGGGAATCTGATCCTTGCTGTGCAGGCCGCGACCGTGCACCACCAGCACGCACCGCTTTCCACCCTGACGGGAGGCGAGGAGGAATCGCTCCAGCGCGCTCCTCGCCTCCTCCCGGGTGAGCCCGTGCAGGTCGAGGTGGCCCTGCACCGAGATCTCACCTTTTCGGAGCTTCCGGAGCAGCTGCGGATCCAGGGAGGGAACGGCGCCCTCGATGAACTCGTCCGAGTCGGCGAGGTCGAACGGGGCCTCGCCGGCGACGAGCTCGGCGAGCTGCGCCAGCACCTCGGCGTCCTCGTCCGTCCGGGGCGGAAGCACGGACTTCTTGGCCGGCTCGACGCGCTGCGCCCCGCGACGGACCGGTTGCACCTCACCGACCGCGGCCAGGAACTGCGCCGCCTCGTCCGGCTCCCGAGGCGCGGGAGACCGGGGCGGCGGCGCCGGCCGGGCGGGCTGCGCAGGCGCCGCAGGCTTGGGGAGCGTGAGCCCCTGGAAGGGGTTGTGGAAGGGCTTCGGCTTCTTCAGATGTCGAGGTTCTGAACGTCGAGGGCGTTCTTCTCGATGAACTCGCGTCGCGGCTCCACGGCCTCGCCCATGAGCAGGCTGAAGATCTCGTCCGACTCGACTGCGTCCTCGACCCTGACTTGAAGGAGCGTCCGCGAGTCCGGATTCATCGTGGTTTCCCACAGCTGCTCCGGGTTCATCTCGCCCAGTCCCTTGAACCGCTGGATCGCGAGCCCGCGGGAGGCGTCGGCGAGCACCGCGGCCAGGAGGTCCTGGACCCGGAGCGCGACTCGCTCCCCTTCCTCGAGCTTCACCGTCCACGGGGCGGGGCCGAGCAGCTCGAAGGTCCGGCGCAGCTGGAGGAGCTCGGCGTACTCGGGGCTGGAGAGGAAGGCGTGGTCGAGCACCGTCTCCTTGGGGCTGCCGTTCACCTCGGTGCGGAAGACCAGCTTCTTGGCCTGGTGCTCGGGGTCGTCCTTGCGGAACGCCTTCAGCTGGGCCAGCACCTCGGGATAGCGCTCGCGCAGCCAGGTGTGGACCTTCTCCACCTCGGCGTTGAGCCGATCCATGTCCAGGAGCGTGTGCTCGTCCACCCGGGCCGCCTGCACCAGGGCGTCGAGGATGCGCGGATCGCGCCGACGGGCGAGCTTGCCCAGCCGTTCGTCGTACTGGCGAATCGCCTCGAGCAGCGCCCGCAGGTCGTTGCCACGGATCTCGGCGACGCCGTCCGGCTCGGAGGGCAACACCGCGCAGCGATCGACGCCGATGCGCATCAGGTGCTCGTCGAGGGCGCGCTGGTCCTTGAGGAACAGCTCCTTCTTCCCTCGGGTCACCTTGTAGAGCGGCGGCTGCGCGACGTAGAGGTATCCGCGGGAGATGAGGTCCTGCATCTGCCGGTAGAAGAACGTGAGCAGGAGCGTACGGATGTGGCTTCCGTCCACGTCCGCGTCGGTCATGAGGATGATGCGGTGGTACCGGCACTTGTCCGGATCGAACTCCCCTTCCTTGCCGATGCCGGTTCCCAGCGCGGTGATCAGCGCGACGATCTCCTGGGAGGTCAGCATCTTCTCGAAGCGGGTCTTCTCCACGTTCAGGATCTTCCCGCGGAGGGGGAGGATGGCCTGGTTGCGCCGGTCCCGGCCCTGCTTGGCCGAACCGCCGGCCGAGTCACCCTCGACGATGTAGAGCTCGCTCTCGCTCGGATCGCGGCTCTGGCAATCGGCGAGCTTGCCAGGGAGCGACATCCCGTCCAGGACGCCCTTGCGGCGCACCGTCTCCCGCGCCTTGCGGGCGGCGATGCGTGCCCGGGTGGCATCGCCGATCTTGGCGACGATCCGCTTGGCTCCGGTGGGATTCTCCTCGAGCCAGATCATCAGCTGCTCGTTGACCATCTGCTCGACGAGGCCCTTCACCTCGGAGTTCCCGAGCTTCGTCTTGGTCTGGCCCTCGAACTGGGGATTGGGAAGCTTGATCGAGATGACCGCGGCGAGACCCTCGCGGGCGTCCTCGCCCGTCGGCGTCTCCTTCAGGTCCTTCCACAGCCCTCCGCGCTCGGCGTAGCCGTTGATGGTGCGGGTGAGCGCGCTCTTGAAGCCCACCAGGTGGCTTCCACCCTCGTGGGTGTTGATGTTGTTGGCAAAGGTGTAGATGCGTTCGTCGTACGCATCGTTCCACTGCATCGCGATCTCCAGCGCGACGTCGTCCTTCTCCGCGTTGAAGAAGATCGGAGGATGGAGGGTCTCCTTCGACTTGTTGAGGAACTCGACGAAGCTGACGATCCCGCCCTGGAACTCGAAGTTGTGGCTCTTCTGGCTTCGCTCGTCGGTGATGCTGATCTTCAGCCCGGCGTTGAGAAACGCGAGCTCGCGCAGCCGCTGACTGAGCGTGTCGAACTGGAAGTCGGTCGTCTCGAACACCGTCGGGTCGGGCTTGAACCACACCGTGGTCCCGCGCTTGTCGGTGGTGCCCACCTCGGCGACCTGTCCCTGGGGAATGCCGCGCGCGTACCGCTGCTGGTAGACCTTCCCGTTACGGGAGATCTCCAGCCGGAGCCACTCGCTGAGCGCGTTGACCACCGAGACGCCCACGCCGTGGAGGCCGCCGGAGACCTTGTAAGCGCTGTTCTCGAACTTGCCTCCCGCGTGGAGCTTGGTCATCACCACGTCGACCGTGTCCATCCCGCGCACGGTCGGGTGCGGGCCGACCGGGATACCACGGCCGTCGTCCTTGACGCTGACGCTGCCGTCGACGTGGATGGTGACGACGATCTCGGTGGCCGCCTTGGCCAGCGCCTCGTCCACGCTGTTGTCCACGACCTCGTAGACCAGGTGGTGGAGCCCGTAGACGCTCGTGTCGCCGATGTACATGCCCGGGCGCTTGCGGACGGCCTCCAGACCTTCGAGCACCGTGATGGAGGAGGCGCCGTACTCGGGCGCGGAGGTCCCGACCGCGGCCTGGGCAGCGGCTTCGTGTTTGTTCGTACCGTTCAAGGGATTTTCTGCGTTCTTTCCTAACACGCACCCCCCACGCTCACAAGGCCGCGGCGGCGGTCCAAGTGCCTGGACTGTCAGCTGAATTCGGCCCGCGGTCCGGGGCTCGAACCGCCCCATTTCGGGCCTCAGGCGGATGCCCCGGAGGGGCCCTCCGGACGGCTCAGGACACGCCCAAGATCGGCGAAGACGGAGGGATCGGAGAACAACGCGCGGGGGAGCTCGCGATGCGTTCCATCGGTCAGGGTGACCTCCCAGCGAGGGGCCCAGCGGCCGACCTGGCGCACCGCCGCGATGTGTCCCCAGAGCAGGCGCTCGATGCGCCCGTCGATGGGCCCCGCGAGCTCGGCCCCGGCGAGGTCCACGCGGACGCCGTATCCCGTCCGGGGCCGGAGCCGCCAGGCCAGCCAGGCGAACGCCACGCCCAGCGCGAGTCCGGCGACGCCCCGTGCGGAGGCGGTGGGGCTGCCAAGCCCAGCACGAGCCAATCCAGCGAGTCCGAGCGCGGTCCCCATCACCGCGACCGCCGCGAGAACGGCCCGGAGGCGGGTGGGTCGGTAGGCGAAGAACCGAGGCGTCATGCGATCCGCGCGGGCCGGAGCCGAGCATCCTCCGTCACCACCCCCGAGTCGACTCGGAGCCAGAGCGTGTCCGGGCCCGCCGCTCGCGCCACCAGCGTGGCGTCGGTGGTGGTGAGGAGCACCTGCGCCCGGCTCTCGGCGACGGTGTGCATGAGGAAGGCGTTGCGCTCGGGATCGAGCTCGCTCGAGACGTCGTCGAGGAGCAGCAGCGGCGGACGGCCGAATGCGGCGCGCACGTTCTCGATCTCGGCGATCTTCCATCCGAGGACCAGCGCCCGGCCCTGGCCCTGCGACGCGTAGGCACGGGCACTCCTTCCGCCGAGGGTGAGCTGGAGATCGTCGGCGTGGGGTCCCACCGAGGTGAAGCCCCGTTCGCGATCTCGCTCCAGGCGCTCCGCCAGCGCGTGGCGGAGCGCTCCCTCGAGGCCCTGCTCGGTCTGCGGATGGTGGGTGCCGAGGTGGAGTGCCGTGTAGCCCACGGCGACGTCCGGCAGCTGCGCGATGGCTCGCACGGCGGCCACCACGCGCGGACCGAGCTCGTCCAGGAGCGCGCGCCGGCGGACGAGGACCCGTGCTCCGGTCCGGGCCACGGCCTCGTCGTAGGCCTCGACGTAGCTCGCCGCCGCGTGCTCCTTGAGCAGACGGTTCCGGCTCTTGAGCGCCCGCTCGTAGGCGCGGCGTTCTCGCAGGTATGCCGGGAAGCGGTTGAACACGGCCCGGTCGAGGAACGCCCGCCGCACGTCCGGCCCGCCTTTCACCACCGCCAGGTCGTCGGGGGTGAAGGCCACCACGCTCACCCCGCCGAAGTAGTCCTCGAGCTTCGCCGCCTTCTTCCCGTCGACGAAGGCCTGGCGGAGCCCGGCCACCACCTGCACTGCGATCTCCCGCTCCGCTCCACCGAGGCTGAATCGCCCCCGGACCACGGTCTCCTGGGCGCCGAAGCGGACGAGCTCCGAGAGACGGTTGGCGCGCAGCGGGCGGAGCGTGCAGAGGAAGTACACCGCCTCGACCAGGCTGGTCTTGCCATGACCGTTGTTGCCCACCACGACGGTCGCGTGCGGCGACGGCTGGAGGGAGACCGCGCGCAGGTTCCGGAAATCCGAAGCCTGAAATCGCTCGAGGAGCACTACACCCGCATCGGCATGACCACCGCGGTGTAGCTGCGATCGCCCGGGGCATGCAGAACACCCGGGCTGTGGTCGTCCCCGAGCTCGAACGCGACCTCGTCGGTATCGAGCACCGCCAGCACGTCGGTCAGGTAGCGGGCGTTGAATCCGATGGTGATCTCGGCTCCGTCGTAGCGGACCTCGAGATCGTCCTTCGCCTCGCCCAGGTCGGGATTCTGAGAGCTGATCCGCAGCTGGTTGGTGGTGAGGCCGATCTTCACCGCGTTCGACTTGTCCACGCTGAGGAGCGCGATGCGCTTGAGCGCGTCCTGGAATCGCACCCGGGGAATCTGGACCTTGCGCTCACCCTCCTTGGGAATGACCCGCTGGTACTCGGGGAACTGCCCGTCGATGAGGCGCATCACCATCGTCAGGCCAGGCTTCCGGAACAGCGCCGAGTTTTCGGCGAAGCCCAGGCTGCACTCGGCATCCGGGGCCTCGTCGAGGAGGCGGCGGAGCTCGTGCAGGCCCTTCCGGGGGATGATGACTCCGCTCTTGAGCTTGAAGTCGCCCGCCAGCTCCCGCTCGACCAGGGCCAGCCGGTGACCATCGGTGGCGACCATCCGGACCTTGCCACCCTCGCGCGGCTCGAAGAAGACGCCATTGAGGATGTAGCGGGTCTCGTCGGTGGAGATGGCGAAGGAAGTCTTGCGGATCATCTCCAGCAGGACCGGTCCTGCCACGGTGACCAGATGGGCGCTCTCCTCCTTCGGAAGCTTGGGGTACTCGTCGGGGGACATCCCGACGATCTTGAAGTGCGCACTGCCGCTCTGGAGCTCGGCGTACTGGTTGGGAAGCTTGCGGACGGTGACGTGGGGCTCAGGAAGGTTCTGGACGATGTCGAAGACCGTCTTGGCGGAGAGGGTCAGACTCCCGGGCTTCGTCACCTCGGCGGGGTGCTCGCTGACGATGCCCACGTCGAGATCGAAGGCGGTGATCTGCACGCCCGACTTCGTCGCGTTGACCAGCACGTTGGAGAGGATGGGCATCGTGGTCTTCCGCTCCACGATCCCCTGGGCCCGGTACAGCGCTCGCTTCAGCTCCTCCGCAGCGATGCGGAATTCCATGTGCCCATCGTCTCCTGCGGAGGAGACATCCGCCCGCTCCGCCCGGCGCTGCGGTGTAGCCCGCACAGGCATGTGCGTCAAACGGCCTGGAGGCGCGCTGGAGGCCGAGTTCGCCAGCACGAGAGGGGCTAGGTCCCCGGGATCACGGGACAGGACCGAGCGAGGTTGATCTTGCGAGCCGTTCTCAAGAAGAGCCCCGGAGGGGACTCGGGGCCTCAGGCTCGCCCGCAGTGCAGAGTCCGGATGAGGTCTCGATGGGCACCGTTCCCGAGGGTGTGCCGATCGAACGGCGAGCGAGCTCTTCTTCAATCCACCGGCTGTTTCCTCCGAAGATCTGGATCATGGATCTTCAAGGTCGTGGAGGCCGGTGCGCCGAACTTGTTGAATCCACCCCAAGCTCTCGATGATTCCAGCTGTTGCGCCGTCCGCTGTTGTGGACAGGACCGCCCGCTGTCCACGCCGATTCAGATCCGCGGCGA
>Ga0335079_10006849_pt1 | contig 13022 bp, 11 predicted proteins | sample Lox_Sample_33_FD_206719 | JGI IMG/M metagenome (GOLD analysis project Ga0335079, IMG submission 206719) | Soil microbial communities from Loxahatchee National Wildlife Refuge, Florida, United States - Lox_Sample_3.3 | ecosystem: Environmental > Terrestrial > Soil > Wetlands | place: USA... | reverse complement strand
GTGCTGCAACCTCCGGCCGTGCCAGATCTCCCGGTATGGCCGCGCTCTCTCATGAATGCTCTTGGCGCGGCGGGTATCGCGCTCTTGCTCGTATCGATGGTGTTGCTCGCGCTCGAAGCCTGGCGCGAATCGCGGCCACACGGCCCGACTCAGATCGAGCCGGTGCCGCCGCGCCGAACCGGCTTTTAGATGAATCTCACTACAGTAGCTGACTTTGGCGCGTTGTCATGCTCGCCGGATGTCGCCGAGACCGACCGGCTCCGATGGCTTCTGCTGTGCACCGTGGCTTGTCTGTATCTGCCATTTGTGGGGAGCGGTCCGGGTTCGAATCCCGATTCGATTCGCGAGTTGAGCGCCGGCGCACAGCTGTTGTGGCAGCATCGTTACGTCATGTCTCGTCCACCGGGGTACTTTCCCTACGAAATGTTATGCGGCGTGTTGTACTTCTTTGGCGGAAGCATTGCGAATAACTGCGCCAGTGTCCTGGTGTCGCTGATGTTGCTCGATTCGTTCCTGACTATCTGCGGGCGCCTGCAAGTGCCACATCGCCATCTGCTCGCGGCCATGATGGCGATTCATCCGATCTATTGGACTGCCTCCACCAGCACTATCGACTACATTTGGGCACTCGCGTGCTGTTTTCTTGGGTGGCGGTTGATGCTGAATCGGAGAAACATAAGCGCGGGAGCGATGCTCGGCTTGGCGATCGGCATTCGCTTGGCTTCGGTCTTATTGGTCGCGCCGTTGTTGGTTTCGTCGCTCGCGCCCAGGCTTCGCGATCGGAACTTATGGCTCACCGTGGCACTCGCAGGCGGTCTCGGTGCGGTGTGGTATCTTCCCGCGTACATGGCGTCCGGAAATTCGCTCGCATTCCTCACCTACTATATTGGTTCATGGTCATGGAGCGGCCAGCTAGCCCGCTTTATCTATAAAAATGTCTATTTTTGGGGCTTGCCGGCGGCCCTATTTATTCTCGCGATGACACCGATGATCATCGGTAGGCTTCGTCGATGCGATCGGAAATTCCGTCCTCTCCTCGCCTTGTCGTTGTCGATCTCAATTCTCATCGAAGGGTTGTTTTTCAACATTCCCGTACAGCGAGCTTACCTGCTCCCGGTGCTGCCATTCACGCTGATGCTCTGCGGCATCGCGATGCGCGATCGGGGTCACCTGTTGGCCACGATGACTCTGCTGCTTCTAAGCTACAACTTTGTAAATGTGAATTTTGCTCGGGCCGATGTTCCGAATCACGCGACCTTTGCGAGGCTCGGAGTTTTTATCGAGCCCGGCTATTTGCTGAGCGACGCCACCCGGCGTCTCGAACTGCGCGAAACTCATTTCTAGAGCAATCGAAACCATCGACCACGTCCCGGCGCCTAGGCGCGCCTTGGCCGGAAACCTCGTGTGGAATTTGGCAGGAGAGTCGTTGCCGGTCGTGGCCGCCATCGGCGCGCTCCCAATCCTGGTTCATCGGCTGGGCGCAGATCGCTTCGGTGTGCTGACCCTGGCTTGGGCGATCGCCGGGTATTTCTCGCTCTTCGACTTCGGTCTGGGCCGCGCGCTGACGAAGGCGATGGCGCGGGAACTGAGCCGCACGAATAGGCACGCTGCGGCGACGTTGTTTTGGACGACACTCGCGATGATGCTGGTATTCGGTGCGGCAGCCGGCTTCGCGCTATGGATAGTTGGCCCCTGGCTGGTCGGCGACGTCCTCACTATTCCGCTCGCATTGCGACCTGAGACTATCGCGGGACTCGATCTGATAGCCGCCGGACTTCCCATTCTCGTCAGTATTTCCGCGCTACGCGCCGCTTTGAGCGCCGCCGAGCGATTCGACCTGTTGAACCTCATCCGGCTTCCGAGCGGTATCATGTCGTTCGTCGCGCCAGTCATTCTTCTGCCGCTTACGCATAGTATCGAGTGGATGATCGCTGCGCTGATCGTCAATCGCGCCGTCTCATGGTTCGCTTACGTGAGTGTCGTCACACGCGCGCTTCCGGGTCTGACGTCGTCTGTCAACATCGACCCGGCGTGTGCGCCTTCGTTGCTCGGTTTCGGCGCATGGATCACGGTCGCTGCGATCATCACGCCGATCACGCTTTATCTGGATCGGTTCCTGATTGGCGCATTGATCTCGGTCGCAGCGCTCGCGGCGTACTCAATTCCGATGGAAATCATCGCCAAGAGTTTCATCGTGCCGGCGGCCGTTTCGGGCGTAATGTTTCCAGCCTTCGCGCGAGCATTCGTGAATGAGCCGACATCTTTAAGCGCGTTGTTCGCGAGAGCGCTGAAACTGGTCGCGGTCGTTTTATTTCCAGCATGCGTCGGCGTGGTCACATTCGCGCCCCAGATCATGTCGCTCTGGATCGGCAGTCGATATGCCACGCAAACCTCGGCGGTGTTGCAGCTTCTGGCGGTTGGCGCACTCATCACCGGCCTCGCCTGGATTCCGGTCGTCTTGCTCCACGCTGCGCATCGGCCGGACCTTCCCGCCAAGATTCATCTGATCGATTTTCCCATCTATGCGCTGATGCTGTGGGCCGGGATCCGTCAAATTGGGCTCGCCGGAGCCGCGCTGGCGTGGAGTACGCGATTGCTCGCCGAAAGTGCGATCTTGTTCGCGATGGCATCGCGGTATCTCACCGTCACACGGCGCGAAATGTTTCTCGGGTCGGCAGTATTGTTCGCGGCCATCGCGGTAATGGCGGCCGGGGCGCTAATGACTGCGCTGCGGAGCAAAGCCATATTCGTTATCGGCATCGATGCGGCGTGTGTGTTCTGCTCATGGCGATTCCTACTCAATGAAGCGGAGCGCGCACGTATTGCGAACTTGCTGCCCGCAGGCGTGCGGCTTTCACCGGCCAAAGCCGTGAACTAGATGGCGAGTGCATTCGCAATTGCAACCAACTCCATCGATGATTCGATTCGCACCGTCGTGAGGCCCGATTGTCCGATCTGCGGCGCACATGGAAGGCGCCTCTATTCGGAACTTGTCGATCGATTCTTTGCCGCACCCGGATGCTGGAACTTCTCGCGCTGCGTCAATTCTCATTGCGGGACGATTTGGTTGAATCCAGCGCCGGCAGAAGAGGATCTTGGCAAGGCGTATCGAGACTATTTCACGCATCTTGATATCAACGCGCCGCGCCGCCGCTTCGCCGGCTCCGCGCGCGCGGCGATCAAAAGAGCCTATCTCGCAGGAGCGCGAGACCAGCGACAAGTCTCGCTGCGCGAGCGCATGCTCGGCCTTTTCGCCTACCTCGATCCGACCCGCCGAGCCGATACTGACTTTCCGCTGAAATATCTGTCGAGCATCGCGAGCCCGCGAATTCTCGACCTCGGATGTGGTCGCGGCGACCTGCTTTGCCAATTGCGCGCGTTCGGATGGCGCGCTGAAGGGGTCGAAATCGATCCCGTCGCCGCCGCGGTCGCGCAACGCAAAGGATTCAAGATTGGAGTCGGCTCACTCCACGATCAGCACTTTCCCGACTGCTGGTTCGATGCGGTGGTGATGAGCCACGTCATCGAACACGTGACGCGTCCGCTCGAATTGCTGACCGAAGTGTATCGAATCCTGCAACCCGGGCACCCGCTCATCATTGCCACCCCCAATGCCGGAAGCCTCGGCCATCGGATGCTCGGGTCGCGATGGCCATTCCTCGATCCTCCCCGTCACGTGCAGCTCTTCACGGCTGCTGCGCTGGAATCCTTGGCGCGCGCGGCCCGCTTTGGCGAAGTGCGCATCTGTACCGAAGTCCGCACTGCTGCGGCCATGTTGCCGCTGATCGGAGCGAGCCGCCTCGCGGGCAAATTGTTTGTCTATGCCGAAAGCCTCGCACTTCATTTCGATCGCAACGCCGGTGAGGAAATCACGTTGTGCGCACTGCGATGAATTCATACCAAGGCGCCCTCGCGTATCCCGGGCAGCGCGGGATCAAATCGGAACTTCGCCGCCTGATGCCGCGGTACCTCTGGCAGTTGCTCCACGACGCTCGGGGCAATACCCGGCTTTTGCGATATCGCGCGTTCGGGCGTCCCATCTCATTCAGCGAGACTGCCAAGGCGCGCGCGCGGCGTCTGCGCGAGGGCTTTTTTGAAAAGTACTGTTCCGGTCGGGGGCTCGATATTGGCTATGGCGGCGACTTGCTGTGCGCGAATGCGATTGCCTGGGATGTGGAACATGGCGACGGGCAGCGGCTCGACCGCATCGCGAACGACACCATGGATTTTGTCTATTCGTCGCATACCCTCGAACACGTGCATGACGCATCCGAAGCGTTGCGCAACTGGTACCGGGTCGTGAAGCCGGGCGGTCATTTAATCTTGTTCGTTCCGGACCGCGACCTCTACGAGAAACGGACCCAGCTGCCTTCGCGCTTCAATCCCGATCACAAGCGATTTTTTCTGCTCGATCGCGAGGAACCTCCCGATACCGTCGCACTGCTTCCGATGATCGCGCACACTATCCCACATGCGGAGATCGTCGCGGCGCGGCGTTGCGCCGAAGGCCGCACCATCAGCGATCCGGATTTGCACAGCGACGGCGAGTATTCGCTCGAAGTGATCGTGCGGAAACCGCCTGCCTGACTTGCTCATCGGCAAAGACATCGCGCGCGCAGTTTTCAGTTCACTCGGAGTCCGGGTGACTCGCCTGCGCAGTAACTCGAACCCTCCCACCATCGAGCCCTGGCGCGAAGATGAGGCGATGCGCCGGATCATCGAGCGCGCGAGCCGCTACTCCCTCGTCACACCCGAGCGGATGTTCATGCTGCTGCAGTGGCTTGACTTCGCGCTCACGAGCGAGGGCGAGGTTGCCGAGTTCGGAGTGTGGCGCGGCGGCACTGCATCGTTAATGCACGCGCATCTTGCCTCGAAAGGATGCCAGCGCACGTTGCATCTCTTCGATTCGTTCGCAGGACTTCCCGACGCGGATCCGGTTCGTGACAATCATCATCGCAAGGGTGACCTCAGCGATGCTTCGGAGAGCGCGGTGCGAGTGCTGTTCGCGGATGCCGCCGGCGTCGCGATTCACGTCGGCTGCTTCGAGGAAACGGTTGGGACCGTGAGCGCGGAGCGCTTCTGCTTCGCCCACATCGACGCTGACCTCTACCGTTCGGTGCGCTTCGCAACCGAGTTCGTTTTCCCGCGTCTTAGCGCCGGCGGCGTCATCGTCTATGACGACTATGGCTTTCGTACCTGCGCTGGTGCGAAGGCCGCAGTCGACGAATACTTCGCGGCAACCAGCGTGCGACCGGTTTACCTCACTACCGGACAATGCGTCGCGATCAAACTGCAGCCTCGAATCGAGGTGCAAAGCCGTGACTCGCTGGTCGCATAGCGACGTCGAGTTGGATTCGTGGTTCGAACGCGAGCTGGTTTGTCCCCGCGACAAGCGCGAACTGCACCGCGATAGCGATAGTCTCCAGTGTCCGCACGATCACGCGTATCCAATCGTAGATGGTATTCCGATTCTGCTCCTCGACGATGTTTCTCAGACCGCGCCGGATGTGTTTCGGCGCTCGTTCGAGCAGCGTTGTTTTGCGACAGCGCCGCAACATCAGCACGGCGTGGTCGATGATTACGTGCAGCGCGCCATCGTGGGAACCAACGGCAACCTCTACGGGCGCATCGCGGGCAGGCTCAGTCGTTATCCGATTCCGGAAATTCGTCTTCCTCCCGCGCGCGAGGGAATGCGCGACCTGCTCGATGTCGGATGCAACTGGGGGCGTTGGACGATCGCAGCGGCGCGACGCGGATATCGTCCGGTCGGGATGGATCCCGGCCTCGAATCGATCATCCCTGCACGGCGTATTGCGCGCCAGCTCGGCATCGAGGCGCACTTTGTCGTCGCCGACGCGCGCTATATACCGTTTCGCGCCGAACGCTTCGCGGTCGTCTACTCATACGGGGTCTTGCAGCATTTCGCGCCCGAGGACGCGAAGCTCGCGATTGCGGAGGCGGCCCGCGTCGTCGCGCTGCGCGGCTCGGTGCGCATCCAGATGGCCGCCCGCTACGGATTGCTTTCTCTTATTCAACAGGCGCTTCGGGGCTTTCGCGATGCGCGCGGTTTCGAGGTTCGCTACTGGAAACCGGCCGACCTCGCCGATGCTTTCCGGTCGCTGGTCGGTCCTACGGAACTGTCCGCGGACGGCTATCTGACCCTCAACCCACAGCCCAGCGACCTCGATCTACTGCCAATTCACCTGCGCCCGATAATCAGGATTTCGGAAGCGATACGCACGCTGAGCAATCGCATGCCCGCGCTGATCGAGATCGCCGACAGTATCTTCGCGAGCGCAACCAAGTCCGCCCCGTATGACTGCTCCGATGGGATGTAAATGATGCGCGCGCGCATCCTCATATACTGCGCCGTGATCCTCAGATGGCTCGGTAATGGCATCATCGTCGCAATCCGGATTGCGCTATGGCCGCGCCGGCGCCCTCGCGAGGCGGCGCGCGTATGCGTTTATCGCGTGGGCGCGATCGGCGATCTGGTGTGTGCTACACCGGCGCTGTCCGCGATTCGGCGCGCCTATCCAGATGCGCACTTAACGCTGCTGACCACGCCCGGAAGATTTCGCGGTGCGCATCACGCACTGGATCTGTTGAACAGCGCGGACTGGATCGACGATGTCATTCTCTACGAGCTGGACGACGTCACGACGATCAAGCAGCGCTGGACGTTCGCCAAGAGACTGCGCGCGTGCAACTTCGATGTCTGGTTCGATCTGCCGCTCGATCGCGCACGTTTCTCGCGCCTGATCCGCGACATGATTCTTGCGAGAATCATCCGGATGCGATGGGCCTTCGGATGGCGGCTGGAGCACATTGGCTTCGCGGCGAAGGCCGAAGCGGAGGAGAGGGAGTTTCCCGATGAAGTGGAGCGCCTCGCCGGGCTGCTCGCTCGATGCGGCATTTCGGACGGTGCGACCGAATTTCCGCCGCTCGCGGACCCAAGGCGGAGCCAGATCACGAACGGCGTATTTGGCGAGCTCGAGCGAAGTGCCCGGGCTTTGATTGCCGTCGCTCCCGGAGCGCGTCGCCCGTGCAACTTATGGCCCGCCGATCGCTTCGCCGCGGTTTGCGAGAGTCTCGTTTTCGACGGTGGGCGGGTCTTTCTGATCGGTGGTGCGGACGACGCTCCGAGGTGCGGAGAAATTGCCGACGCTGCGGGAGGTCGGTCCAAAAATCTCGCGGGCAAGCTGTCGCTCATCGAATCATGCGAGCTGCTGCGCCGCTGCGATTTGCTGATTGGCGTGGACTCCGGTCCGCTGCATCTCGCTGCCGCAGTCGGCACGCGATGTCTGGGTTTGTTTTCTGAGCGCAATCAGCGCCGTCGATGGTTCCCGCATGGCGATCGTCATGTGGTGCTCCACGGCAAGGTCGAATGTCACACCTGCCTGCTTGACGTTTGTCCTTACGATAATCGTTGCATCAAGCAAATCACCATCGAGCAGGTGCTGGAGGCCGCGCGCGAAATGTTGCGCGACACCTTTGGCAATCGCGCCGCAGTATCGGAACCGCCTGCGATGGCGGAGTAATCCAATACCATCGGTTTCAGTCATCATCGCGGTATTCAATCGCGCGCGAACGCTGCAAGCCTGCCTCAACAGCATCTTCGCGCAGACCGCCGGACCATTGCAGATCATCGTATGCGACGGCGGCTCGACCGACGGCTCGCGCGAGATCATCGAGGAGAACGCGCCGCGCCTAGCGTGGTGGCAATCGCAACGCGATCGCGGCGTCGCGCACGCATGGAATATTGCGCTGGAACACGCGACCGGCGCCTGGGTTGGTTTTCTGGGCGCGGATGATCGATTGGCAAAACCCACCTCCATGGCGAGTCTGCTCGAAGCGGCTTCGGAACCCGCGATCAACTACGTCTCGGGGCAGGCGATTCTCGTCGATGACGAGGGTCGCGCGCGTCGCGTCGTCGGCACGGGATGGGACTGGGAGCGGATGAAGCGCTACCAACACATCGCGCATCCCGGTTCGCTGCATCGGCGCGATCTGTTCGCGCGTTGGGGAAATTTCGATGAGTCGTATCCGATCGCATGCGACTACGACTTCCTGCTTCGCGTGGGACGCGAGATTCGGGCGGCCTTCGTCGCGGAGCCGGTGACGCTGATGGGAATCTCGGGGCAGAGCAATCGTCAGGCGTGGCGCGCGTTTCGTGAAAACCGGCGCATCCACGCAGCGCATCCGGAGATCGGGGCCACGGCGGCGATGTTCAATCATGCGGTCGCAGCGGCGAAGCAGGTCGCCCGGAGCGCGCGCGGCCGCGTCTAATCGCAACAGCATAACGAATGCCCATACTGCTTGCGGCGATGTTCTGTGCGTTGCCGCTCGATGCATTTGGTCGCGTCGTCGCGGGGAGCCTCATCACGCCTGCCGACGCTGTCGCATCGGCGATCGCGGCTATGACGTTGGAGCGGCTCGCCGCTGGTCGGTATCGAATCCGAGCGCGCCTGGATTGGGCGATCGGCGCATACGGAATATTTCTTCTTCTCGGTGCGATCGGCGTGCTGTTCTCGCCCGACGCATGGCAAATTTCGCTCAAAGCGCTGGTGCAAATCGCGGGCATCGCGATCATGCTACTGGTGACCATCGCGCTTGCGAACGAAGTCGCGCGCCGTCCGGTCTTATTCGCCGACTACGTACGCCTGTGCACGATTACGCTCGCGATCGTTTCGCTAATCGGCGTCGCGCAGTTCTTGTGCGCCAACGTCCTTGGGCATCCGGAGGTTCTCGAGTTCAGCTTTCTGAATCGATGGGCGAGGGGCAACGTTTGGTACAATCAGGGAAGTCTCGACGGAATCGTCAGAGCGAATTCGATTCTGCAGGAACCGTCGGCGCTTGGAATGGTGCTCGGCACGGTCGCCGGAGTGGCGCTGATGCGCCTCGGCATCGTGGGCGCATCCCAGCGCGACGCACTCATTCCGCTTGTCCCAGCGTGGGCCGCAATTCTAATCGTCGCCGGATACGTCGTCACGGTATCGCTGATTGACTTCATTTTGTTGCTGATCGTCGGCGCCGCCATTTGGGCGGTGCCACTCAGGAACAGTAAAAGCGCGATCGGCGGATTGCTGGCCGTAATCGTCGTGATGGGCGGATTTTCCTACACCGCCATCATTTCGACCTTGCCCGACGTTGGTAAGAAGATCGCGTCGATGGGCGCGATTGCCTCCGACGATATCCGCGTCGAGCGCGCGGAAGATCTTTCCGCGATCGCGCTCGCGGTGAACCTGTCGGTGATGCGTTCCAACCTCGCGCGCGCGCCGCTGGTGGGGGCGGGCCTCGGCGCTCATCCGATCACCTACGATCGCGAAAATCCCGGGCTGGGGCGCCTTCCGGCCGACCTCATGACGGTCGGGATGAACAAGGAAGATGCGGCGAGTCTTCTGATTCGACTGCTTTCGGAAACCGGCATCCTTGGAACGCTGGCATTCGTAGCAGGATGGATCCTCGCGCTTGCGGCATCGCGCCGCACGATCATCGCGAGCATCGATACGCAAATGACTCCCAATGTTTTTTCGGCGCTCGCAATCGGCGTGACGGCATCGATGGCCGGAATCGGAGTCGCCTGCCTCGCGCGCGCCCCCCAATACTACGCGCCGTGGTTTTGGTTGCCGATGGCGCTGACCATGAGTGTGCCGGAGCTCCTTGTCCGGGTTGAACACGATGCTCGCCGACCACCTCGCCAGCGCACCGCATAGAAGCAGGCCGGTGGTGTTGACCACCGTGCCGTACTATCTCCCCGGATTCAAAGGCGGCGGTAAGCTGTTAACTGTGCGCAACCTGGTGGCCGGCCTGCGCGATCAATTCGATTTCAAAGTGCTCACCGCCGATCGCGATCTCGGGGACACGCGCCCGTATTCGGATATCGCGCTGGATCGATGGAACCGTTACGCCGATTGCGAAATCTACCACGCGAGCGCGCGGCGAGCATCGACCGCATCGATTTGCCGTAGCCTCAAAAATGCCGACTACGACATCATCCATCTGAACTCGCTCTGGTCGCGGCGGTTCGGCCTCGTACCGCTGATGCTGCGTAAGGCTGGCCTGATTCCTCGAAAGCCGATGATAATCGCCCCCCGCGGGGAACTTGGTCCTGGTGCCGTCGCGATCAAGTCTGCGCGCAAGCGTGCGCTCCTGGCGATCGCGAGGTGCCTGGGATGGTTCGCCGATGTGACGTGGCAAGCCTCTTGCCCACAAGAGGCCGGCGACATCCAACGGTTGGCGAGGGCTGGGGGACGGATTGTGATCGCACCGGACCTTCTGAGCGGCGCGTATCGAAGCTGGAAAGTATCGCAATACCGGAAGCAGCGTGGACGTCTCGAGATCGTTTTTCTTTCGCGGATCTGTCCCAAGAAAAATCTACATTCGGCGATCGAAGCTTTGCGCGGGCTCAGCGGCGATATCCGGTTTCGCATCGCGGGACCGATCGACGATGCGGCATATTGGGCGCGCTGCCTGAAGTTGATCCGGACACTCAATTCAAACATACGGACCGATTATCTGGGTCCGCTGTCAACGGTGGGAGTGGCCGACTGCCTTGCGCATCACGGATTGTTGTTCCTGCCGAGCGCCAATGAGAACTTCGGCTTCGTCATACTGGAAGCTCTGTTGGCGGGATGCCCGGTTCTGCTGAGCGATCAGACACCATGGCGCGATCTTGAGCGTAGAGGAATCGGATGGGATTTGGCTCTGTCGAAGCCAACTCTGATTCGAGCGGCTCTTCGCGAATGTATAGCTATGGATACCGACGTACATAAACTTATGTCCGAACGAGCACGGCAGTATGCGACGGAGTTCATCGCGAGCGACGACTCGGCCGTCCGCAACGCCGCAATGTTTCACGCAGCACTAGATGGCCGATAAGCATAAAGTCTGGATATCGAAAACAGATCGCGATCTAAATCGCGAGATGGAGAAGGCGCTGGGATGGCTCGACTGGCCTTCGATAATAGCCAGTGGAGCACGAGTGGCTATCAAGCCAAATCTCACTTATCCGATTCCGAAGGACGGCGTAACTACTACTCCGATTGCTCTTGAAGCACTCATTCAGATACTCACTTCGCGCTCAGGCAACCTAGCCGTCGTTGAGTCCGACGGGGGCTCCAACGCATTTACCGCGGACGAAGCCTTCGCGGGTCACGGTATCGATCGGATCGCGCGACGATACGGAATACGCGCGGTTAATTTGAGCCGGGAGCGCACCCGAAAGATGTCCGCGACCATTGGTGGTCGACGAGTTGAAGTAGAACTGCCGCTCATACTTACGGACGAAACCGATGTGTTTATAACTATGCCTGTACCCAAGGTACATATGATGACCGGCGTCAGCCTCGGTTTCAAAAATCAGTGGGGATGTCTGCCCGACCCGAAACGTCTGCGCGAGCATCATGAGTTCGCGCGCAAGGTCCTTGCGATTAATACGATCCTCAAGCCCCAGTTGACGATTTTCGATGGTACCTACTTCCTCGATCGGGGTGGGCCGCTGGCGGGAAATCCGATTGGTAAGAACTTGGTGATAGCCTCGCGCAATACCGGCGCCGGCTCATTGCTATGCTGTGAAGTCATGGGAGTCGATCCGCGTCGCATAACACACCTGCGTCTGGCTATCGCCGAAAAGATGATGCCGGCGAGCCTTTCAGAAATTCAAAGCAACACCGAAATCGCGCAATTTAAAGGGGCGCCCTTCACCCTCCATCGAGGATGGTCTCAGTGGCTGACACTTGGCGTCTTCCGCAGCCGCCTCGCCACAATTATGTTGTACGATTCTCGGCTCGCCCGGCCTGCACACAGACTCCTCTATTTCTTTCGCGGTCAACCCGCAGAATACCTACCTAAATGGTAATGAATGAATTAGTCATTCAGCCCCGCACCAAAACACAGTGAACAGCGCTGACGCGGACAACATCCTCGGACTGAATGCCTATCACGGTGACGCCAGCGCAGCTCTTGTTGCGCAAGGCCGCTTGATCGCCGCCGCCGAAGAGGAACGCTTCAACCGCATTAAGCACAGCGCCGGATTTCCGTCCGAGGCGACGCGCTATGTCGTTCAGGCCGCAGGAACCTTGCCGCGAGAGATCGCCACCGTCGCGGTGGCGCGCGATCCCTGGGCACGCTTCTTCCGTAAGCTTTGGTACGGGGTACGAATGCCTGCGGCTGCAGCGAACCGGATGAAGGCGCAAAGCTCCTTCGCTGCGATGGAAAATGTTATCGGCGAGGCGCTCGGAAATTCTCGCCGCCGCAGAATCTATCGAGTCGAACATCATCGGGCGCATCTCGCCAGTTCGTTTTTCGTCTCACCCTTCGATGAGGCCGCACTTTTTTCGGTTGATGGACTTGGTGATTTTGCGAGCACGATGTGGGGCGTCGGCCGCGGCAGTCAAATAGAAGTTCTTGGCGCCGTGGGATTTCCGCATTCGCTGGGCCTCGCGTACACCGCCCTGACACAGTACTTGGGATTTCCCAAATATGGTGACGAATACAAGGTGATGGGTCTGGCTGCCTACGGTGAAACGGAATTCCGGGACGTGATGCGAGAGATCGTGCCCGGACCTGCCGGAAAGAAGATCGAGTTCCAACTCTCAGCCGAATACTTCAATCATCCGCGCAATGGAGTTGCGATGAGCTGGGAAGGCGGTGAACCGACGATCGCGCGTATTTATTCGGACCGACTGATTGCCAGGCTTGGCCGCGCACGTGCGAGCGACGAACCTATCGATTCGCGTCATAAGAACATCGCAGCTTCCATCCAGGCTCGTCTGGAGGAGGTCGTTCTCGAGTGCCTACGTCGTCTTCAGCAGATCACTGGTCTGCGAAGATTGTGCCTGGCGGGAGGAGTGGCGTTCAACTGTGTGACTAATGGCAAGATACTCAGTGAGACAGGCTTCGACGAAATATATATTCAACCAGCCGCGGGCGATGCGGGACTGAGTATTGGGGCAGCAATGTATGTGTGGCATCACACGCTAGGACATCAACGTGCATTCGTTATGGAGCATTCGTATTGG
>Ga0335079_10006847_pt1 | contig 13024 bp, 8 predicted proteins | sample Lox_Sample_33_FD_206719 | JGI IMG/M metagenome (GOLD analysis project Ga0335079, IMG submission 206719) | Soil microbial communities from Loxahatchee National Wildlife Refuge, Florida, United States - Lox_Sample_3.3 | ecosystem: Environmental > Terrestrial > Soil > Wetlands | place: USA: Florida... | reverse complement strand
CTGCTGATCGGCTCGCTGATCGTGATCGCCGGCGTTCCCGGCGCGGTGAAGTCCAAGAAGACCGTTCTCGGCCTCGACCTCAAGGGCGGGGTCGAGCTCGTCTACCAGGGCCTACCGAGTCCGCAGACGCCGAAGGTGACCCCGGACGCGCTCCAGCGGGCCGTCGACATCATGCGCAACCGCGTCGACCAGCTCGGCGTCGCCGAGCCGGAGATCCAGACCTCGGGCGACAACCAGATCACCGTCGGCCTGCCGAACGTGAGCGACACCGGGCGCGCCGAGCGCGAGGTTGGCACGACCGCCCAGCTGTTGTTCTACGACTGGGAAGCGAACGTCATCACGCCGAACGGCAAGACGGTCTCCAGTCAGCTCCAGACCCAGGACCCGACCGCGAGCGAGATCAGCCAGGGAGGGACGAACCAGGCCCCCGGCACTCCGGGCGCGGGAAGCATGAACCTGTATGACGCGGTCAAGCTCGCCGCCAAGCAGCCGGAGAGCTCGAGCCCCGAGAACTCACGGCTCGGCCCCGAGTACTACATGTTCGGGGCGCCCGGCAGCGCTGCGTGCCAGGCGGCGGCGAAGGCGAGCGGCACGGTGCCGGCCGCGGGCCAGCACTGCCTGCTCAACGGGCCCGACGACAACAAGTCGGATCTGCTGTCGGGCCTGCCGCCGGGTGTGACCGCCGCCGACGGCGAGATAGTGACCGTCCCGCAGGGAACCGTCGTACTCCAGGCGATCCCGGAGAGCTTCTCCAAGCAGACGCCGATCGGCGACCCGAGCGCGCAGTTCTTCGTGCTCAAGGACAACGTCGCGCTCCGCGGCAGCGACATCACGAATCCTCAGCAGAGCACCGACCCGAACACCAGCGAGCCGGACGTCACGTTCGGGTTCAGCGACAAGGGCAAGAGCGAGTTCCAGAACGTCACCGCGAACATCGCGCGCCGTGGGGACCTCGTCAGCGGCCTCGGGCAGACGCTCAACCAGCACTTCGCGGTGGCGCTCGACAACCAGCTGATCACGGTCCCGTACATCAGCTTCAAGCAGTACCCCGACGGGATCAACGGCGACAACGGGGCCGACATCAGCGGCAGCTTCACGATCACCTCGGCCCAGGACCTCGCCAACGAGCTGCGCCTGGGCGCGCTCCCGATCAAGCTCAAACTGATCTCCGAGTCGCAGGTGTCGGCGACCCTGGGCAAGCAGGCGCTGCACTCGGGCCTGGTCGCGGGCCTGATCGGCCTGCTCGTGGTCGTGATCTTCCTGGTCGCGTACTACCGGGTCCTCGGCGTGATCGCGACCTTCGGGCTGCTGATCTACGCGATCTACTTCTACGCGCTGATCAAGCTGATCCCGATCACGCTGACGCTGCCCGGGATCGCCGGCTTGATCCTGACGATCGGCGTCTGCGCCGACGCGAACATCGTGATCTTCGAACGCGTCAAGGAGGAGATCCGCGGCGGCAGGTCGATCCGCCAGGGGATCGTGACCGGCTACAAGAAGGGTCTGAGCGCGATCATCGACGCGAACGTGGTGACGATCATGACCGCGTTCATCCTGTTCGTGCTCGCCACCTCCGACGTCCAGGGGTTCGCGTTCACCCTCGGGATCGGCACGTTCGTGTCGCTGTTCACCGCGGTGATGGCCACGCAGGCGATCCTGACCACGATGGGCAGCTCGCGGATGATCTCGAGCCCGTCGATGCTCGGCGCCGGAGGCGAGAAACGCACGTGGAAGTTCGACTTCATGGGGGCGTCGAGGTACTTCTTCTCGATGTCCGGCGTGATCCTGCTGATCGGAGCGCTCGCGATCGGCGGCAAGGGCCTGAACCTCGGGATCGACTTCACCTCGGGCACGCGGATCGTGGTCGGACTCGAGCACGCCGCCAGCCAGCAACAGGTGACGAACCTCCTGACCTCAGAGGGCGTGTCGAACCCGACCGTCCAGAAGGTGACCGGCGACAAGACGCTCGGTCCCAACGCGTATCAGATCTCGTTCAAGTCGTCGGCCAACGCGGCCACTGAACGGGAAAGGGTCCAGACGGCGATCCAGAACAGGTTCGGGATCGCGAACAGCGGCAAGGACTTCCAGTACACCTCGGTTGGTCCGACCTTCGGGCGAACGGTCGCCAACAGCGCGATCGTCGCGATCATCGCCTCGCTGCTGGTGATCGCGGCGTACGTCGCGCTGCGGTTCGAGTGGAAGTTCTCGATCCCGGTGTTGATCGCGCTCGCGCACGACCTCCTGATCACGAGCGGGGTGTACGCGCTCACCGGCCGCCAGGTGACGACCGCAACGGTCGCGGCGCTGCTGACGATCCTCGGCTACTCGATGTACGACACGATCATCGTGTTCGACCGGGTCCGAGAAAACATTCCGCGAATGCCGCGGGCGGCGTTCTCCCAGATCGTGAACCGATCGATGTCCGAGGTGCTCACCCGGTCGATTGCGACGACCTCGTGCACGCTGATGCCGATCATCGCGCTGCTCCTGTTCGGCGGCTCGGCCGGCTCGACCGAACTGACCGACTTCGCGTTCGCGCTGCTCGTCGGCGTCGCATCCGGCGCGTACTCGTCGATCTTCATCGCCTCGCCGGTGCTCACCCACTGGAAGGAGCGCGAGGCCCAGTACCGGCACCGCCGCGCGCGGATCGAGTCCGAGTTCGGGTACGTGCCCGCCTACGCCACCACCGGGACCGACGTCGAGCCGACCCCGCGCCGTGTCCGGCGCACCGGCCGACTGAGCGAGCCTTCCCCCGAGGGCGTCTCCGCCGCCGAGTTCGAGGAGATGAAGCGCGACCTCGATCTCGACCTCGCCGACGAAGATCGCGGCGGGCGCCGCACCTCGACGTTGACAAAGCGCCTCGCCCACACGGCGTCGGGCGACGCGCCGGCGCCACCGGCGCAGAAGCCGCGCCCGCAGTCCTCGACGGGACGCCGGGCGAAGCCGTCCGGCGGCGCCCAGGTCCGCGACGGATCCGATCGTGCAGGCAACGGCGCCCCCCGGTCCTCCTCGCAGCCCCCTTCGCGTCCCTCTCCGCAGCCCGCTGTGCGGCCGTCCTCTCAGCCTCCCCAGCAGCCCGACGCCGAGGTCGAGCGCACCGAAGAGGTCACGCCGGCGCCGGACGTCGCCGAGAACGAGGGCGTCGCTCCGACCTCGCCCAAGCGGCCGGCCAAGCCGCGGAGCCGCAACCGCCGGCACGGGAGACGTCGCTGATGGCAATCCTCGCGTGGGCCATGATGGGCCTCGCCCTGTGGCACTTCACGATCTGGCTGCCCGACCGGTTCTGGGGCGGGATCGTCGGCGCCCTGGTCGGCGCGGTCATCGGCTCGGTGTTCGTGGCGTGGGCGATCCACGGGTTCTCGGTCCCCGCGCGCCACGACACCGACCTGGCCACTGCGCTCGAGGCGATCCCGGGAGCGCTGATCGGACTCGCGGCGATCTGGTTCGAGGGCGTCCGGCGCGAGCGCGCGACGGGCATCGGGCCGGAAATGGCCTGACCGGCGGTTCTGGCGCCGGGGGCCTGACCGGCGGTTCTGGCGCCGGGGGCCTGACCGGCGGTTCTGGCGCCGGGGGCCTGACCGGCGGTTCTGGCGCCGGGGGCCTGACCGGCGGTCTGAGCCGGGCGTGGCGGTCCCGAGCGCGCCGCCGCCCCGCGACATCGTTCCAATTCTGCAACGCCGCGTAACGGCTCACACGTGGTTTAGGCGGTAATCACCCGGTTCCGTCGGGGCCGGTTCATACGCTGCGCGGAATGTCCGAGGCAGCAGCCCTACTTCGCCCCCAGCCGGTCGAGCCTCCGCCCTCGGACGTCGCGCTCCATGCAGTGCCCGATCCGGCCCCGCCGGTGCCGATGCTCGAGGTCCCGCCCTACGACCTCGCGGCCGCGCTCGAGCTCGAGCGCGAGCTCGGCGTCAGCCACGTGCTCGCCCAGGTGCTCGTCCGCCGGGGGCTGTCGGACGTCGGGGCGGCGCGGGCGTTCCTGGATCCGCGCGAGTCACACGAGCCGAGCGCGTTCGCCGGGATCGAGCGCGCGCTCGCCACGATCGAGCGCCACATCCGCGCCGGCAGTCGGATCGTCGTGCACGGCGACTACGACGTCGACGGCGTGTGCGCGACGGCGACGATGGTCCGCGCCCTGCGCGCACTGGGGGCGGACGCCGGCTGGTACCTGCCCGACCGGCTCACCGACGGGTACGGCCTGTCGCTCGAGACGGTCCGCCGCCTGGCCGCCCGCGGCGCCAGGCTACTCGTCACCGTCGACTGTGCGATCACCGCGGTCGACGAGGTCGCCGCCGCGCGCGGTGCCGGCCTCGACGTCGTCGTCTGCGACCACCACGCGGCCCGCGCGGACGGGCGGCTCCCCGACTGCGAGATCGTCCATCCCGCCGTGTGCGGCTATCCGTGCGTCGACCTGTGCGGAACGGCGGTGGCGTGGAAGGTCGCGCAGGCACTCGGTGCGCCGGGCGTCGAGCACGACCTCGAGCTCGTGGCGCTGGCCACGGTCGCCGACCTGATGCCGCTGACCGGCGAGAACCGCAGGCTGGTACGCGATGGGATGGTGGCGCTGTCGCGGACGTCGAGACCCGGCCTGCGCGCGCTGATGACGGTCGCGAAGGCGGATCCGAGCGCGCTCGACACGGGCACGCTCGCGTTCCGGCTGGCGCCGCGCATCAACGCCGCCGGCCGGCTCCGCCGCGCCGACGCCGGCCTCGAGCTGCTGCTCACCGGGGACGAGCGGCGCGCCGCCGAGATCGCGTCCGAGCTCGACCGGATCAACGCCGAGCGCCGTGCGGTCGAGCAGCGGATCGTGTGGGAGGCCGAAGCCCAGGTCGCCGAACTGGGCGAGCGGTTCTCGTACGTGCTCGCCGGCGAGGGCTGGCACCCCGGGGTCGTCGGGATCGTCGCGTCGCGGATCGTCGAGCGCCACCACCGTCCGGTCGTCGTGGTCGCGCTCGAAGGCGAGGTGGGCTCGGGCTCTGCTCGCAGCATCCCCGGCTTCGACCTGCTGGGCGCGTTGCACTCAAGCGCCGAGCACCTCGACCGGTACGGCGGGCATCGCGCCGCCGCCGGGATGGCGATCGGGCGCGACCGGCTCGAGCGCTTCCGCGACGCGTTCGAGCGCCACGCCGCGGAGGCCCTGCTCCCGGAGATGCTGGTCCCCCGCGAGCGCGTCGACGCGATCGCGGCGGGCTGCGAGCTCGGGCTCGAGCTGGCCGAGGAGCTCGAGCTGCTGGAGCCGTGCGGGATGGGCAACCCCCGGAGCCGGCTGCTGGTGCCCGGAGCGCGGCTGCGCGACCAGCGTCCGATGGGAGAGGGACGCCACCTGCGCTTCGTCGTCGGTTCCGGTGGGATCAGCGCGCGCGCGGTGGCGTTCGGGTGCGGGGGACGGCTGGGCGTGCGCGCCGACGAGCCGGTCGACGCGACCTTCCGCCTCGAGCGCAACTTCTGGAAGGGCGCGGTCGAGCCGCGCCTCGTGCTGGGTCACGCGCGGCCGTGCGCTCCAGAGGCGATCGAGGTGCTGGGCGAACCGGCTGATTACCTGCGCGCGGCGCTCGCGGTGTCGGACCTCGACCCGTTGCCGCCACCGCCCGAGGCGGGTGGCCGGACCGTACTCGACCGCCGGGGCCACAGCCCGCTGGCGGTGATCCGCGATGCGGTCGCGGCCGGCGCTGGGGTGCTCGTGGTGTGCGCCGACGCGCCCCGCCGGGTCGGCGGTTTGGCCGCCAGGGCCGGTGGGTTTGCGCTGATCTCCTACCACGCGCTCGCGCGCGATCCACAGATCGGCGGACGGTTCGTCCAACTCGTCGCGCTCGACCCGCCGGCGGGCCCGGACGACGCGGCAACTCTCCGTGCGGGCTGCGGGTTTTCCCACTTGGCGTGGGGTGAGCCTGAGCTACGCTTTGCGCAGCAGATGCACGAGCTGGAGTACGGTCTCCGTGCTTCGCTCGTGGCTCTTTACCGCAGCCTCAGGCTGCGGGGAAGGGCGACCGGCGAGGAGCTCGAGCACCTGCTTCGCGGAGACGGTCCCCACGGTCGCCCGGCACGCCTGGCGGCACGGCTGATCAAGGTCCTCGCGGAGCTAGAGCTCGTCAGCCTCGACCGGGACCTGCCGGCCCTGGCGATCGCGGGCGTCGCGCCGACGGCGTTGGAGCGCTCACCGGCGTACAGGGTCTACGCTCAGCGGTACGAGGATGGTCGACGATTCCTGAGCAGCGCAAATCATCCACCAGGAGGTTGAGCCGGGCCCGCCAGAAGGACGGGGCGGGTTCGAACGGGCGTGACACGCCGGGTTCGCCGGTGTTCCCGGGCTCGCGACCGCCGATCGATCGGCTCGCGAGTCGCGACGCGCACGGAGACGTGGTCGACCGCTCCGAGTTGACGCCGGCCGAGCGCCGGTTGCTCGGCGACCTGTTCGCGATCGTCGAGGAGCATGCGCAGGAGGCCGCCGCCGTGATCGACCGCGACCGGGTCGAGGAGGCGTTCGTGTACGCGTGCGTGCACCACGCCGATCAGCGCCGGCGCTCGGGCGAGGACTTCATCGTGCACCCGGTCGGCGTGGCCAAGATCTGCGCGGGGATGCGGCTCGACACCGACACGCTGTGCGCGGCGCTACTGCACGACACGGTCGAGGACACCTCGGCTTCGCTCGAGGAGGTGCGCGATGCGTTCGGCGAGGAGATCGCCGGCCTGGTCGACGGCGTCACCAAGCTCACCGGCCTGACCTTCCAATCGCGCGACGAGGTACAGGCGGAGAACTACCGCAAGATGATGGTCGCGATGGCCACGGACATCCGGGTCATCCTGATCAAGCTCGCAGATCGCCTCCACAACATGCGCACGATCTCGGCGCTGCCCAAGCAGAAGCAGATCGAGAAGGCGCGTGAGACGCTCGACATCTACGCGCCGATCGCGCACCGCCTTGGTATCCACGCGATCAAGTGGGAGCTCGAGGACCTCGCGTTCCAGACGCTGCACCCGCGCAAGTACAACGAGATCAAGGGACTGGTCGCCCAGCAGCGCGCCGAGCGAGAGCGGTACGTCAACCAGGCCGCGACGTACGTGAGCAAGGAGCTCGAGGAGCTCGGCATCCACGCCGAGATTTCCGGCCGCGCCAAGCACTTCTATTCGATCTACGCGAAGATGACCAAGAAGGGGCGCGAGTTCAACGAGATCTACGACCTCACCGCGATGCGCGTGATCGTCGGGTCGGTCAAGGACTGCTACGGCGCCGTCGGCGTAATCCACTCGCTGTGGAAGCCGCTCCCGGGACGCTTCAAGGACTTCGTGGCGATGCCCAAGTTCAACATGTACCAGTCGCTGCATACGACCGTGATCGGGCCCGAGGGCCGGCCGCTCGAGATCCAGATCAGGACTCGGGAGATGCACGACCTCGCGGAGTACGGGATCGCCGCGCACTGGATGTACAAAGAGGGGAGTCCCCCCAACGCCGACCACGCCCGCGGCGACGGCGCGGCTGGCCCGCCGGCGTCGGACACCAAGCTCAAGTGGCTGCGGTCGCTGCTCGACTGGCAGCAGGAGGAGGCGGACCCGCGCGAGTTCATGGAGACGCTCAAGGTCGACCTGTTCGAGGACGAGGTGTTCGTGTTCACGCCGAAGGGCGAGGTCAAGTCGCTCGCCTCCGGCGCGACGCCGCTCGATTTCGCCTACGAGATCCACACCGACGTCGGCCACCGATGCGTCGGCGCGAAGGTCAACGGCAAGATCGTCCCGCTGTCCTACCAGCTGCACTCGGGCGACATCGTCGAGGTGCTCACCTCCAAGCGCGAGCGCGGGCCCTCGCGCGACTGGCTGGCGCTGGTCAAGACGACGAGGGCGCGGAACAAGATCAAGGCGTGGTTCAAGGCCGAGTCGCGCAAGGACTCTGAGCACACCGGCCGCGAGCAGTTGCAGGACGCGCTGCGCAAGCAGGGGCTGCCGGCGCAGAAGATCGTCGGCTCGCCGCTGCTGGCCGACGTGATCCGCGAGATGGGCTTCCGCAAGGCCGAGGACTTCTACGTCGCGCTCGGCGGCGCCAAGATCTCGGCCAAGGTCGTCGTCAACAAGATCATGCAGCGCCTCAAGCAGGGCGAGGCGGCCGAGTCCGAGCCAACCGCGGCCGACGACCTGCTGAAGACGCGGCGGCGGCGCTCGCGCGCCACCACCACCTCCTCGCGCTTCGGGATCTCGGTCGAGGGAATCGACGAGGTGATGCTGCGCATGGCGAAGTGCTGCCGGCCGGTGCCGGGCGATCCGATCGTCGGCTACATCTCGCTCGGGCGCGGAATCACGATCCACCGCGAGGACTGTCCGAACGTCGCCGTACTCAAGAAGGATCCCGAGCGGTTCACGCCCGTGTCCTGGGACGGCGATCCCGAGACGTCATTCCGCGTCGAGATCGAGGTCGACGGCTGGGACCGCCACCGGCTGCTCGAGGACATGTCCCGGACGTTCGCCGAGGCCGGCATCAATATCCTCGAGGCCCGCTGCATCGTCAACCACCCGATGGTCAAGAACCGGTTCGTGGTCGAGGTCGGGGACACCCGATCGCTGGACCAGGCGATCAACCGGCTCCGCAATATCGACGCGGTGTTCGACGCCTACCGGGTGACGCCGGCCGCGGCGTAGCGAGTGAGCGCGCGGTGGGGGTGATCCATCGCCGCTCGGGATCGTCGGGCTGGGACGGCGTGCAACCCCAGGCCTATGACGACCCGTCGCTGGCCGGGGTCCGAAAGCACGAGCTGGTCGGCGAGGCCGAGGGCGCGAGCCAGTATCGGATGCGCTACTTCGAGGTCCCACCGGGAGGTCGCACCGCGCGCGAGCGCCACGCCCACGACCACGGCGTGATGATCGTCGCGGGGCGGGCGCGGGTCACGCTCGGCGAGGACATCCACGAGGTCGCCGAGGGCGACGTGGTCTACGTCCCCGGCGACGAGCTTCACTGCTTCGAGGCGCTCGGGGAGGAGCCGCTCGGGTTCGTGTGCGTGGTGGGGCCACGGTCAACGTCCCGGTGAGTGTCCCGTCGTCCCGGTCGACCCGAACGGCTCGGAGTACGCCACCTCACCGTCCCAGTTCGGGTGGTGGGCGCCGCTGCGGCGGCGTGATTCGCACCGCGCGGGGCCGTGCTCCCCGGATCTTCGAGATCACGACCGCCTCGCCCGTCCGCAGGCTCTTGATCTCGTTCGGGTGGACGATGTACCGCTCACCCGCACGCCTGGTGCCCCGCCCGACGTTGTGCCCGCCGAGCAGGCCGCCGCCGATCTGGCGGGTCTCCTCCCAGACCTCCTCGGTGCCCGCGATCTCGGCGATCGTCAGCGCCGAGCTCGGGACCTCCTGGCGATGGACGATCTTGACTGCTGTCACGCCGAGCACGAGGTCCCGGAGGCCGGCCGAGGCGCGGTCGAGGTCGGCGAGCTCCTGGGTGGCGACGAGCACGGGCATTCCCGACTCCCGGCCGCGAGACAGCAGCGCTGCGACGTGATCGCTGCCGAGTCCCGAGAACTCGTCGATGCCGATCACGGCCTGCGCGAGCGGACGGCCCCGGGACGGCTCGAGCAGCCGGTCTCCGGATGCCGCGACGAGGTCCTGGACGGCGAGGGTCCCGATCTGTGCGGCGAGCTTCCCGTACCTGCTCGAGTTGAGGCTGAACACGACGACCTCGGGGCCGGACAGCGACGCGCGTAGATCGATTGCGGGCGCGCCTGGGTCGGCCGAGGGTGCGAGGTACGGGCCCGTGTGCGACTCCGTCAGCACGGCCAGCCGCGTCTGGAGGCCGCGGATCGCGCTGTGCTGGTCGTGCGTGAGCCCGGCGAGGTAGTCCTGCACCCGTTCACGGTCGGAGCGGTCAAGGTGCCTCAGCGCGGTCGCGAGCCGGCGCGGGTCCATCAGCGCGACGACCTCTTGCAGGGTCGGCGCCCGCCCGGGATGGGCGCGGGCCAGAACCTGCAGCGCGGTCTGGATATAGCGCTCGGCCGCGCGCTGATAGTGCGGCTCGGTGAACCGCTCGGTCCCGATCAGCTTGTCCTTGAGCTCGGTCGCGTTGCCGTAGGCGAGCGGATTCCAGTGGGCGCCGCCGTCGATCGTCCACACCTTGATCGGTCGGCCGGCCGCAGCCGCCGCGGCGGCCAACTCGCGCCCGAACGCCGGCGAGCCCTTCATGTCGATCGCCACGACCGGCCGCCCGCGGCTGATCTGGTCGGTCAGGATCGTGAGCAGCGTCGTCGTCTTGCCGGCGCCGCTCGCGCCGAGGATCAGGCCATGGGCCGACAGCTCGTCGTCGCCCAGGCGGACCAGCCTGCCGCGCTTGTCGACGCCCAACACGATCTCGGGTTCGGGGCCGCGCGACGACCATCGGCGCGCGAGGAGCCGGACTCCGCGAGCTGCCGAGACCGCGAGCATCGCCGCGACCGCCGCCAGAGTCACGGTCGTCGGGACGAGGATCAGCGCGGCGAACGCCGCGAGTGTGAGCATGCGCCGCATCGCTCCGGTCCCCTGCCGCGGCGTCACCTGACCACCTCGGTTGCGCGCTGACGCCGTCGGCTTTGCGTGGCGGGCGTGGCGGCGAGCGCGGCGGGGGAGGCCGACCTCGACACGGTCGATCGGACGCGCCGGATGTGCACACGCTCCGAGATGCCGAGCCTTCGCGCGGCTGCCCGCACCGCGCGCGCCACCGCCGGGCTCTGGACGAGATAGACGACGCCGTCGAATCGCGGATCGGCGCCGTACCCGCTCAGGATCGTCTCGAGGCGGGTGCGGGTCTTCTGCGTCAGCTCCAGCTCGAGTGCGATCCGCCTGCCGTCGGCGGTCCGGATCACCAGGTCCGGGTAGTGATGCCTTTCGGTGCCGTGTGGGCCGAAGCCGCCGAGCCTGACCGCGAGCGGCTCGGCGCCGTGCTCACGGGCGCCGTCAGTCGATCGAAGGCGGCGCTCTCCGGTGATTTCCTGGAGGGGGCCGAACGTTCCGGTCCGGGCGGCCAGCCACAGCCAGGCGACGCCGACGTCGTGCGCGTACGCACGCAGATCGACGCGCGGTGCGGGAAGCGGGCTCCCGATGATCGCCAGACCATTGCGGGTGATCTGGTACGAGCGAGGCTCACCAGGGAAGGCGTCCCGACGCTTGAGCAAGCCGGCGCGGTCCAGCCGGTTCAGCCGTGCGGTCGCCGCCGGCGCCGAGGTGCCGAGCAGCACGGCGACGTGCGAAGCGAGCGCCAGCCTGTGCTCGGCGAGGAACGTGAGCAGCTCGAGGTCGGTGTCGGTGAGCCGGTGCCCCACGACCCCAAGAGCGACGAGCCGGGGGGAGTTCACCCCCCTGCAGGTGCTCCTAGAGCCCGGGATGCGGCAGCGAGCTCGTGTCGACGACCTGGAAGTCCTTGCCGGTCAACCGGTCGAGCAGGTGCAGCGCGTCGTTATTCCAGCCCTTGTTGGACGCGCCCGAGATGTACCACGGCGAGCCGTTGTCCGCGAGGATCATCCCGTAGCGCTTGAGCGCCGCCGGCACCACCCGGGCCTGATACGGCAGCCGCGAGATGTTGACGCCCGCCGGAGCCGGCCGTCCAGCGCCGCCCGCCGTCGTGCGGATACGCGGCGAACAGCTCGTAGTCGGTGCAGGTGTCGCGGGGGAGGCCCGACCCGAAATCGGGGTGGACCGGATCGTTCAGGCCGATGCTCGCGATGATCGCGGCCGAGTTCTCGGCGACCGGAAGCCGGTCGACGCGCTGGCTCCACGGGTTCTCACGCCCAAACACCGGCAGTTCGGGGCGCGCGGAAGCGGACGCGCGGCCACGAGCGCCGGAGCCGAGATCGCCGCGGCCGCCCACAGGCATCCGACCGCGACGGCGGGGGCGACCTGGTGCACGGCTCCCTAGGAGACGACCGCGATCCCGCTCGGCGTCACGCCGAACACGGCGTCGTCGACCTCGCCGATGTAGTCGCCGTCGACCTGAAGCGGCAGCGCCCGGTCGTCACGCGATCTGACGCTCAGCCCGGTGACGCCGGAGAACGGATGCACGTGGCGGTGTCGGCTGACCTTCAGGCGACCGGACATGGCGCGCCCGATGATCGTCGGGACGTCGAGCGGGCGCGCGCGGTCGAGCACCGCGGCGGCCAGGTCGCCGCTGGTCAGCGTCGCGCCCTCGGCCATCTCGACCGGCCGGTCCCCGAAGTACGTGTACGGCGTCGAGTTCTGGACGACCACGGTCACGCCGGCGATCGTCTCCTCGCCGATCTGCGCCTCGAGCCGCGGCGGACGCAGCAGGTAGCGCCGGGTGAACGTCGTGACGCCCGTCAGCGTGTAGTACCACTCGCCATATCGGGCCTTCAGGTGCGGGTGCGCGTCGACGCGCTCGACCACGCTCGCGTCGAGCCCGACGCCGGCGGAGAACAGGAACCTGCGTCCGTTCACCAACCCGACGTCGACCCGCGTCGGGCGCCAGTCGTCGGCCATCAGCAACAGGTGCTCGGTGGCGTCGACGACGTCGGTCGGGATCCCCAGCATCCGGCAGTACACGTTCGCGCGGCCTCCGGGCAGGCAGCACAGCGGCGTGTCTGACCCGGCGAGCCCGTTGGCGGCCTCGTTCACGGTGCCGTCGCCGCCGAATGCGACCACCACCTCGTAGCCCTCGCGCGCCGCTTCGCGGGACAGTTCCGTCGCATGGTCGCGAGAGTCGGTGTCGATCGCCTCCACCTCGTAGCGCCCCCGCAGCGCGTACACGACGAGGTTCTTCAACCGGTCCGAGACGGTCGTCGCGTACGGGTTCACGATGATCAGCATCCGCCGGCTGGGGGCGGTCCTACCGAGCGCAAGCGCCGCCTCCAGGCGCTCGAGCGGATCAGCTGACGTGGCGGCCATGCCGACGCTTCAACACCAACGGGCGAGGATCGTTACGCGTAGCTTTCACCCTGTGGCGCCGACCCATCCACTGAAGGCGCCGCCGACCATTCCGCTAAGGCGCCGCCGTCAGGCGCCGCCGACCATTCCGATAAGCGACGCGCGACCGGGGCGCCCTCCGCTGCCTAGATCGGGCGGCCGT
>Ga0335079_10006846_pt1 | contig 13025 bp, 10 predicted proteins | sample Lox_Sample_33_FD_206719 | JGI IMG/M metagenome (GOLD analysis project Ga0335079, IMG submission 206719) | Soil microbial communities from Loxahatchee National Wildlife Refuge, Florida, United States - Lox_Sample_3.3 | ecosystem: Environmental > Terrestrial > Soil > Wetlands | place: USA... | reverse complement strand
CAAAGCGATCGAACAGATTCTGCTGATTACCGTGATCATGGTAGACCTGAAACTCGGGGCCATCCAGAAAGCGGCCGGTATTCAGCCCACTCAGAGAAATGAAGTTGCCCCACTTGTTTCCTCCATACAGAAGATCGAATGCGCCATTGGTACTCCCGAAGGTGCCGTAGGACGCCGTGACGTCGCCGCGCGGCTTGGTCACGCCGAGGCCCGAGCGTGTAGTCACTACGATGACCAGGCTGGTTTTGTCGCCGTATTCGGCCGGGGGAGCGCCTTCGATCACTTCCATCGACTGAACGGAATCGATCGGAATCTGATTGGAGAAGACCTTGCTCTGCTGGTCCGTGATCGGTTGACCATCCACCGAGAACGAGTTTTCCGCATGATCCCCCAGGCCGTGGAACAGTCCGTTCGAATCGGCCGCGATTCCCGGCGTCGACAGAGTCACCAGCGAACTCACCGAAGACGACTGGCTTTCCAGCGGCAGCTTGTCGAACAGATTTTTATCCACGTCAGTATGAAACGTGGAATCGTTTTCGACCAGATCCCCGCCATTAGCCTCAACCGTCACTGACGTATTCGAGGTTGCAATATTCAATTTGGCCTGAACAGTCACCGGGACAGTCGACCGCGGCTCTACATCCTGCACGAATGGCGAGAAACCCTCCGCCGTAATGGTCACGTGATACGGGTTAAACGGAACATTTGTGAATTGGAATCGTCCGGTCTTATCGGTTGTGGCTGACCGGTCATAGCCGCTCACCGGATTCCGAATCTCAACCTTCGCATCCGGAATGACGGCGCCAGATGTGTCAGTTACGGTGCCATCCACCGATCCTGAGTTCCCAACGGACTGAGCTCTCGCGACCGAAATCGAGACGAGAACCATCAGAGTTGCGAATCCGGCAAGATTCCTGTAAATGCCACGGAGATAAGGCCAAAGCATGAATTCCTCCTGAATTATGAAGTGATCGAATAGGGAATAAGCCCGCGGCATCGAGAGAAAACACCTCGAGCCAGCGCAGAACTAATTAGCGTTTGGGGATTCCCTACAGGACAGGAGGACCGCGAATGCCGACATCAGAAAAGTCGAGCCAGGCGACAGCAACAACATCTTCTTCCCGCAGCACGCCGATCGTCGAAAAAATCGGAGCGAAGTGCGCGGAACTTACGGCAGGCCTCGTGCTATGCGCGACCACGCAGATCGAGCACGAGTTCGCTTCGCTCTGATTCGGGTGAACGTGGACAGACTCTGCCGCCGCTGTCCATAACATCAGCGACAGGCAAAGCCAAGCCGACCATCGCACCCAAATCCGCATGACTAGCCGATGACCTTCGCCACTGAATAATGATTCCGAATCGATTCCCGATGTAAAGCCGATGGATGGCCCATTCAAGCCCAAAGTTGGCTTGAGTGGGTCACATCAACCTTCCCGCTACAAATTCCCGATGGGTGGCCCATTCAAGCCCGAAGTTGGCTTGAGTGGGTTACATCAACCTTCCCGCTACAAATTCCCGATGGGTGGCCCATTCAAGCCCGATGTTGGCTTGAGTGGGTTACATCATCCTTCCCACCTGCAAATTCCCGCTTCGGGATTGGACTCCTTTGAGCTTACAACGGTTCTCCGACCCAAGGCAACGTCGGGCACGTTACTATAGAAACTGTAATCATCCTGGACAAAAGTGCGGGGCGTCATACTGCGTCGCCCCGGAAAGAGGAAATCATGGCAGAACCTAGCTACGAAGAACTGAAAGCGAAGCTGGCGCAACTGGAAAAAGAAGTTGAAACCAAGAAGCGCAGCGGAGATCTCATCTTCAAAGTCGGAGAAAAGGGCGGAGTCAGCGTCTACGGACTCGGCCGCTTCCCCGTCACCCTCTACTACGAGCAGTGGAACCGCCTCCTCGGCGCCGCCAACGACATCAAGCAGTTCATGGAAGAAAACAAGTCCAGGCTGAAGCTGAAAGAATCGGCTTAACAATCGTAAGAGTCGGATGGGAAGGGCACGAGTTTACTCGTGCCGTTAGGCCGCTAAAAAAAGCTCCAGCGCTTTAGCGCCGAGGGTCGCTGCGCCTTGCGAGGTGGAATACTCGTTATCACGTAGCATCCACTCGTCTACAGGTGACCGCTGAGCGGTCCTCGGCGCCCTGCTATTACGGCGGATAAATCGAACTTCAGCCCTGCCGTCCGCGCACGAAGTGCGAATGATTCCTAGAAACCGCTGAACCCCTCGCCCATTCCGTGAATCTATCCAAGTAACTCATCAAAACAAGGAGTACCCATGAGAATCGGAATCATTGGAGCAGGACACATCGGCGGCACTCTCACTCGCCGCTTCAGAGCATTAGGTCATGATGTTGCAGTCGCGAACTCCCGCGGGCCCGCAACGCTCAAAGGTCTCGCCATAGAAACCGGAGCGACCGCCGTTACAGTTGTTGAGGCTGCCCGCAGCGGGGAAGTCGTGGTCGTCACCATCCCCATGAAAAACATTCCCCAACTGCCGCACGACTTGTTCAAGGGAACGTTTGACAATGTGGTCGTAATCGACACGTGCAACTACTATCCGCGCCAGCGCGACGGATGCATCGAGGCCATCGAAAACGGCTTGCCCGAGAGCCGCTGGGTCGAGCAGCAACTCGGACGTCCCGTCATCAAGGCCTTCAACAACATTTACGCCCAGCATCTGATGGAGCTGGGAGCGCCTGCGGGAACTCCAGGACGCATCGCGCTGCCGATCGCCGGAGACGATCCAGTTGCCAAGAAGAAAGTCATGCAGCTTGTCGATCAATTGGGATTCGATCCAGTCGACGACGGAACGCTCGACGAGTCCTGGCGCCAGCAACCGGGCACTCCGGTCTACGCCAAAGATTTCGACGCCGCCGGAGTCCGCCGCGCCCTGAGCGAAGCAACGCGAGAGCGCAAGCCAGAATGGCGGGCCACCGCCAACAGCCCCGGCGACTACGCCAAGCCTGCGTAAAGAAGTCATTCGGAAGAGATGTATCCAGCTGCGCCTAGTCTTTCATTCCCGTCACCCTGAACGAAGTGAAGGATCCCGAGTAGCCGAACAGTAGAAACATCATAAACAGGCATTCTCACGATGCTGTGAAAATGGTGGCCCATTCAAGCCCGATGTTGGCTTGAGTGGGCAATCCAAGCGCGCCGCGGATCCGGATGCCACAGCCTCCGCGTTTTTCTGCGGGAGGTTGGCTGCTCGAACGCTGACAGCCTAGGCGCAGCGATTTCTGCGCATAAAAACCACTGAAGGCCGGAAGCTTTCGAGTTAAATCCGGATGGTTATGGGAAACCGCTCATCGAGAAAGAGGGGACCGCTTTGCGGGTGGCGAAGCGTGTTCGGCTTTTTCATTCTGGAGGCCACCGTCACAACCTCTCTTTTCGAGAATCTTACTGACAAGCTCCAGAAACTGTTGCGAAGTCATCTGCTCGACGGGCTGACTCTTAAGGGCTGCATCTTGTCCGAGTGGTGGACCCGACGCGTCTGCAGTATTAATTTCAACGTAGGTCTCTCCGAGGACACCCGCCGTCTGAAGGAAAACGGTTGAATCGGTTGGAATCTTGATTTCATATGGCGGATTCAACGTCATCACTACTTCCACCGGTTCTTGTCCTAGTTCAGGCCGCACACGCACGCTTTTGACCGACCCAATGTCGACCCCAGCGATTCGGACCTTTGCGCCCTCATGAAGACCACTAACATTCCCGAAATACGCTTTCACCATAAGGCTATGAGCCTTGTGCCAATGCCCAACCAAAACGATGAGCAGGCCCGCCAAAGCAAGCGCGACGAGCCCGGAAATCCGGAGAACACTCGAGCGCATACCACCACCCTCCTGTCTGAAGGCCGCAATCATAGAGCACAGAGCGCGTCGAACGCTACACTTGCCCACGAAACGTAACCGACCCGACGGTCACAATTTCTGGTTATGAGGGCGTTCCTTTTTCGCCTCTTTTTCCACACCCCCATGTGACATCTGCCCTAGCCTTCCACAGCCACGCCGGATAATCATGGCCGCGGCCACGACGGTGCGCTCATCGCGCCAGACTGTCCCATTTTGGAACGAGCGCCGCAAGGCGGAGCCCTGAAGTTCTTTGAAATCAATATTTTGGCCCTAAGCTCTTGATTCGAGATATTTTATTTTCGATTTTTCGCTAACTCGATGATCGCAATAGACCGAGGGGGAGGGGGGTGGGGGTATATACGAAAAAGTTAATCCCCCACACTTGAAAACCTGCAGGCGCGAGAAAAGGGAATGGAAACAATCCCGGGATGGCTAAGGACCAACGACTATCGACGAACGACGGAATGCTGGCAGCTGCAAAACAAAAACGGCAGCCGAGAAGGACAATGTCGCGTACCGCGAACCCTATCCTATGGCTGCCCGTTGATCTTTCTGCACCCAATGTACGACGGCCCTCGTTCTGCATCTATCGGGTAGATACCGTAGCAACTGAGAAAATCCTGACCCGAATCCTGCACTTCGGAGTAGTCAACTGAATACCGAATACTGCGTACCGAGTACTGCCTTCTGTATAATCGAAAGACCGTGCCAAAGTATTCCATCGTTGTACCTCTGCATAACGAGCAGGAGAATGTCACCGATCTCTACGACCGCCTCAAGGCCGTCATGGAAGCGCACGGCGAAAGTTTCGAAATCGTTTTAGTGGACGATGGATCGAGCGACCACACCTTCGCCATGCTGCGCGAGATCGCAGCGGTTGACAGCCGAGTGACTGTCGTCAAACTGCGCCGCAACTTTGGCCAGACCGCGGGCCTCGCAGCCGGATTCGATCACGCGCGCGGCGAATACGTCATCGCCATGGACGGCGATCTGCAACACGATCCCAACGACATCCCGATCTTCCTCGAGAAGATCGCCGCCGGATACGACATCGTCAGCGGATGGCGCAAGGTCCGCGTCGATAACTTCTGGCTGCGCCGCATTCCTTCTCGCATCGCCAACTGGATGATGGCCAAGATCAGCGGCGTCGACATCCACGACTTTGGCACCACTTTCAAAGCCTACCGCCGCGATATTCTCGAGCAGGTTCCGCTCTACGGAGAACTCCACCGCTTCATTCCGGCGCTCGCGTCCTGGCACGGCGCCAGCATCTGTGAAGTTCCCATCCGCAATATCAACCGCGAGCGCGGAGCTTCGCACTACGGCATCACGCGCACCTTCCGTGTCTTCTTCGATCTGCTCACCATCCGATTCCTGCTGCGCTATCTCTCGCGCCCGCTGCACTTTTTCGGCGGTTTCGGGATGATGAGCATCTTTGCCGGCAGCGGTCTGGTCCTCTGGCTGGGAGTGGAAAAGTTCCTGCGCCATGTTCCTATCATGGCGTCGCATGGCCCATTGATGATGGCCGCGTTAGGCCTGCTCCTTGGCGGATTGAATCTCCTGGCGATCGGCCTGTTAGGTGAAATGCAAGTCCGTCACTATCACGAGCCGAGCCGGCGCGCCCCATATTCGGTCGACCGCGTCCTTCGCTCCCAAAACGAAGAGCACAGCGTCTCGGAATAATCGGCTCTCCTTGTTGCTTTCCCTCCGGCGTATAATTAACCGTTTGTGCTTTTCAGGGTTTTTCCCGCCCGGAGTCCTGAATGGAAAAGGCCACTGCCCACGAGCTTCAGCTTGCCCGCCGTATGTCCCGGTTAGGCACCGAAACTGCCTTCGAGGTCCTGAACAAGGCCCGCGCCCTGGAACGACAGGGAAAGAACATCATCCATCTGGAGATCGGCGAGCCCGATTTCGACACTCCATCCAACGTCGTCGAAGCCGCCGTCGACGCTCTTCACAAGGGTTGGACGCATTATGGTCCCTCCGCTGGTCTTCCTGATCTGCGGCAGGCTTTGGCCGAATACGTCAGCCGCACGCGCGGAGTGAAGGTGAGCCCCGACGAAGTCGTCGTCGTTCCCGGTGGAAAGCCGATCATCTTTTTCACGATCCTTTCCCTCATCGACGATGGCGACGAGGTCATCTATCCGAACCCGGGATTTCCGATCTATGAATCGATGATCGATTACGTCGGCGGACGCGCCGTGCCGATCCAGTTGCGCGAAGAACGTGACTTCGCACTTGACGTGGACGAACTAACCGCGCTCATCAGCAACCGCACCAAGCTGATCATCATCAACTCGCCGCAGAATCCGACTGGCGGTGTGCTGCAGCGCCGCGACATCGAACAGATCGCTGACGCCATCGGCGATCGCAACATCATGGTCCTGTCCGATGAAATTTACAGCCGCCTGCTCTTCGATGGAGGCGAGCATTTCTCGATCATGTCGATTCCTGCAATGCGCGAGCGCACCATCCTGCTCGACGGCTTCTCAAAGACCTACGCGATGACGGGATGGCGCATGGGATACGGAGTGATGCGTCCCGACCTCGCCGCACAGATGACACGGCTGATGACGAATTCGAATTCCTGCACGGCGAGCTTTACGCAGGTTGCGGGAATCGAAGCGATCCGCGGCGACCAGAGTTCCGTCGATCACATGCGCGATGAATTTCAGAACCGTCGCGACGTTTTCGTGGACGGGCTGAACAAGATCAAGGGATTCTCCTGCCGCATGCCCAAAGGCGCATTCTACGTTTTCCCCAACGTCACGCAGACAGGATGGAAATCGAAGCCTCTGGCCGATGCGCTGCTGGAGCAAGCAGGAGTCGCCGCCCTCTCTGGCACGGCGTTCGGCGAATTCGGCGAAGGCTATTTGCGCTTCAGCGTCGCCAATTCGCTGGACAACCTGAAGCAGGCGCTCGATCGCATCGATCAGTGGACGAAGAAGAATCTGTAATGTCATCCTGAGCGAAGCGAAGGACCCGTGCATTTTGGCCGTATGAAGTAAGCGGAGTTCATCTGATGCCAGCCACGAAAATCGTTCGCTCCCGCAAACCAAAATCCAGCCGCATCGATGCGCCCGGTTACGGCTTTCCGAAAGGAACGAAGGGACTGCTGCCCTGGTCGTGGGCTGAGCAGCGACTAAAGAAATCCCACAACTACTGGATCACGACTGTGAAGCCCGACGGATCTCCACACACGATGGTTGTCTGGGGATTGTGGCAAGACGGAAGGTTTCTCTTCAGCACAGGTGCCAAGTCGCGCAAGGCGCAGAATCTGGCACAAAATCCCCGCTGCATCGTTTGCACGGAGAAGGCCAAGGAAGCCGTGATCGTGCAGGGCGTCGCCGAGATTGCGGATGTGGATGCTCGGCGAAAGCTCATTCCTGTCTATGAACGGAAATATGGATGGGATCTATCGAGCATGAAAGATGACATGCTGTCGATGAAAGAACCTGTCTTTGCGGTGCGTCCGCAGGTCGTCTTTGCCCTCTGGGAAAAGCATTTCCAGGGCAAATCGACGCGCTGGAAGTTCTCGTAGGGATCTCAAACACAACTTCAGTTAGGGAATTAGAATTGTCATCCTGAGCGAAGTCGAAGGATCTCTACCTCGCAACGAATCCGCGCTACACCACGAAATATTTTGCTGCTGGATGATGCACCACGATTGCCGAAGTGCTCTGCTCCGGTTCGAGCAGGAATCCTGAAGTCAGACGGACTCCGACATTTTCTTCGGGTTTCAACAGCGCGAACAGCTTAGTCTGATCTTCAAGATTCGGGCACGCGGGATATCCGAACGAGTATCGCGACCCACGATATTTCTGGTGGAACAGGTCGCGGATCTCCGGCGCATCGTCGCCTGCAATTCCTAAATCCTCGCGCATTTTCTTGTGATGGAATTCGGCGAGAGCCTCGGCCGTCTCGACGCTCAGTCCGTGCAGATAGAGATATTTCGTATACTCTCCGGCCTCAAATAGACGTTGCGTTTCGACGCTCGCCTTTGGACCGATCGTCACCAGGGATAATCCGATCACGTCCATCTTGCCGGACGATTTCGGAGCAAAGAAATCAGAGATGGCAAGGCGACGGCCTTCCTTCTGGCGCGGGAAGGTGAAGCGCAAGATTTCGGGAAGTCCCTCTTCCCAATGCGTGCCACACGGACGAGCTTGCGCCTTCGGCGCCTCATAAACGATGACGTCATTCCCATCAGCTTGAGCAGGGAAGTATCCGTATACGACAGCGGGAGCGAAAAGCCCCGACCCTGCGACTTCATCTTCAAGTTTCTGCAGGATCGGGCGGAACTTTTCTTCGACGAGGCGGAGATAGTCCGATTGCGACGCCGTCTTCAACTGCCACTGATTCTTGAACAGCGCCGTCTCGTTGATGTAACGGAAAATCTCGCGCAAGTCGTAATCTTTGCGCACGCGCACGCCCCAGAACGGCGGCGATGGAATATTTGGCGCGTCGGTGACGACCGCGCTCCGCTCCGCGAACACCGGACCAGTTTCTTCGTCGACAGCCGCGGCTTTCGCGTATTCCTTCACGGTTCGGCCTTCGCGAATGCGAGCATCGCGAGCTCCATCCGACGTCGCGAGGTCTTCCATGATGTGCAATCCGGCGAAGGCGTCATCCGCATAGAAAACGCCGTTCGTGTATTCGCGGCGGAGATCGTCTTCGACATATTTGCGCGTGAGCGCGGCGCCCCCGCAGATGACCGGAAATTCCAGCTTCTGCCGCTCGAGGTCCTGGATCACGTATTTCATCTCGAGGGTTGATTTCACCAGTAAGCCGCTGAGTCCAATCGCGTCAGCGCCGTGTTCCTGAGCTGCGCGAATAATCGAATCGCCCGGCTGCTTGATGCCGAGATTGATGACGCGGAATCCGTTGTTCGACAAGATGATGTCGACGAGATTCTTGCCGATATCGTGGACGTCGCCCTTCACCGTGGCGAGCACGATGGTGCCTTTCTGCGAGCCTGATTTCTTTTCCATCTTGGGCTCGAGATATGCGACTGCCTGCTTCATGACTCCGGCAGAATCGAGCACGGAAGGCAGTTGCATCTTGCGCGCGCCGAACAAATCGCCGACGGTCTTCATGCCATCGAGCAGTACAGTGTTGATCAACTCCAGCGCCGAATAATTCACCAGCGCGTCTTCGAGGAGTTGTTCGAGAGACTTCTTGTTTGCGCCATCACCGACGGACTTCTCGCCGTTGATGATCGCGAACTTCAACTTGTCTTCCACCGAGAGCGTGTCGACGTGCGCCGTGGTCGACGCGGCGGGCTTACCCTTCATCCCCGCGAAATGCGCCATGTAAACCTGCAGCGGATCTCCGGCGGAGTCATCGCGGAAAATCAGCTTGCGCGCGAGATCGACTTCCTCCTGCGGAATCTTGTACAGCGGATAAATCTTCGTGTAATTGACGATGGCCATGTCGAGGCCATGATCGACGGCTTCATGCATGAAGACGGAATTCAGCACTCGCCGCGGGTAAGCGTCAAGACCAAAAGAAATGTTACTGACGCCCAAAATCGTTTTGACGTTGGGCAGTTCTTTCTTGATGCGCTCGACGGCTTTTAGCGTTTCAATTCCTGCCGTCCGGTATTCTTCCTGCCCAGTGGAAATCGGGAGGGTCAGGGCATCGAAGATGAGGTCGGTCGAATCGAGACCGTATTTATTGACAGCCAGGTCGTGGATGCGGCGCGCGATCGCGACTTTCTTATCGGCGGTCAGCGCCATGCCGTCTTCATCGATTGTCAGGGCTATGACTCCAGCGCCGTAGCGCTTGGCCATCGGCAGAACTTTTGAGGTTCGCTTCTCGCCATCCTCGAGGTTGATGGAATTGATGATGGCTCGCCCCGGAATGCGCTTCAGCGCTTCTTCGACGACGTCAGCCTCGGTGGAATCGACCAGGATCGGCGCCGGCACGCGCGTCGCGATCTTTTCGAGGATCGAAGTGATGTATCCCTTTTCGTCTTCGCCGACGATCGCGCAGCACAGATCGAGCATGTGCGATCCCTCGTTCACCAGCTTTCTCGCCAGCGCGAGGATCTCGTCGTATTTCTTGCCCTGAACCAGCTTGCGGAAGTGATCGACGCGCGTGGTCGTGTTCATTTCCTCGGCGACGATCAACGGCTTGGGCTCGAGATCGAGAGGAACGCTCGTGTAGGCGCTCGATGCCGAGGCCGTGCGCTTGACGTCGCGTTTGGCGGGTTCGATGCCAGAGACCGCGTCCACAACGGCTTTCAGATGCCCGGGAGTTGTGCCGCAACATCCGCCAACGATGCGGACGCCGTAGTCCTGGACGAAGTGCTTCTGATATTCCGCAAGCTCTTGAGGAGTCAACTTGAAAACCGCGTGCCCGCCTTCGTTCGTCGGAAGCCCGGCGTTTGGCAGAACAGAAACTTCTTTGGTTGAGTTCAGCGCCAAGTAGCGGACCGCATCATTCATCTCCTTTGGACCAGTCGCGCAGTTCAGTCCGATGATGTCCACGTCGAGTGGTTCGAGAGCGGTGAGAGCGGCTCCGATTTCCGTGCCGAGCAGCATTGTGCCGGACTCCTGCAGTGTTACTTGGACCGCAACAGGGATACGCTTGCCCGACTTGCGAACGGCATCGAGCACGCCGATGACGCCGATTTTTGCCTGCAGCAGGTCCTGACAGGTCTCCACCAGAAGAACATCTACCCCGCCTTCAATGAGAGCCGCTGCCTGTTCTTCGTACGCGACAACCATCTCGTCAAAACTGATGTTGCCGAGAGAGGGCAGCTTGGTGGAAGGCCCCATCGACCCGGCTACGAAGCGCGGCTTATCCTTGGTCGCAAATTGATTGGCCACGTCGCGCGCCAGTTGTGCGGCTTTGACATTGATCTCGTGAACGCGGTCGGCGAGATCGAACTCGCGCAGCACAATGCGCGTTCCGCCGAAGGTATTGGTCTCGACAACGTTGCAGCCCACGCGGAAGAAGTCCGCGTGGATGTCGCGGATGATGTCGGGACGGCTGAGCACCAGAACTTCGCTGCAATTTTCCTTTCCCCAGTAGTCGTCGAGGGAAGGGTTGCGTTCGTGAATGTTGGTGCCCATCGCGCCGTCGTAGATCACGACGCGTTCGCGCACGGTTTGGAGAAAGTCAGTCATAGAAAATCGTCGTTAGCCTTTGGTCGTTAGTCGTTCGCCAAAGAACGTTGCAGTCGAGCCGAAGGCCAACGGCAATCGGCCAACGACCGCTCTTATACACGAACGCCGGTCTCTGAAAAGACCGGCGGGGGAATGGATCGGAATGCTTCTCGAAGGTTAGCTCCCCGGCACCACTTCTGTCGGCGCTCCCCCATTCACGTCGGCCTGATTGAAAATGATGTTGGCTCCCATGTGTGCTGGCCGGGGGGCCAGCATTTGCTCCTTGCGATAAACCAGGTTGGAAGCGTTGAACGTTGCCAGTTCGAATCCGTGGCCGTGCGTGATCGCGTCAGTCGGGCAGGCCTCGACACAATACCCGCAAAAAATGCACCGGTTGTAGTCGATGTTGTAGACCTTCGCGTAGCGCTCGGCGCCGCTGACACGGTGTTCCGCCGTATTTTCTGCGGCCTCGATGTAAATGCAATTCGACGGACATGCTGCCGCGCACAGGAAGCAGGCTACACATTTTTCCAGGCCATTCTCGTCGCGCTGCAGCACGTGCGCGCCGCGATAGCGCGCTTCAATCCGCGCACCACGCAGAGGTCCTTTGCCGTCGGGATAGTTCTCCACCGTAGTCGGCTGGAACATCTCCCGGAAGGTAATGCTCATTCCTTTCGCGATGGCGGCGATGTTTTTCAGAACTGGCATGCTTGTATTCAGTATACCGAAAGAGATAGTAAATCGCAGGTCGTGAGCTTGCGTAGGAAACGGCGTTGAACAGCGCTTATTTGGCCGGAGCGGCAGCTTTCGCGGGCGGAGTGGAACCCGGATGCTCCGGCACCGGGTTCGCGCTTTCGAGCCAAGCCGTGTACCAGAGGTCGAGCAGCATCTGCGATCCAGCGGCCAAGCGGTGCGTCGTGAAGTCAAATGCTGCCCGAGATCCCTTACCGTTGAAGCCACCGGCTTTCTCAAGCGCGTAGACTTCTTCGACCAAAGCGTGCGAGTCGCGAAGGTAAGCGAGGTATCCCGTGAACGGATCGTCAATTCGCACGGGAGCATGCACGAGCCCGGAGAAATCCGTCGCTTTGATGTTCGCACCGACGTACGTCGATTCGAACAGGCTGTGGATGTGGTGCTCGGTCGTGTATCCGTTCGGATTCGGCCCGACCCATCCGTTGTACTGGATGGTGGTGTGCAGGGGTTGGCATCCATCGCCGACGTAGTGGCCAAGCCATCCGGCATAGAAGATGATCGCCTGCTGCACTGCGTGCGTTGGTTGATGCGCGGCCCGTAGCTGGCGGTAATCGCGAAACGCGGACTTGAGCCGGCCATAGACCTCCATCGTGATGTAGGGCTGAAAGCCGACCCGTTCGGGAAGATAGTCGTCGGGATGGTCGGTCGTCGAGGCGCGCTTTTCATAGAGCTTGCGAATGTACTCGTAGCGTCCCGGAGGAAACGGGTCGAGCCATGCAACGCGCTCGAGATCGATAAAGTGATCGGGCTCTTGCGAGTTCTTCAGGGCGAATTCGGTAGGACTTCGCCAGCGGTCGGGCTCGGGACCGAGATAAGCAATTTCCGTAACAGCCCGGCGGAAAAACAACGGCATCGCGGCAGGAATCTTCTGCGCCGCGACGCGGTTGATATAGGTATGCCCTTCGTTGCCCCAGGCAAAAGCGGCGGGGCTCTGGAATAGGACCAGGGCGATCAGCAGTAAGCTGATCGGCCCTCGTGTAAGTTTTCCCTTTTTTATTTTAGGCACCGGGCTCGGCCTCTTCTCTCGACCATCAGAACGTAAGATGCGCCGACAGCTGCAGGAAGCGTGGGCTGCCAATCGTATGCTGAATGACGCCCAGACTACCTTGCGGGGGAATCGATGGCGGACCATAGTAATAGGGGAAAAAGGTTACGTCGTTGTTCGGAGTGTCGAAATCAGGGTGATTGAAAATGTTGAACGCGTCGGCCTCGAAACTGAGCAGGTAGCGCTCTTTAATGGGGAACTGCTTGTTCAGGCTCATGTCGAAGCGCACCTGAAATGGGCCTCGGAAGGTGTTCCGGCCG
>Ga0335079_10006843_pt1 | contig 13029 bp, 13 predicted proteins | sample Lox_Sample_33_FD_206719 | JGI IMG/M metagenome (GOLD analysis project Ga0335079, IMG submission 206719) | Soil microbial communities from Loxahatchee National Wildlife Refuge, Florida, United States - Lox_Sample_3.3 | ecosystem: Environmental > Terrestrial > Soil > Wetlands | place: USA... | reverse complement strand
GGGGCGAGCCGAGTGTACCTGGGGGTGCACTGGCCCAGCGACGTGCTGGCGGGCTGGCTGTTCGCCGAAGGATGGCTGCGGCTGACCAAGCCTGCCTCACCGCGGTCAGTCAAGCGTTAGCCCGTGCTCGCCACGCCGGGGCACACCTTCACCCACCTGTCGTACGCGCCGCGGGCCGCCCGCTGGTGACGGTGTGCCGGTCCGGCGCCCCGACTGGGTCGCTGCTGATCTTGGGGATCACCGCGCTCACCGGTATGGCCGCGCACGCCCGCGCCGGGCACGTCCGCCTCGCTCAGGGAATGGTCTTCGGGCTGATCGGCGTTGCCGGATCCTTCGCGGGTGCCCGGCTGTTGGCGAGCGCCGATCCGCACATCCTGCTGACCGCGTTCGCCGCGTTAATGCTGGTCGCGGCGGCTTCGCGGTCGGCGCCTCGTTGCTGGTCATCGCGATCAACAGTGCCGCCGCGCTGCTCGCCCGGCTCGACGGCTACAGCCACCTCGACTGGCCACTGCTCGCGGTCTTCACTGCGGCGGCGATCGCCGGCTCGCTCGCCGGTCATCGCGTCGCCTCCCGGGCCCATCCCGCCCGGCTCACCCTCGCCTTCGCGATCCTGCTCACCGGCGTCGCCGCCTACACCGCCAGCCGCAGCATCCCCGCTTCGTCTAATCGGCGCGGCCGACCGTAAATCGGCGCGGCCGACCGTCGCGCCGGTCTGCGTGACGATGTGCCCGCACCTGTCTCATCAACCTGCGCTACGCGGCGGCCGGGACCTTGCGGATCCGGGACATCCCGGAGTACCTGGCCGAAGCCGTCACCGCCCGGCAGATCCCGCTGGCATGACCGGACAACCAACAGCGCCTGGCTTTCGTACAGGCGGGGGAAGACCCGCCGTCGTCGGTACCCGGTGGGGGTAGGGGCTATCCGTCCCGGGGGGACGGGACCCACGGCTCTACCCCGGGTCATCGCGCCGTGGGCATGTTGGGTTCGGCAGTAGCCGTGGTCAGACGACGGAAGCGCCAGGAAATCAGCGCCAGGGCAGTTGCTGTGATCGGCAGCGCCACCTAGGTGCGGCGATTGTGGTGCGGTCGTGAGCGCAGAACGAATGAGACGTGGGAAGGCGTGACGTGGTAACGACGATCTACCTGCCGACCGGGATGACGTGCGAGCACGGTGCCCGCGCGGTCACACAGGAACTGGAGGGACTCGGCGGGGTGCGCGCGGTGGCGGTCGACCTGGTCCCTGGCGGGAAGTCCCGGGTAACCGTGACCACTGACATACCGGTCACCGACCAGGCGATCACCGATCAGGCGATCACCGACCAGGCGGTCGCCGCGGCGCTTGACGAGGCCGGCGCCTACCGCATGGTCGCGGCCTGACCGCAAGCGGCGTACCGGGAGTGAGGAATGAGCCGATGAGCACGGTTACCGAGGAACGGCCGGCGAGAGCGCCAGGCGACGGTGAGCAATGTGCGGACCTTGCGATCGGCGGGATGACATGTGCGTCGTGTGCGGCGCGGGTGGAGAAGAAGCTCAACAGGCTTGACGGCGTCGCCGCGACGGTCAATTTCGCCACCGAGAGGGCGCGGGTGCGCTTTCCGGCCAGGATCAGCACGGATGAGCTGATCGCGGTTGTCGAGCAGGCCGGCTACACGGCGGTCCTGCCTGTTCCCCCGCCGGCCGAGGCGAAGCTGGAAGCAGGCGGGCGCGCCCCCGATCGGGATGAAGCGGCCTCGCTGCGGCAGCGGCTGCTGGTGTCGGCGGCGCTTGCGGTACCTGTGGTGGTGCTGGCGATGGTGCCCGCGGCCCAGTTCCGCAACTGGCAGTGGCTGTCGCTGACCCTGGCCTCGCCGGTGGCGGTGTGGGGGGCGTGGCCCTTCCACCGCGCCGCCTTCACCAATGCCCGGCACCACGCGGCGACCATGGACACCCTGATCTCGGCCGGGGTGAGCGCCGCCTACCTCTGGTCCCTATACGCGCTGTTCTTCGGCAGCGCCGGGCAACCGGGCCTGCATACCAGCTTTGCCTTGCTGGCGCGCGGCGCGACGGCGGACGCCATCTACCTCGACGTGGCCGCCGGCGTGACGGTGCTGATCCTCACCGGCCGTTATTTCGAGGCCCGCGCCAAGCGGCGCTCTGGCGCCGCGTTGCGGGCGCTGGCGTCGATGGGCGCGAAAGATGTCGCGGTGCTGCGGGACGGCCGCGAGGTTCGGATTCCGGTGGAGCAGCTCACGGTCGGTGACCGGTTCGTGGTGCGGCCGGGGGAGAAGATCGCGACCGACGGCGTCGTCGAATCCGGCAGCTCCGCCGTCGACACCTCGATGGTCACCGGTGAGCCGGTACCGGCCGAGGTCATACCAGGCGACCCGGTGACCGGCTCATGCGTGAACGTCGGCGGCCGGCTGGTGGTCCGGGCGAGCCGGGTCGGCGCCGCTACCCAGCTCGCCCAGATCGCCCGGCTGGTGGCGGACGCGCAGAGCGGCAAGGCACCGGTGCAGCGGCTGGCCGACCGGGTGTCGGCGGTCTTCGTCCCGGTCGTGATCGCCATCGCCGTCGTGACGTTGCTGTCATGGCTGGCAGCCGGGCAGCCCGCCGTGGCCGCATTCACCGCCGCGGTCGCCGTGCTGATCATCGCCTGCCCGTGCGCGCTGGGGCTCGCCACCCCGACGGCGCTGCTGGTCGGCACGGGCCGCGGCGCCCAGCTGGGCATCCTGATCAAAGGGCCGCAGGTGCTGGAATCCACCCGCACCATCGACACCGTGGTGCTGGACAAGACCGGCACCATCACCAGCGGGCGGATCAGCCTGGCCGCGGTCTTCGCCGCACCGGGCGAAGACGCGCGCGAGCTGGCGCGCCTGGTCGGCGCGGTCGAGCACGCCTCCGAGCACCCGATCGCGGCGGCCATCGCCACCGGCGCCCGGGAGCAGCTCGGGAGCGACCTGCCGGCGGTGGCGGGTTTCACCAGCCACCAGGGCCGCGGCGTCGCCGGCGTCGTCGGCGGCCACGCGGTGCTGGCCGGCCGCCGCAGCTGGCTGGAATCGCAGTGCGCGCAGCCGGTCCCGGCCGACCTCGCCGCGCGGGCTGAGGAGGCCGAAGCGGCCGGCCAGACCACCGTCTACGCCGGCTGGGACGGCCGCGTGCGGGGCGTGTTTGCGGTGTCCGACACAGTGAAGCTGACCTCGGCTGAGGGGATCGCCAGGCTCTGCGGCATGGGGTTGCGGCCGGTGCTGCTGACCGGCGACAACACCCGCGCCGCCGGGGCTGTAGCCGCGCAGGTCGGCATCAAAGAGGTGATCGCGCAGGTACTTCCCGCCGGCAAGGTGGACGTGATCAAGCGGCTGCAAGACGCCGGCCGGGTGGTCGCGATGGTCGGCGACGGCGTGAACGATGCGGCCGCGCTCGCCCAAGCCGACCTCGGGCTGGCGATGGGCACCGGTACCGACGCCGCCATCGAGGCCAGCGACCTGACCCTCGTCCGCGGTGACCTGCGGGCGGTGCCGGACGCGATCGGCCTGTCCAGACGGACCCTGCGCACGATCAAGGGAAACCTGTTCTGGGCGTTCGGTTACAACGTCGCAGCGATCCCGCTCGCTGCCTTCGGGCTGCTCAACCCGCTGATCTCCGGCGCCGCGATGGCCTTCAGCTCCGTGTTCGTGGTATCCAACAGCCTGCGGCTACGCCGCTTCCGCCTGGCTGCAAGCCGGCCGCACACCACCGAGCGGCACACCACCTAGCCGAATGTCCGCGCAAGTGCTGATTGGCATGGTCGGCCCGGCTTTCCGGCCTGTCCGCGCCAGTCGCCTTGGCGCTGCGCGCGCTGTCCTGTTGTTCCAGCGGGGCGTTGCCGCGGGCGGCCAGCCGTCCGGTGGTGTGCTGGCCGCCCGAGCGGCCGCGGTGGTGCTCGACATCGGGGGGTTCTACGGGTGTTGCATCTGACCGGCTCGTATCAGGCTGCCGAGTACCACGACCTGATCTATGCCGCCGTTCACCTGCAGATATTCCTGGCAGTCTGCCCGCTGAGCTGGGCGGTCATCGGCATCGGCGCCATCCGCGGACGTCCGGGCACCCGGCAGGGCGGCCGGGGCGCTGGCCGCGCACGGGCTGCTCTGCGGCACACTCGCGCCGGCCCGGGCTACTACCTGGCGATCACCGTCGTGTACGTGACCGCGGCTGCGATGACGGGTTCGCCAAGCCCTCAGCGGCGACGCCGTGCAAGCCGCAGATGTGGTCATCACCATGGGCTGCGGTGATGCCAGCCCCATCTACCCGGGTAGGCGCTACCTCGACTGAAAACTGGACGACCCGGCGGCAAGACGATCGATCAGGTCCGGCCTATCCGCGACAACATCGATGCCCGCGTCCAGCAGCTCCTGGCCGAACTAGTGCCCGCTGGGGCCTGACCGCCACCGCAGCAGCAGACGCACCATCCTCCCAGCGGGTCCGCGACATTCGGGTGCTGCGGCCCGAGCGCCTGGGCCGGCTGATCCACGCTTTGGGTGGGCGTCGATGACCTCATCGATTAGGCCAGCAGCGGCACCGGCGGTGCGACGCCGAGCCGGCGCCCGGCAAGCCCGGACACCGCGACTGCGGCGCCCAGGGCAACGACCAGGACCAGGCCTAGCAGCTCACACCCCGACGGGCCAGCCGAGGACCTGGCTCAGCGTATTGCCGCGGGTACCGCCGGCACTGGTCACGCCCGCGGATCCACGAGGCGTGGACCACCGAGGGACGGAAAGCGTGAGTTACGGGAGCCCGCTTCTGGCATCTGCGGCTGGGGAACGATGGCGATCGCTGGTCAGGCCCGGTCTGCCGCGCGGGTGGCCCGGTCCTGGCCAGCAGTTGCGGCCCAGCTGGCCAGCAGATTGAGCGCGTCGTGGGAGGGGGTGCAGGGTTCGGCGGTGTAGATGCTGAGCCGCAGGCCGTCGTCGGCGGCCAGGTCGAGTGCCTCGAAGGCGAGGGTGATGTCGCCGACGACCGGGTGGCGGAAGCGCTTGGTGCCGCTGCGGTGGCACCGGACATTGTGCGCGGCCCACAGCTGCCGGAAGGCGTCGCTGCGGGTGGACAGTTCCCCGATCAGGTTGGACAAGGCGCGGTCGTGGGGGTTGTGCCCGGCCAGCGACCTGAGCATCGCCACAGTATCCCGGGCCATGGCCTCCCAGTCCAGGTAGAACTCACTCGCGCGGGGGTCGAGGAACAGGAACCGCCCGGGGTTGGCGGGGCTGTCGAAGACCGGGGAGAACAGGGCCTGGCCGAGCTGGTTGGCAGCGAGGATGTCCAGGTGCCCGTCACGCAGGTAGGCCGGGGCGGTGGTCATCGAGTCCAGAATGCGCTGTACCGCCGGGCGCACCTGCTGCCGCGCGGCCCGGCGTGGTGCCCGGACAGTGGTGCTGGCGCTGGCCGCGTGCACCAGGTCGAACAGGTGGGCGCGTTCGGCCTCGTCCAGCTGGAGTGCGCTGGCCAGTGCTCCCAGGACGGTGTCGGAGGCGCCGCGGGCGTTGCCGCGTTCCAGGCGGTGTAGTAGTCGATGCTGACCCCGGCCAGCATCGCGATCTCTTCTCTGCGCAGCCCCGGGACGCGGGGGTGTTCGTGGCGGCGTCGGCGGCGTAGGGCCTGGCGCCGGTCCTGGGGGTGCTGGCCGGGGCGCGGCTGGTGCAGGGCGCGGGGGCCGGGCCCGGCCGACCGCACCGCCGGCCGCCCATACCGACACCGCCCGCGCCCGCGTCACCTGGTCCGGGAACGCCTCACGCAGGAACGCCAGCGAGGCCGGCAGCACAACGGTGCTCGGCGGGGTGCTGACCCCGGTGAGCTAGCGGATGATCTTCTTCGTCAACCTCCCGGTGGGCGTGGCCGCGCTGGTCCTGCTGGCCCGGGTGGCGCGCTCAGCGCGGCGGCCGGTGCCGTTCGACTGGGCGGGGCAGGTGACCGCCGTGCTGGGCCTGGGCGGAATCACCTACGGGCTGATCGAGGGCGGCGCCGCCGGGTTCGGCACCCCGCCAGTGGTGACGGCGTTCGCGGTGGGGGCGGCGGCCCTGGCCGTGTTCGTGCTGGTCGAGGCGCGGGTGGCGCATCCGGTGCTGCCCTCGGGGCTGTTCCGGTCCCGGGCGGTGGCCGTGCCGGTGGCGGTGGGGTTCTGGCTGAACGTCGGGTTCTACGGCATGCTGTTCTTGCTCAGCTTGGTTCTTCAGCAGCAGCGCGGGCTGTCCGCGTCGGCGACCGGGCTGGCGTTCGTGCCGATGACGGCGCTGACCGCCGCCGGGAACCTGGCCGGGGCGCGTGCCGAGCGGCGGATCTCCCCGCGTGCCCAGGCCGTCACCGGGCAGTTGCTGATCGCGGCGGGCCTGGCGATCTTGTGCCTGGCAGCGGACGGCGCGCCGGCCTGGGTGGTGGTGGTGCTGGTGATCCTGGTCGGCGTCGGCGGCGGTTCCCTGGCGGTCCCCGTCGGTGACCGCGCTGCTGCTCGACGCGGCCCCCGCCGGGCTGGCCGGAACGGCCAGCGGGGCGCTGAATGCCTCGCGCCAGCTTGGCGGCGCGATCGCGGTCGCGGTCTTCGGCGCGCTAGTCGCCGCCCAGGGAGCCTTCACCCGTGGCCTGCGTGTCAGCTTGCTGGTCGCCGAGCTGACGGTGCTCGTCACTACTGCCGCCAGCCTTCTGCGGCCGGCTGGCCGCGCCCAGGACGCCAGCGTCTGACGAGACGGGAATCGCGGTGCTGGGGGGCCCTGCCAGTACCTGGAACGACAGGCTCTCCCTCACCGTCGCCGCGCGGGGTTTGATGGATGACGCCGGGGGATGAGCGGCAGCGGGGACCGGACGTGGCTGAGGCTGATCATGATGACAAAGCGGCGTAGGCATATAGGAGAAATGCTGATGCGTGCGACGTTGATGTACGGTGCCGGGGACGTGCGGGTCGAGGACGTGCCCGACCCGAGGATCACCGAACCCGCCGACGCGGTGGTGCGGGTGCCGCAGTCGTGTATCTGCGGCAGCGACCTGTGGCCGTACGGGTCGGTGCCCGCGAGCGGGCACGGCAGCCGGATGGGACATGAGTTCCTCGGCGTGGTCGAGGACACCGGCCCGGACGTGCCCGGCCTCCGCCGCGGCGACCTGGTCATCGCCCCGTTCGTGTGGTCGGACGGCACCTGCGGCTTCTGCCGGGAGGGCCTGCGGACCTCGTGCCGACACGGCGGCCCGTGGGGCGGTGACCTGGACGGCGGCCAGGGCGAGGCGGTGTGGGTACCGCAGGCCCCGGGCACCCTGGTCAAGATCCCGGCTCGGGCGGACGAGGCGCTGCTACCCTCCGTGCTGACCCTCTCGGACGTGTTCTGCACCGGCCACCACGCCGCGGTAACGGCCCGGGTCAGCCCGCGCACCAAGCTGACGGTGATCGGGGACGGCGCGGTCGGGCTGTGCGCGGTGCTGGCCGCCCGCTGCCTGGGCGCCGAGCGGATCATCTTGGTGGGCCGGCACAAGGACCGCACCGACCTGGGCCGGGAGTTCGGCGCCGCCGACGTGGTCGCCGAGCGCGGCGCCGAGGGGATCGAGCTGGTCCGGGAGCTGACCGGCGGCGACGGCACCCAGGCGGTGCTGGAATGCGTCGGCACCACGGATGCGATCGCGACCTCGCTCGGCGTGACTCGCGACGGCGGCACGGTCAGCCGGGTCGGCGCCCCGCAGTACACCGAGGTCCCGATGGATTTCGGCACCTTCATGGGCAACATCACCCTGACCGGCGGCGTCGCGCCCGCCCGCGCTTACATCCCGGAGCTGCTGCCCGGCGTCCTGGACGGCAGCCTCCAGCCGGGCCGGGTGTTCGACCGCACCATCGGCCTTGACCAGACGCCGGACGGGTACCGGGCGATGGCGGACCGCCGGGCGCTGAAAGTCCTGATCCGGCCCTGAGTTGGTATTCACGAGGAGGGGGCACGTCCGATGGCTGCGTGGACAAGCGGCGAACTCGGCAAGATCGCCGGAACCGACGAGTTGCGTATCGCGTCCCGGCGCGGCGACGGCACGCTGACCAGCCCGCGGATCATCTGGGTGGTCCGGCTCGGCGATGACCTGTATGTCCGGTCGGTCAACGGGCGCGGCAGCGCCTGGTTTCGCGGCACCCAGGTGCGTCACGAAGGACACATCCAGGTCGGCGGCGTCAGCAAGGACGTCACTTTCACCGACCCCGGTGACGATCCCGGCGATCAGATCGACGGCGCCTACCGGGCCAAGTACCGCAGGTACGCGGCGGACATCATCGGCCACATCACCAGCCCCCAGGCACGGGCCGCGACGATCCGTCTCGTGCCAGGCGGCCCGGCACAAGGAGGACAGTAAACGTGGAGTTCTTGCCGGAACAGCCCACCGTGAAGGCCCCGGCGGAGACGTTCACCGGTGATGCCTGGTACGACGTCATCGCCCACGGGAAGGAACCGTCCCGGATCCGGGTCAACGTGGTCTGGTTCGCCCCCGGCGCCCGGAACGCGTGGCATTCGCACGCCCGGGGGCAGACGCTGCACGTGCTCGAGGGGACCGGGCTGGTCCAGTCCCGCGGCGGCGAGGTCACCCTGATCCGGCCCGGTGACACGATCTGGACGCCGCCCGGCGAATGGCACTGGCACGGCGCCGCCCCGGACCACTTCATGACCCACCTGGCTATGTGGGAAGGCCCCGGCGACGGGCAGGGACCGGAAACCGAATGGGGCGACCAGGTCACCGACACCGAATACAGCATTCCGCCGGTCACCGGCACCTGAGTAAAGGAGCCAGCGATGGAATACCGGCCCTTGGGACGCACCGGCGTCCAGGTCAGCAAGCTGTGCCTCGGCGCCATGATGTTCGGCGAGTGGGGCACCAAAGATCACGACGAGAGCATCAAGATCATCCACCGGGCACTCGGCGCCGGCATCAACTTCATCGACACCGCCGACGTGTACTCGCACGGCGAGTCCGAGGTGATCACCGGCAAGGCCATCGCCGGCCGGCGGGACGACATCGTGCTGGCCACCAAGGTGCACATGCCGATGGGCGAGGACCCCAACCAGCGCGGCAACTCCCGCCGCTGGGTCATCCGCGAGGCCGAGAACTCGCTGCGGCGACTCGGCACCGACTGGATCGACCTGTACCAGGTCCACCGCTACGACCCCGCTACCGACCTGGATGAGACCCTTGGCGCGCTGACCGATCTGATCCGGGCCGGGAAGGTCCGCTATGCCGGGCACTCCACCTGGCCGGTGTCGGCGATCGTGGAGGCGCAGTGGACCGCCCGGGACCGCGCCCGGGAACGGTTCACCTGCGAGCAGCCCACCTACTCCATCCTTACCCGCGGCATCGAGAACGACGTGCTGCCCACCTGCGCCCGGTACGGGATGGGCGTCCTGTCCTACAGCCCGCTGGCCGGCGGCTGGCTCACCGGACGGTACCGCACAGGCACCGATGCCGAAGGGCCGTTCTCCGCCGCCCGGCAGGCCCTCGCCAACCGGTTCGACCTGTCCCTGCCGGAAAACCAGCGCAAGCTTGAGGCCGCCGGGCAGCTCGCCAAGCTTGCCAGCGAAGCCCGGATCAGCCTGATCGAGATGGCCATCGCGTTCGTGCTCCGCCACCCCGCGATCACCTCGGCGATCATCGGGCCGCGGACCATGGAGCACCTGGAATCCCAGCTCCCCGCCGCCGGCATCGACCTGCCAGATGACCTGCTGGACCGCATCGACCAGACCGTTGCCCCCGGGGTGACGATCAACCCCGCCGACAACGGCTGGGTCAGCCCTGCCCTGCAGCCCGCGGCACGCCGTCGGCAGCCCCGCTGACAACAACAGGAGACTGGAGATGGAATACACCCGCCTTGGCACGTCGGGGCTGAAGGTCAGCCGGATCGCGCTCCGGCTGCATGAGCTTCGGCGACCCGTCCAAGGGCAGGGCCTGGACACTCGACGACGAAGCGGGCCGAACCCGTCTTCCGGCAGGCGGTCGAGCTCGGCATCACCTGCTGGGACACCGCCAACGTCTACAGCCAGGGCACCTCGGAGGAGATCACCGGCCGGGCGCTGCGCAAGTACACCCGCCGCGACGACATCGTGCTGGCCACCAAGGTGTACTGGCCGATGCGCCCCGGTCGCGGCGGCGGGGCCTGTCCCGCAAGGCCATCCTGGAGCAGATCGACGGCTCGCTCGCCCGGCTGGGCACCGACTACGTCGACCTGCACCAGATCCACCGCTTCGACCCCGACGTGCCGGTCGAAGAGACGATGGAGGCGCTGTACGACGTGGTCAAGGTCGGGAAGGCCCGCTACATCGGTGCGTCCTCCATGTGGGCCTGGCGGTTCGCCAAGATGCAGCACAGCGGGCCACCCGTGGAGGGCGGGTTCGCCGATGGCGAGGACGACGTCGATCACGGCGGCTACTTGATAATTCGGTAGGTAATGTGCGTGACGTGCGGGTTCCCGGAAGCCTCGGTGACGAGGAGCTCGACCGGCTTGGTCAGATGATCGAAAAGCCGGATCCCGCGTCCCAGCACCAGGGGCGCGAGGTCGATGTGAATGGCATCGAGAAGCCCGAGTTGCAGGCACTGCTGGGTGACGCTGGGAGCGCCGACCACGACGTCCTTGTTGCCTGCGATCTCCCGGGCTACGTCGATGGCCTTCGGGACTCCATCGGTGACGAACGTGAAGGGCGATCCTTCGCGGTTCACCCATTCCTGGGGGGCCGTGTGGGTCACGACGACCATCGGCACGTCCATGGGGTGCTTGCCGCCCCACGCGTGTGCGATGTCGAAGGTCCGCCGCGCGGTCACCAGCACACCGGCGCCCCGGCCAGCTTCCTCGATGAACTCGGCGGCTTCACGCGTCATCCCGGTCGCATGGTCGCCGGCCATGACCTCGGCGTCGGCGCCCCCGGCCGAGTACCACTTGAAGACGTGTTCTACCCCGTCATCGGGATCAGCGACGAAGCCGTCGATTGACATCGAAAATCCGGCGATGACCTTGCTCATCTGATGTTCCTCCGCTGTGCTCTTGGCTTGGCACTCCGGACCCGGCTCTTGGCTTGGCACTCCGGACCCGGCAGGTAACCGGTCCAGCAGAAGGGAACGGGCGTCACCCCGAAGCTCTGGGCGTGATAGGCCGCGGCTCGCTGTGCGCTTGCAGTCGAGATCGAAGTCGTGCTTTCAGGCCCTTCCGCCGTTGCAGGCGTCCGTCCACGGTCATGTCGCCAGTGAATGTGAGCGATTTGCAGAACGGTCGGCTCGGGCAGGCGGATGGCCAGCCACGGTCGGTGGTGACCCAGGGCCTGATCATCCTGGCTGGGGGAGATCATCACGCTGTCCCTCCGTCCGCGGTCGGATGTTCTGGTTGAGCCGGAAGACATTGTCCGGATCGTAGGCGGCCTTGATGTCGGCTAGGCGGTTGTACTTGATGCCATCGGAGTCCCGGACCTGGTCACCTGGTAACGTGACGGGCGCTCCGCTGACAAGAACCCTCTCGAACCCCGCGGGCTACGCGGCTTCGAGGGGTGTGGGTCCGGCACCGAGTGAGAGAGACATGGATCAGTTGGCAACACTCGAGTACGCGTTGGAAGAGCTCCGAGGTGTGGTGGCCAGGCTCGACGACGCGCACATGGACATTGTCACGAACTGCGAGCCTTGGACAGTTCGTCGACTGGCGAGCCATGCGTTGAACAACCAGCTGCTGTGGGCCGGCTTGGTCACGGGCCAGGAGCTCGTGTCGGCGGAGGACACGATGGGGGCGGTTCCGATCGGGGGAAATCTCATACCCGTCGCCGACCAGATCGTCGAGCGGGCGTTGGCGATGTGGGGCACGGACGGCGTGCTTGAGGCGACGCACGCGACACCATTCGGGGAGCTGCCCGGTTCTGTGGTCGTCAACTTCCCCACCGTTGACGCGATCATGCACGCCTGGGACCTCTCGGCAAGTGTGAGTCACCCGATCGAGTTCAGGCCGGCAGCGATTCCGGCAATCTCCGCCGTGGTGGAGGCGACATGTACCGACGAGGCGAGGGCGGCGGGTCTCATTCGTCCGCCCACCAAGCCCCCAGCCGATTCATCGGCCACGGAGCGCCTGGTGGCCGCGGCCGGGCGGAGCACCCGCCTGTAGCACCCTGTGTCGCCCCCCGGCATCTGGCGCCTCGGGCGACTCGACGAGAACGTCGCCGCAGCCGATCTCGAGCCTAGCGACGCCGGTCTTCGAGAAATCGAGGACCCCGGCGTCGCACCTCATCGTGACGGGGGTGGTGTCCCGAGGCGATGGAGGGGCTGATTCGACCGTTGAGTCGAATCGTTCTCCCGGGGAGGAGAAGCCTAAACGGCCGACGGTTGGTGCTGCGGGCCTGCTGGCGCGCGCAGTACCCGGGCAGAACGGGGCTCTCCCCATCCGTTCGAGGCTTCCGGGGCCCTGCGTCCCTGGGAGCGCGGCCCGCGTGGCGTACAGTTCGGCCATGGGGCGGGAGCGGCCGAGTGGCACCGTGACGTTCCTGTTCACCGGGATCGAGGACTCGACGCGACGGTCCGAAGACGCCGCCACGGACATGGCGGCTGCTCTGCAGGTGCATGATGCCATTGTGCGCGAGGCCATCGAGAGCCAAAGCGGTTACGTCTTCGCCACGGACGGTGACTGTTTCTCCGCTGTGTTCTCCACGGCCACCGGCGCGGCGACAGCCGCGGTTGCAGCGCAGCAGTTGCTCGCCGAGGCCGCCATCCCGTTTCGGGTCCGGATGGGTCTGCACACTGGTGAGGCCATAGAGCGGGAAGGTAACTATTTCGGTACCGACGTGAACCGCGCAGCACGGCTGACGTCACTCGCGCACGGTGGCCAGGTGGTCGTATCCGACACGACCGAGGTGCTGCTACGGCAGCGGGTGGCGCTGCGGCCTCTGGGTGAACATCGATTGCGCGGTCTGCGTGGGCGGATGAGGGTGTACCAGGTCATCGCGGACGGACTCCGGTCGGAGTTCCCCGTGCTTAGAAGCGCGGATCGCTTCGCTGGGAACCTGCCGCAACAACTGAGCTCCTTCGTCGGCCGTGAAGATCTCGTCACCGA
>Ga0335079_10006841_pt1 | contig 13031 bp, 8 predicted proteins | sample Lox_Sample_33_FD_206719 | JGI IMG/M metagenome (GOLD analysis project Ga0335079, IMG submission 206719) | Soil microbial communities from Loxahatchee National Wildlife Refuge, Florida, United States - Lox_Sample_3.3 | ecosystem: Environmental > Terrestrial > Soil > Wetlands | place: USA: Florida... | reverse complement strand
CCGCATCTCTGAGCAGGAACCTGGATCCCGTGGAGGGGTGCACATAGCTCAGTCCCTCGTCGGGAGTCGTCGCCGGGCCGTTTGATGCTTTGGTCGTGGAAGAAAACCATCGCTCGTTGATTCCGCCACGGTGGGCGCCGAAGGAATAGAGGTCGTCGGGATGGAGCTTCAGCCTGCGCCCGGGAATCATAAACGATCTCGGCACCCAGCATGGCTCCAGCCGCAGTATTCCCCCGCCGGCACTTACTGCTCCCTGCACGTCTGCGCGACTTAACATTGCTGTCTCTCCCAAGTTATGTCGGGTCAACGCCGTCACGGCGCTTCACCGTCCTCAATGTTCCATTGCGATCCCGAAGGAATAGAGAACATTGTCATGGTCTGTGAAAAAGGCATGGCCGTCGCCAATGGCGACGCCGGACAAGCCGGTGTAAGTCCGAATCTCGCCCTTGCTCGAATACAATTCGGCGCCTGTCGCCGCATTCAGCATCCATAAAGTGGCGTGCGTGGTGGCATCGCCGCCTGCGAGCTCCACCACCACTCCATTGGCGATGCGCGGCGGCGCGGGATTCACCATGTCCGGCGAGACCCAGACAGGGTCGAGCGCGAGCTTGCCGCCATCGTCTTTCAACTTGAATGCGACGACGCCTCCGTGCCGAGTCGATCCGTGCACGTCTCCTTGGCTCAACGAAATGGCCGATGAGATGGACGCAAAGATCCAGGTGTTTCCGTCCTTGTCCTGGTATTCCGCAAATCCGTCCCAGCCGTGCTCTTCTCCCGGCTTTGCGAGCGCGGGAGTTTCAAAGAGCGGGGTTTGATGATCGGCGCCGCCCGGAGTCCCCGCATCGAGAAGCGCGACGGTTCCATCCCTTCCCGGCGCTACCGCCAGTTCTTTTCCTTTATAGGCGAATGCGATTGGAGAGACCGCCTGATGACTCCCCATGCCGCCGGAAGGCGTATACCAGTTCGCCGTCTTCATATCCTTGGCGAGTGACATCACGCTGCCGGGATGTTGGCCTGGGCCAGACCCTGTAACAAAAAGCGCGTCGCCGTTCGGAGTGATCACGGGACCGCTGAGTGCAATCGGTGGCGCCAAAGATTCGAGATTCGCGACCGAATAGTCGGAAGAAGCCAGGTCGATCGACCATAGGCCATTGGGGGCGCCCGCGCAGCCGTGACCGGTCGAGGAGTAAATCACGTGATTCATGTAGTTCAGGCCGAAAGCATCGGCATTGGCGGCAGGGAGAAACTTCACCGGCGGGGCATAGTCGGCTCCGGTGGTGATCACCTGCTCATGAAGCATGCCGTCGGCTGCGAGAATGTAAATCCCTTTCAGGCCGAAGTACCCCCCGCCAGGAGCCACTCCCAGGCGGCGCTCGTTCGGTTTCTGCGGAGGCGGTGGCGCCGGACGCGGCGTGCCCGGTGGCCGCCGGCGTCGCGCGTTGAAGTTGATCACAGGCGGTGGCTCCATCAGAATCCCGAGCCGAGTCGTTCTGCAATCTGCGCCGACCGCAGGCGCATCCGACTTGAATTCCTTCTTCCACAGAAGCACGCCAAGCTCGGAATCCACCGCATAGATCGTGTCGTCGGAGGCCCAGTACACCATGTCCTTGAAGCCCTGGGCATTGATCAGACGACCGGCCAGCAGCGGTTCGCTGAATGACTCGGCGCCTTTCTGCGGCTTCCCGAGCTGAATCTTCCAGAGAAACTTCACGTTGGCAGCGACGCTGTCCGGCGATAGCTCTTTCTCAGATTTCTGCCAGCCGGTTTGACCTGCGTCACCGCCCGTCAAACTCCAGTCGCCGCGCTCGAATTGAGCGGCAGCCACATTCGCGGCGAGAAGGGCGACACAGCACATTGCGGGGATTCGACTCAGACTCTTGGTCATCTTGCTGCGCGCTCCATCCCATTTCGCAGAAATTACCTTCAGCAATTCCTCGGCTGGCATCCTAAGTCGCCGGTTCCGGCGCCGAGCGCCGCAACTGGACGTCCACTTAGGCGTATTCAACGAGACTTACTTCAGGCCGAAGCAATACACGGTGCCATCAAAAGTGCCGAAGATTACCTTGTCGCCGGCAACCGAAAGCCCGGCCTGATGCAGGAACGACTTTACCTGGTCGCCGCTCGAATAGAGTTCCTTTCCGGTAAGTGCATCGAGCGCAAACAGCTTGGCGGGCACCGACCGCTGAATGCGCTCCTCGGAGCTATACAGCCCCCCCACTTCATCGTTCGCCTGCCCGGTGAACTCCCCGCCCGCCAGCACGAAGACCACGCCATTCTGGATCACCGGAGGCTCGGCGGTGACCATGTCGCGGGACAGCCACGCCGGTTCGAGCTCCGGCTTTCCATCCTTCTCCTTCAGCTTGAGCGCGAGGATCCCGCCATGGGGCGTAGGCCCATAGGTAATGGGAAATTTCACCGCGGCATCCCCACCCGTAGGTCCGAGGATCCAGCGCGTGCCCTTTGTGTCCTCCCAGCTCGCCAGGCTGCCCCAGGTCCCCTCCGTCTGGAAGTTCACGTTCTTATTCGAGTAGAGTTCGGAACGAAATGCCGGAGTCAGATGATCGGCGCCTCCGATCGACTTACTGTCCATCAGGAAATAGCGGCCCTCCTTGCCCGAGCCAACCAGGAAGTCTCGTCCCTCGAACGGAAATACGACCGGCGTCACGTTCATATCGAGATCGCGCCGGGTAAGCCACTCATGATTGCTGGGCGAGTAATAATTCTTAAGGCGAAGTTGATCGTTGGCGAAAGTGAAAGCCTCGACGCTCGTGGATAGCTGACCCGCCGCCGCGTCGTAAGGCCCGTCGCCCGATTCGAAGTAGATGGTCCCGTCGGAGCCAACCGCTGCGCCCGCGACACCCCACAATCCGGCCTGCGGTGGAGACGACTGAATCACCTTTCTGCTTTTCAGGTCCACGGCGTAGAGCGCGTTGGGCACGCCGCCGCAGCCTTGGCCTGTGATTGTGTAAACCACGTCGCCGACCAGACTCAGGCCATAGGGCTTTCCGTAAGGCAGGGAGAGAACCTGAATGGCGGGGTCAGTGTCGTCGCCGCTGGAGAGGTCGAGCGTATGCAGATAGCCATCGCTGGCCAGCACATACAAGAGGCGCACGGACGCGTCCCTGGGGGATATGACCGGAGTCGCGCTCAGCGCGTTGGTGCAGATAAAGCCCTCGCCTTCGCCCGGCTCCTGCGGCTTCGCCGACTCCCACTTGAGTTTCTTCTGCCAGACGAGAGTCCCGTCTTCCACGTCGATGGCGTAAACCTCGTTGGCTGCGCCGGCGAGGATCGCCAGCGCTTTCGTGCCGCCGCGCGTCTTCACGCCGGTGACGATCAGCGGCTCGCGAAACGACAGCATGCCCATCGTCTTGGCGCCGACATTCACCTTCCACAGCAGCTGAAGGTCGCCCGCATTATGCGGCGTGATCTTCGTCTCGCCGCGCTGCCACGCGTCGCGCGCAGCGTCGTAGCTGCTGGTGAGCCATTCCGCGCCGGACTGCGCCAGCCCACGCGGAACAACCGAAGGCGCGCACAGCGCGAGGCATACCAGCGCCGCCCTGCCCGCTCCGAGGAGCAAGCTCGAACTTCGATTCGGAATCATTTTGTGGATAGCCCTTTACGTTGAGAGTTCGAGCAACGTTCAGGTTTCGTATGAGACAAAATTTACCATTGCGAACGGAATACTAGACGCGGCCGGCAATCTCTGTCAATGGAGACGTATCCGCGTCGGCGATTTCGGGGGAAACGAAGCCGGATCGGTTCCGGCGTAGACAAGCACCGCTCGATACGGTAGAAGTGACAGGAAATCTCGCCATCGTAAGAGCGTGGGCTTGCGATGAATGCAGGAGCCCGGAAGGCAGTGTGAGCCATCAAGACCAATCGCCTCTCAGCCGGCCCATCCTCGCCGTCCGGGGCGTGGAGAAGAGCTTCGAAGGCGTGCGCGCTTTGTACGGCGTCTCCGTGGAGCTTCGAGCGGGCGAGGTACACGCCATTGTCGGCGAGAACGGCGCCGGCAAGTCGACGCTCATAAAAATCATTACCGGCGCGATGCACGCGGACGAAGGAAGCATCGAGGTCTGCGGGCGGCCCGTCGAGCGGAACGACCCCAACGTCTCTCGCGCGCTGGGCATTGCCGCCATCTATCAGCAGCCTGCGCTGTTTCCGCACCTGACGGTCGCCGAGAACATCATGCTGCCGCTGGAGATGGGCGCCAGAAGGCGGACGGTCGACTGGAGATCCCGCCATCGACGCGCCTCATCGCTCGTGGAGAGCCTCGGCGCCACGATCGATCCGCGCCGGTTGGCCGGCACGCTGAGCATGGCCGATCAGCAGATTGTCGAGATTGCAAAGGCCGTCGGCGCGGATGCGAAGATCCTGCTCATGGACGAGCCTACCGCCGTGCTGACGGAGCGCGAAGTGGAGCGCGTTTTCGCGCTGATCCGCCGGCTTAAGGCGGACGGCGCCGGGATCTTGTATATCTCGCATCGCCTCGAAGAAATTCTGGCCATCGCCGACCGCATTACCGTACTTCGCGACGGGCATTGCGTGGCGTGCCGCAATGCTGCCGAGGTCGGGCGCGGCGAGCTGATCGAAATGATGGTGGGCCGGTCGATCGCTTCGGTCTATCCGAAACGCGCGGTTCCCATCGGCGATGTCGCGCTGGAAGTGCGGGGTTTGAGCAATGAGCGCGAGGGCCTGCGCGATATCTCGTTCTCGGTTCGCGCCGGTGAGATCTTCGGCCTCGCGGGAATGGTCGGCGCTGGGCGCACAACCCTGGCGCGAACGCTTTTCGGCCTGGCCCCGGCTTCGAGCGAAGTGTTTCTTTCGGGCCATCCGCGCCGCATTCATTCTCCAGCCGACGCGATGCGTCTCGGCATCGGCTATGTGCCGGAAGACCGGCGCCGGGATGGCGTCATTCTGGAGATGGATGTGGCCAGGAACATCAGCCTGGCCAATCTCAAATCGGTATCGCGCCGGGGCCTGGTGAGCGCACGGCGCGAACGCGCACTTGCCGCGCGCTACGTCGAAAAACTGCGTATCAAGACGCCATCGACCGCCACTGCCACGGGCAAGCTTTCCGGCGGGAACCAGCAAAAAGTCGCGTTGGCGCGTTGGCTCGCAACCGGCCCGCGCGTTCTGATTCTCGATGAGCCCACGCAGGGCGTCGACGTGGGATCGAAGGCGGAGATCCACGAACTGATCGTCCAACTCGCCGAGCGGGGAATGGCGATTCTCCTCATCTCGTCTGAGCTGCCTGAGATTATGGGCATGTGCGACCGCATCGGCGTGTTTCACGCGGGCAGGCTGGCGGGCACCCTTGCCGGCGCTGAGGCTACGCAGCCGCGGATCATGTCACTGGCGTTGGGACACGGATGAGAAAGCTGGAAGAGACCATGCGCTTTGTGAGGACTCTCTGGTGAAGACCTGGAGCCGCGAGATCGGCGTTGCAGCGACCATTGCGCTGCTCTATGCCGTGCTGTTCTTCAGCGGAAGAACGTACTTCAGCGCGGAAAATTTCGGCGACTTGTTCCTGGCCAATCTTCCAGTGCTCATCGTCGCGCTGGGCATGCTGCTCATCATTCTTACCGGGCAGATCGATATCTCGGTCGGCTCGCAGTTTGCCGTGTGCAGCGTGATTGCGGGCGTAGCGGCCAAGGCGGGAATGCCGGTGGTCCTGGCGGGGCTGGCATCGTGTGCGGCCGGTGCGCTCTTTGGCGCCATCGGCGGTGGCTTCGTTGCGTTCCTTCGCATTCCTTCCATCGTGGTTACGCTGGCGATGATGATCGCCCTGCGCGACGGGCTGCGGTGGTTAACCCAGGGGGCGTGGATTGAAGATTTGCCGCCGGGCTTTCACTGGCTAAGCATGACGCAGTCGCGATTCACGGCTGCCATGGCTATGCTGGCCCTGGTGCTGGTTGTGGCAGCAGCCACGGGCCTGCGTTTTTTTCGTGCCGGCCGAATGGTGCTGGCCACCGGCTCCAGTGAGGCTGCGTCGCGCATCGCCGGAATCCGCACCGAGCGCGTGGTGTTTTCTGTTTTCACGCTGACGGGTGCGCTCACCGGCCTGGCTGCCGCGCTGAATGCGGTGCGCTTCCAACAGGTCCCGAGCAACGCGGGACTGGGGATGGAGATGAAGGTCATTGCAGCGGTAGTCGTCGGCGGCGCTGCCATCACGGGGGGCTCAGGGACTGTACTCGGTACCTTGCTAGGGGTGATTCTTCTCGGCTCCGTGGGCACCGCGCTCACGTTCCTCGGCGTGAGCGCCTACTGGGAACAGGCAATTCAAGGAGCGATCATCCTGGCGGCGGTTGCCATCAACCTGGCGGGACGCGGCCGTGAATAGTCTCATGAAACTGCGCATTCCTGCCGCGGCGCGGCTTCCCGCCGCCTTGCCTTTGAGCGGCAGCGAGCGATGGCTGCTGGCCGCGCTGTTTGCAGAAGTCGTTTTTTTCTCGGCAGCCGCGCGCGAATTCTTCGGCTGGACCAATTTCTTCGAGGTGCTGCGCTTCAGCGTGGAGCTCGGCCTGCTCTCCGTCGCGCTCACGCCCATCCTGATCACCGGCGGCATCGATCTCTCGGTGGGTTCCACCGTGGGACTCACAGCCATCGCAACAGGTGTGGCCTGGCGCGACTTTCATTGGCCGATGGGCGCGGTAGTTGCGCTGGCACTGCTTGTGGGGTGCGCGTGCGGTGCGGTAAATGCGCTCTTCATCGGCGGGCTGCGCCTGCCTCCGCTGATCGTCACGCTGGGCACCTACACGCTCTATCGCGGAATCGCCGAAGGCATTACGCACGGAGCGGTGAGCTTTACCGGCTTTCCCGCGTCGTTTCTCTTCCTTGGCCAAGGCTACTTGTGGCGGGTGATTCCCGCGCAGTTGCCGATTCTCGTTGTGTCCGCGATTGGCTACTGGGTTCTGCTGCATCGATCGGTGATCGGGCGCGGTCTTTATGCCATCGGGCTGAACGAGTCCGGCGCGCGCCACGCCGGCATTCCCGTTCGCCGGCATCTGGTCCTTCTTTACCTGCTCTCGGGATGCGTCTCCGGCGTTGCCGGAATCATCCTTGTCGCGCACCTGGGGCTGGCGAAATCGGATCTGGGCACCGGCTACGAACTCGAAGCGATCACAGCCGTTGTGCTCGGCGGCACATCGGTCTTCGGCGGGCGCGGAACTCTCTTCGGTTCGCTGCTGGGGCTCGTCTTCCTCTCCATACTTCAGGACGGAATGCATCTGCTGGCGTTGCCGTCGGAACTGACCGGAGTGCTGACCGGCGTGATGCTGCTGGCGATCGTAAGCCTCGACCAGATTCGCGCCGGCAGCCGGCTGCGCCAGATGTTCGGCCCCGGGAGAGATAGATTCGCCGGCGCGCGCGCGGCAATGGTTGCCGCAGTTGTCGTCATTTTCCTCGCGGCGGCCGGTTACGCGTGGGTGAGCCATTCGCGATGGTCCGGCGACACCCAGGCGAATGCAGGGAGGCTTTCAGCAGGGCGGCGCTATGTGATTGCCGTCATGCCCAAGGCCAAGGGCGACCCCTATTTCAAGAGCGCAGGCGCCGGCGCCGAGGAAGCCGCGCGCGAGCTGGGCGTCGATCTGATCTGGGATGGTCCGACCAGCCTCGACCCGTCGCAGCAGAACGAACTCGTGGAAAACTGGATCACCATGCGCGTGGATGCGATCGTAGCCGCGGTCGCCAACAGCGGCAGCATGTCCACGGTGCTGCGCAAAGCGCGCCAGCGCGGCATTTCCGTGCTCACGTGGGATTCCGATGCGGCGCCGGACGCGCGGGACTTCTTTCTCAACCAGGCCACGCCCGAAGGCATTGCGAAGACGCTCACCGACGAGGCAGAAAGGCTGCTGCCCCGGGGCGGCCAGTTCGCCATCATCACCGGCCCCCTGAGCGCGGAGAATCAGAACCTGTGGATTCAGTGCATCCGCGACGAGCTGGCCCGGCGTCACTCGCGCCTGACACTGGCCACCGTGCGGCCCAGCGACGATGACCGCGACAAAGCATTCCTTGAAACGCAGACGATTCTGAAGATGTTGCCGGATGTGAGGCTGGTGATGGACATCTCCGCGCCGGCCGTGCCCGGCTCGGCAGAAGCGGTCGCGCAATCCGGACGCACCGACGTGGACGTGATCGGCCTTTCGCTGCCCTCCATTTGCCGGCCGTATATTCACGCAGGAACGGTCCAGAGCATCGTGCTGTGGAGCACGCGCGATCTTGGCTATCTCACCGTTTACGCGGGCTGGCTCGATGCACAGCATCGCATCGCGCCGGGAAGCACGTCGATCGATGCGGGCCGGCTGGGCAGGCTCGAGGTGCGCGGCAGCGAGATCGTTCTGGGCAAGCCGATGGTGATCGACAAGTCGAATATCGATCATCTGAATTTTTAGAGGCGTCGCGAGCGTCGAGTCGGCGCCGGTCGCGCGGATTTGACAGCACTCCGTGTATCGGCAGACGATTTTGAGAGGAGAGATCAAGCGGTCACGGAATGGGTTTCGGTAAAACGGCGAGAGCACGGAATCAAATGCGCCATCGACGCGCGCAATCCGTGCCCATTCGAGCGAGCGTGATGCAGGCCTTATTCGCGGCCGGAGCCATTCTTCTTTTTTGCTTGATATGCGGATGCAAAGCCCCGGCGAGCTCGCGGCCGGTGGGCTCTCCCATCGCGATCAGCGCGCCGCTCGGCCTGCCGCCGGTGCCGATGCCGCCCGGCAACCCGCCAACCGCGGAGTCGATCGCACTGGGCCGACGGCTCTTTTACGATCCCAGCCTGAGCAAGGACAATTCGATCTCCTGCGCCTCGTGCCACAACCCCATGTTTCGCTTCGCCGACGCACGAGAGCGGTCGATCGGCGTGGGTGGGGCGCTGGGCTTGCGCCACGCTCCCACGCTGGTCAACGTCGCTTATTCTCCTCTGCTCTTCTGGGACGGCCGCGCCGCCAGCCTCGAGTCGCAGGTACTGGGTCCCATGGCCGATCCGCTGGAGATGAACCAGACACACGAGGCGTCCATCGCCAAGCTCAGGCGCGACTCCGGTTACGCGGCGATCTTCCACGCTGCGTTCGGGACCGATGACATCACGCTCGACCGCGTAGAGAATGCGCTGGCGAGCTTTGAGCGCACGATTCTTTCCGGGAACTCGCCTTTCGACCGATACCAGTTTCTGGGACAGAAGACCGCGCTCACGGCCGCGCAAGTGCGTGGACTGGCTGTCTTCACCGATCCGCATCGGGGCAACTGCTCCAGTTGCCACACCATCGCTGCGAAATATGCGCTCTTCACCGACGGCCAGTTTCACAACACCGGTGAAGGCGCCGACGACAACGACGAATTCGCCGACCCGGGTCGATATAAGGTGACGCACGCCGACGCCGACAAGGGTGCATTCAAAACGCCCACGCTGCGCGATGTCGCGGTCTCAGGCCCTTACATGCACGATGGCAAGCTGAAGACCTTGAAGGCGGTCGTCGACTTCTACGCGGGCAAGGGCAATTCCAATCCGAATCTGGATGCAAAGATGAAGACAATCAACCTCACTGGGCAGGATCGCGACGACCTGGTCGAGTTCCTGAAATCGCTCACCGGCGAAATTTCGCCCAACCTCGGCCCACGGGCTAAGGATGGAGCGAAATGACGCGTCGACGCAGATGGATCGCCGCATGCTGCTCGTTTGCAATCGCGATGCTGGTCGCCTGCTCGCCGAATGCCAAGAAGGCCGCGCCTGCAGCGCAGCAACAGCCCGCGATTCCCGCATTTCACGTCGATGCCGCCACCGCCGGCTCGATCTCCGGCACGATCCGCTATACCGGCCCGCGCCCGCCGCACAAGGCGGTTGACATGAGCAACGAGCCGGCCTGCGTGGAGGCGCACAAGGGCAAAGCCTACGACGAATCGCTTGTGGTTTCGCGAACCGGCGATCTGGCCAACGCGTTCATCTATGTGAAGTCGGGCCTCGAGGGCAAGCGCTTCGAGTCGCCGGCAACGCCGGTCGTCATCGACCAGAAGGGCTGCTGGTTTCATCCGCGCGTGCTCGGCATCCAGGTAGGCCAAACGCTCGAAGTTGCGAACGACGATCCCGTCACCCACAACATTCATCCCATGGCGGAAGTGAACCGCGAGTGGAACCACAGCCAGGGCGCCGGCGACCCGCCCATCAATCGCCGATTCCTTCATCCGGAGCTCGTGATCCCGGTCAAGTGCAACATCCATAGCTGGATGCACGCGTGGATCGCCGTGCTTGACCATCCTTACTTCGCCGTCTCGAAAGACGACGGAACGTTCACGATCGCGAATCTTCCCCCGGGCACGTACACCATCGCGGTGTGGCAGGAAGTGCTGGGAACCCAGGAGCGGCAGGTGACTGTCGCATCGCACGCCAACGAAACCGCAAACTTCACTTTCGAGAGAAAATAGCCCATGCGCAAATCTGCCCTGGTTCTACTCGCTGTCGGAATGTCGATCTCCCTCGCCGGCTGCAGGTCGGCGAATCTGCCTGCGGGCACAGCGGCTGAGCCCGCGGTCAGCTACACTGGCCCGCGCGTCTACGTGACCAACGAAGTCTCCGGCGATCTGACCGTCATCGATGCCGCCACGCACAACGTGATCGCCACTGTGCCGCTGGGCAAGCGTCCGCGAGGAATCCATCCCAGCCCCGACGGCAAGACGCTTTATGTCGCTCTCAGCGGCTCGCCCATCGGCGGGCCCGATGTGGACGAAAGCACGCTGCCGCCCGCCGACCACAGCGCCGACGGGATCGGAGTGATCGACGTAGCCGAGAACAAGTTGGTGCGCGCGCTGCACGCCGGCAACGATCCGGAGAACTTCGACGTGAGCCGCGACGGCAAACAGATCTACGTCTCGAACGAAGACGATGCCGAAGTGAGCATCATCGACGTGGCTTCAGGCAACGTTGTGCAGTCGTTTAAGATGGGCGCTCAGCCCGAAGGCGTGCGCGTCACGCCCGATGGCAAGCTGGTCTTCGTCACCTCGGAAGAGACGAGCACGATCTCGGTCCTCGATCCCGCCGCCCGCAAGATCGTTTCCACCTTCAAGGTCGGCCATCGGCCTCGCTCCATCGCCTTCACGCCCGACGGCAAACTCGGCTATGTGAACGCCGAGAACGATGGGACCGTCGCGCTCTTCGATGCCGTGCATTACAAGATGCTGAAGACGATCGAAATTGGCAAGCCGGGGATCGTCAAACCGATGTGCGTCATTCTTTCGCCTGACTCCAGCCGCCTCTACGTGAGCACCGGCCGCGGCCAGCAAGTGTTCACCATCGATACCAGGACCAACAAAGTGCTGGGCTCGGTGACCGTGGGCAAGCGGCCGTGGGGCATCGCGCTTTCGCCGGATGGCAAAACGCTCTACTCGGCCAATGGCCCGTCGAATAACGTGTCCGTCGTTGACCTCGCCACCAACACCGTCGCGGCAACCGTCAAAGCGGGCACAGGACCGTGGGGCATTCAGGTTCTCGCACTCTGAGCTCTCGCCCGATTCCTTCACGCACTTCTCGCAATCCGATTCGAAGAACCGGGAAATCTCCGTGCCCAATCTGTTGCGGCAATTCCTAAGTTGTCAGGGTAGCGCGAAAGAGAAAAGATCGCTCCCCGCGGCCACTGCGAAATATTGTTTGCCCCCGATTCCATAACTCATGGGTGAGGCGTGAATGAGTTGTCCAACGTGGAAATGCCATAGCGGTTTTCCGGTTCGCCCATCCGCAACCACGAAGTTCTCACCGTCGTCTCCAAAGGCAACCAGGTCGGTTGCCGTAGACATCACGCCTCCCCATCCCTTGTTGTATCCGTATTGAAGATCATGCCACGCAAAATCAAGCGTATCGAGATTGAAGGCGTTGATATATCCCTTACCGGAATCACCGGTGACCTGGGCGCCGGTCGCATAGTAGGTGTTTCCCTCTACGAAGCTGGCTGGTTGCGACCGGAATAGAGCGCAGGCCTCATACGAGCGGAAGTAGAACAGATGAGTTTTGGGGTCGTAACTCGGCGAATACCAGTTTGTAGCTCCTCCATTCGCCGGGCAGATCTTGATGCCATTTTCGTTGGGGATGAGTCCGGCTGAAATGGGCCGGCCGCTGCTGTCGATGCCTTTCGCCCAATTCAATTGCCGTGCGAATTGCTTCGCGAAGAGAAACTTCCCATCAGTCCGGTCCAGAATGTAGAGAAAGCCATTCCGGTTCGCGGTTACGATCAACTTGCGCGGCTTTCCATGGAACTCCGCATCGACAATCACCGGTGTCTGTACTGCATCGTAGTCATAAAGGTCGTGCGGGCTGAACTGGAAGTACCATTTCAGTTTGCCGGTATCGGGGTCGAGAGCCAGCAAACAACTGGTGTAGAGATCGTCTCCCGGGCGACCGCTCCCATCGTAGTCCGGCGCCGGATTTCCGGTTCCCCAGAAGAGAGTGTCCAGGTCAGAGTCGAAGGTGCCGGGCAACCACGCTGTGCCTCCGCCATGCAGGTAGGCGTCCCCCGGCCAGCTCTGGTTTCCTTTTTCGCTTGGCCCTGGAATCGTCCAGAAGCGCCACTTCTCCTCACCCGTCGTCGCATCGAATGCAGCTATGAAGCCCCGCACCCCATCGTCGCCGCCGGAGGATCCCACCACAACCTTGTCTTTCACAATCAGGGGCGCGCTCGTCGCGCCATAGTTCCGGTTTCCCGTAGCATAAGGAACTTCCCAAATCAGACCGCCCGAGCGCGCGTCCAGGCAAAGCAAATGCGCGTTGTCCGTCTCCATGTAGATGCGGGTTCCGAGAATGGCCACGCCGCGGTTGTGATGCATGGCGGCGTCATCGACCAACCCCCTCGTAACCTCCCGAAGATGACGCCACAGGATCTTCCCGGTTTTGGCGTCGAGCGCATAAACGTCGTTCGCGCTGGTGACAAACAGGATCCCCGCCACGACGAGCGGCGTGGCCTCGAGCGGGCTTACCGTGCGCGGGTGAAATACCCACTGGACTGTCAGGCGGCTCACGTTTGCAGGCGTAATCTGCGTCAGGCTGCTGAAGC
>Ga0335079_10006838_pt1 | contig 13034 bp, 9 predicted proteins | sample Lox_Sample_33_FD_206719 | JGI IMG/M metagenome (GOLD analysis project Ga0335079, IMG submission 206719) | Soil microbial communities from Loxahatchee National Wildlife Refuge, Florida, United States - Lox_Sample_3.3 | ecosystem: Environmental > Terrestrial > Soil > Wetlands | place: USA: Florida... | reverse complement strand
CGCGCACGTCTACAACGAGCGCTTCGACGGCGTCCTGCCGAACCTGGTGGCCCGGCCGCTCGACGCCGCCGACGTACGCACGGCCGTGCAATGGGGCGTGGTCCACGGCGTCCCGTTGCGCGCTCGCTCGGGCGGGCACAGCTACGCCGGCTACTCAACGCTGTCGGGCGGCATGGTGCTCGACCTGCGCAATCTGCGTGGCATCAGCATCAACGCTCCAAAGCGCATGGCGACGATCGGCGCCGGGTCGCAGCTGATCGACGTGTACAGCGCGCTGGCCGCTCGGGGGTTGACGATCCCCGCGGGGTCGTGCCCGTCGGTGGGCATTGCCGGCCATGCGCTCGGCGGTGGGATGGGCCTTGCCGGCCGCCAGTTCGGCCTGACCGCGGACAACGTGCTCAGTGCCAGCATCGTGACCGCGGATGGTCAGCTGCGGACCGCTAACGCGCAGACGAATCCGGATCTTTACTGGGCGCTCCGCGGTGGCGGCGGCGGGAACTTCGGCGTGGTCACGAGCTTCACCGTCCGCGTTCACCCGGTCCCCCCGACGGTGGCCGGCTTCACGGTGAGCTGGCCCTGGTCACAGGCCGCTGAGGCGCTCGCGGCATGGCAGGCTTGGGGGCCGCACGCGCGCTCGCAGATCACCTCGATCTTCCATCTCAGCGCGAGCGGCGGCGCGACGCTCGTCAACGTCAGCGGACAGTACTTCGGGCCCGCGACCGATCTGCGCGGGCTGCTCGCGCCGCTGACGGCGGTCGGCGGCGCGAGCGTGTCAGCCGGGGACTTTGGATACCTCCAGGCCCAGTTGATGTGGGCGGGGTGCTCGAACATCTCGCAGACGGCGTGCCACACGGTTGGCACGAGGCCCGGCGGAACCCTTCCGCGCGACAGCTTCCAGGCCAAGTCGGACTACGTCGCCAAGCCACTGCCCGGCGCCGCCCGCGAGGCTCTCGTGCGGGCGGCCGAGAATCGGCTGGCCATGCCCGGACACGGCGCGATCCTGTTCGACTGCTACGGAGGCGCGATCAATCGGGTCAAGCCGGCCGCGACTGCCTTTGTGCACCGAAACGTTCTCTTCTGCATCCAGTACCTCAGCTACGACGGCGGGGCGTCGTGGCTGAATTCGACCGCGGCGAGCATGCGCCCGTACGTCACCGGTGGCGCCTACTTCAACTACACCGATCCCGGACTGAAGGGCTGGCAGAACGCGTATTACGGGTCGAACTACCGGCGTCTGCTCAAGATCCGCCGCGACATCGATCCGCACCACTACTTCAACTTCCCGCAGGCCATCGGCCGGTAGGGCGTGTCCCGGGAGCGGGTCGGTCGGCGGCTAGGGCGTGTCCCGGGGGAGTGGGTCGGTCGGCGGCTAGGGCGTGTCCCGGGGGAGGGGGTCGGGTTGTTCCGCAGGGGGCGGTCCGGCGTCACGGGTTGTTCCGCACGGGCGGCCCGCCGCTACGGGTTGTTCCGGAGCGCGAGGATCCGGCCGGCGGCCTGCTCGGCGCCGGTGACGCTCAGCCGACGATGCGCGAGCGCCGAGACGATTGCGTTCCGTGCCGCGACGCCGATCGCGGGCGTGTTGTCGTCGGGATTGGTGGTGGCGCACAGGATCAGATCCGCGCCGGCCGAGGCCGCGAGCACGGCGCGGTTGCCGACGCCGCCGAATCGTGCGAGCGCGCCGGCGTCGATCCCGTCCGTGATCGTCACGCCCTTGAAGCCCAGCCGGCTGCGCAGCTCACCCTGCATAACCGCCGGCGACAGCCCGGCGGGCAGGTGCGAATCGAGCGCGGGATAGATCGCCCACGAGCTCATCACGAGCCTCACTCCGGCTGCGATCGCGTTGACGTACGGCGCCTCGTCGACGGCACGGAGCGTCGCCCGCGACGTCGACAGCGTGACCGGCTCAAGATCGGTGTTCTGGCTGCGCCCCGCTCCGCCGAGTCCGGGAAAGTGCTTGGCGGTGGCGGCCACGCCGGCGCGCTGCTGCGCGGCGATGAACGCCGCCCCGAGCCTCGCCACCGTGGCGGAGCTACTGGAATAAGAGCGCTGGAACTCGTCGATGAAGTTTCCGGACTGGCGGTAGACGTCGAGGACGGGCGCGAGGTTGACGTTGATTCCGGCGCTCTGGAGGGTCCGGGCAGCGCCGGCACCCGCCGCGCTTGCGGCCACCGTCCCGGCGGAGCTCTCGCCGATCTGCTTCTCGGACAGGGAGGGAGCGCCGGGCAGTCGACGGACCTTGCCGCCTTCCTGGTCGGTGAGCATGAGCAGCCGCGTGTGGAGGGGACTGGCACGGCTCGCGGCCTGGAGCTCGTCGATCACACTCCGGAGCTGAGAGGCGCTCGAGACGTTTGGGCCGAAGAAGATGACGCCGCCGGCCTCGCCGGCGCGAATCGCGGCCAGCAGGGCGGCGGGTGGGCGAAGGCCGGCGTAGGAGTAGACGATGCGCTGGCCGGCAAGCTGCTGGGGCGTGAGCTTCTGGGCCAGCGGACGGACGCCAGATCGTGCGGCCGGATGCCGGACCGGGCCGGAGGAGGACCCGACCGATGCCATCATCCCCGCCAGGAACACAGCAAACGCGTGCACAAGCCGCCCGACCATCGACCCGAGTGAACCAGGTCACCGCGACGGCGCGCGCTGCCCGCACAATGCAGCGACGATGCGGATGAGGGGCATGGTCACTGGAGTGCTCGCGACCGCGGTCCTACTCGCCGGCTGCGGTGGTTCGGGATCGCCGGGCGGCTGCCCCGTCACCAAGCCCGGAGGTCCGCGGCCCCCGGCCGCCGCGCTCACGAACCTCGGCACGCCGATCGCCAAGCGTTCCGACCCCGGTTGGTACGGCAACGGCGCGCTGTGGACGAACCTGCCCTGGTCCACTCAGTTCATTCGCACGACGTCAGGCCTGCTGAGCACCAAGATCCCATGGTTCCGCGCCCGAACGGGCGCCGTGACGGTCGACGCTCGCCCGTTGCACGGAGCCCCAGCCCGTTTCACCGCCGGCGTCGGGTCCCCCGCCTCGTATGGGCCGACCGGCTTCTCCCCGAGCATCCTCTCGTTCCGACGCACTGGGTGCTGGGTCGTGCACGCCCGCCTCGCCGGCAAGGCGCTCGAAGTCGTGTTCCAGGTCTACCCGGCCGCTCCCGGCTAGGCCCCCAGCAGCGAGCGGACCTGGGACGCGATCTCGAGATCCTCACGCGCACGGATGACCACCGTTCGGGCAGCGGCCCCAGCAGCCGAGATCTCAAAATCCCCAGACCCGGCCTCGTTCAGCGCGGGATCGACGGCGACGCCGAGGAAGGCCAGTCCACCGTCGGTGTCCGCCCGGATCTCGGCGTTGTTCTCGCCGACCCCGCCGGTGAACGCGAGCACATCGATCCCACCGAGCGCGGCAGCCATCGAACCGATGCCTGCGCGCAGACGATGCAGATAAACGTCGCGCCCAAGGCGAGCACGGGCGTCGCCCGCGGTGGCCCGAGCCAGGACCTCCCGCATGTCGGCTGTGCCCGACAGGCCAAGCAACCCCGATTCGTGCTCGAGCGTATGGCCCATGTCGGCCTCAGAGACCTCACGCTGCTCAAGCAGCCACAGCACCAGTCCCGGATCGACGCTTCCCGAGCGGGTGGCCATGACGAGCCCTTCGAGCGGCGTGAAGCCCATCGTCGTGTCGACCGATTGCCCGCCGGCGATCGCGCACAGCGACGCGCCCGCTCCGAGGTGGCAGCTCACGATCCGCAGGCCATCCGCCGGCACGCCTACCAACGCCGGCGCGCGAGAAGCGATCCACGCGTGCGACAGCCCGTGGAAGCCGTAGCGCCGCAACTGCCAGCGAGCGTTCCACTCGGCGGGCAACGCGTAGGTGGCCGCCGCGTCGGACAGGGTCGCGTGGAACGCCGTGTCGAAGCACGCCACTGCCGGCACTCCGGGGAGCACCGCCGACACCGCGTCGAGTGCGGCCAGCGACTTCGGCTGGTGTAACGGGGCCAGCTCGACGAGCTCGCCGAGCGCGCGCCGCACGCTCTCGTCGACCACCACCGCCGAGCGGAAGCGCGAGCCCCCGTGGACGATCCGGTGCCCGACCGCGTCCGCGTCGCCCAGGCCCCCGCTCAAAGCGCTTCGTAATTCAGACGGATCGACCTCCGCACGCGGGGCGGCGATCTCCTCCGCCGACAGCGGTTCGTCGCCCGGACCGAGCAGCGACAGCTTGAGGCTGCTCGAGCCCGCGTTGACGACGAGCACTCGCAACTGGGCGCTCTACATGTCCGCCGATGTGTCCGGGGCGCCGTTGGCGGAGACCGCCGCCGCTCCGGTCGACCCCGGCCAGGTCCAGTCCTTCACCTTCGGGAGGTCGTCGCCGACCTCGCGCGTATACGCGCGGGCTCGCAGCCGCTCGTCGACCATGTCCTGCCGGAGGTGCGCGCACCGCTCGCCGAGCGCGGGCACGCGGTCGATCACGTCCATTACCAGGTGGAAGCGGTCGAGGTCGTTGAGCATGACCATGTCGAACGGCGTTGTGGTCGTGCCCTCTTCCTTGTAGCCGCGGACATGCAGGTTGCGATGGTTGTTGCGGGTGTAGGTGAGCCGGTGGATCAGCAGCGGATACCCGTGGTAGGCGAAGATCACCGGCCGCGACGCCGTGAACAGCGCGTCGAACTCGCGGTCCGACATCCCGTGGGGATGCTCGGTGTCGGGCTCGAGGCGCATCAGGTCGACGACGTTGACGACCCGGATCTTCAGGTCGGGCACGCGCTCGCGCAGAATCGACGTCGCCGCCAAGGTTTCGAGTGTCGGGACGTCGCCGGCGCACGCCATCACCACATCGGGCTCCTGGCCCTGATCGTTGGATGCCCATTCCCAGATGCCGATCCCGCGCGTGCAGTGGGCGATCGCCTGCTCCATCGTCAGGTAGTTGAGCTCCGGCTGCTTGCCGGCGACGATCACGTTCACGTAGTGGCGGCTGCGGAGGCAGTGATCGGCGACCGACAACAGGCAGTTGGCGTCAGGCGGCAGGTAGACGCGGATGATCTCGGCCTTCTTGTTGACGACGTGGTCGATGAAGCCGGGGTCCTGGTGGGAGAAGCCGTTGTGATCCTGTCTCCATACATGTGACGACAACAGATAGTTCAGCGACGGCAGGGGGCGCCGCCACGGGATGTGGCGCGTCACCTTCAGCCACTTCGCGTGCTGGTTGAACATCGAGTCGATGATGTGGATGAACGCCTCGTAGCAGTTGAACAGGCCGTGGCGGCCGGTCAGGATGTAGCCCTCGAGCCAGCCCTCGCAGAGGTGCTCCGAGAGGACCTCCATGACCTGTCCCTGGCGTGCCAGGTGGTCGTCGGTATCGAGCAGCTCGGCCTCCCACACCCGGTTGGTGGTCTCGAACACCGCCGAGAGCCGGTTCGACGCCGTCTCGTCGGGTCCCATCAGACGGAACCGGTCGCGGTTCGCCGCGACGACGTCGCGCAGCCAGCCGCCGAGCACCCGCGTGGACTCGCTGGTCGTCACCCCCGGTGCGGGTACGTCGACGGCGTAGGTCTCGAAGTCGGGCAGCTCGAGCGGGCGCGTCAGCAGGCCGCCGTTGGTGTGCGGGTTGGCGCTCATGCGCAGATCGCCCTCCGGCGCGAGCGCCGTGATCTCCGGGACGACCGCGCCAGCTTCGTCGAACAGCTCCTCGGGCCGATACGACCGCATCCACTCCTCGAGCTGGGCGAGGTGCTGCGGGTTGGTCCGGACCTCGGCGAGCGGTACCTGATGCGCGCGCCAGGTGCCCTCGACCGGAAGGCCGTCGACGACTTTCGGCCCGGTCCATCCCTTGGGCGTCTTGAGCACGATCATCGGCCAGCGCGGCCGCGTCAGGTCGTGGTCCTCGCGGGCGCGCCGCTGAATCGCCTCAATCTCATCGAGCACGTCGTCGAGTGTCGCCGCCATCAGCCCGTGCATCTCCTCGGGATCCGAGCCCTCGACGAATCGGGGCGCGTAGCCGTAGCCTTCGAGCAGGCCCTGGAGCTCTTCGCCGGAGATTCGCGCGAGCACCGTCGGGTTGGCGATCTTGTAGCCGTTCAGGTGGAGCACCGGTAGTACCGCGCCGTCGCTCGCCGGGTTCAGGAACTTGTTCGAGTGCCAGCTCGCAGCCAGCGGACCGGTTTCCGCCTCCCCGTCGCCGACCACGCATAGCGCCAACAGGTCCGGATTGTCGAAGACCGCCCCGTACGCGTGGAGCAGCGAGTATCCAAGCTCACCGCCCTCGTGGATCGAACCCGGCGTCTCCGGAGCGACGTGGCTGGGGATTCCGCCCGGGAATGAGAACTGCCGGAACAGCCGGCGCAATCCCTCCTCATCGCGCGCGATATGCGGGTAGACCTCGCTGTAGGTGCCCTCGAGGTACGTATTCGCGACGATGCCGGGACCGCCGTGACCGGGCCCGGTCACGTAGATCGCGTTTAGCCCGCGCGAACGGATCGCCCGGTTCATGTGGACGTAGAGGAAGTTCAGCCCAGGGGTTGTGCCCCAGTGGCCGAGGAGGCGCGGCTTTATGTGCTCGGGGCGAAGCGGTTCGCGGAGCAGGGGATTCGCGAGCAGGTAGATCTGCCCCACCGACAGATAGTTTGCGGCGCGCCACCACGCGTTCATCGCCACGACCTCGTCGGCAGAAAGGGGGTTCGGGCTGGGTCCGGTCTGAATAGTCATATGCGAGGCCTACCAGATCGGCGCAGCCACGATGTAGTCATCGCTGAAGCATTCGCCCGGAACGACTACATTGCGAGTCGCGCATCCGGTCGCCTGACCGGCGCCCGTCCGGCAAGTGAAGGTGAGCAAATGGCAGCGATGAAGTGGTGGGGGTGGGGTCAGGAGGGAATCGAGTTCACCCATGATGACAAGCCCGCCCTGGCGGCGTTCATCCTCGAGGCGATCGACGTCGACGTCCGTCGGAAGGGGGCCCGGCCGCTGCGGTTCGATCAGCTCGAGGTCCCGGATCCGTCCCTCCCGGATGAGCTCTGGGAGGCGCTCGAGCAGGCCGTCTCCCGCAAGTTCGTCTCGCTCGACCCGCTCGACCGGGTGGTCCACGCCCGCGGGAAGTCGCTCCGAGATCTGGTCTGGCAGCGCGTCGGCGAGCTGCCGCGGGTGCCCGATGTGGTCGTGCGCCCGGGCGGCGAGGATGAGGTGTCCGCGATCCTCGACGCGGCCATGCGGTTCGACGCCGTCGTGATTCCGTTCGGTGGGGGCTCGTCGATTTCCGGCTCGCTCGAGGCGCCGGCGGCCGAGACCCGGCCGGTGATCTCGGTCGACCTCGAGCGCTTGAACAGCGTGCTCGAGATCGACGCCGACTCTCGGCTGGCGCGCGTACAGGCCGGGGTGTTCGGCCCACACCTCGAGGAGCAGCTGACCGCGCGGGGGTACACCTTTGGACACTTCCCCGACTCGTTCATGCAGTCGACACTCGGTGGATGGATCGCCACAAGATCCTCGGGCATGCAATCCGACCGCTACGGAGACATCGCCGACATGACCAAGGGGCTGCGCGTGGTCACGCCGTCGGGAACGCTCGTCACCCGGCCGGTGCCGGCCACGTCGACGGGGCCGAGCGTCCGCGAGATGGTGCTCGGGAGCGAGGGTCGGCTCGGGATCATCACCGAGGCGACGGTCCACGTGCGGCGGATCCCGGAGAAGCGCGTGATCCTGGGTTACCTGTTCCCGACTTTTCCAGAGGCCCTGGCGGCGATGCAGGAGCTCGCCGCGAGCGAGCACTCGGTGTCGGTCACGCGGGTCTCGGACGCCAACGAGACGCAGTTCTCGTTCGCGATGCGGGTCCGGCCGACGTTGCTCGACAAGCTCCAGTCGCGCGCGCTCCAGACGTTCCTCCGCCGTCGGCTCGGTTGGGATCTGAACCAGATGTGCCTGTCGTTCGTCGGCTACGAGGGCAGCGAACACCATGTCGCCGCGCAGCGGCGCGCGGTTGGGAAGCTCGTCAAGCGCCACCGAGGTCTGTGCATCGGCGCCGGCCCGGGCGCCCTGTACGACCAGAAGAAGTTCGACATCCCATATATCCGGGATTTCCTACTCGACCGCGGCGCGCCGGGCGATGTGTCGGAGACCGCGACGACCTGGAGCAACCTGCTGCCGCTGTACGACGCGGTGACTGCGGCGGCGAACGACGCGTTCGCTCAGATCGGGGTCAAGGGATACCTCATGTGTCACCTGTCGCACAGCTATCACGCCGGCGCGTGCCTGTACTTCACGTTCGCGTTCAAGGGGACCTCGCCGGCGAGCATGGCCCAGGAATACGAGGTCGTCAAATCGGCGATCCAGCAGGCGTTCGTCGACAACGGCGGCACGCTCTCGCACCACCATGCGGTCGGCACCGAGCACGCCCAGTGGCTCGAGCAGGACATCTCCGCTCCGGGCGTCGCGATGCTCGAGGCGCTGTTCGCCGGAACTGACCCCGGGCATCACCTGAACCCCGGAAAGATCGTAGGCGACGATCATCGACCCGTACTCGATCCTGGAAGTCTCGAAGCGCGCGACTGACGCGGAGATCGAGCGCGCCTACGAGCGCATGCTCGAACTGTTTGATCCCGAGCGTTATCCGGGTTCGACCGAGGACGCATACCGACGCCTCGAGCAGGTGAACGCGGCCTACGCGCAGATCCGCGGAGGGGTCGCGCAAGCGCCCCCAGGGCCGGAGGGCCCCGCGGAGCCGGATGGGTCGACAGACGCGAGCGACGCCGATGGCCGCATGGCCGAGGTTGCCGACAACCTCGTGCGGATCGGGTTCATCTCCGGCGGCGCCCGGCAGCCACGCAACCCGGCGGTAGACGTCCTCGCGTCGCTGCTTCCAGAGGGCTCGCAAATAGAAGTCTGCCTCACGTGCCTTGGTGTCAAGTCGAACGGTAAGTACAAATGCCAGGAGCGGAGCGGCAGCTTCAGTGCCACGACGGTCATAAGGCAGGATTGGCCGTACGCGGTTGGTGACTCCGTCCATGCGATCGCGCGGACAGAGATCGTTTTGTGCACCGATGACGAGCTCTTGTGGACGGCCTCGAAATACGCGGGGCATCGCATGGACACGGTGACGCTCTACTCCATTCCTTTCACCGACATCCTCGGGGCGGAAGTCACCAAGCGCAAGCGCGACGTCGTCGACGTTTGGATCGCCGACGGGCCGACTATCTCGATCCAGACTCGAACTCGCGAAGCCGATGCCCTGCGCGAGTGCATCGAGCGCGCCGCCGCCGCCGAGTGATCGCGCTCACCCTGGGCGCAGCCGCTTCGCTGCGGCCTGGGCGCGCCGGTTCAGCCGGCCGAGCGTCTCGCCCGCGACCTCGGCAGAGATCGAGCGCAGCTCGTCGCGCAAGCTGCCGACGAACGGCTCACCCGGCGCGGCCGCGGCACCATCACCGCCGCCGAGCAGATCGACGAGCAATGTAGACCAGCCGAACCGGCGCGCGGCCAATCCCTCGCCGCTCAGTGGGTTGTAGTACTCGCGGAACCCGTGGCGCTCGACGAGCTTCACGCATGAGCCGACGATGCGCTCAGCCTCGGTCTCGTACCCGAACCGCGCCAGCGCCGGCGCGAGCAGCCACACGGTGTTGATCCACGACGGGCCGCGCCAGCATCGAAACAGGTGCCAGCCGGCCTGGAAGCTCGGCTCCTCCATCGACACCGACGGGATTCCGTACGGCGCCCGGTAGCGCCGCGGGTGGAGGAGATGCTCCTCGATCAGCCGCCGTGCGATCTCCTCTGGGATCGAGGGCAGTGCCAGCGGCGCGAGCGATGACCACGTCGATACGCGCAACGGCATGTGGCCGGATCCGGCGAGGTCCCAGAACAGGCCGCGCTCCTCGTCCCAGCAGAGCTCGACCAGCGCCTCCTCCGTACGCTCGGCCCGGACGCGGTAGGCGTCGTCGCCGGTCAGCCGCGCGAGCGCCCGGAGAGACAGTGCGTAAAACACGTTGACCATGACGTCCTCGATGTGCTCGTCGTACCGAGCGATGATCGCCCGCGAGTCGTAGCGCAGACGGCGCGAGCGCTCGACCAGCCAGAAATAGCCCGGGAGGTAGTGGCTCATCCACCCGAACACGGCGTCGTACTTGGGCGAATCGTCGAGGCCGGACTCGTCAGGGTGGATGATCGAGATGAGGCCGTCGCCATCGGGATCGCGGTGGCGCCCGAGCCAGTCGTAGTGCAGACGCAGCGCATCCAGCGCCTCGGTGCGGAAGCCGGGATCGTCGGATGAGCGGGAGGCGACGAGCTCCCATGCGAGCGCGAGCAGCGGGGTCTGGATGTGCGCGGTACCGCGGTTGCCGCGGAGCGAGTGGGTGGCGTAGAAGGGCGCCCGCCGCCAGCCGGCGTTGTCGTGCCAGAAGATCGTGTGGGGGATGAAGCCGTCCAGGCGCCCGCCGCGGAGTAGCGTGCGCAACTCCTCGCGCGCGCGCGCCGGCTCGAAGTGGCGCCACACGATCGCGTGAAAGCACGAGTCCCAGTACCACTGGTGCCGGTAGCGCGGGGGCGCCGGACAGGTGAATCCGTACGTGGTGCCGTCCGCGAGGCTTCCCTCGCGCCAATTCCCGGCGAGCACCCGATACGCCTCGTCGCGCAACAACGCCAGCTGCCCTCGATCGACAACTACCGGCAAAGCCGCTTCAGATCGCCAAGCTCGGCTTCGAACACGCGCTCCCAGCTCATCGACGTTCCCAGCGCCGCCGCGGCGGCGGGATCGAGCGGCGCGGCGAGAGCGCGCTCGATTGCGCGCGCCAGGTCCACCGGATCCTTGGGCGTGAATGTTTGAACGAGCGGGCTCGCCAGCGCCGCGGCCGGCGTCGACGAGCACGCCACCACGCGCGCGCCGCTCGCGGCCGCCTCGAGCACGGCGAGGCCGAACGTCTCATGCGGACCGGGGGCGACGACGCAGGCAGCCTCCCGGTAAAGCCGAGCGAGCGCCCGGCGGTCGGCCACAAACGGTCGCATCTGGACGAGGCCGGCGACGCCGAGTCGGCGTGCCCGCGCCTCGAGCACCGGTCGCGCTGGGCCGTCGCCGACGATCCACAGTGGTCGCGCCGTTGCGCCGACCCCCATCGCCAGCACCTCCAGAATGTCTCCGATCCGCTTCTCCAGCGACACCCGTCCGACGAACAGCAGGTGATCTCCCCGTACCGCGGGACCGGGACGGAACGCCGGATGGAGCCCGAACTGGAGCTTGATCGCCGCCGACCGGCCGGAGTCGGGCTCGGGATCGACGATCGACATAACGGCATCGACGTGCTCGTACGCGTGCTGGTAGATCCGGCGGAGGGCGGGCAGATAGATCGCGTCCGGGCCGGGGATCCCGGCGGCGTGGAGTGCCGGCGAAGCGTGATGTACGGCGACGACGGCGGCGCCAAGTCGGTGCGCCTCACGGGTCACGCTCAGCGGTCGCCAGAACGGGTCGTGCAGGATCACGACATCCGGGCGCACCGCTCGGAGCGTTTCCCGCAGCGCGCGGCCGCCGAGCGGGAGCCGGTAACCATTCGAGGCGGCAAGCTGGAGCGAGGGGAGCTCGTGGCGTCCGCCGGCATCGAGCCGGCGCCGCCCCGGTATCACCAGATGGTGCTCGAATGCGCCCGTGATCCGCGCGTACCTGGCCTTCTCGTTCAGGTAGGTGCGGATGCCGCCGCTCCGCTCGGCGTAGAACAGGGCCACGTCGCACACCACGAGCCTGGCGCCGTGGGGCTTGCGCGCGGCGAGTGCGGTCACGCTGAATATTGTGTGTTGCGCCGGAGCTACATCTTGTTACTTACCAGTGAAGGGTCCGGTTGAGAGACGATGATCGCGATCGACCAGGCCGGGCAGGGGCGCCCGCTCGTCCTCCTACACGGCGTCGGAGCGAGCCGGGGGGTGTGGCGCCGTGTAACTCCCGCGCTCGCGGAGGATCGCCACGTGATCGCGCCCGACCTGCCCGGTTTCGGCGAATCGACACCGGCGGCAGAGGGATTCGAGCTCGATGTAGTTGCCGCGGCGCTGGCGGATTCCCTGGCCGACTGTGCGGGCGAGCCGTTCGATCTGCTCGGGAACTCGCTTGGTGGTGCGGTAGCGGTCGCGCTCGCGTCCGAACGCCCGGAACTGGTTCGCCGTCTCGTGCTCGCCGCCCCGGCCGGCTTCGCATCGCGGTCGGCGCCGATCGCTGCCGCCGCCGGCGCGCTTGCCGATCGAGCGATCGCGGCGAGGCGCGTCATCGGGGCCCCGGCAGCGCGAAGCGCGACGGCGCGGCGCGCCCTGCTGTGGGGAGCGATCGCCGAGGCGGAGCGGCTGTCGGCCGATGACGCACGCATGATGGTCCGCGCGTCGGTCGGGTCGACGCGTATCGGCGCGTCGGTGACCGCGGTGCTGCGCGCCGATCTGCGAGGAGAGCTCGCCCGAGTCGAGGCGCCGCTCGGCCTGATCTGGGGCTGGCGCGACCGGATCGTCCCGATCGCGACGCTGCGCACGATCCGCGCGGTCCGTCCGGATGCCGTCGTCGCGACGATCCCGCGTGCTGCCCATGTTCCTCAGGTCGAGTGCCCGCACGAGTTCGTGACCGCGTTGAAACACGTGCTCAACCGGCTTTCAAAGTAGAAACCGTTTCGTCACAACTCTCTCCCCGAGCTGGCTTAGGGTGTTTTCCAGGGAAATTGAGCCAGATGACGACCGTGAACATCGGGAGTGCTGGTGTCGTCCGCCTGCGGGACGGGCGCAGGGTCACGTTCGTGGCCGCGGGTCCGGAGGACGGCTTCCCCGTGGTCTATTGCCACGGCGCGATCGGCTCGCCCCGATGGCACACCCCAGGGCTGGACGAGGTGATCGAACGGCTTGGGATCCGCTACCTGGTGGTTAACCGTCCCGGGTTCGCCGGGTCTGATCCGTCCCGGGACCGCATGGTCGCCGACCACGCCCGGGACCTCGACGAACTCATGAGCATCCTCGGCTACGGCCGCTTCTCCGTCGTCGGGGTGTCTGCAGGCGCCCCCTATGCGCTCGCCTGCGGCTGGGCGCTCGCTCGCCGGCTGGTGGGCCTCGCTGCCGTCAGC
>Ga0335079_10006836_pt1 | contig 13036 bp, 14 predicted proteins | sample Lox_Sample_33_FD_206719 | JGI IMG/M metagenome (GOLD analysis project Ga0335079, IMG submission 206719) | Soil microbial communities from Loxahatchee National Wildlife Refuge, Florida, United States - Lox_Sample_3.3 | ecosystem: Environmental > Terrestrial > Soil > Wetlands | place: USA... | reverse complement strand
CTGATCCTTGACGATACCGAGAGGCGAACCATGAGTGATGGTGATGAAGCCGCCGACGTGGAGGTCGTTGATATCGTGCATCATCTGGGCAAAGGCGTCGGAATCGGAGGACGTGAAGCTACCGTGATAGGTGGTGAAAAGGAGTTGACCTACTTTTTCTTCGAGGGACATGGAGCGGAGGGAGGAGTCGACCCACTTGGATTGCTCGGGAGTCAGAGGAACGAGAGGCAAAGTGGCGTTGGCGTCCGGCGCAGTGGATTGCGCGGCGGGGCGATTAGGATTTTTGGGACGGTGTCTGCTGCGAGCTTTAGCGGTCATATAGGATAGAAACACGATGGGCAGAAGTAAGATTGCGGCGTAACGCCTGTTCATTATCGGAGTTCCCCTGGCCGCACACCCCCACGTTGACTGTATATAGCACGCGCACTTGGCTCTCACAATGAAGGTGCGAACGGCGCGTTCCAGAATATCATTGGGGACTATGAAACCAATGCAGAGGTTGGAGACGTTGCGCAGAACGGCGCGAATCGGAACGGCGTTGGCGTGTGCGGCGTTGTGGATTGCTGCGCAAGCGCCGGTGCATGGGGCGCAAAAGAAAGGGTCCAAGGGAGGCAGCGGGCGTGTGGGCCGCGTGCAGCCGGGACTGGACGTGCTGGAGGCGCAGAAGTTCGCGGCGCTAAAGGGGAAGAAGATCGGGCTAATCACGAACCATACAGGCGTGGACTTCAATGGCAAGTCTGCCATTGAACTGCTGGCGCATGCGCCGGGAGTGGAGTTGGTTGCGTTGTTCAGTCCTGAGCACGGGATCGCGGGGCACTCGGACGATAACGTGGTGTCGTCGAAGGATGCATCGACGGGATTGCCGATTTACAGTTTGTACGGCGAGAACAAGCGGCCAACGGCGGAAATGCTGAAAGGGCTGGACGCGCTGGTGTTTGATGTGCAGGACGCGGGCGTACGGTTCTACACGTACACGACGACGATGGGGTACTGCATGGAGGAGGCGGCGAAGGCGGGAATTGCGTTCTACGTGTTGGATCGCCCGAACCCGATCAGCGGAGACATCGTAGAGGGGCCGATGCTGGATTCGGATAAGACCGCGTTTGTGGCGTACTTTCCGGTGCCGGTGCGGTACGGATTGACCATCGGGGAGCTGGCGCAGCTGTACAACACGGAGAATCACATCAAATGCGAACTGCATGTGATTGCGATGAAGAACTGGCACCGGAATTTTTTTTACGAGAACACCGGGCTGCGATGGATCCCACCATCGCCCAACCTGCGGACGATGAAGGGAGCGGTGCTGTATCCGGGGCTGGAGGTGCTGCAGAACGCGGGCGTATCGGTGGGTCGCGGGACACCGACACCATTCGAAGAGTTTGGCGCACCGTGGATCGATGGGGAGGAAGTGGCGGCGGCAATGAATGCGCTGAATCTGCCGGGTGTACGGTTTGCGAACGAGCCGTTTATTCCGGTGAGCGGGCTATACGCGGGGCAAAGATGCGGAGGCGTGGGGATTCGCGTGACGGATCGCGCGGCGGTCCGCTCGATGCGCGTGGGACTGGAGATTGCTACGCTGCTGCAGAAAAAGTATCCGGAACACTTTGACGTCACCAAGACGCTACTGCTGATCGGGAACGAGAAGACGGTGGAGGAGTTGAAGGCAGAAGTAGCGCCGGAAAAGATCATTGCGGGGTGGAGCGCGAATTTGGCGGCGTTTGATGCGGTGCGGCGAAAATATTTTTTGTACAAGTAAGTCGGGTAGGGCGGCACGAGAGCGGACGGCCTGAGAAGGCCGTCCCTACACAAAGGCGCACGAGTCGCGGTTGAGATCCTTCGCTCAGGATGACAAGAGTCAAATAAACGACCTGCATTCCAGTACTATTGACATCGCGCCGCTATTATATAAGACTCTTACATGTAAGAGGCTGAGGTGCGTAATGATCCGTACAGAATTGAAGCGGGGCACGGCGGCGCTGGCGATCCTCAGCGTGCTGGAACAAGGTCCGTTGCATGGGTATGAGATCGGGCGGCGGATCGAGGAACGAACGAACGGCGCGCTGCGGTACACGCTGGCCGCGCTGTATCCGTTGTTGTACCGCATGGAACACCACGGGTGGCTTAAGGCGGAGTGGGAGACGGGAGAGAACGGAAAGAGGCGGCGATGTTATCGGCTAACGGCGAAAGGGAAAAAGATGCTGGCGCCGATGCGGGCCGAGTGGGCGGACTTGTTTCGAGCGCTACGACAGGTGGCGAAGGTGACACATGCGTGATTGGCGGAGCTACGTGCGGGAACGACTGGCGGAAGCGGGCGAAGGTGGCGGCATGGATGAGGGCGTGGTGCGAGGACTGGCGGAGCATCTGGAGGACTTGTACACCGGGTTGCGCGCGTCGGGAATGACGCAGCAAGAAGCGCTGCGGCGAACACCGAGTCACGTGGGAAACTGGCTGGAATTGCAGCAAGGCATTACGGCAGCGAGACAGGAGGGAGCGATGAACGAGCGAGTGGCGAAATTCTGGATACCGAGCCTGGTGACGCTGGTGGCGGCGTGGGGCGTCCTGACGATCTTGATTTGCGCGGGTGTGCAGCCGTGGATGACACATCCCGCTGAGCCGCGAGGATTGATTATGTATGTGCCGTGGCTGGTGGTGCTGCCGCCGGTGGGTGCTGCGGGGGCGTATCTGGTGCGACGAGCGAACGCGAGTGGCTGGCGGGTTTATGCTGCCGGAGCGTTTCCGGCAGTGGCAACGGCGTTATTGTTCGTGCTGATTCTGCCGTGGGCGCTGGTTGTGGACAGGCACGTGGCACCGGATTTTCAACTGCTCGGATTCGCGACGTGGATTGTGAGCTGGGTGCTGTTGCCAGGAGTGGCGTTGGTGATTGGTGCTGCGCTCGAAGGATTGCGAGGATCACACCAGAAAGAAAGACTGCCTCGGGTTTAATGCCGGGCAGGGCGCGGCGCGAAGCAAAGCGAAGATCACGCGTGGATGGCGGGCGGCCTTAGAAGGTCGTGCCTACAGATTCATCCAACGAATATAGCGATTCCACCAACGGGAATATGCTACATTCCAGGGTTATGCGGATTGTGTCGCTATTGCCTTCGGCTACGGAAACGCTGTTTGCGCTGGGATTTCATGATGAAATCGTGGGCGTGAGCCACGAGTGCGATTATCCAGCGGAAGCATTGACGAAGACACGGGTGGTGGCATCGCGGATTCCGAAAGATGCGGCACCCGCGGAAATCGACCGCATTGTGCGGGAACATGTGGAACGTGGGAAGTCGATTTATGCGGTCGATAAAGATCTGCTGGAAGAGTTGAAGCCGGATTTGGTCGTGACGCAGGATTTGTGTCACGTGTGCGCCGCTACGCCAGAGGAGTTGGGGGCAGTGCTGGCGCAGATTTCGGTGCAGCCGGCAGTGTTGAGCCTGGACCCGCTGGATTTGGGGGATGTATGGCGCGACATTCTGTGGGTTGGAGAGACGACCGGAAGGCGCGAGCGGGCGCAGGAGTTTGTGGAGAACATAGGAGCGCATCTGGCGCAGATCGAGGCCGATGCGGCGTCGTTCCGGAGTCAGCCGAAGGCGGTAGTGCTGGAGTGGCTGGATCCGTTCTATGTGGGAGGACACTGGGTGCCGGAGATGGTGACGGCGGCGGGGGGAGTGGAGGTGCTGGGTAAGGCGAAGAAGCCGTCGCGGCGCGTGACGATGCAGGACATTATTGCGGTGGCGCCGGAGGTGATGTTTATAGCACCGTGCGGGTACGACGCGGAGAAGGCGCGGAAGGAATACTTGTCGATGAAGTGGCCACGGGAATGGCAGATGGTGCCGGCGGTAAGGGATGGACGCGTGTTCGCATTGGATGCGAACGCGTATGTGTCGCGGCCGGCGGGACGGCTGGTGACCGGGATTGAAGCGATGGCGAAGTGCATGCATCCGGAGATGCAGGTGAGGGGGAAAGCGGAAGCAGCGATCCTGCGGGTGATAGAACCGAGTGCGGTGGCGCGCGGGGCAGTGGTGGGAAGTGAGAACTGAAATTCGAACATGGAAAACGGAAATTCGGAATTTCGGAATTCGTTCTGTGCCCCGATTTCCATTTTGTGATGAGTTGTGAGTTGAGATACTTCGCTTCGCTCAGGATGACAATTTCAGCGAGCGGGTGCTGGGAAAGAGCCCAAGAGTTGTTCCGATCGGAAGTTGGAAGAAGCCGTTTAAGAAAAAAGGTTTAAGTTTAAGGTTTAAGGTTGGGAGAGACTGGCGCGGCTTATTGAGGCTGCGCCATTTTTGCTTTATGGGCGTGCTGCCAGCGGTTGTAGAAAGGGAGACCGGCGAGGATGAGGAGGAGGCCAATGGTGGAGCGCCCTGGGCGGACGAGCCAGAGATTGATGGTGAGAGCGAGAGCTCCGAGGACGAAGACTCCGGGAACCCACGGGTAGCCCCAGCATCGGTAGGGGCGCGGGAGATCAGGCTCGAGTTTGCGAAGACGAAAGAGGGCGACGACAGCGAGGCCATAGAAAATCCATCCGGCGAAGATGAAGAGGTTGGTGAGTTCTTCGAAGGTGCCGGAGAGGGCCATGACGCTGGCGAGAACGCCCTGAAAGATCAGGGCGCGGCCAGGAGTGCGGTATTGGGGGTGGATGCCGTCGGCGACCCGGAAGAAGGCGTGATCGCGGGCCATGGCGTAAGGGACGCGGGCGCCGCTGAGGATCGAGGAGTTCATAGAGCCGAGAGCGGAGATGACCATGGCAAGAGTGATCCATCCGGCGAAACCGTGGCCGAGGACGCGATCGACGACGTCGGAAGCGACGTGAGCCGAGTTGGCGACGGCACCGAACGGAAGCACTTTCAGGCACGCGGCGCTGAAGAGGAGATAGATGAGGGCGACGAAAGAGACTCCACCGACCAGAGCGCGGGGAAAATTGCGGTGCGGGTCTTTGACTTCGGAGCCGACGAGGTTGAGGTCTTCCCAGCCATCGTAGGCCCAGAGAGCGGCGGCGAGTGCGGCGAGAAAAGCGGTGAGCAGACCGGATTCGGAAGCAGCGGGCCAAACGGGATCGGCTGGATGCGGCGCCGGACTGGGAAGAAAAAATGCAACGCCGATGATGAGGGCGATGCTGATGATTTTGATGGTGGTGAGAAAAACTTGCACGCCGCCGCCGAGGCGCACGCCGAGATAGTTAATGCCGGTGATGACGACGAGCCAGAAGACCGCGAAGGGCTGCGCCCAGGTGAATTGAAAATCGTAGGGCGGAATCCAGTGCGTAAGGCCGGGAATCGCGATGTGGACGGTGAAAAGCGGCGTGGCGATTGTGGGTAAAAAGAAACTGAGGAAGCGCATCATACCGGCGGCAATGGAAGCGGCGGAGGAGGGGCGGCCGACGATGGAGTGCATCCAGCCAAAGAGAAATCCCCAAACGGGAGAGAAGCCGCGGCGGAGGTAGGCGTATTCGCCACCAGCTTCAGGAATAGCCGCGCCGAGTTCAGCGTAGGAGAGAGCGCCGAAGATGGAGAGGACGGCTCCCACGATCCAGGCGGTGAAGACGACGGAGACGAAGCGGCCTTCGCGGGCCATTTCGGCGGGCTTGAGGAAGATCCCGGTGCCGATCATGGTGCCGACGACAATAGCGGCGGAAGCCCAAGGGCCGAGACCGCGGACGAGTTCGAGGCGTTTTTCTGCCATGGGTGGTGGTGAGTCTGAGTGTAGCGTATGGGGCGGACGGTCCATGTCAGGTTGTCACGCCTTTTGCGGGAATGACACGGCTGATGAGAGCGCCTACCACGAACGTGGTGCAGGAACCGATGAGGACGTACCAGGTAAAGGCGATCGGCGTGAAGCGATAGACAGCCAAGACGGCAGCGAGGCCGGCGAACATGCCGGTCAGCGCGCCAGCCGCGTTAGCGCGGGAATCGAACGTGCCGAGTAAGAAGAGCCCGAGGAGGCTGCCGAAGGGCAGTGAGGCGACGGTGAGGCCGGTTTCGAGAAGATGCGTGTAGCGGACCAGACCGAAGCAAAGGAGAACGAGGCCCCAGACGAGGGTCATGCGGCGGGAGAGTTGCAGGAATTTGGCGGAATCAAGTGGCCGGCCGCGAACGGACTGGAAATCCATGACACTCGAGGCAGCGAGGGAGTTGAGGGAGCCGCTGGCGTTGGACATGGCGACGGCGAGGATGGAAGCGAGCATGAGTCCCGCGATGCCGGTGGGCATTTCGCGGACGAGGAAGAGGGGGAGGATGCTGTCAGTGCGATCACTGGCGGAAAGAAGCTGTGTGTGTTGGGAGAAGACGAATAAGAGGATGCCAACGAGCAGGAATACGGTGAATTGGAAAAGCACGATGAAGCCGCTGGCGAGGAGCGCGCGGCGGCTGTCGGATTGGGAGCGAGCGGCCAGAAGGCGTTGCACGATGGTCTGATCGGTGCCATGAGTGGCCATGGTGAGAAAGGCGCCGCCAATGACGCTGGACCAAAAGGTGTATTTCGTGGCGATGTTCCAAGAAAAATCGAGGAACCGGAGCTTGTGGCCGTTGGCAGCAGCAACTTGCGTGACTTCGTTCCACCCGCCAGGAATGAGGTGGAGCACAAAAAACAAGGTGACAAGACTGCCGGTAAGGTAGAGAAGGAACTGCGCGACATCGGTCCAAATGACGGCTTTCATGCCGCCTTCGAACGTGTAGAGGATGGTGAGGGCGATGACGATGACAACGGCGAGGCGCTCGGAAGTGCCAAGAGCGACGCTGACGACGAGCGCGATGGCGGAGACGCGGATGCCTTCGGCAAGAGTACGCGTGGCCAGGAAGGTGAGAGCGGCAACGGAGCGCATCCTGGCGCCAAAGCGTTTTTCGATGAGCGCGTAGGCGGTGAGGTATTCACCGCGGAAGTAACCGGGAAGAAAAATGACCGAGATGAGCGCGCGGCCGACGATATAGCCGAATACGAGCTGCAGGAAGGTCAGATTAGTGGAGTAGGCAATGGCGGGAGTGCCGATGATGGTGAGCGTAGAGGTTTCGGTGGCGACGATGGAGAAGGCGAGGGCCCACCAGGGAGCCGAGCGGCCACCCAGGAAGTAGTCTTTGACGTCGTGCTGTTGCGCGCGAAAGCGGAGGCCGAGAAGAGTAACGCCGAGGAGATAGGCAACGACGATGGCCAAGTCGAGCGGATGAATGCGCATCAGGCTCCGATAGAAAGGCGAAGAGTGAGGATAGTGGCGGAGGAAGGGAGCGTCAAGCGGGGGTGGAAAGTTACGGCACGAAACGAAGGACGGCTACGCGGGGCGGGGCAGGGTCGCGTATGCTTTGGGTATGCGCTACGTGTTGGGACTTGATGGGGGCGGGACAAAAACAGAATGTGCGCTGATGGACGAGCTGGGCAGGGTGTGCGCGACCGCAAGAAGCGGACCATCGAATCCGATGCGCGTGGGATTTGGCGGGGCGTTGGCGGCGGCATGCGAAGCTGCCCGGAGCGCAATCTCCAACGCGAAGCTTTCGCTGGACGACATCAGCGTGGTGTGTGCGGGACTGGCCGGAGCCGCGCAACCCGAATCGCAACGCAAGATGAAGAAGTTACTCACGGAGGAATTCCCGACGCAAATCGTGAAGGTGTGCACAGACGTGGATTTGAAGCTGGAAGCGACGGGCGAAGGGCGTGCGATCGTGCTGAACGTCGGAACCGGCACGTTTGCGGTGGGGCGCGACCTGAGTGGCCGAGTGGTTCGCGTTGGCGGACATGGGCCGTTGCTGGGCGATGAAGGCAGTGCGTACGACATCGGGAGGCGCGCCATAATCGCAGCCCTGCGGGCGTCAGACCGGGGGAGCAAGGATTCACCATTAGCGGCACGAATCTTGCATGATCTGCGAATCAGCGACTGGGAAGACCTGCACATGCGGGTTTACAGTGTGCCGGACGATGTGTTTCCAAGGATCTTCCCGGTGGTGGCCACTGCGGCGGATGAAGGGGATGCCGAGGCGCAGGCTTTGTTGGAAGGTGCCGCGACGGAGTTGGCGGGATTGGTAGCGGACCTTGTAGAGCGACTGGAATTGAAAGGACAAAGGCTATTGCTGGTGAAGAGCGGAGGCATGGTAGGGCGGTCAGAATATTTTGACCGGTTGCTGAACGAGAGATTGAAAATTGCGGCGCCGCAAGCGGAGTTTGGGGAATTGGTGATGAGTGCGGCGGAGGCCGCGGCACGATTAGCGCTGCGGTTAATGCTGGCGGCTGATGAGGGAAGGTAAGTGCCAGGGGGATTCGAAAAAGAGGTGGAGCGCGCCCGGGCTGCGGCCGGGGAGGAATTAAGCGCGCTGATTTATCATCCCGCGGCGGTAGTGCTGGCGGCGTTACTAGACAATCCCGCGTTTGATGAAACGAAGTTAGGACTGCTCTTGGCTCGCAAGGACATTCCTGGAGAGATTCTGGAAGAGGTTGGGGCGCGTAAGGCGCTAATGAAGAGCTATGCGGTGAAGAAGGCACTGCTGTTTCATCCGAAGGCGCCGCGATTGGTGGCGTTGCGGCTGTTAAAGGATCTGTACCTGATGGACCTGGTGCAGTTTGCTTTGTCGCCGGCGGTGTCGGCGGAGTTGAAGCGCTACGCGGAAGGGCAGGTGGTGGCGCGGATGCCACAGTTGCCACTGGGACAGAAAATTACGTTGGCGCGGCGCGGGCCGGCGCGCGTGGCGGGAGCGCTGGTGGCGGAAGGCCATCAGAACGTGCTGCCGATCGCGCTGGATAATCCGTATCTGACGGAAGCGCAGGTGCTGAAGGCGCTGGCTCGGGACAAGGTGTCGACGAACGTGGTGCAGGCGCTGGCGCGACATGCGAAATGGTCGCAATTCTACAATGTGCGGCTGGCGCTGGTGCGGCATCCGGCGTCGCCGATTTCGATCGTGTTGGGATTTTTGCCGGAGCTGACGGTGAACGATCTGCGAGAACTCGTCGCACCGGGGATCGTGGCAGAGAATCTGCGGAAGTATCTTCAGGCAGAGGTGCGGCGGCGTATGCTGGTTTCACAGCGGCATGCGGAGCGGATGAAGGCCGTGCCGCACGACGAATCAGCGCCGCAAGCGAAGGATGAGGAACGCGCCGAGGAAAAAGAGGACGGCGGAGAACGAGAAGGCGGCGCGGATGGAAACGGCGGACCAGAGGAAGCCGACGACGAGACTTGATAGAAAGTCGCCGGCGGCGTTGACGGCGGCAAGGGTGCCAAAGGCCATGCCGTGCTGCTCGCTGGGAATGATTTCCGCGGCGAGCGAGTCTTCGAGAGCCTCTTCGGTGCCGACATAAAGTCCTGCCAGAACAAAAATAATCGCGAGCTGCGGGAGACCGAATGGCGCGGTGGTGAGAAGGATCGCGGTGATGCCTGCCAGGGCATAGCCTGCCCCAAGAACCAACTTGCGGTGCGGAATGAGGTCGCTGATCCACCCGCTCAGGTAAGCGGAACCCGCATAGAAAATATTGTGGATGGTGTAGAGGACGATGGCGAGGCTGGCCGCGCGGGCGCTGCCGTGCGCGGGAGCGAGCATGCGCGAAGCATAGAGGATAAGGAGAGTATGGGAGAAATCTCCCGCGCCGAATACGCCGACGCCGCAGAGAAAACGGCGGAAGACGGGCGGGAGCGCGCGCAGGCCATGGAAGAAGGAGAGTTTCTTGCGCGATTCGATGGGGCGTTCGCGGACGAGAAGCCAGAAAGAAGCGACGGCGATCAAGCCCGGGAGAAGTGTCCAGAGGAGAACGGTACGGTAATTGTGATTGGTGACTTGCAGTAGCCACAGGGCGGTGAGCGGTCCGGCGATCGCGCCGACGGTGTCCATAAGACGTTCAAGGCCGAAGGCACGGCCATAAGCGTCGGGAGGAACATCGGCGGCGAGGAGGGCTTTTTTCGCGGGGGAACGCACGCCGCGGCCAAGCCAGGCCAACGCACGACCGAAAAGGACGTGGTAAGCGTGGGTGGCGATAGCGAAGGACGCAGTGGCGAAGGCGGTGACGGCATAGCCGAAGACGGCGAGTGGCTTGCGGCGTTTGAGACGGTCGGTGAAATGGCCGGAGGCGAGTTTGGCGAAGCTGGAGAGGCCGTCGGCGATGCCCTCGATGGCGCCGAGCCAGGCCGGGCCAGCGCCGATAAGAGCGAGGAAGGCGGGGAGAATAGCGGTGGCGATTTCGTGGCTCCAGTCGGAGAACAGGCTGGTGAGGCCGACACCGAGGACGGTGCGGTTGAGCCAGTGCTTGTTTTTAGCGCGTTCCACCATGCCGGGAGTTTACACGCGTTCCAAAGTGGGTCGCCGGAAAATATTCCGATAATCTGCACTGATTCTTTTTCTATTCGAAGAAATATTCGCTGATACTTCAAGTATTACTTTAAATGGCGGCGCGCCGACATTTTGTGTGGCACCACGAAAGACCACGCGATTGTCCCGAGGTCATCATCGAGCGGTGTATGTTTCAAAGCGCTATCGTGGTGAGACTTTCAGGAACGCCAAACGTCGGTCGGCGGTGCCTTGAAGGAATGTAAAGTCCTGCCCGCTGTAACACGCGGGGATGCCGTAGATTTCTTTTGCGGGCACATAGTCCCAAAGGACTTGCCCAGTCTGCGCATCGACAACCCTGATAGTCAGATTCATGCGCGGATCATCCGCACCTGCTGGAACGAAAAAATCGAACGCCAGGCGGCCGCTGGCGTACATGATAGAGGGAGTGGAGGCATCTTCCGAAGGGACAGGCACAAGATAACTGCTGATCACTTCGCCGGTGGAGGAAATCGCAAAGATTCTGGGAGGCTTCCCGGCTCGTAGGAAGTAAGCGGTCCCATCGTCCGACACGACCAATTGGCTCAAATCGACCGCTCGCATTCCGCTAGTGTCGGGATTGTCTGGCTTTGCTGTATCTATATCGGGCACCTTTACGTCCTCAGCGAGGTGCAATTCTCGAACCAGCTTTCCTCGTGAGTCGAAGATTGCTACGAAGGGCGTCGAACTCTGCAGGGTGCGCCCACCTTCTGAACGGGTTGGGCGCCGAAGTCCGGAAATGAGAAACATTCCGGAGGGCAAGGAACCTATTTGGCGAGGCGCGAGCTGTGAATCGACTGAGACAAACGACGAGGACTTGTCCTCGCCATCCATTTCGATTATCGCGACAATAGCTTGCTCGTCTTTGCTGGTCATAGCGACGAGTTGCAGAACGGCGCCATCTTTTCTGACGGCAAAATCATAGATCTCATACACGGATGCCGCCTTGACCTCGGAGACCGGTGAGGCGTCGAAGACTGTGGTTGTTTGACCGTCCGGGGAAATACGAACCACGGGCGCCAGGAGCCCGTTGGCTTTGGGTGAAACTGGCGCATATAGACATTTCCGCGCATATCACACCGTATTGGTCCGGTGCCACCACCCGAGATGGGTAGGCTAGGCACCGAGATCCTGTCACCAGCCCGTAACTGGATCTGTGGAATTGGGTATGGACTCGACTGAGCCGACGCGAGAAAAGCTCCGAGCAGCGCGAAGCCAACGGCAACGCTCGTTCTCCACATTGTTGCCCTCCCCGCTACTGCGAACGTTGACGGTAGGCCGCGGAACTCGGATGGGACAATGCACTACCGTGGGCCGCAATGTGCCATCGCAGGATTGGGAGAATCCTCTCGCATATAGGTCGGCGGGATTGTGCAGCGACGCCCCCGAGATATTGCAATCGCCACCTAACCACGCCGAGTAGGCAGGTGATTCTGGGCAACAGGGAAGCTCAACCGCACCTTCGACACACCTGATGCATGAATTGTGAGGATTGTTCTGTGAACAGTGTGTAACCGCTGTTCTTCCTTGGCAAAAAAGCGCATAGCAATAGTGGTTCGCGTAGTAGGGATAACCGCGACTGCATCCCCCTTGTGCTTTAGTCGATGGCGCAAATGTGCAAAGCGTGAGAAATACTGCTAGAAGAGCCGACAGATATTTCATGGACCCTCCTCGGTTACTCCGATGCAAACTGATTAGCAACGTACTACGCTTTTTTGCTTGTCAACAGCTTGATAGTCAATTGCAGAACCTTAAAACAAGGACGGGGGCCCGGAAGAATCTGTGGATTCAGTGCCTCAAGAAATCATTTCTTGGCGGCGCGGTAAAGGATGACGTGCACTTTTTCGAGAGTCATGAGGCCGCCATCGACCATTTCGTCGAGGCGGGGAAGGATGGCTTCGATGCGCTCCTGAATCTCGATCACTTCAAGGACGATGGGAAGATTATTCGGAGGAGGCGAGGCGGTCGATTTCCAGATGCAGGCGCTGAAGATCGGCTTGAATTTCGTTCACTGGCCGTTGGGGGTTGGAGGAGAGCAATTGCTGAACGGTGGCGATCAGATCGTCGACGCGGCGATGGGCTTCTTTTTCGGTAGCACGAGTGGCGTCGCAGACAACGACTTCCCATTGCGTTGTGAAGCGGGAGAGATTCTTGTGGACCTCATCCTCCAGTTTTTGTGAAAGGTTCGACTGCAACGTGGAACGAATGAGAGAAGCGGGCACGATGGAAAAAAGCCAGCGCCAATCATGATTGAACATCTTACCGATGCTGACGTCAGGCGCCGCTGGTGGCGCGAGGTCAATCTCGGTTTCGGTGGTATGGACAGTGATGCCGAAGACGCGGTGGACCTGGTCGGACAGGCGATCACGGAAGGACTGGATGACGGTGCGAGAAAGCCGCTGGGCGTCTTGATGGGGCTGCAGAAAGCGCTGATGGTCGCGAGCGGATATGGCGGCGAGTTCGTCTTGCATCTCGCGGGCCAGCCAGCGACGAAATTCGCACAACACGGCGGAGCAGCTTCCGTGCCATTCCGAGAATTTTTCGGCAAGCCGATTCGCCAGTTTTCGAGTGAGGTCGGAAGAAACGTTGTCACAGAGGAGACGTTCGATGTTCGGGCGGGACGCGGTGAATGCGCGCGCGGCAACCAAGTGAAGCTGGAGGTGGAGGTCGGCGGCAGACTGCCCCGAATCGAGAACGGAGGAACGAAGCCGCTGACAATCCTCCTCGGTCGCCTGGGCGGATTTCATGGCAAAACGGAGGTAGTCGCG
>Ga0335079_10006835_pt1 | contig 13036 bp, 16 predicted proteins | sample Lox_Sample_33_FD_206719 | JGI IMG/M metagenome (GOLD analysis project Ga0335079, IMG submission 206719) | Soil microbial communities from Loxahatchee National Wildlife Refuge, Florida, United States - Lox_Sample_3.3 | ecosystem: Environmental > Terrestrial > Soil > Wetlands | place: USA... | reverse complement strand
CTCGCGTGCATGGCTTTGGCGGTCGAGGCGAGCGAGATCGACAGCGCTTGATCTGCGCCCGCGTCGGAGGTCTGGGCGCGCCGGGACGGCTAAGCTTGCCAGACAGAGAACCGAAAAGGTCAACCGCACCATCCTGATTTTACACTCACTCAGGGAGCGCGGCTCCAATAGCGTGCTCCGTCATCGTCCATGCGATAGCCTACGCCGGCCGCCGGATCGGTAACAAAGCGGATCTCGACCCGCTTATTTAACGCGGCTGCTATCCTGCGCAACATCGCCAGGGAGTGGCCCTCGTAATCGGCATCCTCTAGCCGGCAGATGACCGATGCAGTGGTGCCGATGAGCTTGGCAAGTTGAGTTTGGGTGAGGGCCTCCGCTTTCCTCAGTTCCTGGATTTTGCGGGCGATCTCTTCGTTCGACTCTGATCTTGGGCACTCGCTCCGAGTCTATTCGCAATATTGCGAAAGAGCAAGTTTGCTTGCGAAGCCGCGAAGGCGGTCACCGCTCTAGGTGGGCATCGTCCTCATAAAGATTCGCCACTGCCGGGCTTGTTCCTGGCGATAGCTCCAATCACCCCGTTGGTCGCGGCGAGGTAGTCTCGAGGAGTGAGCACAATCTGCATACCGCGAACCCCCGCTGATACAGCAATCACATCGAACAGTTCGACGGTCTCGTCAACCAGCACGGGGTAGTTACGCTTGCCGGCCAGAGCAGTCACTCCGCCGCGGATGTATCCAGTGAGGGGCTGCACTTCGCGAAGTGGAACAACCTCTGTTTTCCGATCGCCAGTGAGTCGCGCCAACGCCTTCTCGTCTAACTCACGATCCGCAGGCACAACTGCCAGGCAGACGCCGTTTCGGTCTCCGCGCGCCACTAGCGTCTTGAACACCTGTTCCGGCGGCAGACCGATTTTTCGGGCGACGCTCTCCGCGTCTAATGCTGCCGGATCGACTTCGTATTCGCGCACTTCGTACCGGATCCCGAGCTTATCCAGAAGCCGGAGCGCATTGGTCTTCACGTTTCAGAGTATCGCGGCGATTGCGCGCATGCGATTCGCGGGCGATGCGCGTCAAGTGCAGTTTGGCCTGCAGTTACTATTCTGATCGGACCCTTCACAAGCCGGCTTGGTCTAAAATAGCTTCGCGTGCTGAAGAAGTACCCTCTCTTTTTCTGGTCGTCATCGAGGCTGTCCTATGCCTGGTCGCCAGCGCCGCCGCCGAGCCGTGGCTTATCGTGCTCCGGCCACAAGCCGGTGCCATCACGGCATCCACCACCAGAAAGGATTTAGTCAGTCGCTACGGTTCCGTGAATGTCCGTGATCAGGATGTGGGTGTGGGTGAAGGCGAAACGGAGCCCGGCACGGTTCTGTTTCCGCGGGACCCGAGACGTACGATCGAGATTCTGTGGAAGGATCCGAGCACAAAGATTTCACCGAAGTCCTTGATAGTCCGAGGCGAGGCGAGCCGCTGGAAGATGGCGCATGAGATCTCTCTGGGAACCTCGTTGATAGATTTGGAACACATCAATCGGAAACCCTTTTTGCTATCCGGTTTCGGTTGGGACTACTCGGGCACCGTGACCTCCTGGCAAAATGGTGAGCTCGATAGAGACTTAGAGGGATACGGGCGCGTGATATTGCGCCTGGATTATTCGACCGCGCAGACGAGTGTAACGCAGCCGGAACTCGACCAGGTGATGGGCGACGGGATATTTCCCTCCAGTCACTCCGTAAGGCAGAGACTCAACCCTCGCGTTTACGAGATTATCTGGGACCTTCGACAAAAGTGACCTGCGCCTCAGCAGCGGATTTCCAGCTAGAACCGGCCGGAATTCACATCCAGCAGAAACTGAATGATGCCGGCCATGTACACCTTCTGATCGTCATAGATAGCCAGGTGGCTGCCGTTGGGGCAGTACAGGTAGCGGCCGCGCTTGACGGTCTTGGCGATCGCTTCCATTTGCGCCGGTTCCATAGTGTCGTAGCGTGCTCCAATCGCAAGCGTCGGCACGCTGATCTTCGGCAGGTCGGCGGTTCGATCCCACTCGGCCAATTTCCCGCTCGCGCCCATCTCACTCGGCCCTTGCATCGGCGTGTAGATTTTCTTATTGAGCTTGGCGAAAGTGCGAACCACCGGATCCGGCCACTGATCCGCCGGCATCCGCAGGATGTGATCGACGTAAAAGTGCTTCATCAGCAGCTCGTCGTAGCGCGGATTATCGAACTGCCGGGCGGCCTCGAGGCTCAGGATCTCTGCGAGCGCCTTCTGGTCCATGGCAGGCATGAGCACGTCGTGGGCGTAGCGGTTGTAAGCCGGAATGCTCGGGACCATATTGGAGATGATCAGGCCTTTGAGGTTCTGCTGGTATTTCAGCGCGTACTCGGTGGCCAGGATGCCGCCCCAGGATTGGCCCAGCAGGTAGAAGTTGCTCGGGTCCAGCTTGAGCGCCCGCCGCACTTGTTCGACTTCTTCAACGAAACGGGGTAAGTCCCAGAGTTCGGGCGCATCCGGCTGGTCGCTGTATGCCGAGCCGAGCTGATCGTAGTAGTAATACTCGATGCCTGCGCCGGGAAAGTAGCTTTCAAAAGCTTCGAAGTATTCGTGAGTCGCGCCGGGTCCGCCGTGCAGCAGCAGAACCTTGATCTTTGGATTATTGCCCACGCGTTTGGTCCAGACGTGGAAGACGCCCTTCGATGTCTGGATCGGAATCATCTTGACGCCGCCGCTCAGCACGTCGTCACGGCCGGAGGTGTCAAAGTAGACTGCGGGCGCGGCACTCGGTTGCGGTGTAGTCACCGTGCACCCAACCAGAAAAAGGCTGCCAATGAGGAAAGCGGGCCGGTACACTTCAGAAGTCCCCGAGTGTAGCAAAAAAGTCCGCGCCGTTGGAAGACGCTAGCTGATTTTGGAAGCGCTCTCGTGGATCGGCGACACCACCCCGAGCTTTCGCTGCCCCAGCGTGCTCTGGTCCGCAAACAGCTCGGCGATCAAGCTTCGGAACCAGCGGACCGCAGGGTCGTGGGTGTACCGCTCGTGCCAGTGCTGCATGATCACATACGAGGGCAGGGCAAGGGGCAATTTCAGAACCTTGATATTTCCGGTGCGCGCCAGGTGTTCCGCCAGTTGGCTGGGAAGCGTCACTAAGTAATCGGTCGAAGCCAGGATGGACCCAACGCCCAGGAAACTCGGCACCGTGAGACCGACCTCACGCTTGATGCCTTTGATCTCCAGGGTCCTTTCTACGATGCTGTGACCGGTGCCGGACGTCGAGATCGCCAGATGGACCTCGCTGGAAAACCTCTCGAGCGACAGAACGTTTCCGACTCTCGGATGATTCCGGCGCATCGCGCAAACGAACGTTTCTCCGAACAGGCTCTGCTGGCAAAACCCGGCGCCCATGGGAAGTATGAACCCCACGGCCACATCCACGTCTCCCGACTCCAACAACTTCGGCGTCGTGTCCGAAATCCTCCCCAGGTTGACTCGCACCGAAGGCGCAACGTCCCGGAGCCGCCGCATGAGCTTGGGAAGGAGCGTTACCTGAGCAATGTCGGTCGAGTGCAGGCGAAAGATGCGGTTCGACTCGATGGGGTTGAAGACCACGTGGTGCCCTAGCGCCGTGCGCAGCAGGTCCTCGGCTCTCTGCAGCAATTGAATCAATTCGGCCGCGTGGGGCGTGGGCTCCATCCCGGCCGAGGTCCGCACGAACAGCGGATCGTTGAAATGCTTGCGTAACTTTGCCAGGCTCATGCTGACTGCAGACTGGCTGATGGCGAGGTTTTCGGCCGTCTGCGAAACACTCTTGGTGTGGTACAGATCGCCGATAATCGCCAGGAGCTTCAGATCGATATTCTTCACGCAACACCCCAGGAAACTCGAAGGCCGTCAGCAAGAATATCACAAAATTGCATGCATTACGCGCTTGGTTCTTCGATCCCTCAGGTATTAGCCAAACTGGCACCGCCGCTTCCATATGCACTCTGGAACGTGTTCAGATGTGTTTCTTTTCGAGGATGCGGCGGGATCGGAGACCGCCAGCTCTACGCCTGTGCATGCATTCGCGTGGGGTCAGCCCTTCCGGGCTGCCGCCCCGCTTCCGCGCGGCGTCCGCAACGGAGCAGGCGGAAAGCCCGACCCCACGCTAGCACTCAGAACGCCCAATAACCATTCGGGTAGCTCGTGCTGGCGCCGGCCATCCCCACGAACACCGATCGGCCGAAGAAGAACGGTATCCCCAGATCGACATAGTCCGTCGAGGGTCCGAAGCCGCTATCTCCTCCAATGTTGCTAAATGCGGCCAGGCCGCTACCGATCAGGTTGGCAGCATTCGCAACGCTAAAAGACACTGCGGTCTGGGTGTGGTTCGCCCCGGAAACCGTGACACTAAAGGAGAGCGTCGACGCCGGACAGTAATATCCCACGTATTGGCCGGTGCATTCGAAGATCCCGGTCGAGGCCAGGCTGGCTGCATCCGAGAAAAAGATTGCGTTCGAGCCGCTGTCGATAAAGCTTCCGTTGTTGGGTGAGGTGTACGAGACGCCGTTGAAGACCACCTGCGGAAAATTGCCGTATTGGTCGACCTCAAAAATTTGTGCGCTGCCGATGCTGTTGTCGGCTTGCGTTCCGATGCCGAAGATCAGCGACCCGTTGACGGACGCCGCGCCACTTGCGCCAACCGGCGGCAGGTTGATTACCACACCGTTGGTGTCGGAGGAGGAAAATGCGGAAACGGGATTCCACACCTGGAGTTGCAAGGGCACGGCGACGCTCGCGCACCGGCCGCCAGGACAGGTGAAGTACTGGTCGAGCGAAGCCGACGTGGCGCAGCCGCTGCCACAATCCTGGGGGAACACGCCAATGCCCAGAATCCCGTTAGCGCCGAGTGTCTCCACGGTGTTGGCGTCCACCAAAATGCCCGGCACGGGCGCAGTGGGAAGACAGCTCGACGGCACTGGAAAAGAAGGATTCGCCGCGAGAATCTGGATGGGAACGCCGGAATTCGTGCTTTGCCCCGGAACCTGCGAAGCCGTTTCTCCGGTGCCCGGGATCTCTATGGTGGCCGCCGCCACCGGCCCCCAGGTGTACGAGAAGTCCGCGAACTCCACGCACTCCTGCAAGGGATTGCCATCGGTCCCCATCATGTTCGGCAGCGAAACGGTCAGCGCCGACGAGAGCAGCCGCAACCCAAAGGAGCCGGTATCCACCAGAACGTTGGGGATCGTCTGACAATTGGCGGTACTGCCCGGAGCGCAAACCGTCACCGAGGTCCAGATCCCATTCACGTACTGACCGGATGGTCCCAAGGCCCCGAAGCCGACCGTTACCGGCGCGCTGTTGGCGACCGTCGCCGGCCCAGTCCCAGTGGAAGTGGAAGAGGAAGATGGGCTGCCGTCCCCGTCGCAGCTCGCCAAAATCATCGAGCCCATCACCGCCCAAAGAATACCGGCGGCACGGGCGTTCCCCCTGAACGTCACTGTACCGCCTCCGGAGAAACGTTACCGGGCACCAGGCTCGGTACATAAGCGTACCCATGGAAGGCCCGCATATGACCGCCGCTGACGAAGACGAGTTTGTCCGTCCGCACGATCAAAGGCCGCCGGCCGGGTTGGCGCGCATTGGATTGAAGGGCCGTCTCGAGTTCCGCCATGTGAGACCCGAGCAGTTGTTGGAGGTTGGGCATGCGCGATCCCTGCCAGGCGATGCCGAAAACCAAGCCCGCGGGCGCAACGAATTCTTTCACAACGCCACCATCCGCCATCGTGAGTTGGTGGATTTTGTAACCCGTACGGGCCTCTTCACGATCCGCGCCGCGCAAGACCTGTTGATCCAGAGTCACCGACGACTCCGATTCGCCCAGGATCGCCCACGCGGGCGCCGATCCCAGAACCAGGATGAGTAAGCCGGTTAACGTGATTTTCATGTCGTCACCGAATGCGAGCGGTGCCTCGGGGTATGTGGACGGATGCCGGCGGCGGTACGTTCCACCCGCGCAAGGATGGCCGTTGCTGTGCCGCCGGCACTGTTCTGATCATCGCATTAGTGTCCTAGGTTATTCCCCGGCACTATTGATTCAATACTTGTAATTTCATATGCTGGTCACGGCTGTCACGGGTTCTATGTCATTAGGATTCAGGGTTTGCAGATGGGGCGCCGGATTGGTGTTGGCCAGCATCCCCTCTCATCCCCAGCCAAATTCGGCTGTTCCAGGCTGGATGCGTTCCTCCGTAGTCGATCAGCCGGCGGTTCGCTCCGGGCATGCCATGTCGTACGATGGGGCACATGCTCAGGTAGTTCTATTCGGCGGCGTCCGCAATGATCGATGGCTGGCAGACACCTGGCTGTGGGACGGGACTCGCTGGGCCTCGCAGAATCCGGCTGCCAGTCCTACGCCCCGCGTTGGCCATGCCCTCGCGTACGATGCAGCCAACGAAAAGATAGTTCTATTCGGCGGTTCTTCCAACACCGATCTTGGCGACACCTGGACCTGGGATGGGACTAACTGGACTCAACAATCGCCGGCGCACCATCCTTCCGCTCGTGTCTATCCGGCGATGGCGTTCGATCGTGCTTCGCGGCGCGTCCTCCTTTTCGGCGGGCATAGCCAAAACGGTTCGGGATATCTCTCTGACACCTGGGCGTGGGACGGGAAGGATTGGACCGAGTTATCGCCGGCGCATCATCCCGCTGTGCGCTTCGCAACCGCCATGGCTGCCGAACCCAAGACTCGCGGACTGGTGTTATTCGGCGGGTATAACTTTAAGGGCTTTTTGAAAGACACGTGGGTGTGGAACGGCAAGGACTGGATCGAGCAGTCTCCCGCGGAGCGCCCGCCGGCGCGCAACTTCCACGCCATGGCGTACGCCGCGAACGAAAATCTGGCGATTCTGTTTGGTGGCTTCAACTATCATTTCTTCTCCGATACCTGGGAGTGGGACGGCAGCAATTGGCAGCAGCGATCGCCCGTACCGAGCCCTGCGCCGCGAGATCACTCCGCGCTGGCATATGACGACCGGGCGCGCGCGGCCGTTTTGTTCGGCGGCAATGACGGCCTCGGCGTCAATCATGCGCTGGGAGATACCTGGCAGTGGGGCCGCCCCACGAGCCTGGGGCTCGGTCTCGGCTCAAATCCGCACCCTTAACGCGCCCCGGGATACTGCGTTTCTTGGTTAACGAAATCCGTTACTTTTTTGGAGATACCTTCGGCCAGCATGTACACACTTCTGTTTTCGAGGTACTCTAGCCGTAATCTCAATTCGAAGGAACAAGCACTTAGCAGTGATGCGTACGATTCCTTACCTCGGCAAAGGGGCTGCTCATATTAAAGGTATGTGCTTTCGCACAGTGGTATTCTCTTGTCTCATCATTCCGGCATTATTCGCGGCGGACGAGCAGCAACTCGCGCTCGCCCTGCGCGCGCAAACCGATTTCGATCGCGCGGCCCTGGCGGCAACGCCCCAGCTTCCCGATACCGCGCGTTGCATTCAGTCGCAGGCGGCGCTCCTCTCAGTGGCTCGCCCGAGTGAACTTTCGTTAGTCCACTATCGGAAGGGTTTTTGCACTCTGGCCGGCGCCACCGTTACCAATACTCCGGCCGAGTTCGGCGACGCAGCTGCGGAGTTCGATAAAGCCATCGCCGCATGGCCCGACCGTGCTTCCGTTAGCCCAAAGAACAGTCCCCCGGAACCGGTATCTTCCGGTCTGCGGGTTCTGGCTGCGGTGGCGCGTTTGAAAGCTGGCGCCGACCCCGCCACCACGGAACGCGAGCGGCAGGAGGTTGCCGCCGCCATTCAGCCGGCGGTGTGTGCTTCCAGCATCATGTCGGTCACGTACTGCCGGGCGCTTGTTCAAACAGGGCGGGATTGGCTCGGCTGGATGGCCCTCGAGCGTAACGATCTCTATGAGGCTGGACGGGATTTCGCCGCCGTACTGCAATTGCCGTGGGCGCAGTGGACAGCCGGACGGCAGGCTTTCGTGGATCGCAAGTACGCCGACTCCGCCGCGGACTATCGCCGCGCCCTCGACACGTGGGTCAGGGAGCAGCGCGACCAATCCGCTTCCATTCGGGAACGGCTCGATCCGCTTCCGAATATTCCGGCAGCCCTGATGGACCTGGGAGGCGCGGAGCTGTTGAGCGGCGATCTCACGGCGGCCGGCGCCAGTCTAGATGCGGCCCTCAAGGCCGATCCGAGCCTGGCGCAAGCGGCGTACCTGCGCGGCCGGGTGGATGAGCTGGCCGGCAATGCCACGCAAGCGATAGCCGAGTACAATCTGGCCAGCCGCACCGCGTTTGCCAATGCCAAGGAATTGGCTTCGGGGGAAGCCCACCTCTACCGCGGCATTCTAATGTATCGGCGCCAAGACTACGGGCATGCCGAAAACGAGTTTGCCAGCGCGCTCAATTTCGAGATACCCGAGTCATTGCGGCCCGATGCGGTGGCGTGGCGCCACATGGCGGCCGTCGCCGGCGGATCCTGCGGCGCCTCGCGGCAATACCTCGAAGATTCGCTGGCCCAAGTCTCGCCCTATTTTCCGAAGGAGGAAGCGCGTCTCGTGGCGGCTTCCTGTCCGCTCACCGGCCCGGGCGTCAGCGCCAGTCTCGATGTCAAATAGGCGGCTTCGCACGCGGTGGGGTGTGATACAGTTCAGGGTAATATGGCATCCCGAAGCATCAATAAGGTAATTCTGCTGGGCCATCTCGGCAAGGATGCCGAGACCAAATTCACACCGAGCGGCGTGGCCCGCTCGACGTTTACCATTGCCACCAATCGCCGCTGGAAAGACCAGCAGTCGGGAGAGTGGAAAGAAGAAACCGAATGGCACAACGTAGTCTTGTGGCGTTCGGAGAACCTCGCCAACTATCTGCTCAAGGGGAAGCAGGTTTACGTCGAGGGCCGCTTGCAGACCCGCAACTACGAGGACAAAGACGGCCAGAAGAAGTTCTTCACCGAAGTGGTGTGCGAAGATGTGATCCTGCTCGGCGGCCGCGGCGACTCGGCCGGTGCGTCCGGCGGCGAGTATTCGCAGCCGATGTCCGCGCCGCGCTCGGCCCCGCGTGCGCAAGCCGCCACCCCTGCGCCCGCGGATGATTTCAGCCAGGGCATCACCGACGACGACGTGCCGTTCTGACCGCTCAGTTTCCCCAAACGCCACTGGATCGGCATAGTCACCGCGGTCACCCGCCGACCCTGACGCATCAGCGCTCGCAGGCAAGTCGGGCAGTACAGGGAACCTCTGCATCGATCTCGATGTTATTTCTGTGCTTTGGCCTCTGCCCTGATGGCTGCTCGGACGAGCTCCTCCGTCCACGGAATTGAGCGCCATTCACCTGCGGGACTCATCGATTCCCAGAATTCCCAAACGGCCCCAAGTCGCGCGCGCTCGGCCATGATCGATACCACCTCACCGTTGCGATTTTCGGTCCAGATGTACCGTTCGGGTGGGACCTCTGGCTCTTGTCTCGTTGGATGACGATGGCTGGGCATTGGGTGTCGCTACCCGTGATCGTACAGCGAAGGTGAGCGCAATCAAAAGGGGGCCATGGGGGCTGGGTCGATGGGTCGATGCACGCCACTGGATCGGCATAGCGCGGCTGCCGCCCGCCGCCGAGTCCGCCTCTCAATCCCGCTTTTTTCCGCCCGCTGCATCGCCCACAGTTTTTCGCGCCCTCTTCTCCAGCGGTGCCTCTTTGCTGGGCCGCCCTCTCCGCCTTGCGGGGCTTCGGTTCTGCAAACGTTCCAGGCTCTCGATCGCGGAATCCAGGTTTCTTAGTTCCGTGTGCAAGTCCGCCAGCACCTTTTCGAAATCCATACGCACCCCCCGAGACCTTAACGTATGCAAAATTGAGCTTGCGCCAGCGTGTTGCGGAACGGAGAACTCATCCATCTCCGCGGCCTAAAATGTGTTCTGAGTTATACAGGCTTTTGAAGAAGCGCGGGTGCAGGCATTTCAGCCGCTTCGGACGCCTGCAGGGAATCGAGCGATTCCAGCACCCGCTCCAGCAAGCCGTCGGTTTGCGAAACCGTTGTCTTTAGCACGTCAATTGAGTGCGCTTGCGCCGTGAGCCTCTCATCTAAATTGGCCATGGTCTTGGCAAGCAATTGCTCCATGGCCGCCACGATTTGCGTGGTAGAAGGCACATCCGCCAGCTTGGCGTCGTGCTGCTCGATGCGGGATTCGAGTTGCGTAAAGCGGCCTGCGGTGGAAAATTCCTGTTTGGCGATACGAGCTTCCAGATCGCCGATCGATTTCTTCAGATCGGCCAGTCCGGCGGCGGTCGCGCCGCTACCCTCTTTACGTCCGGTAGTGATTGCGCCCGCCACTACTCCGGCCAAGAAGATCGCTACTCGGGGAACAACATTCCACACGCGCGCCATCAGTGATTCCCTTATAATACTTTGCGGATCTCCATGCAAGTACTGCATTTAGTAACGCCCGTACTAGGTCGAAACGGCGTTGCAGCATACGGATTTTGCTGGCATGCTTGTTCAGAAACTTCCTAGGTCTTCGGGAGAGATCCATTTTGAGCTCGGGTCCGGAGGGGCAGATCGACGACAATCGTGTGCGGTATCCATTCCTGCTGGAGTGCGACGCCGAAGGCCGCGTGCTCTGGATGGATGAAAACACACGCCGTGCGCTCGGCAATGCCGCCAACCTGATCGACGCAATCCCCAGCCAATTGTCGGGAAGCGCCGCGAATCCGCTGGTCGGCGAGTTGTCGCTCACGCGGATTTGGGAAGGCGCCGGGCGAATCCTCTTGGGTGCTCGCCAGTTGGATCTGCCGCGCGAAAACGCCGTCCTGTTGCGGCTGGAAGGCAACCTCTTACGAAATTATGTCCGCCTGCAGGCTGCCGAATACGTGCTATCCGTCCGCGCGCGCGAACGGCGTGCTGGAGCCCGAAGTCCGGTTCAGCAGCTCGAGGCGGAGCGGCAGCGGCTGGGCCGCGAGCTTCATACCAGCGTAGGACAACTGCTTTCGGCCATCCGGCTGCAACTGGAAATCGTGACCTCGCAACTTCGCGAGCCGATCCCCGGCGTACAGCAGGCGCTCGATCGGATCTCCGCGCTGACTGCCAATGCCCTCGAGCGGGTGCGTTCGATTTCGCAGCGGCTGCATCCGCCGGAGTGGCAGCGGCTCCCCATCGAAGTCGCCATCCGGCAGATGTGGGACCTGAGCGGCATCCCGGAAAGCTTTGAGGCGCGCCTGGAGCTGGCCGCTCTGCCGCACCAGCCGGAGCTCGACACCAAGGTGTTGCTTTATCGCGCGGCGCAGGAGGCCGTGTCGAACATCGTCCGTCATTCGCACGCCACCCGCGTAGCGGCCCGCTTCGAGCTTCGCGGCGGCAACCTGGTCCTGCAGTTTCAGGATAATGGCGTGGGCTTCGATGCCCGCGCGTTGTTTTCGGCGCCTCCGAGCCTGGCCGGCGGAATTGGTTTGCGCACCATTCGCGAACAGGCCGAAGCGTTGGGTGGAACTCTGGTGGTCGAAAGCGGACCGGAAGGCACTAAACTGGAATTGATGGTTCCGTTCCCACCTCAGCAGCCGTAATGGGACGCGATCTATAAAGGAGTGTATGGAAGCCTTGCCGGAAACCACCATAGTGCTCGCCGACGATCACAACATCGTGCGCGAAGGTTTTGCGTTGGTCTGCTCCGAAAATGGCATGCGCGTTTTGGACCAGTGTTCGGATGGCCGCGCGGCCTTCGAGATGATCAATTCCCTTCGGCCGGACTTCGCGCTGCTCGATTTGCAAATGCCGCACTTGACGGGAGTCGAGGTCATTCGCAAATTGCGCGCCGCCGGCTGCACCACCAAGCTGATGATCCTCTCCATCGTCCGCGACGAAGCTTCCGTGCGGGAAGCGCTCAACGCGGGGGCCGATGCCTACCTTCTGAAAGACGGCCCTTCGCGGCATCTGGTGGATGCGATCAATTACATCCGCGACGGCGGCCAGTACATCAGTCCGTTATTGAAGGAAGCCAGGAGGGCGGCTGCGGGCGAGGAGAACCGTCAGAATGATCTGTTAGCCACTTTGAGCCCGCGTGAGATGGAGGTCTTTTCGTATCTCGTCAATGGCATGCGCGCCAAGGACATCGCAGACCTGCTGAACATCAGTCCCAAGACCGTGGACACCTACCGCGCCAGCTTGATGCGGAAACTCAATGTCCATGACCTCGTGGGACTCGTCAAATTTGCGATTGAACGAAATCTGACGACAACTTCCGCCCAACACTGATCTCCACGCAAGCGGCGCGGTCGTCGGTTCGAACGTCCTGGTAAGACTCAAGAGAGCGGATCAGATTCTCCACAGCTTCCCGCCGCCGGTACAACCTTTCTAACGCCTGGCGTCGGAGCGTATTCACGGAAACTGCTCGGCCTCTTTCGGCAGAGGTGGGGGAGGGCAGCATCAGCGGCATCATCTACCAGAATTCTCCTAAGTATCGGGTTCGTATCAGATTTTGACTAGTCCTATTTAGGACATTTCCTAATGTACGGATGTAAGCTTTGTGAATCAAGAAAAATCTTATCTAAATGGTCGGGTGTTCTCCTGGCCGTGTCGTCATACGAAGCACCAGTAATAGTAGGGTCCACAGGGGGCGCCACCTTCCTATAGCAATTCAAACCTGAATGCGGGTAGTTGCAATACCCCCAAAGATGTCCAATCCAATCAATGTCGTCGCGGGGTTCTGGAATTTAATATCGTGATACGATATAGTTGGTGCCAGAGGAAGATCTGAATGTCCAGGATTACGCCGCCCTGGGGGAGTTTCGCTATCGGATCCGGCGATTCCTGCATTTCAGCGAAGAGGCCGCCCGCAAAGAGCAGATCGAGCCGCAACAACACCAGATGCTGTTGGCAATTCGCGCTGTGACCGACCCTGACGGTCCGACGATCGGCTTACTGGCCGAGCACCTCCTGATCCGTCATCACAGCGCCGTCGGTCTCATCGATCGCTTGGAGGAACGCGGCTTAGTAGCGCGAGCGCGCGCCGCGGCAGATCGTAGACAGGTGCGCGTGCATTTGACGCCGGAGGGGGAA
>Ga0335079_10006832_pt1 | contig 13043 bp, 11 predicted proteins | sample Lox_Sample_33_FD_206719 | JGI IMG/M metagenome (GOLD analysis project Ga0335079, IMG submission 206719) | Soil microbial communities from Loxahatchee National Wildlife Refuge, Florida, United States - Lox_Sample_3.3 | ecosystem: Environmental > Terrestrial > Soil > Wetlands | place: USA... | reverse complement strand
GCAGCGGTGTCGGCATTCTGTTGGGCAATGGTGACGGAACCTTCCAGACCATGACTATCTTCGACGCAGGGGCCGGATCAGTATCGCTGGCGAGCGGCGATTTTAACCGCGATGGCAACCTGGACCTCGCGGTCGCCAACGGTTCTCACACGGTGGACGTTCTGCTGGGCGACGGTCACGGATCTTTTGGTGCTCCGACCGAGTACTGGGTCGGCAAAGGGGGACTAGGGTCCGCGGCAACCGCTGATTTCAACGGCGATGGCGCGCTTGACGTGGTGGTAGCGGTAAGCAACGGGCCCGACAGCAGCGGAGCAGTGGTGCTGTTCGGAAAAGGGGACGGCACATTCCCGTTGCAGCGTTCCTTTAGCAGCGATGCGACTGCCGTATTTGTCGCGGCGGCAGATTTCAACCACGATCATGCGACAGATCTTGTAACTGCCAATAACTTATCCAACGACATTTCGATCCTCCTGAACTCCGGCGGGACGTTCGTGACCGCAGCCAGTTCCGAGAACCCTGCGCCCTTCGGCCAGTCGGTGACTTTCACCGCGACGGTTGCGCCTAGCCTGATCTCAACGATTCCGACCGGCTCAGTCACATTCGCCGACGGCACAACCATCTTGGCAACCGTGCCTCTCGATCAGAATGGCGTGGCCAGCTACACGACTTCGGGCTTAACCACCGGCACGCACACCATCCGCACGAAGTACGCCGGCGATGCGAACTTCAATCCCAACATGGGCCAGCCGATTGTGGAGGTGATTCAGTGAGGCGATCAGGGGCGCCCGTCGCTGCTCTTGTATTTCTGGCCGCAACCTGCGGATTCTCCCAGGCCAACTCCCGTGGGCGCTTTCTGCCCGCGGTGGACTTCTTCGCAGGCGACGAACCACTCTCAGTAGCCGTGGGCGACTTCAACGGGGATGGAAAGCTGGATCTGGCCGTGCTCCATACCGACCCCAGCCAGCAAAGCTACGTTAGGATCTTGCTGGGCGAGGGCGACGGGGCGTTTCACCGTGCGAAGAGCATTATCCTTGGTCGTTACCCTACGTCCATTGCCGCCGGGGATTTTAATGCGGACGGAATATTGGACTTGGTTGTAGTAGACGCCGACAGAACCCGTCAACGTCCTGCTCAATAGCCCGGCGGGTTTCCTGCCGGCTGTAGCCTACCCGAGCGGGGGTTTCCTACCAGTGTTCCTGGTTGTTGATGACTTCGACCATGATGGGAGCCTGGATATCGTGGTCGTTAATAGCTGTGGCGACGGGGATTGTTCTGGCCCAGGGAACATAGCTTTCCTGAAAGGTGACGGAAAGGGTTCGCTTGCGCTCGTCGGGAGCTACGGCGCTGGCCACAGACCCAATCGCGCGGCAGTTGGGGACTACGACGAAGATGGCAGTTTGGACGTGGCAGTCACGGACTACAACCGTGGGGTAGACATCCTCCTCGGAAACGGAGATGGCAGTTTCGGGCGTGCCCAGAGCTTTGATGTAGGCGCATTTCCGACTTCGGTTGTGACGGGCGATTTCAACCATGATGGTCACTTGGATCTAGCGGCCTCCAATGCCGAGTCGATGGTCAGTATTTTGTTTGGTGATGGTCAGGGGACCTTTGGCGCGGCGGTTCCCTACACAATCAAGGGACCGTTGCGCATGCTGACGGCCGCGGACCTCAACGGGGATGGCAACCTGGATTTGGCGGCGGCGGTTGGTTCTGGGTCAGACGGTAGAGCGGTGGTATTGTACGGCAAAGCCGATGGCACATTTCCTCTGACCAGCAAGTTTCACACTGACCTGGATGCGATGTTCGTAGCCGTGGGTGATTTCAACCACGACCACGCGCCAGATCTGGTCTCTGTGAATTTCGACGCAGACGACGTATCGATCCTCCTGAATTCCGGCGGGACGTTCGTCACCGCAACCAGTTCCGAGAACCCCGCGCCGGCAGGCCAGCCGGTGACGTTCACCGCGACAGTCGCACCCAGCCTGATCTCCACGATTCCAACCGGCGCCGTCCAGTTTGCCGACGGCACGACGATTCTCGCGACCGTTCCTCTCGATCAGAATGGCGTGGCCAGCTACACGACTTCAGGACTGAGCACCGGCACGCATACCATCCGCACGAAATACTCCGGCGACTCGAACTTCAATCCCAACATGGGCCAGCCGCTCACCCAGATCATCGAGTGAATTGTGCCCGCGCGGATTGCGCTCGCCTGTCCACCTTCGGGACTCACCCCAAGGGTCTAGTACCAACGTTTGTTCCCCTCCTGCTCGCAGCAACTCTTTTCTTATTAAAATCTTGGCAGGAGAAGCCTCACCCAGGACACCACTCCGGCGCTCCTCGTGTGGGCTACCGCTATGCGCAAGCTCCATCTGGCGATTCTTGTGGCTCTGTTGCTGCCTCTGCCGGCTCTGGCTCAATCCGACAGTGGCGGCGAAGTGTCGCTTGGCGATCTCGCCCGTTCTCTGCGCAAGAGCAAGCCCCCTGAGCCCGCGCACACTGTAATTGATAACGACAACATGCACCAGGTGATGGAGCAGGTGGAAACCCAGCGACTGAATGGCAAGCCATCATTTTCCCTGAATGGCTCCGGCAAGGATTTCCAGATGTCCTCGCCCGATGGCACCTGCAGCCTTTCTTTCAGCGCCGAAGCCACGGCCATCGTCACCGATCCCTATGTAGCCGTGGATCTTCCGCAGGCCGAGCTGGTGAAACTCGACGGCCCGGCTGCCATCGATGGCGATACCCTGATGGTTTCCGTTTACAACGGGACTGGCTGGAAGCTGCAGGAGATCACCGTCGGCCTGACCATCGTTCGTTCCTCAGACTCGACCGCCTCATACTCCGGTTCCGCCCGTTTGCTGCCGGCCTCGGTGGATACTTCATCGTCGGCGCAGAAGCGTCCCGATCTGACCGTGCTCTATCACATCAAGGGCAGCGCTGCGCCATTCTCCAGCGCCGTCTTCCGCGAGAAGCTGGGCGCAACCCTTGCCCCGGAGCAGGATTGGCACTGGGCCATCGTCCAGGCCCGCGGACTCCCGCCCGCCACCTCGGCCAAGTAGCCGCTATCTTCCGCAAATTTATTTGGTTACGAACATTGCGCCCGGCGCCAGCGTCGTGGATGCCGATTGCGTCGTGCCGGTCGGCACGCCGCTCGTCGAATCAATTGACAGCACCGAGATGGTGCTGTCCGTCTGCGCTCCCGCGTAAAGATACTGGCCGTTCGGGTCGCAGACTACGAAAACCGGCGCGGTCGAAGTGCTGGCCGGCGATCCGCTGATTTCAGTAGGGATTCCGGTTGTGGAGTCGAGCGTGTAGGCAGAAATGTTGTTCGATTCCAGGTTAGCGACGTAAAGAAAACTGCCCGAAGGATGCACCGCAACTGAAATCGGGTGCGTTCCGGTTACAAACGGCGATCCGGCAACTGTCGTCAACGCGCCGGTCGTCGCGTTGATCGCCAGGACCGACAATGTATTCGCCGAGGAATTCGCCACGTAAACGAACTTCTCTCCCGGATCTATCGCCAGCGCGAACGGAGCAGTTCCGACTGCAAATGGCGAGCCGGCAACCGGCGTCAGCACTCCGGAAGCGATAGAAAAAGCGAATACATAGCCGAGATTGGCGTTCGCAACGTACAGAAACTTGCCGGAAGGAGTAATCGCCAGCGCCACCGGGTTGGGGGATGTGGGAAACGGAGAACCGGAAATCTCCGTCAGCGCTCCGCTGCCGGAATCGATTGAAAACACTGAGATATTGCTCGACGACTGGTTCGCTACAAATAGAAATGCACCCGCGCTGTCCATCGCCATCGAAACCGGCGTGATCCCCGCAGCGGTTCGCGGCAGAATTTCTGTCAGTGAACCAATCGTTCCATCCACTGAAAAAAGCGAAATGTCATTCGACGTCTGGTTGGCCGCATACACGAAATTATTGGAGGGATGCACCACCACCGAAGACGGGGAAGTGCCTCCCGGATAAGGAGATCCCACCAGCGTGGTGAACTTGCCCGAGCTGCTTACGCGGAAACCTGCCACCGCGTTTCCTCCCGGCAGGCTGACGTAGGCAAGATGCGGCGAGGAACTGCTGCTGCCGCTGCTGCTGTTATTACTGCTGCAGCCCAGCAGTCCGCCGATCGCCAACGCCACCCAAAGCAGGGAAATTCCTTTGCCCGGCATCATTCATCCCTTTCAGAAATCAGGACTTGCAGCAACGCGATGCGCATTGCTGCGCTTCACAGTTTCTTTCGTTTCTTGCCGAAGTGTCCGAAGTGCACCACGACACCTGTAGAAACCCGTATGTTGTTCTCAGTGTTGCTGAAAGTGTTGGAATAGAGGTAATCCGCCTGCACCACGCGCAACGTGATTCGCGGCGTAAGATCCATCTCGTAGCCGCCTCCACCCGCAAAGGCGCGTCCCACGCTGGTAAATTCTGAGCGCAGCGGCTCTACGACGTGCACTTTGTCATCGGCCTTGCCGAACAGGGCGTGCACGAAAAAACGCGACTTCTCCCGCCGGAAAGAATATTCCGGTCCGATCATGTAGTTGTAACTGCGCAGGTTAGTGCCGTAGTGTCCGCTCAGGTCCAGCACTACGCCAATATTTCTCGTCAGATTTCCTCCCGCCGAGAAATTCCATCCATTCAAATTCGAATCGTCAATGAAACCGAATGCCTTGCTGTCGAGCCGCAGGAAGGAATATCCGCCAAATACCTCCCAGCGCGGGACTTCCTGCGCGCTGCACACCGTTGTGATGAGAAAAAACACGAAACTCAGCAGGACCAGTGTCCCTGGATATGAGATGCGCGGACGTTCAGTGGCCATGAGCAGCGGTTTACCCGCTTTCCTCCAGATTGTTGGCTGGGTCGAAGGTACTATAGCAGCTTGCTCGAATTTCGTGTGACGCAAGAGGGCTAAACACTTGCAATTAAACACGATCACAAGCGCTGAGTCGCGCGGGATTTGTATTGACTTGGGCCGCGCCCGGCCCTAACATGCCGTGTCTCTCTCCCCGGACAACCACCATGATTGGCCAAGTCCTTGGTCATTATCGCGTTCTGGAGAAGATTGGCTCCGGTGGCATGGGCGAAGTGTATCGCGCCAGCGATGACCGCCTGGGGAGAGAAGTCGCCCTGAAGATTCTGAAATCCTCTCTCGCCAAGGATCCTGATCGCCTGCGTCGCTTCGAGCAGGAAGCACGCGCGGCCGCAGTTCTGAATCATCCCAATATCGTTGCCATTTATGACATTGGGATGCATGAGGGAGCGCCCTACATTGTCTCCGAACTGCTTGAAGGACAAACGCTTCGCGACCGCCTGCTGCGTGGCCCGCTGACTTCCCGCCAGGCTGCGGATTACTCCGCCCAGGTCGCGCAAGGGTTAGTGGCGGCGCACGAGAAGCGCATCGTGCACCGCGATCTCAAGCCGGAAAATCTCTTTATCACAAAAGACGGCCGGATGAAGATTCTGGACTTCGGCATTGCCAAGCTCACCCTGCCGGACCTGAGCCCAGAACCTGGCAGCGATAGCGGGATCGCCGCCATGACCACCCAGACGCGCGCAGGCACCATCCTGGGGACTGTCGCTTACATGTCCCCGGAACAACTTCGAGCGCGTCCCGTGGACCACCGCAGCGATATCTTCAGTTTCGGAGCCATCCTGTACGAAATGCTGACCGGCAGGCGCGCGTTCTCCGGCGAGACGCAGGTGGACACGATGACGGCGATTCTGAAAGACGATCCGCCGGAAATCAGTGAGACCGTTCAGAGCGTTCCGGCCGCGTTTGAACAGATCGTGCGCCATTGCCTGGAAAAAGAACCGGAGAATCGCTTTCAATCGGCCCGCGATCTCGCGTTTGCGCTCGGAACGCTTTCTAACTATACGACTGGCAAGCAGATAGCAGCGCTGCGAGCAGGCAGATGGCGTTTTCGCAAACTTGCGCCATGGGCGGCGGCCGGAATTCTGCTGGCCGCGGTAGGGGTGCTTCTCGGTTTCAGCTTCAAACCGGTACACAGCCCGGTCTTCCGGCGCATCACTTTCGAGCGGGGAACGGTGTATTCCGCGCGCTTTACGCCAAACGGAAGAAACGTGATTTATGGCGCAGCCTGGAACGGGAACCCACTGCAGATCTATTCCACGATTCCTGATTCATTGCTGGCGCGCCCGCTCGATGTAACTTCTGCGAACCTTCTGGCCTTGTCTCGAACCAGCGAACTGGCGCTGGCGGTACATGGCACGCACGGCGCCGGACTTGAGATGGACAACGGAATGTTGGCTCGCGCTCCCCTGGTTGGCGGAACGCCCAGAGAGATTCTGCAGGATGTGCGGTGGGCCGACTGGAGTCCGGGCGGAGATCTGGCGGTGGTACATCACGCCAACGGAAAGGACAATCTGGAGTTTCCCATCGGCAAGGTGCTCTACGAAACCAGCGGCTCCATCAGCAACATCAGGTTCTCACCGGAAGGCAGCGAGATCGCCTTCATGGACCATCCGCAGCGCTGGGATCCGCGAGGGACGGTCTGCACCGTGGATCTCTCTGGAAACAAAAAGACGTTGTCTCCGGAGTGGGAATCCGAAGGCGGGCTGGCGTGGGCGCCCAACGGAAGCGAGGTCTGGTTCACCGCCGTGGAGTCCGGATCTACCGACCGCGCGCTTTGGGCGGTCAGCCTCTCGCGTCGGCAACGCAAAGTACTGGCAGTGCCGGTCGGGGTGACACTGCAGGATATCGCTCCTGACGGCCGCGTGCTTGCGACCTCAGACACCGAGCGGTTAGCAATGGAATGGACGGGCAGAGACGACACGCGCTCGCGCGATCTTTCCTGGTACGACTGGACGGTCGCCAAAGACATTTCGCCCGACGGTCAATGGGTGTTGTTTGAAGAAAGCAGCGAGCCAACCGGTCCGAACGACGCGATTGCCGTCCGCAAGATTGATGGTTCGGCGCCTACGCAACTGGGCGAGGGCAATGTGGATGGTTTGTCGCCCGACGGCAAGTGGGCCATTTCGGTTGCGACCACCAGTCCGCCGCACCTCACGCTCTTGCCGGTAGGGCCAGGGCAGGCGCGGCAGATTTCTCTGCCGGGACTCGAGCATGCGCAGGGCGGCGCACATTTCCTGCCTGACGGTACGCGCATCGCCATCAACGGCAACGAAGCCGGACACCTTCCCCGCACCTACCTCGTCGATCTTGTTGGAAGCAAGCCACAACCAATTACACCGGAAGGCGTCTACGCGACCATCCCCTCGCCCGATGGAAAGTATCTGGCGGGCGGGAAGTCGGGCCAGGGGCTGACGCTATTTCCGCTGGCGGGCGGATCGCCTCGATCAATCCCGGGAGTCGATCCGGCATTCGTGTTGACCCGCTGGTCGGTGGACAGCAAGGCGCTTTATGTTTACAGGCCGGGAGAAGTACCCATGAAGGTCGAGCGCCTGGGTGTGGCTACGGGAAAGACGCAACTTGCCCGGGAACTTGTTCCCGCGGACCGTGGCGGCGTGGTCTCGATCGCTCCGGTGGTGAGCAACGGCGACGCTTCAGCGTTCGTCTACAGTTATTTCCAGACGCTGTCTGTCCTCTACGTCATCGCGGGATTGAATTGATCCCCTCTAGTCCAGCGGTCCGGTGAAACTCTCGTGGACATAGTGGAAGAAAATCGATGTCGAGGTATGCCCTTCCGCGAGGTTATCCCGGGAGTGGGGAAGCTCGCAGCCACGGTAGAGCAGGGAATCGCCAAGCGCCTGATACACGGTCACCATGCCCGATGGCGTGTGGAGGCGCAGCGGCCAGGGAGTTTGGCGGTAAGGTTCGGGCGAGTAGTCGAGGCAAAGCGTGAGGCTGAACTCGCATTGGTCGCGGTCGGTGTGCTTGGGAAGATCTGCTCCCGGCTGATAGGAAGCCAGGTAAACGTAGGAAGGCTTGACCGGTTCACCAACAAGCGCGCTGACTGCCGGGGTTAGTTGATGATGAAAAAACCGGGCAATGCTCTCGTTGTGGACGATGAAGCGCTGACGGCTCTGGTTGTCGCCCAAGCTTAGCTTTCCCACGCGAATCTGTTGACGGTAATATCTCCGCAATGCGCCCAGGTGAAAGGGGTGGATCAAACCAGCGACGGGAGCGTAGCCGTGTTTCCGGAACTCGCTCCCGCCATGCGAGACGGCAGTTTCCCACTCCCGGCGTCGAAGAACGGGGTCTTCTGGTTCGAGAAAAACGTCGGCTTGCCTGAAGGCGGCAAGGTTGGCGGGCGGAATGTTCCTGGGCGCCGCACCGCCCGGTTGTGCGTCGGCGAGCATGGCACGAAACGCATAGCCGATCCAGAAAGGCTGCCAGGCACCGGTTTGTGGCGACCTGGTCCACGCGATGTCGCCTTTCGCGAACCGATCGGTGAACGCCGACAGGGCAGCAGTCGCGGGCGGAGAAGTCCCCCGCCAGGAAAAGTAACTCTCGGGGTTGACTAACAACGGACGACCAGTCGGATCCTCCCAACGTCCTGTTCGGGAACGTTCCGAGACCAGGTGATCCGGCTGATCGTCCAAGCGGCAGTAAAAAAGCGACCGCGGCAGTTGAGGAACTTCCTGCCTCCCCTCTACGGTCAGCCGCTCAATCCATGCGAGCCACTCCGCGTCTTTTACCGATGTAGCCATCCATTGACCGTGAAGCGGCTGTCGGCGAAGGCGCGCGAGGCGCACTCCACCGGAGTAATTTCGTGCGCCAGGGCGCTGACGAACACTACCATCTGGTTTTGTTCGGGCACGATGGTGCGATAGTTGGCGGTTGGAGCGTACATGTTATTCATCCAGCGCGAATCGTAAATTCGCAGTTCGCCGCCGGTGAACTGCCGCGGCTCGCGATGGAAGAAGTACACAAAAGTGATTTCACGCGTAGCCACACGCTCGTTCGCGTTGTCGCTGTGCCAGCGGAAGAAATCTCCGTGGTTGCTGGCGGTGACCTGAACTTCGACTTGCGAGATGGGAAAGCTCGCGTGATCCAGGCGGCGCAGGACGCGGGGTAGGCAAGCTTTCAGCCGGTCGACGATGACTGCCTGATGCTTGCCGAGATCCGACAGGACGCGCGAGCGGCGATGCTCGAAGTCCACAGTTCCGGCAGGGACGCCGGGAGCGACGACTTCACTGACGCGGAATTCGGCCTCCCTTGTCAGCGCGTAGTGCGTGAGTTCGTTCAATTCCGCGGGAGCGAGGAATTCGTCGAGCACCACACATTGGGCGGGAAGAAATTCCGGTGCTTCCATGACGGCGACGTCCGCGCGCTCCATTTGCCATTGGCTGATTCCGCGCGACGGCGGTCCCGGGCTGGGCGGTTGTGGCCCGGGCGGCAGTTGGCCGGGAGTTCCGGGCGGATTTTGCGGCGGCCCACCGGCGTAGATTGACGGCGGTCCCGGACTGGGCGGTTGCGGCCCGGGCGGGAGCTGGCCTGGAGTGCCGGGCGGAGTTTGCGGCGGTCCGCCGGCGTGGATTGACGGCGGTCCCGGACTCGGTGGTTGTGGTCCCGGTGGCAACTGGCCGGGAGTTCCCGGTGGGTTTTGTGGAGGACCGCCAAGCGAGGCCGAGGGCTGCGCCAATAACTTTCTAATGACGCTTTCGCCCAGAATCCCGTACGCCCGCTCGGTAACGATCTCTCCCACAGCCCGGGCGACCGTTTCACTGACTGTGACACCGGGTGTGTTCGCCTGGGCTTTTGTCCGCTGCAACAGATGTGTCAGCAGTTCTCGCTCGGGCAAACTCAGGATGCGTTCATCGCAGAGGAGCCCGCCAGAGAGATTGTCCATCATCTCTTGGGTTGTCATTGTAGTGATACCTCCTGGACAGACACGTAACGCAGGAGCCGGGCAATCCCGGTAGGCGATGGGGACTGCAGACTAGCAGAAAAGTCTAAGAACTGGACGATTATTCAGAGAGGAATCCAAAAATGCTGTGGAAAACCAGTCCCGATACTGCGGCTATTTCGACGCCATGGCACCGACCAGGGACTCGAAGATCTTGAACCCCTCCGCGCCGCCCAGCTCGGCTTCGCTGAAACGCTCCGGATGGGGCATCATGCCCAGCACATTTCTGCCGGCATTACAGATGCCGGCGATGTTATCCAAAGAGCCGTTGGGATTGGAGTCTGGGGTCACTTTGCCGTCGGCGCTCACATAGCGGAACACGATTCGCTTGTGGCGTTGCAACTCGGTCAAAGTGTCGTCATCGCAGAAGTAGTTGCCATCCATATGGCCGATTGGAATGGTCAGAACTTCGCCTTCGCGGCAGGCCTGAGTGAACGGGGTATCGGTGGTCTCCACGCGAACGTGGACCGGCTTGCAGACGTATTTCAGGCCGACGTTGCGCGTCAGCGCGCCGGGCAGGAGCCCCGATTCGCAAAGGATCTGGAAGCCGTTGCAGATTCCAAGGACCAGTCCGCCGCCGGCGGCGAACTTGCGGACCGATTCCATCACCGGCGAAAACTTCGCAATTGCGCCGGTGCGCAAATAGTCGCCATAGGCGAAACCGCCGGGTACGATAATGGCATCACAGTTTTCGAGGTCATGCGAATCGTGCCAGAGGAAGGTGACTGGCTGGCCGGCGACATGCTGAATGGTCCAGTAAGCGTCGTGATCGCAATTGGATCCGGGAAAAATGATGACGCCAAATTTCATCGCACATCCTCGCAGGAGGGGATGTGTTGAGTCTAACATGGAGGATCGGCGGAAAAATCGTGGGGAGTATTGAAGCTTGAGGATCAGCGAGCATTTTCACATCACGGCGGGAGCATTGAAGCACTGGTTGATCGCGCAGGCGCAGGATTCGCTCGCCGTGGGACTGCTGTGGTTCATCGGGTTGCGGTGGCTGCAGGTCCCGTGGGCGCTGGCTTGGGCATTGCTTGCGGCCCTGCTGCAGTTCGTCCCCCATCTTGGTCCGGTTCTAGGTTTGCTGGGGCCGCTGCTGGCTGCAACCATCGAATGGGCGGATTGGGAGCATCCCCTTTACGTGCTCATGCTGTATGCGGGCATCGTGGTGTTGGATGGTTTTCTCCTGCAGCCGTACCTGATGAAGCGGACGGCGAAGGTGCCGATGTGGGCTTCGATTCTGGCGCCTGTGGTGCTGGGCCTGCTGGTGCCGTTCTGGGGCGTGCTGCTGGCCCCGCCGCTGCTGGCCGTGCTTTACGCGTACAAGGCACGCCTGCATGTCTCCGAGTTACGCAAGTGATTCATGTCAGACCGTTTACAGGAGTCTCATCGCGTCGTCGGGCAGGGATGTGACTCGGGCCCGTGTTATAATTTCAATTCGCCTGCATTCGTTGGTGAGGCTAAAGTGATCTCCTCCACGGGCGAGTCCTGCATAGATACGATCAAGGCAATTCAAGTTCATTGAGCACGAGGTATTCTCATGTCCGGCCACTCAAAATGGGCCACAATCAAGCACAAGAAGGGCGCACTGGACGCCAAGCGGGGCAAGATTTTCACTCGCCTGATTAAGGAAATATCCATTGCAGCCAAGAACGGCGGCGGGGACCCGGATTCCAACCCGCGGCTGCGCACGGCGATTCTCGCGGCGAAGGCTGAAAACATGCCTGCCGACAACATCAAACGCGCCATCCAGCGCGGTACCGGCGAATTGCCGGGAGCGGTTTACGAAGAATTCATGCTGGAAGGGTACGGCCCGGGCGGCGTGGCGGTTCTGCTGGATATCAACACGGACAACCGCAACCGGACGGTCAGCGAAATTCGCCACGTGTTCGGTAAGAACGGCGGCAATATGGCGGAAGCGGGCGCGGTGTCGTGGATGTTCCACAAGAAGGGCGACATTGTGATTCCGAAGACGGCGGCCAAGGAAGATGACCTGATGGGCATTGTGCTCGATGCGGGGGCCGACGATCTGCGGGATGACGGTGAAACCTGGGAAGTGCTCACCGATCCAGGCGCGTATGAAGCAGTGCTGGAAGCGGTAAAGAAGGCGGGGATTGAGCCGGCGTCATCCAGCGTGGCGATGATTCCGCAGAATTACATCAAGCTGGAAGGACAGCCGGCGACCACGATGATCCGGCTGATGGAAGCGCTGGAAGAGCACGACGATGTGCAGAACGTCCACTCCAACTTCGATATTGATCAGAAATTGCTCGAAGAAGTGGCCAGCTAGAAGATTCAAGAAAGAAAAATCAGAGCCGCCCTCGACCGGGCGGCTTTGCTGTTTGCGGCGAGGATTTTGATCTCGGTTTTCAACATGGCGGTGCAAAATCATGTGGAAAAGGCGGGTTGTTTCTCCGTAAGTGCTTTATCGGGGCATGGTTCTGCAGCTTGCACACAGTAAGTGGCTGAAGGACGTGGGAAGAGTGGAGAGCGAGTGAAAGTCCGGCTGGATAAATTGTTGCTGGAGCGAGGCATGGCGCCGACGCGAGAACGCGCGCAGGCGATGATCCTTGCGGGTAAGGTCCTGGTGGAGGGGCAGAAAGTGGAGAAGGCGGGTGCATCGATTGATGAGGCTTCGTCAATCCGCCTGTTGGGTGAAGATCTGAAGTACGTCAGCCGTGGTGGTTTGAAACTGGAGAGAGCGCTGGAGGAGTGGGAGATTGATGTCAGGAACAAAGCGTGCCTCGACGTTGGAGCTTCGACCGGCGGGTTCACAGATTGTTTGCTGCAGCACGGGGCGGCGCGCGTGATTGCGGTTGACACCGGGCGAGGACAGATAGATTTCCGATTGCGCCAGGACCCGAGAGTGCGCTTGCTGGAGAAAACGAATGCGCGTTACCTGACGCGGGAGCAGGTGGGAGAGTTCGTTGATCTGGTTGCGATGGATGTTTCCTTCATCTCGGCCACGCTCGTGCTGCCAGCGGTAATTCAGGCGGCGTTTCCCGACCAGCGCGCGGGACGAGAGATCGTGGTGCTGGTGAAACCGCAGTTCGAGGTGGGACGAGCCAAGGTCGGAAAGGGAGGGATTGTGCGGGACGCGGAAGCACAAGCGGCGGCGGTGGAGAAAGTCCGGCAGGTGTTGGTGGCCTCGGGATGCACCCACACTGCTGCAGTGGAGTCACCCATATTGGGCGCGGAAGGGAACCGGGAGTT
>Ga0335079_10006830_pt1 | contig 13044 bp, 12 predicted proteins | sample Lox_Sample_33_FD_206719 | JGI IMG/M metagenome (GOLD analysis project Ga0335079, IMG submission 206719) | Soil microbial communities from Loxahatchee National Wildlife Refuge, Florida, United States - Lox_Sample_3.3 | ecosystem: Environmental > Terrestrial > Soil > Wetlands | place: USA... | reverse complement strand
TCCTGGACATCTGGAAAACATGGGCGACCGATGTGCGCGGGGAGGGGATCGATTGCGGACACTTCATTCCCGAGGAAGCGCCGGAGGCGCTGCTGGAGCGGCTGTTTGCATTCTTCAAATGATCTCCTCGACAGATGATCTCATCGACGCGACAAAGCATAGTCGCAATTGGTGCTTATCTGTCTTTGGGTAAGGCCAGTCTGTTCTAATGCAGTCTTTAGGCGGGTTGCTGTCTCATTTGGATGTAGCATAAAAGAGACATGACTAGGTATTGTTTACTCTTCTTTCACGACGATTCTTTGTGGTATTAACAGGCTACTTTACCCAGTCCGGTGGGTTATACGGCAGTTGCCCGGATTACGAAGTTTTAGGGTAGATGGTTTTTTCTCCAGCTCTCATCAGCGCCGCCCGTAAGAGCCGCGGGACGCGCGCCATAGGCGCTTCGACGCAAACCGAGGTCGGTGGGCGTCCGTATCTATCTGAAGAACTTTTCGCCGAAGGCGCCTCTGCCAGCCGTTTTTTGTTCGTGTCCAGCATGCCGAAGATGCGCGTCATTAGTCTCGGGATGCCGCGGTTCGTGATGAACCGCGCGATTTTTTTTGGGCGAGGAAAAAATGGGGGATCAGTACAACGTTCAGGAGCCTGCGCCGAGCAGAAACGGTACCCGTAAAAGGGGAGACGCAAACGACTACGATACCCTGCTGCCGGTGCAGTATTATGACCGGGTCGCAGGAGGAAAGACGCCGAGCGGCGAGTTTCGACTCTTCTTCGCGATACTCGAAGATGCGTTGCGATGCTACGTGCGGAGCAAGAACTGCCGCACCGGCGTGAAGCGGGCCGACTTCCTCGATGCGCGCCGGTGGTTTTTCACCCGCGGCACGCCGCATGTCTTTTCATTCGAGTCGATCTGCGCATTTCTCGGCCTCGATGCCGATTGGCTGCGACGGCGGCTGGAATCACTGGCGCCCTCGGACCTGCCGATGAAGCAGTTCCATACGCGTCGGCGGCGGCTGGCGCGGCTGCCAACCGTTCGCCGCAAATGCCGGCCGGCGCTGTCGTCATTTGGAAGCGCGACCGTGCATCCGCTTTCGGCTAATGGACACGCATCGGCGAGCAGTCAGGAAGTATCGCGAGAATAGAAAAGGCCGGGCTAAATCGCGCATCGTAAGTTGGGGCGACTTACGACCATTAGCCCGGCCAGCTTGGGGACAGGCGCTGAAAATGTTTCTCGGGGGAGAGATTCGCCAGCGCCGAGTCGATGGTTGAGCAATGGTTGTGCCGCGAAAAATGCCCGAGAAGTATTGAGGGCATCGATCACGATTTTTTGCTGAAATGCGAAAGCGCTTGTTGATGAACTCCCGATGTTCGCCGCAAGTCTCTGATAAATAAGTGCTTTTGCATTTTGCTAGGGGTTCGCGGATTGATGTCATGTTTTGACGAGGAGGTGGTCGCGACGGATGCAGTCGCTCATTGCCGCATCAATTGCACGGCGCCTCGGAACTGCACTTGTCCACATCGGAGCGATCCCATTGAGTCGATACCGCCCGCGCGCGCTTTCTTAGCTTGGGTATCGCTGGTACAGTATGCGGCTCGGTACAATTGGAAGTGTCGGGGCGTGGCGCAGCCTGGTAGCGCACCTGCCTTGGGCGCAGGGGGTCGCTGGTTCGAATCCAGTCGCCCCGACCAAGCGCCAGTAGCTCAGATGGACTAGAGCAGCGGCCTTCTAAGCCGCGGGTCAGGGGTTCGAATCCCTTCTGGCGCGCCAGCACGAGGGATCGGCGCGACGAGGCCGGCGATAATCGTCGCATCGCGCGCTGTGCGATTTTTGGATCTTTGCTAGAGTGCGATTTCGGCGGTGAGTGTAGCTCAGTTGGCAGAGCACTGGATTGTGGCTCCAGGTGTCGAGGGTTCAACTCCCTTCACTCACCCCACCCAATCCTGCTAGGTAAATGCGTTCCGCGATGCGCCGTTAGCTCAGTTGGTAGAGCAGCTGACTCTTAATCAGCGGGTCCGGAGTTCGAGTCTCCGACGGCGCACCAAAGTTTCCCGTCCGACGTCATGCAGTCCGTTGTCCGCGCTTCATCGCTGTAAATTTCATCAGAGGTTCGGCTGCGGCCCGGTCCCAGTAGTCGCGCCACGCCTTGATTTTGCCATCCGCGATCTCGAATACCCCGACCACCGGCAGGTCAAATGGCTCGACAGCGTTGGTCTTGTTCCTGAAGCGCTCGACGCGTTCCGCGAGGACGGTGTCCGCGTCGCCGACGATAGAGATGACTTCGAGCCCGATGTCCCAATCCTTTTGCATCGGACTTAGTTTAGCGTGCGCCGTCTGCGGGCCAACTGCTCGCGCATGGGGAAAGGGCACGTCGTAATAGATGCAGTTTTGCGCCAGCAGTTCTGCGAATTCCTTTTCTGACAGCCACGCCCAGCGCTCGCACAGTTTGCGGACCGCCTCGATATTCGCCGAAGTCTTCATCCGTTGGGGTCTCCCTTGATTTATTAGTAACGCCGCGGCTCCATAGGGTGCCTTTTCCGCCCACGCATTGCCTTGGCACGATGCGCAATTTAGCCCGATGTACTTGCGATTCCAACGCAACCCGGAGACGGTTGCTCGGCCTTGGCGCGCCGGCGGACTATCCTTATTTGGCATCGAGGTGCGCGATGAGCTGGTGCGACGACTCGAGGTATGGCTGCTCGCCATCAAAGGACCTCTTATGATCCTCGCCGCGATCGCGATTACGATCGCGGTCGTCATTGTCGCGATTCTGTTCTGGCGTAACGCGCGGACGCGACTGGACTCCTCTTGATAGCGAGGCGCAAATCGATTCCGGGCGCCGAGACTCTCGCTCATGCGATGCGCGCGGCAGATATCAGGTCGCATTCGACTCCGACCTGACTGCGGAGCAGCTCGCCGGACCCGACCGCTTCGCGTTGGTCATCGGAAGACTTGGCCGCTGATGGAGCTGTCGGATGGCTAGAAATCGAACATCTTGCGCATTGCAAGTAGGAACACCGCCGATCGGCGCAGCGCCTCGGCATGGGTCGCGGCTTCATCGCCGACATGGGTCGCGGCGCTGGTTTCAGCCGAACGCCGACCCGCGACCTCTGCGATAGCGGCGCCCGCCTCGGGCTTGGCGCGAAACAGCCGCGCGAATGCCTCACGGCCGATCTCCCACACATCGACGTCGGTGGTGGCGCGCACGGTGGCGTTGCGTTTGCCGCCGGTCAGCAGCGCGATTTCGCCGAAGAAATTCTCGTGTGAGGAATCCGCGATGTCTCGGATGTGCTTCTCCCGCGCACCTTCCTGCCCATGCGCATAAACCTCGACGCGTCCCCGGCGCAGGATGTAGAAACGGTCGCCCTCGTCGCCCTCGTGGACCAGAGCCTCGCCTTTGCCGAATTGCAGCGGCTTGATCGCCGATGCCACCAGCGCCAGTTCCTCGTCCGATAGCGCGTTGAGCAGGTAAACGCGGCGCAACTCAGCGAGGATAGCGGGATCATCATGATGGTCGATCTCGCCGTGGCCATTGGTTTCGGCCGGAATCCTGCGCAGCCCCGGCGGTCCCAGCTCGATCGCATTGCGCCGCAGCGCGTACCAGAGGCTGCGCGTGATCGCGCTGCGAACCCGCTCGTCGGCAGCATAGTCGCCGAGCCAGAAGCGAATCCGGTAGCGATTCACCGCCCCTTTGTACTCCCACAGATCGACCTCGCTGGTCATCACCTCCGGCATGCCGCGCAGGACCTCGCCGATGATTTGCTCGACGCGCGAGGGCGCCACCTCGCGATCGATCTCGATGTAGAGTTCGTCGGCGACCATCGCATCGCCCGAGGAATAGTTGACCACTGCCTGCGCGGCGAGCGCCGCGTTGGGGATCTGCACGTGCTCATTGTTGCGCGTGATCATCCAGGTCGCGCGCCATCCGGTACCGACCACGCGCCCCAGATGATCGCCCAGCCGCACCCAGTCGCCTTGCACGAACGGGCGATGATACTGGATTAAGAGTCCACTGAAGAAATTCGCCTGCCGAATCCATCCGACGATCAGTGTGCCGAGCGCGGGTACCGCCAGCAGCACCCGCGGATCGATTCCCAACATGAAGCGCAGCACCGCGAGGGCAGTGACTCCATACAACGCGGTCAGGACCAGTTCCGATATGATGGTCGAAGGATCGGCTTTGCCCCGATGACGCAGGATCAGGAAAGCTTCCACCGCGAGGCGGATCAGACCGAATGCCACCAGCAGCAGCGCGGCCGCGCGCCCAACGTGGATCCAGCCTTGCCACCTGAGCGTCTGCGGCGTCATCATGTCGATGATCAATCCGAACGACAGCATGATGAAGCCGGGTGCCTTGAATAGACGCCGTTGCCTGCGCAGCGCGATCGCGAACAGTGCCGCAACCAGCGCCAACGTTCCCTCGATCCAGAAATGCGCCTCGATCAGCCCGAGGTAGGGCTCGATGAGAACCTGCAGTGGAGGCTGGGTCATGGAGTTGGATTAGGCCGCGCGCAGATAACGTCCCGCCCGCGCTACGGCCGCGCGCTCGATCACTCGAATAGTCTTTTCACCGGGGAGATTCCAGATCCTAGGGCGTGGCGGGCGATGGCGCCTCAACCGATAGGCGCGCGACGGCAGGATGCGACTCGTGCCGCACCAGGAAATCGAGGGTATACTTGTCCGCCATCGCGGCCGCGACCTTGTCTTTCATGTCCGGCATCTCTTCGACTTTTACCCTGTCGAATTGATGGTCTCCCACTTTCAGCTTCACGTAGGGCTTGGTGGTGTTGCGCTCGATGCGGCCGGACGCGCGAGCGCCGAGCCGCACATAGGGCTGTCCATCGATAACGACCACCCACAGATTGGACCAATGCTCACCGGCATCCGGCTCGGTCGTCATGATCTTGATGGTGCCGGCGTTGCGAAACGTATCTGCCTCCCATCCAGGCACACCATCGGCGCGAGCGAAGGTAGAGTACGCCAAGAAAGTGCTGAGAATCGAGACAAGCACGAAAGCGGTCTGCTGGGTTCGTTGAATTTGCATGCAAATCCTCTTGCTGTCTCGCGTTATTCGTTACTCATTAAATGGATCGTCGTACTCTAGCACTTGATCGCGAGCGTTCGAGACCGTGAAACCGAGAGACTTTTCACTAAGCGTGCGAGTGTTCGTGTTGCGGCAATCGCACAGGTCGCTGTTCGCAAACTTGACTCGCTGGACTCGGCGACCGAAAAAAATTCCCCCGACTCATCCCGGCCAGGTTCTGCTCGAGGACTCGCGTTACTCAACTAATAAATCGGCAGCGCTCTGTCACCGCAGAAACTGCACTGCGTCTCGCGCGATGTTTCGGTACCACTCCCGAGTTCTGGCTCCACCTGCAGGCCAAGTACGATCTGGCCACTACGATGAACAGAAGGCGACACAAATTGCGCGCGAAGTTTTGCCTCTGCGCGAGCCGCGCTCGGCCGCCGACTAGCGCAGCGTTACGAGGCCGTCGCGGATCGCCGGCTCGCCCGCGGAGTTCATCAGCTCGAATGCGATGCGATCGCCGCTACGTGCGTAGGTCGTTAGCGTCAACTCATTCGGCATGAAGACCATCGCGCCGAAACGGCAGGAGATCCGCGCGACACGCTCGGGTTCGCCTGATGCCTCGCTCTCAATGATCCGCGATACGCTCATCGCGAGCGTCGCCACTCCCATCAGCAGTGGCGCGCGCAGTCCGGAGCGCTTGGCAGCCGCGGTATCGGTATGAAAACTCACCTGATTGTCGGACCGCGCGCATGCGGTATAAACAATCGCCGCGGTCGGCGCGATCGGGATGCGATAGGTCGCGCGCACTTCGCCACGCGGCTCGCATGAGGGCAGCGGCGGCGCCAGGTATTCCACCCCGGTCATCGTGACATCGCGCCACAGCCGTCCCCAGTTGAGGGTCGAGACCGCCGCGCCCGCCTCGTCGCGAATCTCATAGCGCGTGAGGAGATAGCTTCCCGCGCGACGGCGCTGCAGCGCAGTAACCGTGGCGGTCACCATAAGCTTCTCCGGCGGCCGAATCGCGCGATGACAAATCATCTCCTGCGTCACATGCACGCTGCGGAGCGATTCCTCCGGCGTCAGGCCTGCCGCGAGAAACATTGGTTCCATCTGCCATCGCGCGCGCGTCGCGAGGCACGCCGGGAATACCGGATGCGCGATTAAGCCTTCCGAGCGCCTCGAATCGAGGCAGCGCGGATTGCTATCGCCGATCCCGGCCGCATACGCCATCGTCCAGAACGGATCGACTTCGACCGCGAGCGGTCCCAGCGACTGACCGACGATACGCGAATCGCACGGCATGGTGCGATGATTTCATTCGCGCCGCGATCGCGCAAAGCGAAAAGTTCCCCGCCTGATGGAACGAAAGGCGACAGTTCCGGGGCCGGTGACGCGCTGCGATACATTGTCGAGCTGAACATCGAAGGTGCTCGTAGCCGATCATTGGCATGATTTGCGCATCATGATTGCGCAGTCCATAGCATTCGGGAGGTGAAGCTGATGGCTTCCCGTCCGTGGTCAGCGACCACTGAGATCACCAAACTTGAGCACGACTTTGAAGAGACACTCGACCACTTCATGCGCCACGATTGGGGTGTCGCGACACATCCGCCGGGAAGCCATCATGCGCCCGCGATCGAATCGTTCATCGATTCGGGCAAGTTGGTGATTCGGATTGAGCTCCCCGGTGTTGCTCCTGAAGATGTAGAGATCGACGTCAATGAAAACCTCCTGACGATCCGCGGCTCACGCGTCGCCGATGCCGAGGAGGAGGGGCGCAACTTCGTCCATCGCGAGCATCGCTACGGAAGTTTTGCGCGTGCGATCTCGATTCCAATGGGTGTAAGAAAGGAAGACATCACCGTAGGAGGGCGCCACGGCGTGCTCGAATTGACGGTTCCCTTGCCTGACGGCGAGGGTATCCGGCGCGTACCCGTGGAGAAGCTCAAGCGCCACGGCGAGCCGGAGGAGCACGAATGAAGACTTTCGTGATGAACGCGATCGATCGGGTCGGATTCATGGACAAACCGATTCCGAAGCCCGGCCCCTCCGATGCGATCATCAAAACCACGATGGCGCTGATCTGCACCTCCGACTCGCATACGGTGCATGGCGCGATCGGGCCGCGCGAGAATCTAACCCTGGGGCACGAGGCGGTCGGCATCGTGCACGAGGTCGGCGCGCAAGTCCGGGGTATCAAGCCTGGCGATCGCGTCGTATGCGGCGCCATCACTCCGGACTGGGGCGATCCGTTTTCGCAAGCCGGGCACTCCTCGCAATCGGGCGGCGCGCTCGGCGGATGGAAATTCGCCAACATCAAGGATGGGGTGTTTGCCGAGTACTTCCACGTCAACGACGCCGATGCGAACCTCGCCAAGATTCCTGCGCACGTCTCCGATGACGTCGCGGTCTATTGCTGTGACATGCTTTCCACCGGCCTGGTCGGCGCAGAAGCCGCCAACATTCCGATCGGAGGCAGCGTCGCGGTGTTCGCGCTCGGCCCGGTTGGCCTGATGGCGGTTGCGGGCGCGAGGTTGCGTGGCGCGGGAAAAATCATCGCGGTCGATCCGATGCCGAAGCGGCGCGAGCTGGCCAAGTTTTACGGCGCCGACATCACGCTGGATCCATCGAAGGAGGACGCCATCGCGCGCATCCTCGAGATGACCGAGGGCCGCGGCGTCGATTCCGCGATCGAGGCGCTCGGCGGCGATCAGACTTTCCAGAATGCGGTCGCGGCGACACGCCCGGGCGGCACCATCTCCAATGTCGGATACCACGGACATGGCGACTTCGTGCATCTGCCGCGCCTCGCGTGGGGAGTCGGGATGGCGGAGAAGACCATCACCACCTCGCTCTGTCCGGGCGGTAGTCTGCGGATGGAACGGATGCTTCAACTGCTGGAGTCCAAGCGCATCGATCCGACTCCGATGACCACGCATCGGTTCAAGTTCAGCGAGTTGGACAAGGCCTTCGAGGTGATGGACAAGAAGGGCGACGGCGTCATTAAGCCGCTGATCATTTTCTGATTCAGAACTGCGGGCAGGTGGCCGGAAGTTTCGCGGAGTCGATGCCCTCGCACATCGAATTGTTCACGGTCAGGTTTCCGGCGCCGTCGAGCGTGACAGTCCAAATCGTATCGTAGTCGTCGGCGGGCCACGGCGGCGCCGTTGTCGGACTGGCCGCAGGCGCGAAGTAGCTGCCGATCAAAGAATTCACCATCGGCGCGATCAGTTGGTACGAATAACCCAGCAGCACCGAATGATTGGTGAATCCGCCGCCGGTGAAGAAGAAATCGCTGGCAGGCTGTGCCGCCGTCACATCGTAACTCGCCGCGAGACCATAGGGGAGGCCGTTGGCGATTGCATATGGCTCGACCGTCAACCCGGGTGCGACTCCCGACCACGAGAAGCCTTCGGTGCCGGGACTGGTTTGTGCGGGATCGGAGGAATACACCTCGTCGGGACTGATTTTGCCACGCAGCACGTTAGGAAGGTCGAGCGCGCGCCATTGCCCCGCGCAGATGTAGTTGCCGTCACTCCAAAACTCCAACGGATGCGCATCCGCGTGCCTCACGATGTAGAGCGTCTCGTTGGTGTTGACACCTGGGGGAATCGTCGCGCCGGGGTTGCCGCCCATCACGTTGATCACAAATGGTGTTTGCGCCGCACACGGAGTGCTGCGCGGCCTCGGCGCCGGCAGCACCGGATAACGCGCGGCTGGCTTCAGCTTGGCATTGAAGGCAAGCAGATTTGCCGTTCCCGCGGGTGCGATCGAGATCCCATAGATGATATTGGGACCCTGAAAGCTCGCCGGAAGTTCCAGGTGGTAGCCCTCGAGCGTATCGATGTTGGTCATCAGCGCGCTGATGGTTTCCCACGGCGCGGCGAAGACATAGAAACCCGGGACTCCGAGGGCGATGATGCCGGACACAAGGCTTTCGTTGTTGCTGTTCGCGTCGTTGAAATCGAGGCCCTGGCAGTTCCCGCAGTAGGCTGACGGTGTTGCGACGCCGTTCGGCACCGATCCTGGCGCGTATGAAACATTGAGCGGATAGCTGTGGCCGGTGAAGGGGACATACCGCGGAGGTGGCGCGCTCGACAGCGTGATCTGATTGAGGAGCGCGAACTGCTGGATCGTCTCGGCCGCGACTATATCGGGAAGATTGCTGCCGGTCTGCGCATGTGTCATCGGTTCCAGCGCGTAGATTTGCGTCACGTTCCGATCTCCCAATACGCGCCGGTGCAGGAACGAACCCATCGAGAGCGATCGCCGCAGTCCCTGGTTGGTAAGGTTTGCGGTAGCCGGATTGATATCTCCTGATGCGTGGTTCGCCAAGTCCTCGCTCACCACAAAGATCAAGTTCACGTTAGCCGGGTCCAGCGCAGGATCGCTGGACGACGCCGATGAGCTGGTTGACCCGCCGCATCCTCCTAGGACGAGGCAAACGATCAAGGCGATCGCCAACAACCAATGTGTTTTCGCGAGCATGATGGCTTCGGTGCCGATCCCGATGGGATCTCGCTACGCAGAAGCCATGCCGTCCAAAGGTTCACATTTGATCGAAAGAAATCGCGCGGAACAGGTCGTGTGGCGGAATCTTGGCGCTTGGCGCGACCGTTTTTCAGCGCCGCACTGGCACCCACCGATGCTGCCACCCCTGGAGCTGGCAGCTTCGGTGGTCGAGGTCATCTCACTTGGCCGGGCCGTTCTGCAAAAACTCGATAGTGTTGCCGTCCGGGTCGGTTACCATCGCGATAGTGACGCCGGGGCGGAACTCCGTCACCGGCACCGTCGGCTTCACGCCTTTCGCCTCGAGGCCCGACACCAGCCCGCGAATGTCGGGCACCGAGATGGTGAAGTAGCGCATCCCGAGCCCGCGCATCGGACCGCCCGGCGCGGGTTTCGCCTCGGGCGTCTTTTCCATCTTCACCAGCTTGATGACGGTAGTGCCGGCCTTGAGGCGATACATCTTGCCGCCGGGGAGCGGCAGCTCGCCTTCCCATTCGAGGCCAAGCGTATCGCGATAGAAAGGTACCGAGGTCTTCTCGTCACTGATCACGATTCCCAAATCGATTGAGTCCTTGCTTACCTGCACTGCAATTCTCCTCTCGCGCGAGGTGCGCACGTCGGAACGCTAGCGAATCCAGCCCTACGATGTCGAACTCAAAGCTTGTTTACCGGGCGGCGGCTGCTCGGGGCTCCGGTACTGCCGCGATTCAGTCCTACATTCTGTAGATCGGCCTCGCGATGCGGGCCGAATTGTTTATAGATGTCCGGGCCAGCCGCGGTCAGGCCTCCGTCAACCACCAGCGCCTCACCGGTGACGAAACTGGAATCGTCGCTGGCGAGAAACAGCGCCGCGCCCGCGATGTCCTCGGGCCGGCCGTGCTCGGGCCACGCCTGCATCTGATTCATCCGCGCACCAGCCGCCGCCGGATCTCCGCGATCGGTTAGCGGGGTGAGAACTCCGCCGGGACAAATCGCATTGACACGGATCCGATCGACCGCGAGCTGAACCGCGGCGCCGCGCGTAAGGTTGATGACCGCGGCCTTCGCCGCCGAATAGATCAGCGGTCCGCCTCCACCGCTCAGCCCCGCTATCGAAGCGGTATTGATAATGGAGCCGCCCCGTCCAAGCTGCTTCATCGCGCGCGCGCCATACTTGATGCCGAGGAAAACCCCCTTCGCGAGCACATCGAAGGTGTAGTCCCACTCATCCACCTCGATATCCCAGATCGGACCCATCGCGCCGCCCACACCGGCATTGTTGAACACGATATCGACCCCGCCGAAGTCCTTGACCGCGAGATCGATCATCGCCGCGATATCTGCTTCCTTCGCGACGTCGGTTCTGATGAAGCGCACGCGCTCACGATGCCCGTGATCGGCGGCAATCGCGAGGGTCTGCTTGCCGGTGTCCTCATTGTAATCGGCGACAACGACGGCCGCGCCTTCCTGAAGGAACCGCATTGTGGTCGCGCGGCCCATCCCGCTCGCACCGCCGGTGATTACTGCCACTTTGTTCTGAAGTCTCATGGTCCAGCCTCTACTTTCGCTCCGTCATGCCCGCGAGAATGTCCACCTTTCCGGCAAAATCTTCCAGCTCAACCTCGGTCGTCTCGAGGATGCTCGCGGTCTGGCGCCAATGGCCGATGATGATCAGCAACTCGATGATCTCGCCGGCGCTCAGATGCTTCTTCAACGCCTCGAGCGTCGCGCGGCTCGCCTTCACGTTCGCGTTGACCTCGTCGGTGAATTGCAGCACGCATCGTTCGACGTCGCTGAAGCATTTGGCGCTCTGCCAATTCTCGATGGATGCGATCTGATCATCGGTTACGCCGACATGCTTCGCCGCGGGCACGTGCTGGGTCCACTCGTAGATCGAATGGCAGTCTTTGGCGGTGCGCAGGATCGCGATCTCGCGCAGCTTCGGATCGATTTTGATTTTGGTGAAGAGCGCGTTGCTGAGCCTGCTGCGCTCAACGAAGATGCTCTGCGCATTGGCGGTCATCTTCTGCACATTAAGGGTGACGCGCCCTGATTTGAGAATCCTAGCCACTTCGGGCGACGCATCTTTTTCTTCGAGGTAGGGTAGCAGCGCCATGTTTTATGCCTCCGTTTCCAGCTCTGCGAGCAGCGCCTTGGCATCTTTCAGGTCGGCGGTGTCGAAGCCTTCAGTAAACCAACTATAGATCTTCGCGAGCGTCGTGCGCGCCTCCGCCTGCCGACGCTGCTTCGCGAGCAATCGCGCCAGGCTCATGGTCGCGCGCAGCTCCCACGATTTCGCGCTCTGCGCACGTGCGACCTCGATCGCTTCTCGAAATTCGCGCTCCGCGCGATCAGATTGTCCCTGGTCCTGCGCCAGCAGCAGCTCGCCCCTCATCCGATGCAGCTCGGCGCGCGCGGTGCGCTCTCCGGTTTCGTCGCTATACCGCATCGAATCGTCAACATGACGGAGCCCGTCGTGGTAACGCCCCGCAACGCAATATGCTTCACCGAACAGAACGTGCACCCATGAAGGGCCGCGCGACAAGCGCTGGAGATGAGGATAGTTCGCCGCCACGATCGGAATTCCGTCCTTATTCTGCAACGCCATCGCCCATCCGTTGATTAGATGCATCAGGATTGCGACCGCATAACCGCGCTCCTCGGCTTGAGCGGCCTCCGCGCCCGCATTGCGCAGCGCCGCGAAGTCACGCAGGCAAACCGCGATGCGCATATTCCACATCGTGCTCGCCGCAACGAGAAACTGGTTGGGTTGGTTAGCCGCGGACGCCATCGACTGTTCGGCGAACTTGCGCGCCTGATTCGGATAGCCGAGTAGCCACGAATTCCATCCCGCGATCGAAAGCGTTAATGGGCGCGGGAAGGTTGCGTAGTATGCAGAGGAGGCCGCGCTATCGAAGTGCGCGAGGGCGCGCTCCAGATGTTCCGGCACCTCGGTGAAACGTCCCTCGGAAATGAGGACGTTTGCGATTTCGCCGTGCGACGATGCGATCATCGATGCGTCGCGGTCGTCTTCACCGAGCTTCAGAGCGCGATACGCAAGCTCGCGCGCGCGCCGCAGGTCCATCGTGATCACGCACGCCCCATGGAGCGCCGACATCGCGGTGAAAATCTCGCGGTGGTCGTCCAACTTCTCGGCCAGCACCAGCGCCCGTTCCATCTCCGCGCGCGATTCTTCCGAGGAAGGGCCGCGGGTGGCTGCGACGCATTCGACCAGCGCGCTCTGCAGCTCGATTTCGCGACGCCTGCGATCCGCATCGTCGGGCTGCTTCTCGATCAGCTCGAGTGCGCGGCGCAGCGATCCGATTGCCTCCTGATGGGCCGAGCGCTGCTTTGCCTGCTCTGCCGAGCGCGCGAGGTATTCGATCGCTTTGGGTGTGTTGCCGCTGCGCCCGTAATGATGCGCCAGCTCGGAGAGATGTTCGTCGATCTGCTGCGGGAACAGCTCCTCGACGGCGGCGGCGGCGCGCTCGTGGAGCAGCTTGCGCCGCTCGATGAGAATCGAGTTATACGA
>Ga0335079_10006828_pt1 | contig 13045 bp, 13 predicted proteins | sample Lox_Sample_33_FD_206719 | JGI IMG/M metagenome (GOLD analysis project Ga0335079, IMG submission 206719) | Soil microbial communities from Loxahatchee National Wildlife Refuge, Florida, United States - Lox_Sample_3.3 | ecosystem: Environmental > Terrestrial > Soil > Wetlands | place: USA... | reverse complement strand
CGTCGGGTGGTTCGGACGGTTAGGCTATCGAGGCCGGCCTCGCGTCCGGGGCTTGGTTGGAGTCGCTCTAGAGAAATCAGCCCTCGGGGCCGCCGGCGCTTGCCTGCAGCGAGGCGCAATTCGGCATGCCTGCGACCCGCAATCTCTGGACAGCGCTCGCGATACTGGTCGGGTTGCTTCTCGGCGTGGGTGCCACGACGGCCTACCAGGCGAAAGCGCTCTCCTACCTGTCGAACGATCCCACGGTCTGCGTCAACTGCCACATCATGCAGGCCGAGTATCGGGACTGGCAGAAGTCCAGTCACCATGCCGTCGCCACGTGCGGCGACTGCCATCTCCCTCACGATTTCATCGGCAAGTGGTTGACGAAGGGCCTGAACGGCTATCACCACTCGAAGGGCTTCACGCTCCAGGATTTCCACGAACCGATCATGATCAAGCCCAGGAACGCGCAGGTATTGCAGGACAACTGCCTGCGTTGTCACGGCGACCTGGTGCACGACCTCGTGTCGATTGCGTACCCGGACCGGCCGGCTCAAGCGCTGCGGTGCGTTCATTGCCACGCAACTGCCGGGCACGGCGAGACCGCGGGCCTCGGCGGACCTGAGCGTCCGTCCGACCTTCGCGGACTCGATTCCCCCATCTCAAAGTAAGCAGGTTTCCCGCCATGCCGCTCGCAACCGAAAATCGCTCGCGCTGGATCCTCCTCGGGCTCTGCATCGCGGTTGCAGTTGCGACTGCGCTTGCTACGGCGCTACTCCTGAATGTCCGGGAACGACAGTCGGAGGCGAAGAAACCGTTCGTCGCCCTCACCCAGGTGACCGAGGACACAACCGATCCCGCCACGTGGGGCGTGAACTGGCCGAAGGAATACGACTCCTACAAGCGCACGGCGCTGCAGACCAAGACGACGTTCGGAGGCCACGGAGGCAGCGAGGCGCTGCCGCAGGAGAAAGCCGAGCGCGACCCCTGGTTGACGCGCATCTTCGCGGGCTACGCGTTCTCGATCGATTATCGCGATCGCCGTGGACATGCCTACATGCTGCAGGACCAGGAGAGCACGAAGCGGCTGACCAAGCCGCAGTCTGGGTCCTGCCTGCATTGCCACGCCTCGATCATGCCGCTGTATCGAAAGCTCGGAAATGGCGACGCCAAGGCCGGCATGGACGCGACCTACAAGATGACATACCAGGAGACGCACGCCCAGTTGAACGAGATGGGGCACGCGCATCCGGTTGCCTGCGTCGATTGCCACGACCCTAAGACGATGCAGCTGCGCGTGACGCGTCCCGGCTTCATCGACGGCATCCAGAAGCTCGCCAACTCGTCGGCCCCCGTGCCTCAGCTGCCATCCGTTCAGCAGTGGCGAGATGGGAAGCGCGATCGTCCCTACGACCCCAACGTTGACGGGACGCGAACCGAGATGCGGTCCTACGTGTGTGGCCAGTGCCACGTGGAGTACTACTGCAGCACCAAGATGCCGCTGACGTTCCCTTGGGGATACGGGCTCAGGGCCCGTGACGAGGAGAAGTTCTGGAACGAGCAGAAGTTTCCCGATGGCTCCGCGTTCTACGACTTCGAGCACAAGGAAACGGGCGCCAAGCTGCTGAAGGCGCAGCATCCCGAGTTCGAGTTGTGGAGCCAGGGTGTGCACGCACGAAGCGGCGTCGCCTGTGCCGACTGCCATATGCCTTACATGCGGGACGGGGCGACGAAGATTTCAGACCACTGGGTCCGGAGCCCGCTTCTCAACATCAACCGGGCGTGCCAGACGTGTCATCACGTGGAGGAATCCGAGATCAGGGCGCGCGTCGAGACGATCCAGACTCGCAATCACGAGCTGCTTGAGCGCGCCGCTGTCGCAGTGACCGACCTTCTCGATGCAATCAATGCCGCGAAGGCCAGGGGTGCGACAGCCGAACAGCTCAAGCCCGCACTCGAACTGCAGCGCACCGCCCAGTGGCGGCTCGACTACATCGCCGCCGAGAACTCGATGGGATTCCATGCGCCACAGGAGGCTGCAATGGTGCTTGGCGAATCAGCGGACCTTGCCAGGCAAGGTCAGCTGGCCGCGCTCAAACTCGAGACTCCGGGCCAGGGCGCTTCCGCCAAGACGGCTGCGACTCGACCGTAAACTACGCACGCTGCCATCAAGGTGACGCGCCGGCCGAGGGTCGGGACGGCGGCTCCCTCGCCGAGCAGCCGTGGCCCGGGCGACGTGCTGCTTCGGCGGACGCCGACGTCATGGAGTCAGTTCCGCGGCAGGTGGCGGTCGCCGCTCATCGAGCCCCTGCCTCCACGACCTCCGACAGGTCCCGCGCCCGACGCCGCAATCATCAGCGTCAGCAAGAGGAACCGGGCGCGGCCCTCGAGCTCGCTCCGTCGTCGGCCAGAGCGTCGCTAAGTCAGCGCAGAGTCTGAAGCCAGCGGATCACACGCGACTCAAGCTCGATGCGTCGGCCCGACCAGCCGTGATCGGTCGCAACGTGTGCGGCCGTCACGCGACGGCCACCGTGCGCCCGGACTTCGGCGACGAGCGCGTCCATGCCAGGCGCAAGTCCGTCGTCCGAGGTCAGCACGAGCATCGGCAGGTCTTTGAGCGCCGCCGCCTTGTCACGGATTCCATAGACAGTCCCGTTTGTCTCGACTTCCTTTGCCATGCTCTCGGGCGTGACGCCGGAGAGCGATTCCATGTTGTCGGCCATCAGGGCCGTGAGGTCACCGTGCGGCATTCCGGCCAGCCGAGATAAGTCCGCGGCGGATATCAGGATCGCACCCGCGAGGCGGCCGTCGCTCTCGGCCGTCTTCGCGGTGACCCATCCGCCCATGCTGTGGCCGGCGACGACGATTCGTCTGGAGTCGGCACGAAGCAGTTGAGCGGTTGCCGGCTCGCGCAGATACGCGAGGACCGCCGCCGCATCCTCAAGGTTGCCGCTAAAGCTGAAGGTCCCGCTGCTTCCCCAGGAGCCGCGGTAATTGAACGTGACCGCGACCCACCCCGCGCGGCGGACCGCCTGAGCGAGGTCGAGATTCTTCTCATTGCCAGGAAGGCCATGGCAAATGACGAGTACCGGATGCGGTCCAGGGCCGTTCGGAACATAGGCGATGCCGTTGATGGCTGTTCCGTTCACGGGGATGTGCAGCACCGTCATGGTCGCCGGATGCCCCTTGTCCGGAGGCGGATCCGTGAAGATCGCTGGCGGCGTTGGTGCCGCAGTGCTGACCGACAGCGCGAGGCAATTGAGCGCGAGCGCAAGCACAAAGCGGTGCACATGACCTCCCGGTCGTCCGAGCCATTGCGATTGCGCGGCCCGACAGCCGCGCGGTTGCCGCAAGCATAACGTCGTTGCGATCGCGTACTCTAGGGGTGCGCGCTCGTGATCCGATCTGCCAAATCCAACCGGCCCCATGAGGAAGCAACGTGGCCAGCTACGTCGGCGCCTGTCACTGCGGGATTGTGCACGTCGAGTTTCGCACGGAGCGCGATCCGAATGTCTGGCCGCTGCGCCAGTGCACGTGCTCATTCTGTATCCGGTTTGCGGGTGTATACACGTCCGATCCCGCCGGCGCGATAGCGATCCAGACCAACGCTGAACTCAAGCGCTATCAGTTCGGACAGAGGACCGCGGAGTTCCTCTTTTGTCCGAATTGCGGCGTTTATTTTGGCGCCACCGCCCTGATCGGCGACGCAAGGTTTGGCGTACTCAGCGTCCGCGTGCTTGAACGAGTCCTTCTGGACCATGGCAAGGCGAAGCCGATGGACTTTGATGACGAGACGGTCGAGCTAAGAACCGCGCGCCGGCGGCAGAATTGGACGCCGATGACGATCGCGGAGCCGCCGGAATAGCTCTCCGTCGACTGCATCGTCAACCCCACGCCATCGCGCGAGAGGATTTCGGACCCGCCGCTCCCGGGAATCCGGCCACCGGCTGATCTCCCCGGGTCAAATCGTGGATCCGGTCACCCGGATTTCCCGGCGTATCGGCCGCGCCCACCGCCCGATCGGATGTGCAGCTTCCGTCCGGTGCCAGATGTCGAATGGCGTTGTCCGACCCGGCCCGGACGTTCGGTGCTGCCGTGCGATCGCAGGAACGCGGCGCGCGAAAGGCCCAATCGCTACACGATCTAGGCCTGATTTGCGTCCGCCAGCGCCGACTCGTCAATCGGCGCCAGTTGGCCGCCCGCCGCGACGTCCGCGCCAATCGACGCACAGGGCTCCGGCTGGGACGTGAGAAACGGCCCGCGCTGCCCCGCGGGGACTGGCAACCGCCGTATCCGACGCCACACGCAATACAGCGTCAGCCCGCCGGTGAGCGCCGCCAGCGTTGCGAAATAGGCATTCGGGCCGAATAGCCCGATCATTCCGCTGGCGAGCAATGGCCCGGCGATCGCGCCCAGCCCGTTGAGCAGCAGCAAGGCGCTGCTCGCGGCCACCATCTGCGCGGCTTCCAGCCGGTCGTTTACATGCGAGATGCCGAGCGAATAGATCGTCAGCACCAGCCCGGTCATGGTCGCGGAGAGCACAATGAGCAGGGCTCGCGATCCGTGCGGCAAGAACACGAGCAACAGCGCGACCAGCGTGGCCGTCGCGCATACGCCCGCAATGACGACGCGCCGGTCCATCCGATCGGCCAATGCGCCAATCGGGTATTGCGTCGCGACGCCGGCAAATATGCTGGCCGCCATGAACGTCGCGATGCCGCTCGTGTCGAGTTCGATCAGTCTCGCGTAGACCGGCCCTATCGAGAATATGATCGAGGTGATCACTCCCGCCGCGAAGACCGCCGCAACGCCAAGCGGCGCCGTCCGATACAGATCTCCGTAGTTGACCCGGCCGCGCGCGCCAACGATGGGGGCTGACTGGGCGGACACGACGAGTGGGACCATCGCGAGCGAGATCAGCGCCGAAACGAGCATGAAGGGGCCGGCAGAGCGCGGATCCCACAGCGTCAGCAGGAACTGCCCGGCGCCGAGACCGACATAGAGCACGACCATGTAGACGGCAAACAGGCGAGAGCGGTTGTCCGGGCTCGCCCGCTCGTTGAGCCAGCTCTCCGCGACGACGTAGATCCCGGCAAAGCAGAGCCCCGACACGAGCCGCATCGCAGCCCAGGACACGGGATGGACGGCGATCGCCTGGACCAGCGTCGCCGCCGAGGCCACGGCCGCGAATGCGGCGAACACACGTATGTGTCCGACGCTGCGGACAAGCCGCGGCGCGATGATCGTTCCCACGAGGTAGCCCACGTAGTAGCACGACATCACGACGCCGATCGTCGGTGCCGAGAACTGCTCGTGCGTCGCACGCACGCCGAGCAGCGTGCTCTGCAGGCCGGCGCCCAGCATCAGGACGCCCATGCCGAGCAGAAGCGGCCAAGCGGGGCTTATCGCGGAGAAAGGCATCTCACCTCACGAGCGCTATGAGGAACGCAATGGCCCGCAAATCATAGCAAGGCAGGCTCTCGCTTCAGGCCAGCATGACTCCGCGCTGGGGAATCGGCGTGCCCAGAGTCGTTTCCGTCAGGGGCGCGCCGACCGCGAGCAGTCGCGTCCGGCGCTCGGTGACCGGTGCCCCGATCGTTGCGTCCTCGTATCGCTTTAACGCCTCGAACGGCGGCAGCGCCAGGGTTCGCGCGACAAACGACGCCGTGATTGGCCACAGCGAGGCATCGATGCTGAACCGTGCAAAGGCGGCGTTCCGGAAGGGCGACGCAATCGAGATGTCGGCTGTGGACACGCTTCCGAACAGGAATCCCTCCGCCGGCAATTCCGATTCCAGGTAGTCCAGAATCTCCGGGATCTCCCTCTCCCGCGCCTTGCGGACGATCTCTTCGTCGGGCCCCTCCTGCCACACGAACCGGCGAACCACGAGCTGGTAGTAGTACCGCCAGATGAAAACGTCCCCCATCCGTGTGTCGGCGAACTCCTCGAGCCAGCGCGCCCGGGCACGACGGGCTGGATCACGTGGCATGAGCGAAGGATTTGGGTAGCGTTCGTCGAGATACTCGCAGATCACCGTCGAGTCGCAGAGCGTGACCGAGTCATCAATCAGCACCGGAATGCGTCGAAGCGGACTCAGGCGGCCAAATTCTTCATTGCCGTAGAACGGCACGATCGGGTCCACCTCGTAGCGAACGTTTTTGTACTCCAGGCAGACCAGGACCTTGCGGACGTACGGGGAGAGAAAGGAGCCGATGATCCGAACGGGTTGTGAATGCATGTCCGTCTCCGCGAGCCGTCGCGCCGGGCCGATGGCCCAAGCGCTCAAATCGTGCCGCAATGCAGCGCTGATTAAGATTCTGCCCGTCTCCGGCATGCCACCGACAGGCGCATCGGTTGCCGGGAGCGTTGACCGGCCGGCGCCGCTGGCTGGTCATGCGGCCGGTCGTCGAGCATAGGCGTAGGCACCGCCACGCTCGAGTGCCTTTGCGTTGGCCGGGCGCGCATGAATCCTGCCGAGGAACGCCCATAGATTCGGCCGCGTCGCGTCTAGCCCGGCACGCCCAACGGCCACCTCCAGCGGGAAGCTCATCATGATGTCCGCGGCCGTGAACTTCTCGGCGGCGAACCACTCTCGCCCCTGAAGCTCGCCCTCAAGGTAGTTCAAGTGCAACTCGAGTTGTGAACGCACGAAGCGGCGGGCCGGCCAGCCAAGCAGCCCCATCCGGTCGATCACCAGCTTGAGCAGCAGCGGCGGCATGGCCGACCCCTCGGCGTAGTGGTTCCAGTAGCGGTACCGCCAGTAGGCCTCCGTGTCACGCTCCGGCGCGAGTTCCGGGCCGAATCGCTCGACCAGGAACTCCACGATCAATGCCGTCTCCGCGAGCCGAAGGCCGTCAACCTCGACGACCGGGGATTTACCCAGGGGATGGACCTGTTTCAGGGTCGCCGGCGCCAGCATCGTGCGGGCATCCCGCTCGTACCGGACGACTTCGTACGGTAACCGAAGTTCTTCAAGCAGCCACAGCACGCGCTGCGACCGTGAGTTGTTAAGATGGTGGACCCGGATCGGGCTTGCGGGTTTCATCAGTACGGCCCTCGCATGCGCAGCTTCTCCGTCGATTCGGCGACGTTGGGCGTCGGCACCCGGCGCTGCCGCAGCGTGACACGCCGCCTCGGTACGAGCACTCTAAGCCATCCGGGACGATGTCTGTTCAGCTGATAGCGGCCCCGTCAAAGGGCACATCGAGCCAATCATGCCGGGACGACCTGCATTGCGTCGTCAGGCCACCAGAGGAGTCCTGCTCATGTCCATCCGGATCCCGCTTGCCGCCGTTATCGCCTCGTTCGCCGTAACCGCCTTTGCAGCGCTACAGCCCGGTGCGACCGCGCCCGACTTCACGGCGCAAGCATCGCTCGCCGGCAAGCCGTTCACCTATTCCCTGAAGGACGCGCTCAAGAAAGGACCGGTGGTCGTTTACTTTTATCCGTCGGCATTCACGGGCGGCTGCAACGCGCAGGCGCACGCATTTGCGGTGAACCAGGACAAGTTTGCCGCGGCCGGGGCGACGATCATCGGCGTATCCCTCGACAGCATCGCCCGGCTCAACGACTTCTCGGCGGATCCGCAGTATTGCGCGGGGAAAATTCCGGTCGCATCCGATGCGAATGGCACCATCGCCAAGTCCTACCAGCTCAAGATCGACGCCGGACAGCCTGGCTACAAAGACACGCGTGGAGTCGAAATCGACCACGGCTACGTCGAGCGCACGACGTTCATAGTGGGCCGCGACGGCAAGATCTCCGCCACGGTCGGCGGCGTCGCGCCAACGAAGAACGTCGAGGCGGCTCTGGACGAGGTACAGAAGCTCGCTCCGAGGAGATAAGAGTTCCCGGCGCGCCGGTTCGAGTCGCGGCGGGAAGTCGCATTTCTTCGGGCATTAGTACAAGCGCCCGCCGTTGGGAACCGCACGGTCCGGCGCGAAGAGAACGACGGCGCCGCGTTCATCCGGAAATCCCAACGTGAGGACCTCGGATTTGAACGGCCCGATCTGGCGCGGTCGAAAATTGACGACGGCGGCGACCTGGCGCCCGACGAGGCTATCAAGTGTGTAGTGCTCGGTAATCTGCGCACTGGAGCGCTTCTGGCCGATCGTCGGCCCGAAGTCGATGGTCAGACGATAGGCAGGCTTGCGGGCCTCAGGAAAGGGTTCAGCCGACACGATCGTTCCGACGCGAATATCGACCGCCAGGAAGCTGTCGAACTCAATGATCGGTGCCGGCGGTGCGAGACCGTCGTGGGTGACATGCATGGAGGGGTTCCGGTGGCTGTGGGCGGTTCCACCTTGAATTGTGCCTCGTTCACGTCGCGAGACGCACTTGATGCCCCCGGTGGCCTCGGAACGGCGGGACGACCGGCGGCTCTCTAAGAAGTCGGCCGAGCGACGCCTGGCCGTCTCCCTCAAGCGAACGAACCTGGTCGGCGCCTTCCGACCCTCGTGACGGCGCGGCAGGCTGCTCCGGTCGGTTCGCCCGCGTATTTCATCGGTTTCGACCACGGAAGCGCAGGGACGCGCTGATCCCGCTGCGCGGATCTTTCGTCTCTCCTCGATGAGCTCGTGTCCGCGCTCGAGTCGATGCTGAACGTGCGAAACGCGATGGTGTTGCTGACCGACACTCGTGGTCAGCAGCTCTATACGGACGCGCGCCGGGGCTACGAGCGGTCGGGCATCGGTTCGGAAATGGCATTTGGCGACGGCGTGATCGGCGTTGCGGCGCGGGCCTGCACCCCGATCCGGCTGACCCACGCGGCCGCCGAGTACTCCTACGGACGGACGGTGCGCGAGCGTGCCGAGGCGGATGGACTTGCGGAGTCCCTGACGACCCAGATCCCTTTCGCTGGCCTCGAACGCAGCGGCGGTCGGCTGGCCGTAGCGATCATGTCTTGCGGGCAACTGATTGGGGTTCTCTACATCGAGAGTCCCGAGGAACAGCGATTCCGGTATGACGACGAGGATGCACTGGTCGCGATCCCGACGCAGGTGGGAACGGGGATCCGCCTGCGGCAGCAGGCCGAGGAGCGTGAGTAGGTGACGACATCGGTGATTCCGGATCCAGCTCAGGTGCCAGTATCGGGACGACCTCGCGTGCCGCTTCGGAATTGTCTGCCAGCAATTCCTTGACTTCTTCGCAGCCTTGCAGACCGTCGGCGCTGTCGAAACGCGCCTACTTCCCGATTTCGCCAGGCGCTGAATCGGGCGCCCTTCTCGAACCTCCGCGGCGCACGCCCAGAGGCCCCCGCTGTCGGGCCGGGCCTTCCATCGACTGAGTCGGTTGCAGCCGGCCGCGCGTGGCGACGTGACGATGAGGGATTGCCAACGCCGTGGGAACCGCTCCGAGCACCGGGTGCCGCCGGCAGCCCGGCGTTTGGTCGTCAGTCCGTCACGTGCGTGATGCGCAGGATGTGGCGAAGGGTTGCCAGTTCCCGACGGTGTCTGGTCGCAACGCGACGCACGAGTGCCGCACCGCGGGCCGTCAGTCGGACCTCGACCCGGCGCGCGTCGTCCGTGCTCTGTTGCTTGCGGACGAGCCCGCGCGCAACGCTCCTCTTGATCAGTGCGGTCGTCGCATGCGGACTCGCCTGCAGGCGCTTGGCGAGCGACCCAACCGGCGCCCAGTCGCGAGATGTCTGCCCGGCGATGTGCAGGAGCAGCAGGTATTGCGTCTGCGTCAGCCCCGCTTCACGCGACGCAGCGACGCTGAAGCGCTGAAACCGCGCGAGTTGGTGGCGAAACTCCGACAGGGCAACGAGTTCTTTTCGAGTGATCACGTACGAGTGCACCCGGTGCCGAACCAGCGGTGCTTATAGCATGTGGTGATGCATATGGCTCAGCGTGGAATGTGCTTACGGGCTGGTCGAGCGCGGAGCCAGCTAGCCCGGTTCCTTCGGCGCCTCGGTGTCGACCGGCAGCGCGTACTCAAGCCAGTCCGGACCAAAGATCTCAATCGGATGCTGCGTACGGTCCGTCCCGTTTCCGCATCGCAAGTCGTCGGCGGCGCAATACCTGTTGCAGCCCCAACAGATGCGTTCGGGGTGCGCGGGATACTCCGGAAGGCGGCGACTCATGCTCGGCGTGAACTTCGGATTGCGATGCGCTCTCCGCCCTCGGCCGCGTGGCCGAGGGTTGCGTCACCATATCCCGTCAGCTGCGCGTCGTGCGATACGGACAGACCGAATGGTTCGCCTAGATCCCACCAGGTCGGATACGGCGTTAGGCTGATGCGGGCATGGCGCGAGCTGTGTCACCCCGCACGCCCCTGTTTCGGTAGTCGCGGTCGTCGGTCCGCGTCTCGACCCGTCCCGCGCCGACGATTTGGCCCCGGCAGTGTAGTAATCGGAACCGCACGGCCGAGAAATTCGCGGCGACGGCCAAGCCGCCGGCGACGCCCAGCGCTGCTCGACGGCCGACAAAACGGTGAGGCACGCTAGCGTACGCAGTCGCGCAGATGGCTCCGGGCGGGGTGTGGTCACGCGTCCTTCGCCGAAGACGCAAAATGGGAAGTTGCGGTGACCGCGCGCATCAAGTGTTCGCGCTTAACCGTCTCCGGTGGCCCGGCGCCCGAGGTGCAGAATGCGCTCGCGGACCGATTCTTCCTCGTGCTGCGTGCGCATGGGCTTCAGCAGGTCGCTGCGGCTGACGATGCCGACCAGGCGCAGTTCCGCCGGGTCATCGACCACCGGGAGCCGCTCGCGGCCGAGTGCCGCAAGTCGGTGGGCGATCGAACGGCAGGTCTCCGTGGGCAGCGCGAACTCGGGTGACACGCCGGTGTCGAGCACCCGGCCGATTGGCTGCGCGGCCGACTCGGGCCCGAGGGCGACGATGGTGGGCCGATCGACCATCCCCACAAGGCGGCCCTCGGTAGTCAGAGGATAGGCGCGATGGCGTTGGCCCGCTCCGAAAAACCGCGTGTGCACGTCGGCGACGCAGAGCGTTGCCGGTACCTCTATCACCGTGCGGGTCATCACCTCCTCGACAGAATGGCGCTCAAGGACGTCGACACCGTACTCACGAAACACATGGCGGCCGCGTCGCGCGATCTTCTCCGTGAGAATCGAACGCGGCATCACGATGACGGTGAAGCCGTAGGCGACCGCGCAGGCGAGGATCGTCGGCAGGAAAGCGTTGCTGTCGTGTGTCAGGCCGAAGGCGAACACGACGGCAGTCAGCGGCGCGCGCATCGTTCCACCCAGGATCGCCGCCATGCAGACGAGCGCCCAGAGCTCGGGACTTCCGCCCGGTAGCCAGCGACTCAGCAACGAGCCAAGCCCCGCGCCCATCATCAGGAGCGGTGCCAGCACGCCGCCGGACGTGCCCGACCCGAGGGCCACCGCCCAGATCACCAGTTTGACGACCAGGAGAGCCAGAACCGCCGAGGCAACCAGGTGGTTTGCGAGCAGATCTCCGATCACGTCATAGCCGACACCGAGCGCGCGCGGTGCGATCAGGCCACCGATGCCGACGACCAGCCCCCCAAGTGCCGGCCACCACATCCAGTGGACCGGAAGGCGTCCGAACAGGTCCTCGATTCTGTAAAGCAGCAACGTCATCGCCGCCGAGACGACGCCGCTTGCGAGCCCTGCCACGCAGCAGGACACCAGTGCCGTCCACGTTGCGGGCGGCGTCGCCCCTGGAAACAACGGTCCCGCACCCGCCCATAGTGGACGCAGAAAGCCGGCAACGGCGCAGCTCAGAGCGACCGGCAGCAGGCTGCGTGGACGCAGTTCGAAAAGCAACAGTTCGACCGCGAGCAAGATCGCCGCGAGCGGCGTGCCGAAAACGGCTGTCATGCCGGCACAGGCACCGGCGACCAGCAGCGCTTTGCGCTCGGCGGCGGTCAAATGAAAGGCCTGTGCGAGCAGGGACGCCGCGGCACCGCCGGTCATGATGATCGGGCCTTCGGCGCCGAACGGCCCGCCGCTGCCGATCACGATGCCGGACGACAGGGGCTTGAGCATGGCAACCTTCGGTGACATCCGGCTCTTGCCGAACAGGATGGCCTCGATCGCCTCCGGGATGCCGTGACCGCGGATCTTTTCGCTTCCAAACCGCGCCATCAGGCCGACGATCAGCCCGCCGATTGCCGGCACCAGGATGACCCAGGCCCCCAGGTGATTCTCCGCCGGGGAACGAGCGACGAGCGAAAACGTCTGGAAGAAGAACAGATTCGTGAAGAAGCGGATCGCGCTAAGCAGGAACATGGCGCCGGCAGTGCTGATGGCACCGATCGCGATCGCGAACGTGGATAGCAGGATCAGGCGCGTGTTGGGCGCGAAATCGCCGCCACGATGTACTACCGCAGATCGGCCCCGCTCAGCGCGCATAGGCCGTCCCGAAAGCATCGCCGAGCCAGGACAGTTCGCGTCGCGGGTTGGCCGCGTCTGACGCCTGGTATCGGTCCCGGGCAGACGAAAATGCGCCGCTCGCGCCCTGCGACCACCGCGGACGAACACTCGATACGCGTTCCAGGAAGCTCGAACGTGCGACGATTCGTCGCTGCGCGATCGTCATAGTCAAACCGCGGGGCCAGTCCGCCAACTATATCATGGCGTGATATAGCGGCCTCCATCTCTGCCGCCCGCGCCCCGCATCTCCCGGGATTCATCCCCTGTATTTGCCCGGATCCGTCACGATGCCCTTGAATTGGCGCTCGGGATGTCCCCTATTGAAAAGCCGTCTCGCAGGCGGCCAATCCTCCTCGACCGGGGCCTTCGGATACGAGCGGCTGGGGCGCGGCGCGCTGTGGGCCCATCCTGTCCTGAGGCAGTGACGATGACCCGAGTCTGGACAGCCCGAGCCCACCCTCAAGCAGCTAGTCGATGACCATCACATCAAATGGCTGATCCGACACCATCGAAGCCTTGTCTTCCTCGAATAGAAAGGACTCGATCGTAAAGTACTGACCCCGATGATCGGGCATGAAGAACTGGTTCTCGTAGTTCACGGCAGTGCAGGGCTCGAAGGTCCTGGTTGTGTAGGGCTCCGACGCAGGATCAAACACGAAATTGCCGACCCAGTCCGGCGGGAAGGCGATACCCATCTCATAG
>Ga0335079_10006827_pt1 | contig 13045 bp, 9 predicted proteins | sample Lox_Sample_33_FD_206719 | JGI IMG/M metagenome (GOLD analysis project Ga0335079, IMG submission 206719) | Soil microbial communities from Loxahatchee National Wildlife Refuge, Florida, United States - Lox_Sample_3.3 | ecosystem: Environmental > Terrestrial > Soil > Wetlands | place: USA: Florida... | reverse complement strand
AGCAACCGCGCCCCCGCATCTGTGACGGAAAGATACGCGCCGCGTTGCAGGAGAGACAGTTAAACGATGTTAAGAGATGTTAACGGGGGGCCGCTCGCGCGCAATTCAGGGGAGGGGGACGTATATTGAGGCCATCATGAGAAAACCCCGCGCGCTCACGGTGCTCCCCCTCGTGCTGGCGGTCGCCCTGGCCGGGCTCATCGCGCTGCAGGCATACCTGATCGATGTCGCGTTCACGCTCAAAGAGCAGGCGTTCCGGGAGAACGTGAACACCGCGCTCGCCACCGCGGCGCTCAAGCTCAAAGCGGGGGAGACGCTCTCACGGATCAGGGAGTCCGGCCTCGCCGCGCGCAGAAACACGCCGCATGCCCCGGGAGCGTCCGGCGAAGGACCGGTCACCATCCGCCGCGAGGGGGAGTACACCATCCTGATGGACACGGCGCATGAAAAGCGGATCGGCTATTCCTACCGTTTCAGGACAGACTCGAATTCGATGACCGTGAGCGTCGACGGGGCGCCAAAGGGGACAGTCGTTGCCTCGGGGGTCAGCGATCGCGACCGCTTCTTCGTCGTTTCCACCGTCTACGACGATCTTTTTTCCGATTCCGCACGGCCGGCGGAGCACCTCGATCCCGCGCTGCTCGACTCGGTCCTCAAAGGATGCATGCGCGACGCCGGCGTCCCCCTCCCCTTTTCCTACGGGCTGGCGGCAGCCGCGGGGGATTCTCTCGCGCTCGCCAGTCCCCCGCAGGCGGCGCCGGAGCTGCGAGCGTCCGAGTTCCGCGCCCCTCTCTTCCGTCTTCCCTTCGGATCGCCGCGCGACGACATCGTCGTGGCATTCAGCGGGCGGAGCGCCTATATCCTGGCGCAGCTCTGGCCCGTCCTGGCCGCGTCGGTGCTCTTCATCGTCGTCCTGGTGTGGGGATTTGCTTCCGCCGTCCGCACGATCCTCCGGCAGGAGCGGCTCTCGGTCCTGATGGTGGATTTCATCAACAACATGACGCACGAGTTCAAGACGCCGATTGCCACGGTCTCGCTCGCCAGCGAGGCGATCGCCCGCCCGGACGTGCTGCGGAGCGCCGCGCGGGTGAAGAAATACAACGGCATGATCGCCGAGGAGACGCTCCGGATGAAAAACCAGGTGGACCGGATCCTGGAAATGGCGGTGATCGAAGAGGGGGACTACGATCTTGCGATGGCTGACGTCGATATGCACGCCGTCATCGCCGGCGCCGCCGGGAATGCCGCGCTCGCGGTCGAACGGCGTGATGGATCGATCGGCGTCGAGCCCGCTGCCGGGCGTCACACGATCCGGGGAGACGCGGTGCACCTGGCGAACATCGTGCACAATCTTCTCGACAACGCGGTGAAGTATTCTCAGGGACCGCCCGTTGTCACGGTGAGCACGGAAAATGAGGGGGAATCACTTCTTGTGCACGTCCGCGACAGGGGGATCGGCATTCCGCCGGAGCATATCGGCCGCGTCTTTGACAAGTACTACAGGGTCCCCACCGGGAACCTCCACGACGTGAAGGGCTTCGGGCTCGGACTGCGCTACGTGCGGCTCCTCACGGAGGCCCACGGCGGGACGGTGAGCCTGCGCAGCCGCGCCGGCGAGGGGACGGAAGTCACGCTCAGGTTCCCCCTGAAGGCGCAGCCGTGAAGCAGACAGTCCTCCTCCTGGAAGACGACGCAAACCTCGGGTTCATCCTGCAGGAGCACCTCGAGCTGAACGGGTTCGGCGTGAAGCTCTGCACCAACGGCGAGGACGGCCTGGCGTCGTGGAAGAAATGGAAATTCGATCTCTGCCTGGTGGACGTGATGATGCCGGGAAAGGACGGCTTCTCGTTCGCGCGCGACGTCAGGGCGGCCGGCAGCGGCATCCCCCTTATCTTTCTCACCGCGCGGGCGATGAAGGAGGACCGGATCGAGGGGCTGAAAATCGGGGCGGACGACTACGTGACCAAGCCGTTCAGCATGGAAGAGTTGCTGCTCCGCATCCGCGCCGTGCTCCGCCGGAGCGGGGCGCGCACGGAACGCGAAGATGCCCCGTCGACGTTCGCGCTCGGCTCGTTCACGTTCGACACGGCGCAACGGACGCTGGCCCGGGGCAGGAGCGTCCGGCGCCTGACCTCGCGTGAGTCGGACCTCCTGAGGCTCCTCTGCCTTGCCATGAATACGACGCTTGAGCGCGCCCCGGCGCTCCGTGAGCTCTGGGGGGACGACAGTTACTTCAACAGCCGCAGCATGGATGTGTTCGTCTCACGCCTCAGGAGGTATCTCCGCGTCGATAGGACGGTGGAGATCCAGAGCGTGTCCGGGAAGGGGCTGAAGCTTGTCGTCGGCCGGGATTCCGGGGGCGGCGCTATTCGGGCGCCACGTAATAAGTCCTGACCTGCGTGTCCACGTAAAACCAGTCCGCGTCCACCCGGAATTCCGCCGGATCCATCTTCCCCAGCTCCATCGTCTGCCAGTCCGTCGTGGGATGTATGAACGCAAGCGTCCCCGGCGCGGTGGTCACCCTGATTGGCATCCGGAAATCCTTCGCGTCCGCCTGCCACCGGTACCGGCAGCGCAGCGAGCTTCCCCTGGCCAGGAGAACCACATCGAGTTTCGGGATCGAGGGGTATCGGAGGTACTGGTCGAAAAAATAGGTGTAGTCGGTACCGGTCTGACGGTTGACGTACGCCACGACGGAATCCGTGGTGATCGCCCGGTAGCGGTACACGGTGGCAATGCCCCGGATGAGCGCGTGCCAGAGCGAGTCGTTGTCGAGCACGCCCCTGAGCGTGTTGAGCATCAGCGAGCCCTTCGGGTACATGTCCCCCGACCCCTCGTTGTTCACGTTGTACGCCCCGATGATCGGCCGGCGGTTCATCACCTGGTCCTTTTTCGCGTTGACGTACTCCAGCATCGCCTTCGTGCCGAACGCGCACTCCACGTACAGCGCCTCCGCCTCCGATGCAAAGCCTTCGTGAATCCACATGTCTGCGAGGTCGCACGCCGTGACGCTGTTCCCCCACCATTCGTGGGCCGATTCGTGAATAATGATGAAATCGAACCTGAGGCCCCAGGGCGAGCCTGAGCCGCCGCGGTACCCGTTCCGGAACCCGTTGCCGTAGGCGACTGCGCTCTGGTGTTCCATGCCGAGGTGCGGAGACTCCACGAGCTTGTACCCGTCGCGCGGGAAAGGGTAAGGCCCGAAGTTCTTCTCGTAGCAGGCAAGCATCGGCCGGACCTGGGCGAACTGCGTCTTTGCCTTCTCCACGTGGCCCGGGAGCACGTAGTAATCGAGCGTGAGCGGCTCGTCCCCGTCGTACGTCTCCGCGAAGTGGACGAACCTGCCGACGTTGATCGTCACGTCGTACGTGTTGATGGGGTATGTAACCGCCCAGTCATACCTCCGCCATCCGTCCGCGAGCGTGCTCACGGAGCGGAGCCTTCCGTTGGAGACGTCCTCGAGCCCCGGCGGCACGGTGACGCTGATCAGCGCGCTGTCCGGCTTGTCCGACAGGTGATCCTTGCACGGCCACCAGAGGCTCGCCCCCGCCCCCTCGCAGGCGACGGCCACCCAGGGACTCCCCGTCGTGTCGTGCGTCCAGATGAGCCCGCCGTCCCACGGAGGGTTCCTGGAGACGCGGGGCTCGCCCTCGTAGCGGATTACGAGCGCGTGCGCCGATCCCGCCTTGAGAGGTGCGGGAAGCTTGAAGAAGACCGCGTTGAATTCCCTCCTGGAGCGGAGCGTGTCCGCGCCGTCGAGCACGGCGGACCGGATCTCCATTTCCCGGAACAAATCCACCTGCATCTCGGCCGAGGGCTCCAGTGCCGTGAAGCGGATTGTGACCGTCCCCGCGATCGTCTTGTTCGCCGGGTCCACGCGCACATCCAGCCCGTACCAGCGGACGTCATAACACGTCCGCTCAAGCCTGAGCATGCCCCTGAGCGTGTCGGCGCGCGTGAACTTCGGCTCGCTCATCTCGCGTCCCTGCTGAGCGGCCCCGCTCCCTGCAAGCGCCGCGAGCATCCCCATCACGATTGTCCCTCTCACCGTTGTTTGCCGCGCGGTCATTGTCCCCCTGCGACATAGTGCATGTCAAGCTGGTCGAACAGGAAGGCGAAGGCGTCCACGTCTTCGGCCACCAGCTCGTCCAGCGGGCTGCCGAACCCGTGGCCGCTCGCCGAGCTGGTCCGGAGCAGCACCGGATGCGCCGAGCCGGTCGCCGCCTGGAGCCGCGCCGTCATCTTCCGGGAATTGGCGGGGTCGACTCTCCAGTCGTTGTCGCCGGTCATCATGAGCACGGCCGGGTATTTCGTCCCGTCCGTCACGTGATGGTACGGCGAGTAGGCGAGCGTCGCCTTGAACTGGACGGGGTCGCCGAGCGAGCCGTATTCGGTGACGTTGAACTGACCGTTCGGGAAATTCTCGATGTGGAGCATATCGTAAATCCCGACGTGGCTCACCACGGCGCGGAAGAGGTCAGGCCTCTGCGTGAGGGCCGCGCCCATCAGGAGCCCCCCGTTGCTCCACCCCTCGATCGCAAGACGGTCCGTGGAAGTGTATTTCTGGCCGACGAGGTACTGCGCGCAGGCGATGAAGTCGTCGAAGGCGTTCTGCTTCTTTGTGAGGTTCCCTCCCCGGTGCCACTCTTCCCCGAATTCGTCCCCCCCCCGGATATTGGCGTCGACCAGGATGCCCCCCTGCTCCTCCCACAACCGGTTGCGCGGGGAGAACCGCGGAGCTTCCGCGGCGTCAAATCCGCCGTAGGCCGTCAGGAGAAGCGGGTGTCTGCCGTTCTGTTCCGTTCCCTTCTTCTGAATGATGTTCAGCGGGATCTTCGTTCCGTCTTTCGACGGGGCGTAGGCCCGGATCACCTCGCAGTCGCTGAAGTCTGCAACCGGCCTGTTCACGAGACGGGTCCTGGCGGCCCCATTCGTTTTCGGATCGTAGAGGAAGTACGAGCAGTCCTCGATGTACGTCTCCGCGCCGTAGAGTATCCTGTCTCCCTCCATCGGGATCAGCGCGGTGATCGCAGGGAGCGGGGCCGTCGGCAGCATCCCGCGGAAGCGCCCGTCGAGGCTGAATATCCGCACGTCCTCAGGCCCCCCGGCCTCATCGAGCGTATAGAGCCTGTTCGATGTCGCGACCAGTGTTTTGATTGAAGCGCTCCCTTCCGGGACGACCGTGCGCGCTGCACCGAGCTCGGGACGTGCAAGGGAGATGCTGAGCACCTGCCCGCGCGACGCCCCCTTCGTCGAAAGGAGATAGATCTTCCCGTCCCGGCCAAAGACCGCTTCCCTGACGCCGTCCCGGAACCCGGCAATCGCGCGCCACCGCTCTCCCGGCCCCATGAGGCGAAATGCAAATTCGCCGCCGTCCCCGTTTGCCACTCGCGCAAGCATGTAGCGCCCGTCCTCGCTGGATGAGAGCGCGATTTCGGCAATCCGGGGGAAGTCCTTTCCCGCAACGTACCTGTCGTTTGCCGGGGGCGTCCCGAGTTTGTGGAAATAGATCTGCTGGTAGAAATCCGTGTCCTGCGGGGCGCGTTCACCCCCTTGCGGATACCGGGTATAATAGAAGCCCGTGGCGCCCGCATTCCACGCGATGCTCCCCCCGGCCGTGGCAAAATTCACGCGGGGGACTTCATCCGGGAGCCGCCGCCCGGTGGCTGTCTCGAATACGCAGGCCGTGCCGTTCTCACTGCCGCCGGTAGAGAGCGAAACCGCCACCAGCCGTCCGTCGGGGGAGGGGACGAAGAAGTCCATGGAGGTGCCGCCGCTCGTATCGATCGCGTTGGGATCAAGGATCGTTCGTTCCGTCGAGAGATCATCGGGCGAATCGAATGTGACGAGCAGCGGCTGCTCGTGCGGGGGCTGGAGTTTCGTGGCGAACAGCTTCCTCCGGTAGTACTCCGCCCGGTATGACACCGAGGATCCCCCGTAGAGCTCCTTGAGCCGGGACGCGATGCGCTCCCTCTCTTTCATTCCGTCGAGGGTCGAGCGGGAGAAGGCGTTCTCGGCGGCAACCCATGACCGCACGGCAGGATCGAGCGGGTTCTCCAGCCAGCGGTAGTCATCGGCGATCGTCGTATCGAAGAACTTCTCGGTGGTCGGCTTCTTTTCGGTGGCGGGATAAGGAGGTTTCGAGGGAGTGCACCCGGCAATCAGTGCCGAAACGATGAAGAGCGCTGCGGATGCCTGTCTGAATGTCATGGGCTCTGCTCCGGATGGGGGGTCTGCGACTGCATGGAACGGTAGGAATGGTACGCGGGGTGCCCGCCAATGTCAAGGCGATGCGCGTCAGAGAGCGCGATAGTGGGGCAGCAATGAACGCGCAACAAAAACGGAACGGGCCCGGCTTTTCCCGGACCCGTCTCGGGTGAATACTGCTGCGTGAGGCGCGGTGTTACTCCGCTCCCTCTTCGAGCGGCTCGAACGAGGCTATCCCTGTGTCACCGGGATGCTTGCCCGTAATCCGATCGTACGCGAGCCAGGTGCAGAGGTGCTTCAGCATCGGGTCGGATGTGAACGTGGCAGTCCGCTCGATGGCGAAATTGCCCATGTCGCTGTCGAGCCGGTCGAGTGCGAGCGCCGCGAGTATGCGCGCCGAGCTTTCGCCGTCCTCGTTTTTGAGTATGGCCATCAGCGGGATCACGCAGTCCGAGAACGAATCATCGGGCCGCAGGCCCTTGAGATCGCGGACCAGCTGCGCCGCGTCGGCCTGGATGCCGGGGATGTTGCTCTGCAGGTCATTGACCACGTTTGTCTCGACACCATCGAATTTTGCGGCCGGCATTCCAGTGATATAATCGTCGCCCTCCCCCGCGCGTGCGGAAGACACACAGAGCATTCCGCCGGCGACCAGGCAGAGCGCTGCGATCGTGTTGCGTGCGTGTAACATGGTAACCCCTCCCGGGCGAAGTGAGTTGCAGTGGGACTGCATCTGTTCGTACGCCCCGCTCGCCCCGGAGTTACAGGGGTGCACAACGCCCAGTGGTGTTTGTCAGGTGGATCCGGGGGCTTGATTGTGCACTCCGCAGGGGGTAGATTTCCCTCGCGTAGCGCCCCTTTGACCCCTGATGCAGTTCACGGACTATGAAGCCTCTCCCCGCGTTGCTTCTCCTCTGCGTTGCATTCCTGTCTGCGTCTCACGCAGGCACGAACGGGAGCGTCGAAGGCACCGTGCGCGACGGGAAAACCGGAGAGCCGCTCCCCGGCGTGAACGTTCAGGTCGTCGAGCTTCGCACGGGAACATCCACGGACACGCTCGGCGGCTACCGGCTGGCCAACATCCGCTCGGGCGTTTACAGCCTCCGCTTCACGCACATCGGCTATACCCCCCGGCTTGTCAAGGGCGTGCTGGTCGATCCGGACAGGCGGATGGTCGTCAATGCCGCGCTCCAGCCGTCGGATATTCACCTCGACGAGGTGGTGGTCGTCCAGGATAAGCCGCTGATCCGCCAGGACGTCACGGGGACCACGTACTTTCTCCGCGGGGAAGAGATCAAGCTCCTGCCGATCGGCAGCATCACGGATGTTCTTGGCCTCCAGCCCGGTGTCACGCTGGAAGGGAACGTGCGGGGCGGGAAGACGACGGACGTGGTCTATCTCGTCGACGGGCTTCCGGTCCAGGACTTCATGGCCGGAGGCGTTGCCTCTGTCCTACCGGCAAGCTCCGTGTTCGGCATGAGCGTCTACACCGGGGGTTTTGAACCTGAGTACGGAAACGCGCTGGCGGGGGTCGTGAATATCGTGACGCGCACGGGAGGAGACGAGCAGAGAATCTACGTGCGGGGGGACAGGGACCGGTTCGGCTCGTACACGCAGACAGACAGGGCCAGCGACGTTGAAGCCTCCGCGAGCGGTCCGATCAGACCCGGGAAAATATACTACACCGTTGCCGGGCGTGGCCTGCTGAGCGATACGCGCTGGTGGCAGGACATGCAGCTCTTTTTCCCGGGTCCGATTGACCGGACGTGGAGCGCATTCGCCAAGGTCGATTACCTCACCACTCCCGCGTTCCGCGTAGCGCTCCAGTTCCTCTATACCGATCACCGCTGGCGCGACTATGAGTTCCCGTGGAGGTACGACCTGGAGGGTCTGCCCCCCGAGAGAAAGACCACGAACCGTGCGGCCATCATCGTCTCGCACACGCTGTCGGACAGGTTCTTTTACACCGCCAGCCTCAGCCGCTATTATTCGGGCAACGCGATCGGCGACGGGTCTGCGGCGGATGTCCCCGGGGGAGTGCCCTGGCAGTATGATTTCTTTCTGCGGTATATCGTCCAGGGCCAGCGCGCCTGGTGGGTGCGCTCCTCCCAAGAGAGCTACACCGGCAAGTTCGACGGGACGCTCATGCTCCTGGAGGGACACCTGCTCAAGCTGGGAGGGGAGGGGACACTGTACGATCTGAATTCGGACGTCGTCAGGTTTGAGCCGCAGATGACGTTTTTCGGCAAGCCGATTGCGTCGGCGCCGATGCTCGACTTCAGTTCTTCCTACAGGTACTTTCCGCGGGCGGGGGCTCTCTACGTGCAGGACAAGATCGACGTCGTCAAGGGGAGCGGCGTATTGAATATCGGGCTCCGTTTCGATCTCCTCGACACGCGGGCGACCCGCCCGGCAGTGGGCATCGCGCCAACCGACTCAGGGGGGGCGGCATATGCCGCCGCGGTCAGCGGAGGCGTCAAGCACAGCATCAGCCCGAGAGTCGGCGCGTCGTTTCCGGTTGACGAGGCAAGTTCGTTTTTCATCAATTTCGGCTGGTATACGCAGTTCCCGCTCTTCGACGAGCTCTACACGGGGCTCGACCGCGTCGCGCTCGAGCGTGGCGTGCCCGCGATACTGGGAAACCCCGGGCTCGAACCCGAGCGCTCCGCGATGGCGGAATTGAGCTACAAGCGCTCGTTCCCCCACGGGTTCGTCGCGTCGATCGCGTATTTCAGGAAATCCATCACGAACCTGATCGATACCAGGACGTTCGTCCCGGGTTTCAGTCACCTCTCCGGGAGTTACGGGTTCGCCCAGTTTGTGAATGACCCCTACGCGAACGTGGAAGGGCTGGAGATTTCCGTGGCGCGAGGCGCCGGATCATGGCTGACCGGCGAGCTCTCCTATACATACATGGTTGCAGAGGGGACGAGCGGGAGCGCCGACCAGGGATTTGCCGCCGCGGAATACGGGCTTCCCGTGGCGCCGCAGGCGTTTCCGCTCGCGTGGGATCAGCGGCATGCGCTCACCGCTGTGCTGAATGTTGAGATGCCCTCCCGCACGGACATTCACCTGGTTGCGCACCTGCATTCCGGCAGACCGTACACGTACTATCCGTGGTCGACCGGGTTCGAACCCGTGAGCGTGGGGCTCTTTGCGATCAACAATCAGCGGATGCCCGGATTCTCGACTGTCGACATCCTGCTCGAGCAGCATCTCCCGCTGGGATTCTGGCGGGCAAGCGACGTGTCGTTCTACCTGGACGTGCGCAATCTCTTCAACACGCAAAACGTGGCATGGATGGACGCCAACGGGCAGGTGGGCGGGGAACTCCAGGATCCCTCAGGCTATTACATCGGGAGGAGGACGCGTGTCGGTATCCGCGCGGCGTTCTGACAGCGCACATATGACGCTCGCCCTGGCGCTGCTTGCGTCCATGGCGGCAGGCTGCGACGAATCTCTTCCTCCCCGACTGCCGGATCCTAACGCCATCAGCGTTTCTGTCACGCTCAAGGGTGGAACAGTCCTTGTCTCCGGAGGCACGGCCCTCACGGACATGGAAACGGTCAGAGCGACAGTCACGAATGTCTATTCGGAAGTGCTGCAGGATACGGTCGCGGTAAACATCCGCTGCCGGATCTCTCTGGGGGCAGTTCCCGACAGCACGGCGCTCGTGACGCTCGACGCCTCGGCGCTTGCGACTCCCGGGGCGGTCCAGAACGGCGTGCTCACGCTCCTTCCGGGGGGCGACGCGGTGTTTCAATCGGGCTGGAATTACAAAACTTCCGGGGGCACCCCCTTCTGGACGCTCGTTCCTCTCAAGGACACTTCGGACGCACTGGGCCGGTTCAAGATCTCAGGGCCTGTTGAAATCCTGATGACGGATACCGCACGCATATTCAAGCCGATCCCCGACTACACGTTCGGGCCTGTGCCGACGATCGTGGTGTTTGAGGTCAGGTAGATGGGAATTGAAACCGCGTCCATCGTCGAATGCCCCCGGTGCGGTCACCGCAAATTGGAAACGATGCCGGTGGATTCCTGTCTCCATTTCACCTCACCGTAGGTTAGTTACTCCTCGTCAATCACCCACGTGTCGGTGAGCGTCTCGGGCAGGCCCGCGATGAATCGTGAGGGCTTCGAAAGCACCATACCCGACTCGCGGTCGTAGATGTTGATGGGATACGTGATGAAGAGATTCTGCTGTGCCCTCGTGCAGGCGACGTACATGAGCCGCCGCTCCTCCTCCATCGCCTCCTCGCTGACCGCGGCGCGCGTCGCGGGGAACCTCCCCTCCAGAGCGTAAATGACGAAGACGGTGTGCCATTCCAGCCCTTTCGCGCTGTGAATGGTCGAGAGGACGAGTTTCTCGTCGTCCGCGTCGGGAGGGGTGATGTCGGTGACGCTCTCGGTGGCGGGCTCCAGGGCGAGGTCGGTGAGCAGCGTGCCGAGCGAGCGGTAGCGCTCGGTGATCTGCTGGAACATCTCCAGGTCCTTGCGCCGCTTGTTGAAATCGTCGTACCGCCGCTTGAACACCGGCTCGTAGTATTCGAGTAGCTTCTGGACCTTGTCCGCGGGCATGATGTGGGAGGGGCTCACCTCTTTGAGCGCCTCGAAGAGGTCCGTGAGTTTTTCCGGGTACGTGGAAAAGCCCCGCCAGAAAGCGGGGAGGTTCCTCGATTCCCCGTCGACATTGGACCGCCGGGCGAGGATATCCTCGATCACTTTCTCCGATGTCCTCGGTCCCACGCCATCCACGAGCAGCAGGATCCTGTTCCACGCCACGGCGTCCCTCGGGTTTTCGAGCACACGGAGGTACGCCACCATGTCCTTGATGTGCGCGGTCTCGATGAATTTGAACCCCCCGAACTTGACGAAGGGGATGTTCGCCTTGTTCAGCTCGATCTCGAGGTCGAACGAAAGGTACCCCGAGCGGAAGAGGACGGCGATCGTGTCGAGTGGGATACCCTGCTCGCGGAGCTCGAGCACCTTCTGCACGACGAACTTGGACTGGAAGTTCTCGCTCTCGGCGACGACGATCGTCGGAAGATCGCCCCCCGGCTTGTGCGTGAACAGCTCCTTCTGGAATTTGTGTCTCATATGTGCCTGCCCAGGCTTCGTGCCACCGCCCGGATATGCTCCGGCCTCGTCCCGCAGCATCCGCCGATCAGAGCGACTCCCGAACGTGCCCACGCCGCTGCAAGCGAGGCGTATTCCTTCGGTTCTACATTTTCAATCATGGATTGACTATCAACCATTGAGCTTTCTCCGCCCGGCAATCCCACGTTAGCATACACGCCGACGGGTATTCCCTCTGCACCGTGAGTTTCGCTGAGCGCTGCCCGGAGTCTCGCCAGCGGCTCCGCCATGAACCTCGCCGAAACGCAGTTGATCGAAAACGCCGCCGGTTTAAGCGGTGCGATCCGGCGTACCGCTTCAGCGACTGGCTCCCCGCCGTAGAGTGCGCCGTCCCGGCGGCATATAAGGCTCACAATGAATTCCAATCCCGTCCCACCGGCCGCCACCGCGGCGGCATAAGCCTCGCGCGTCGTCCCCATCGTTTCGATGAGAATAAAATCGACCCCCGCATCCGCGAGCCGGCCCGCAATCTCGGCATGCTCTTCATGAAGCACCGGATCAGGCGGGACCAGCTCCGGGTGATAGCAATCTTCCAGGGGTCCAATCGAGCCGGCGATCAGGACTTCCCCCCTGCCTGTTTCCTGGCGGGCATCGCGCGCGAGCGCGACTGCAAGGGCGGTGAGCTCCCCGGAGCGGTCGGGCGGCGCGGCGCGTCTGAATGTCCGCCGCGTTGTCCGGAACGTGTCCGTGGTGATGATATCGGCCCCGGCGGCGATGTAGTCCGCATGGATCCGCTTGACCGCATCGGGTGCGCTCTCCAGGGGCCCGGCGGACCAGAGCGGCAGACCGGTGTCGGCGCCCCTGCGCGCAAGCTCGGTACCCATGGCGCCGTCGAGTATCGCGGGCCGGCGTCGTCGGAAAAGCTCCGCGAGGGGGCCCGCTCCCCGCTCACTCCCGTGCGCGGCGGAGGATTTCATTGGTGAGGTTCAGGATCGGCTGCGTGCTCCTGTAGTTTTCCTCGAGCTTGACGATCACGCAGCCGGGGAATGCCTCCGGGAAGTCGAGTATGTTGCGCACCGTTGCTCCCCGGAACGAGTAGATCGACTGCGCATCGTCCCCGACCACCATGACGTTCCCGTGCGCCGAGGCGAGCAGCGTCACGATCTCGGCCTGGATTCTGTTCGTGTCCTGGTATTCGTCCACCATGATGTACTTGTACCTCTCGGAGAGCGTCCTGCGCACGCGATCATTGTCGCGCAGGAGTTTCCGCAGGTAGATCAGCAGGTCGTCATAGTCCATCATGTTGTGCTTCGCCTTGTACTGCTCGAACGCCGACTGGAGCCTGACGATGTCGTCGAGAAAATCCTCGTAATGGGGGTAGTCGTCCTTCAGGATATCCTTGATGGGCGTGAGCGTGTTGACGGCGCGGGAAAAAATATCGTACAGCGTCTGTTTGCGCGGGAAGCGGCGCTCCTTCGTATCGAACTTGAACTGCGTGCGGAGGAGGTTGACGACGTCCTCGGCATCCCCCTGGTCCAGGATCGTGAACGACGAGTCGAACTCCACGAGCGGCGCGTACTGCCGCAGGATGAGATTGGCGAATGAGTGGAACGTCCCGCCGGCGACCTTCTCGCAGCGCGCATCGAGGAGGATCGATGCCCGGCGGAGCATTTCCTGCGCCGCCCGGCGCGTGAACGTCAGGAGGAGCACAGATTCCGGCTTCACCCCCAGCTCCACGAGGTAGGCGACGCGGAAGGTG
>Ga0335079_10006826_pt1 | contig 13045 bp, 12 predicted proteins | sample Lox_Sample_33_FD_206719 | JGI IMG/M metagenome (GOLD analysis project Ga0335079, IMG submission 206719) | Soil microbial communities from Loxahatchee National Wildlife Refuge, Florida, United States - Lox_Sample_3.3 | ecosystem: Environmental > Terrestrial > Soil > Wetlands | place: USA... | reverse complement strand
GCCGCGCGCCGCGACCATGCGGTCGACCGCCGCATCGAGCAGCATCTGCACCAGCGCGTGCGGGTCGGCGCCCGCCACCCCGCCGTGCACCAGGGTGGTCCGGTACGCTGCCATTCTCGGGTCATGCGCGAATCCGCTCATGGCTGCTCACGCTCCTGCGGGTCGATACCCCTGTAGCGGCGCAGCCCGGCGCAACTTGAGGATCAGGCGTTCGCCTTGCCCTGTACCAGCGGCAGCGTGGCGAACTGCTGACTGAGATAGGCGGAAGTGCTCTGCAGCGAGGACAGCAGGGCGTTCAAGGCCGAATACTGCTGCGTGAGGCTCGCCTGCAGCGCCGCCATCTGCGTCTGCAGCTGGTTGCTCTGATTGGTGAGCGAGTTTTCCTCGGCCGCAAGCGTATTGCCCTCGGCGGTGAGCGAGCCGTTCGGTCCGAGCGCGCTCTGGATGTCGGTGTTGATATTCGCGGCGACGCCGCTGCTGCTGCTGAACAGCTGGCTCACCGCGCTGAAGTTGCTGCTGAGAGCCGCGGACAGCGTGGCGCCGTTGACGCTCAGGGAGCCGTCGCGGTTGGTCGTGATGCCGATGCTGGCGAGCGTGTTGTAGGTCGAGGAGCCGGTGTTGACGATGCTGTAGAGGGCCTGCTGGACCTGGTTCTGGATACCCTCGAGCCCCGCATCGCCCATCATGGTGCCGGCGGTGTTGGTCGAGGAATTGTAGCCGCCGAGCTGCACCAGCGTGCTCTGCAGGCTGTTGTAGGCGGTGACGAAGCTCTGGATGTTGGTTGCGATCGTCGAGGTGTCGTTGGCGATCGAGAGCGTGCCCGCCGTGGCTGCGGGCGGCGTGCCGCTGGTCGGGCTCACGCCGAGAAGGTTGAGCGTCACGCCGCTCATGGCGTTGCTGACCGTGTTGCTCGGGCTGGTGAAGCTCACGCCGGAGATCGAGAAGGCGGCATCCTGCGCGGCCGCCTCCTGGGTGTAGTTGGCGGTATTCCCGGCGCCGTAGGTGAGGGCCGCAAGTCCCGTGCCGCCGTCGGTCTCGGCGACCTGGATGGTGTTGGCCGCGCCGGTCTGTGACGAGGAGAGCAGCAGATAGTCGCCGCTCGCGCCCTGCAGCACGGTGGCGGCGATGCCCGGATTGCCGGCGGCGGAGTTGATCGCGGCGGCGAGTCCCTGCAGGGTGTTGTCGCTGCTGTCGACCGTGACGCTGAAGCTGCTACTCCCGAGCGACAGTTGCAGCGTGCCGGTGCCGAGGCTGCTGCCGCTGGTGACCGGGCTCGACAGCAGCTGCTGCGCCGTGGCCAGCGCGGTTACCGACACGTTGTAGGTGCCGGCCGGCGCACCGTTCCCGGCGGTGGCGCTGAAGACCGCGGGGGCGCTGCTCCTGGCGGTCTCGAGCTGGAAGCTGCTCGGCGTGTCGAGCGCCCCCAGGGCGGACTGGAAGCTCGACAGCGCGCCCTTCAGCTGCGCGAGCGCGGAGATCTGCGCCGTGACCTGCTGCGTCTGGTTGCTGAGCAGCGTCTGCTGCGGCGCCTCGGTCGCTGCGACCAGCTGCGACACCAGGCTGCTGACGTTGATGACCGAGCCGCCGGCGGCGCCGGAGCTCGAGTTGCTCGCCACCGAGACCAGCGGCTGGGTCTGAGGGACGGAGCTCACCGGCGCGACCGTCGAGGGCGGGCTCGCGGTGTCGAGGGGGGTGCTCCTGGCACGCCCTCTGACAATCACACAAACGTGGGGGGGGGCCCCCCTGTGCCGCCCGCCCCGCGTTACCAGTGCCAGTGACTGGTAGTTCACCACCGTTACGGCAGCTTCTGCAGGAGCGTCAGAATGTTCTGCGGGATCATGTTGGCCTGCGCCACCATGGCCGTGCTCGCCTGCTGCAGGATCTGGGCCTTGGACAGCTGGGAAGTCGCCATCGCGTAGTCCGTATCCTGAATCTGGCTGCGAGCGCTCTGCAGGTTGGTCGAGTCGGACTTCAGGCCCGAGATCGCGGCCTGGAACCGATTCTGGTAGGCGCCGAGCTGCGCGCCCGTCGCCGCCACCTGCTGCAGGGCGGCGTCGATCTGCGCCAACGCCAGGTTGGAGCCGTCGACCGAGGTCACGGCACCGACGTTGAGGTTGGTGGTCGTGCCCGCGGCAGTGACGGTGTTCGCGGCGTTCACGCCCATGTTGGCGAGTGTCACCGTTGCGCCGTTGCTGCCGCCTGCGGCGACCGCGACGCTCGAGCTCGTCGTGCTGCTCAGGTTGATGCCGTTGCCGGTCGCATTGACCGTGGCGACGATGCCGCCGTCCTGGCCGGAGACCGCGTTGATCGCGGCCGCCACTGTCTTAAGGTCGGTGGCGACGTTGCCCGTTACCGTGAAGGTGCCGGTGGACACAGCCGCGAGGGCCGCGCCGCCGGTGGGCGTCGTGGTGATGGTCAGCGAGCCGGTCTGGCCAGCCGTCATGGCAGCCGCGGTCGTCGGACCGGCAGCCGTGTACAGCGTGCCGAGTGCCGAGGTGCTGGCGCTCGCGACCGACGAGACGGTGATCGTCTGGCCGACGTTGGCACCGACCTGGAAGGTGGCGCCCTGGAAGGAGCCGTCGAGCAGGTTGACGCCGTTGAACGAGGCCGTCGCGGCGACGTTGTTGATGTCGGCCTGAAGCTGCGCGAACTGCTGATTCAGGTCGGCGCGGTCCTGGGCGCTGTTGGTCGCGTTCAGCGACTGCACGGCGAGGTCGCGCATGGCCTGCAGGTCGTTGGTGATCTCGGTGAGCGCGCCCTGCGCAGTCTGCGCGAGCGACACGCCGTCGTTCGCGTTGCGGGCGGCCTGATCGAGGCCGTTGATCTGTGAGGTCATGCCCTGCACGATCGCGTAGCCGGCGGCGTCATCGGCTGCGGTGTTGATCCGCAGGCCCGAGGACAGCTGCTGCAGCGCGCTGCTGAGCTGGCTGCCCGAGGTGCTCAGGCTGCCCTGAGCTACCAGCGAGCTGTAGTTGGTGTTGAGGACTAATGACATGTGTGCTACTCCGTAAGTTGGTTCACACGCCGGACATCAGTCCTGCGCGCTTCTGGCAGCGGCCCCTCGACCGCTGCTCGTACAGTCCGGGTATCGGTGCGGACGCGCCGAACTTGAATCGGCAGCGGCAGAAATCCGCCGCAAACTGCCGAGCGCCTCACAGTCTGTCGCCGTCAGCCGACGCCTCACGGCCGGCCGGCGTGTGCCTTGCGCCCATGGACTCAGGAGATGTAATTGAAGAGGGAAAGCTTGGCGATCGAGGCGTAGGACTGCTGCGCCGCCTGCAGCGCCAGCTCCTGGGTGCTGAGTTGCGTGACCGCCGCCGCGTAGTCGGTATCGGCGAGCGTCGAGATCCTGCCCTGCAGCTGGGTCTGGTTGGATTGGGCGTTGTTGCCCGCCGCGGTGATCGCGTTGAGCCGCCCGCCCACCGAGGCCTGCACGTTGTTGAGGCCGCTCAGCGCGTTGTCGATCTGCTGCAGCGCCGTGCCGATCCGGGTCGTGATCTGACCGCTGGTCAGGGTGCCGGAATTGAGGGCCGTGATCAGATTGCCGATGGTGCTGAAGACGCTCGCCTTGCCGGCCGGCGCCACCGTGAAGGTGTCCCCGGCTGCGGGCGCGCCGCTCACCGTCACCTCAATGCCGTTGAAGGCGATGGCGCTGCCGCTCGTGTAGGTCCCGGAGGCCACCACCGTGCCGGCGCTGCTGGTCACCTGGTACTGGGTGGGGCTCGAGAAGGAAACCGTGTAGTTGTCGGGTACCCAGGCGGCGACGCTGGTGACGCTGCCGGTATCGATGCTGCCGCTGCCGGTGTTGGCGCCGGCGGCGGCCGTGGTGAAGGTGCCGTTGCCCGCGGGGATGTTCATGAACACCGCATCGCCGGCATCGCCGGCGGAGACGCTCTGGTCGGCGCCGATCTGCACCTGATTGACCTGGCTCGCGCCCTGGTAGCTCACCGCGCTCCCGGTCAGGGCGAAGGCCGGCGTGCCGCTCGCGGTGCCGGCGAACAGATAGTTACCGGCCGGGTCGGTGGCGTTGGCGGCGCCGAGCAGCGCGTTCTGCAGCTGCTGCAGCTGGGTGGCGATGTCCTGGCGGTCGGCGGCGCTCATGGCGGAGTTGTTGGCCTCGACCGCCAGGTCGCGCGCGCTCTGCAGCGCGTTGGTCGCGCTGGTGAGCGCGTTCTGCTCGAGCTGCAGTCCCGAGGTGGCGGCCGTGCCGTTGCTCACGTACTGCCGCGACGCCGACAGGGTCATGTTGAGCTGGTTGACCTGCGACATGGCGGCCGGATTGGCGGCGGCGTTCGGCAGCTTGCTGCCGGTCGAGAGCTCGGCCTGCGTCTGCGTGAGCGCGCTCTGCAGCGCCTCCATCTCGGCGAGCGCGTTGGTCTGGAAGGTGAGCGTCGAGATGGTCATGGTGGTCAGCCGTGGGTGATGGCGCTCATGAGCGAGTTGAACATGGTTCCGGACGCCTGGATGACCTGCGCCATCGCCTGGTAGGCCTGCTGGAACTGCAGCATCCTGGCCGCTTCCGCATCGAGGTTGACGCCCGAGAGGTTGCTGCGCGCCGTGGCGGCGTCCTGATTCACGGCCTGCTGCGCGCTGGCGTTCGCCTGCGCCTGCTGCGTCGTGACCCCGATCTGCGTCACCAGGTTGTTGGCCGCGCTGGTGAGCGAGGTGGTGCCGCCGGCGAGCGTGTTGGCGGACAGGGCGCCGATCATGGCCAGCACGTTGCTGTTGTCGCCGCTGTTGGCGGCGGTGCTGCTCGTGATCGTGAAGCTGTCGCCGGACGCCGGCGCGCCGTTCACCGTGACCTGCACGCCCTGGAACGAGATCGGTTGCCCGGCGCTGTAGTTGCCGGAGGCGAGCACCGTGCCGCCGCCATTGGTGACCTGGTACTGCGTGGGGCCGGTAAAGGAGAGCGTGTAGCTGCCCGGGACCCAGCTCGCCGGCGTGGTGATGGTCGCCGCGGAGATGGTGCCGCTGCCGGTGTTGCTGCCGCTCGCACCGGTCTGCGCCAGCGAGGCGGCGGCGATCTGGTTCGGGCTACTGAGCAGCAGCGCCAGGCCCGCGGGCGCCGCCTCGGTCGGCTGGATCAGGTAACTGTCGCCGTCGAGCGGCGCGCCGCCGCCCACGACGATCGACAGACCCGCCGCCTGGAAGGGGCTCGCAGCCGTGCCGGCGCCGCTCATCGCCACCGGTTGTCCGGTGCTCGCATCGCGCAGCTGCCAGGCGCCGCCCGAGTAGCCCAGGATGTAGTTATCGGTGGTGAGGGAGCCGAGATTGCTGATGCTGGCGCTTATCGCCGCGCTGCCGGTGTTGTTGCTGCTCGGGCCGATCTGCACGGGGCCGACCGAGAACATCGGCTGGCCCTGCGCGCCGGTCAGGTCCATGCCGGAGGCCTGCTGCTGGTTCATGACGGTGGCGAGGCCGACGCTGATCAGTCCGAGCGCGTTCTGCGCCGGATCGAGCACCTGGCTGCGGGCGGAGACGAGTCCGCCGAGCTCGCCGCCCGAGATCGCTGCGGTCACGTCCGTGGTGGCGCCGCCGGCGCTCGAGACGCCGATATCGCTCACCGTCGGGTTGTACTGATTCGGGACGGTGGCGAGCGCCTGGGCTACGCCGCCCGTGACCAGCGCCTGGCCGTTGCCGATGTAGACGTCCATCGAGCCGCCGGACTCGGTGGCGGTCGTGACGCTGACATACTGGCTCAGCTGGTCGATGAGGTTGTCGCGCTGGTCCATCAGCTGATTCGGCGTCTGGCCCCCGGCGAGATCGGAGGCGATCTGCCGGTTGAGCGAGGCGATGCCGGTCGAGATGGAATTCACCTGGGAGATGTCGGCGCCGATCTGCTGCTCGAGGCCCGAGCCATAGGTCTGGATCTGGGAGCTGTAGGAGTTGATCTGCTGCGTGAGGGCCTGCGCCTGGGAAAGGAGCGCCTGGCGCGAAGCGGTCGAAGAGGGCGAGGTCGACAGCGTCTGCAGGGCGTTGATGAAGCTCTGCAGGCTGGCCGTGAGCCCGGTGCTGGACGCGCTCAGCATGCTGTCGATCTGTCCGGCCTGGGTCGCGAGCGCGTTGGCGCTCGAGTAGCTCGCCTGCGAGGAGCGCACCTGTTGCGCGAGCAACTCGCTGTAGGCGCGCGTGATACCCGCGACCTGGACGCCGCTGCCGACGTAGCCGCCGGCCGTGCCCTGCGCCGGCTGGGGCGTCAGCTCGATGCTCTCGACGCTGTAGCCCGGAGTGGCGGAGTTGGCAATGTTGTTGCTCGTGACGTCGAGGGCCTGCTGAAAGGCCAGCAGCCCCGAGACGCCGGTCGAGAGTATGTCAGCCATGGCTTAACTCCTCCCCGGGAGTGGGCCGTGTCGCAGACGTCATCGGCACGGCATCGCCGGACTTTAGGGCGGCCAGTACCTGGCCGGCGACGGCCGTCACCTTGCGGGCATAATCCGGATCGGTGGCGTAGCCAGCCTGCTGCAGCGCCGTGGCGAAGGACGCGACACTCGTGCCGCTGCCGAGGGCGGCGCTCAGGCGCGGGTTGTTCCTGATGAGCGCCACGTAGTCCTGGAAGCTCTCGCCGGGACTTGCGTAGGCGCGGAACGCGGCGCTGGTCGGTTGCGCAGCTCCGCCGACGAATTCCTGCGTGCCGGCGCTGACCGAGGCACCGCTCCAGCTGGCGCCGGCCTTGACGCCGAAGAGGTTGTTGCTCGAGGCGCCGCCTGAGGTGCGCGGGACGTTCCTGCCCCAGTTGGTCTCGAGCGCCGCCTGGGCGATGAGGCTCACCGGGTGTACGCCGAGCTGCTGCGCGGCCTGCGCGGCGTCGGGCCACACCTGGCTGATGAAATTCGCGCGCTCGCTGCCGGAGGCGCCGGTGGCCGCGCGCGGCGGCGTGGCCGCCGCGGCACCGGCGGCGCTGGTGGCGCTCGTGGCGCTCGTGGCCGCGGCCGCTGCGGTCGCGCCCGACTGCTGCAGCTGGCGCACGAGCATGTCGGCCAGGCCCAATCCCTTGCCCTTGGTGAGCTCGAGCGACAACTGATCGTCGAGCATGCTCTGGTAGGTCTGCGACTGGTCCGAGCCGAAGATCGGATCCTTGCCGATCGCATCGCGCATGCTCTTGATCAGCATGCGCGCGAACAGGCTCTCGAACTGCTGCGCCACCTGGCGGACCGCGCCCGCATCGCTGCGTGAGGCCGAGGACTTGAGCTTCTCGAGCCCGGCGAAATCGCCGTACACGGCGGCACTGTTGACGGGGGTGGTGGCCATGGGCGCGGCTTCAGATGACGATCAGCTCGGCCCGCAGCGAGCCGGCCTCCTTCAGGGCCTCGAGGATCGCCACCAGGTCGCCGGGGGCGGCGCCCACCTGGTTGACGGCGCGCACGATCTCATCGAGCGTGACGCCGGCCTGGAATACGAACATGCGGGCGTCCGCCTGCTGCACGTCGATGGTGCTGTGCGGCGTCACCACGGTCTTGCCGCCCTCGGAGAAGGGTGTCGGCTGGCTCACGTCGCTGCGCTCGGTGATGGTCACCGAGAGCGAGCCGTGCGCGACGGCCGCCGCCGTCACGCGCACGTGCGCGCTGATCACCACGGTGCCGGTGCGCGAGTTGACGATGACGCGCGCCGCCGCCTCGCCCGGCTCCACCTCGACCGCCTCGAGTGTGGCGAGGTAGGAGATGCGCTGGTTGGCATCGAGCGGCGCCAGCACGCGGATCGACACCGCATCGAGCGCCTCGGCGCTGCCGGCGCCGAGGGTGTTGTTGATCGCGGCGGCGACGTGCGCCGCGGTGGTGAAGTCGGGGGTGTTGAGATTCAGCGTGAGGTGCGGGTCGGCGGCGAAGTGCACCGGCACTTCGCGCTCCACCGAGGCGCCGTTGGGGATGCGCCCCGAGCTCGGCACGTTGAGCGAGATACGCGAGCCGTCCTTGCCGGCGATGCCGAAGCCGCTCACGATCACGTTGCCCTGCGCCATCGCGTAGATCTGGTTGTCGGCGCCGCGCAGCGGCGTCATGAGGAGATTGCCGCCGCGCAGGCTCGCGGCGTTGCCGATGGTGCCGACGGTGACGTCGATGGTCTGGCCGGGCTTGACGAACGGCGGCAGGTCCGCGGTGACGGTCACGGCGGCGACGTTCTTCAGCTGCGGATTGGTGTTCGGCGGGATGGTGACGCCGAAGCGCTGCAGCATGTTCTCGATGCTCTGCACGGTGAACGGCGCCTGCGTGGTCTGATCGCCCGTGCCGTCGAGGCCCACGACGAGTCCATAGCCGATGAGCTGGTTGGTACGCACGCCGGCGACGCTGGCGATGTCCTTGATGCGCTCGGCTCCAGCCGGCGCGGCGAGGGCGGCGCCGAGGGCGAGCGCCAGGCCGGCGAGCAGCGCCGGCGCGCGCCGTGTGCGCATGAGCAAGGCGGCCATCAGAACGGCACCCACGGCGAGTTGAAGAACCGGGACAGCCAGCTCTGCGCGTTGGCATCGGCGATCGCGCCCTTGCCGTCGTAGGTGATGTGGGCGCTCGCCACGCGGTAGGACGGCACCGAGTTGTCGGCGGCGAGGTCGATCGGGCGCACGACGCCCGTGACCCGCACGAACTCCTTGCCCTGGTTGAGGGCGATCTGCTTCTCGCCGGCGACGTACAGGTTGCCGTTCGGCAGCACCTTGAGCACCGTGCAGGTGAGGTAGCCGGTCAGGCTGTTGCTCTGGGCGCTGGCGCCCTCGCCGTTGAACTTGCTGGCGTTGTTGATGTTGTTGGTGAGCCAGGGCACGTTCTTGTTGATGAGCGTCGTGCCCGGCATGGTGAGCGTGTTGGCCTTGGCGGTGGTCGTGGTGGCGCTCTTCTGGGCGGCCGTGGCCTCGTTCAGCACGATGGTCACGATGTCGCCGATGTGATGCGCGACCGGATTCTCCGCCAGCACCAGCTCGCGGCCGGACTGGTAGATCGCGCCGTCGGTCGCCGGCGGCAGCTTCTCCTGCGTCCAGGCGAGCCCGTCGTCGGGCTGGTGCGGCGGCGCGGCCTGGCAGCCGGCGAGTGCCAGCGCCAGGGAGAGCAGGACCGGGGGAGTGCGCATCGCCTCTCGCTCACATGTTCTGCGTGGAGTAGGTGAGCATCTGGTCGGTCGTCTCGACGGCGCGCGAATTCATCTCGTAGGCCTGCTGCGTCTCGATCATGTTGACCAGCTCCTCGACCACGTTGACGTTCGAGGCCTCGGTCGAGCCCTGCAGCACCGTGCCCATGCCGTTCAGGCCCGCGTTGCCGGTGACCGCGGTGCCGCTCGAGGCCGACTCGACCGCGAGGTTGCCGCCGACGTCCTGCAGGCCCGCCGGGTTGATGAAGTCCGCAAGCTGCAGCGTGCCGACGGTCTGCGGCGTCGACTGGCCGGCCAGCGTGACCGTGATGGTGCCGTCGGCGGCGACCGTGACGCTCTGCGCGCCGGTCGGAATCGTGATGGCCGGCTGCACCTGGTAGCCGGCCGCGGTCACCAGCTGTCCCTGGGCGTTCAGCTGAAAGCTGCCATCGCGCGTATAGGCGATCTGGCCGTCCGGCTGCAGTACCTGGAAGAAGCCGCGTCCCTGGATCGCCATGTCGAGCGCGTTGCCGGTGTTGTTGGTACTGCCCTGGGTGTAGTTCTTCTCGGTGGCCACCACGCGCACGCCGGTGCCGACGTTGAGCCCGGTGGGCGACTGGGTGTTCTGCGAGGTGTTGGCGCCGACCTGCGACAGGTTCTGGTACAGCAGGTCGTCGAACACCGCGCGGCTCTTCTTGAAGCCGGTGGTGTTGACGTTGGCAAGGTTATTGGCCGTGACCGTCATCTGGGTCTGCTGGGCGTCGAGCCCGGTTTTTGCGGCCCACAGTGCGGGTTCCATGGTTGACCTCTCTCAATGAATGGGGTGGATCAGCCGCCGGCGCCGGACGCCAGCAGCTTGGTGGAGGACTGGGCGTCCTCGTCGGCGGTGTGCAGCGCCCGCACCTGCAGATCGAAGCGCCGCGACAGCTCGATCATGTTGACCAGACAGCTCGTCAGGTTGACGTTGCTCGACTCGAGCACGCCCGCGGCCAGGCGGGTGTTGGCATCGGCCTCGATGGGGCTGCCGTTGGCGCTGCGGTACAGGCCGTCCGCGCCGCGGGTCAGCGTGCCCGAGGGCGGGTTGATCAGCTTGATGCGCCCGACCGAGGCCACCGAGTTGGGTGTCTGGCCGAGCCCGACGACCGACACGGTGCCGTCGGCGCCGATCGTGACCGAGGAGGCCGGCGGCACGGCGATGGGACCTGAGTCTGCCAGCACCGGACGTCCGCCCGCCGTGATCAGCTGCCCGTCGGGGTCGACGTGCAGGTTGCCCGCGCGGGTGTAGGCCTCCTTGCCTGAAGGGTCCTGGACGGCGATGAAGCCCGCGCCCTGCACGGCCACGTCGAGCGGATTGCCGGTGGTCTGCTGCTCGCCGATCACATCGCTCCAGCCGACCGAGCCTGCGGTGGCATAGGCGCGCGAGGCGAAGCCGGGACCGGCGACGCTGCGCGTCTGGAACGCCGTGAGCGCCGCCTTGAAGGCGGTGGTGCTCGCGTTGGCGAGGTTGTAGTTGTTGGCCTCCTGGCTGGCGAGCGTCTCCTTCGCTCCCGACATGGCCACGTACAACAGCTTGTCCATAGGTTATCCCGCGCGCCGTGCTGTCGCGGCTCAGCCGCCGCGGATGTTGATGATCGTCTGCGTGACCTGGTCCTGGGTCTGGATCATCTGCGCGTTGGCCTGGAAGTTGCGCTGCGCGGTGATCATGTCGACCAGCGCCGCGGTGGTATCGACGTTCGACTGCTCGAGCGAGCCCGACTGCAGCGTGCCGAAGCCGGAGGTGCCGGCGACGCCGTTGACCGCGGCGCCCGAGTCGTTGGTCGCCGACCAGGTGGCGTTGCCGAGCTGCTGCAGGCCCTGCGGGTTGGCGAAGTTGGCGAGCGCCACCTGGCCGAGATTGACCGAGCGGCCGTTGGTGAACTGCGCCTGCACCACGCCGCTCTGGCCGATGTTGATGCCGGTGAGCTGTCCGGTGGTGAAGCCGTTCTGCTGGATGGCGGTGACGCCGAAGCTGCCGCCGTACTGGGTGGTGTTCGAGAAGTCGAAGGTCATGTTCATGGCCTGCGCGCCGGTCGCGGGCGTGTAGGCCGGGAAGGCGACCTGTCCGTTGGCCGGCGCGATGAGCTGGCCGGTCTGCGAGTAGCCGAGCGGCTGCGGCGCGCCGACCGCGGTGCCGTCGACGGTCAGCTGCACCGCCCAGGCGTTGGGGGCGGTGTTGATGAAGTACAGGCTCGCCGTGTGCGCGGCTCCGAGGGAGTCGTAGGTCGTGAGCGAGGTGGTGTTGTTGTAGCTATTGGGATCGGTCGCGGAGAAGGGCGCATCGGGCGGTGGCGTGGCGTTGGCGGGCAGATTGGCGGTGATCTGCGCCATGCTGGTGGCCTGCGGCTGGCTCAGGTTGGTGTTGAGCGAGAGATTGGCGAGACCGCCGGTGTTGAAGCCGCCGTTGGCGAGCGCCGGGTAGGCCTGCAGCGCCAGGCCCTCGGAATTCACTACCTCGCCGTTGCTGTTCAGCTGGAACTCGCCGTCGCGCGAATAGTTGAGCGCGCCGTTGTTGCTCAGGACGAAGAAGCCGTTGCCGCTCACCGCCAGGTCGAGCGTGTTGCCGGTGGTCTCGATGTTGCCCTGGGTGAACTGTTGGGCGATCTCCGAGACCGCCACGCCGTTGCCGGTGGCGATGGCGCCCTGCTGCGTGGTGGCGAACAGGTCCGCGAACTCGGCGCGCGAGCCCTTGAAGCCGGTGGTGGCGACGTTGGCGAGGTTGTTGGAGACGACCGACAGATCCTCGTTGGCGGCGTTGAGTCCGGTGAGTGCGATGTTGAAGGACATGGGGAGTCTCCTACTGGATGTTGACGACCGAGCTCAGGGGCACGGTGCCGTTGACCGTATTCAGGTCGAGCGTCTGGGTGGAGGGGTCGATGGTGACGCTCTGCACCTGGCTGTAGACGAGCGGGCTCACCGACTGGCTCGCGCCGCCGACCGCGGCGGTGACGCTCAGGCTGTACTGCCCGGCGGGCGCGGCGCTGCCGCCCGTGGTGGTGCCGTTCCAGGTGAACTTGCTGTAGCCCGAGGACTGCGGCGCGACCGCGAAGGCATCGACCAGCGCGCCGCTCGAGTCGCTGACCGACACGGTGAGGCTGGTCGCGCCGCTCGGCGCGCTGACCGCGCCCGAGACCGTGCCGCCGGCGGCGAGGGTGGCGCTGCTGCCGGGTGCGAGCACCGAGTGGCCGAGGAGCGCGGTGCCGTTCAGCATCTGTGCGCTCTGCAGTCCCGCGGTGAGACCTGCGATCGAGGTCTGCAGGCTCTGCAGGCTCGACACCTCGGAGAGTCCCTCGATCTGCGTCAGGAACTGGGTCGGATCGGTGGGATTCAGGGGGTTCTGGCTCTGCATCTGCGCGCTGATCAGCTGCAGGAAGCCCGCCTGGCTGATCTGCTCGTTGGCCGGAATGCCGTCGATGGTGCCGGCGCTGCTCGCGCTGCCGGTGGCGGGCGAGTTGAGCGTGCTGCCGATCGGAAGAGTGGAGGCTGACATTGGTTATCCTCAGCTGCCGAGCTTGAGTGTGGCGAGCATCAGGTCCTTGGCGGTTGCCATGACCTCGACGTCGTTCTGGTAGGCGCGCGAGGCCGAGATCATGTCGGTCATCTCCTCGATTACGTTGACGTTGGGCGCGTAGACGTTGCCCTGGGCGTCTGCCAGCGGATTGCCGGGGTCGTTGCGCACGGTGGGTGCGGCTTGGCTCTCGACGATGCCGGCGACACGCACCGCAGCGCCGGGCTGCTGGCCGCGGGCAGCGGCGGCGCCGACGGCGGCGTGCACCGCCTGGAACACCGGGTGGCGCGCCTTGTAGACGCTCGCCGGGTCGCCGCTGACGCTGTCGGCGTTGGCGAGGTTGCTCGCCACGGTGTTGAGACGCACCGACTGCGCGGAGAGTCCCGACCCTGCGATCTCGAATACCTTGAACGATGACATGTGCCTGGCTCCCTGGGCGCCGTTACTGGCCCGTGA
>Ga0335079_10006825_pt1 | contig 13046 bp, 14 predicted proteins | sample Lox_Sample_33_FD_206719 | JGI IMG/M metagenome (GOLD analysis project Ga0335079, IMG submission 206719) | Soil microbial communities from Loxahatchee National Wildlife Refuge, Florida, United States - Lox_Sample_3.3 | ecosystem: Environmental > Terrestrial > Soil > Wetlands | place: USA... | reverse complement strand
CAATATCTCAGAAGCGAGGCCCGCGTCTCCTGCGTTGGTGTAGGTGTAGTAGATCAGGACCAGCCCGAATACGAGGATGATTAGGCCCAGGAGGCGGATGAGGGCGTCCACCCTGGACTGCTGTGCCTCTATGGTCAACTCTGAGTTTTCTGGCCAGTTGGCTCATGGTATATAGCGCTTCTTTGCCGTGAGGGAGGCGATGTCGGTTGAATCTGTCCTGCGAGAGATGAGAGCGAAGAGCGACCCGAAGGCGGTTGAGGAGATGGCCAGGTTCGGGATCTCGTCAGAGAGTGCTCTTGGCCTCTCGATGCCCTTCCTCAGGACCCTGGCGAAGAGAATCGGCCGCAACCACGGACTCGCGAAGGGGCTGTGGGAGTCGGGGATCCATGAAGCGAGGATACTGGCCACACTGGTCGACGAACCCGAGGAGGTGACCGAGAGGCAGATGGAGAGGTGGGTAAACGAGTTCGACTCCTGGGACGTCTGCGACGGGTGCTGCGGGAACCTTTTCGACAAGACGCCCTACGCCTATGCGAAGGCGCTCGAATGGTCAGGGAAGGAGAAGGAGTTCGTGAAGAGGGCAGGCTACGTGCTCATGGCAGAGCTCGCCGTGCACGACAAGGGGGCTCCGGACGAGGAGTTCCTCAGATTCTTCGGAGCCATCGAGCGCGGCTCAACAGACTCGAGGAACTTCGTGAAGAAGGCCGTCAACTGGGCCCTGAGGCAGATAGGAAAGAGGAATCTGAAACTGAATGGCGCGGCCCTCGAGTTGGCTGCGAAGATCTCCAAGAAGGGGAGGCCGAGCGCGAAGTGGGTTGCGTCAGACGCCATCAGGGAACTTGCCAGCGACGCGGTCCGGAGGAGGCTCAGGCGCTCTTCATGAGCTCGAGTTTCTCAGGAAGGTACTCGTCGACGATATAGCTTAGGCCGTATCGGGCGAATGCCTCCTGCTCGCTCTTGCGCTTGTACTTCAAGAACGTCTCGAGCTCGTCGTGCCACATCTTCTCGGTGTACCTGGGATCTGCCTTCAGCTCGTAGAGCCTCTTGATGTCGACTTCGGTGAGCTTGTCGGAGGGAAGCTTGTATTTCTGGATGTCAGAAGCCCACACCCCTAGCCAGATTGAATTCGGAGTTGTAAGTTCACGCAAGTGGGCCGCATTCGCTGAGCCACTTTTTATCACCATTGCGATGTGGGCGCCCCACGGGTCGGCGTCGCAGAGGATGCCTACCGGGAGGCCGAGCTCCTGGTTGAGACGGCGTATCAGGTAGCGCGTGGACCTCGGCGGTTGCCCCGCGGTGTTGATGAGGATGGCCTTGTATTTCTGGTGTACCCTCTCCTCCGTGAACCTGGTGAAGAGGCCACCCTTCTCGATCGCTAGGACGATCTCGGCGTCCGTGTCCCTGAATTCTGCGGTGGTAAGGGCTGGCCCTATCATGACACCGTCAGGGTTGGCCGACAGGTCAGCGATCTTGCCCTCATAACCGGGGACGGTGTACTCGATCCTCATGTCCCCGAAGATGGCGCTCCTCTCCTCAGGGTAGATGTTCATCCCCTCCCTTGCCATGGCCATCAGAACCTCCAGGTCTGTGATCAGCTCGTCTGACTCGGCCTGGTCCTGGAACTCGACGTTGAACGCCTGGGCAGAATAGAAGACGTCCCTCAAGGTGGAGGTGCGCTTTTCGTCTACCAGCTTCTTCGCGAAGTATGCCAGCCAGACTAGCTGGGTGAAGGGGCGGATGTGCTTGATGTTGCCGGACGACTTCTTCACAGTGGTGGCGCCAAGGACGAACTGCTGCAGCTTCTTGTCGTAGACTATGTTTCGGACCGACCTGCTGGCCAGGGTCAGGCTGGGGAAGCGGCCCGAGTCAAGATCGGTGTAGATGCTGTCGCCGAGGTTCTTCAGCAGCCCCTGGACAGTGGTCTGTCTAGCTTCCGCCGTACTTGTCGATTGTTTCTTGGCCGCCTTCTTCCTGGTTGGCACTCTCTTTCTCCTCCTCTTCCCTCGGCTTCTCCTCTGCCGGGGTTTGTTCTTCTTGGGGCGCGTCTCCCCCTTCGTTGATGAGCGCGCGATAGTCGGGTTCCTCCTTCTTTCCTGCCAGCTCGGTTGAAAACTTCGCGATGAGCGGGAGGTACTTCCCGTAGATATTCATCTTCCGCTGGACTGCCTCCATGCTTCCCTTTTTCGAGAGGAAGATGCCAAGGCGCCTGAGCGCCTCCCTGGCCGCGTTTCTGATTTCTCTCTGGATTTCCGGCCTGTCCGCTATGTACTCCTTGCCGACTGTCTTGTAGGGGATACGCGTCGAGCAGATGTGAGTGATCACACCCACGGGGGCGTCAGAGGGGACGTGATACCGTCGCCAGTCAACCTCCTGGTTGAGGACCTCGAAGCTCACGTCGCTGCTCTCGTCGTAGAGCAGCGGAATACGGTTGGCGAACCTGAAGAGCTTGAAGCCGGGCTGGAGGATCTTGCCTCCGTAGGCCACCCCCACCTCAACCAAGAAGGGGAACCCGGAGTAGGAGGAAGGAGGCCTGTCGACAACAGTGGCGAACTCTGGCTGCAGCTCCTTGTTGATGCCCGCCAGCAGTATGTCCTCGCCGATTGGGGAAAGCACCGCGGCGTCTGGCTGCAAGAAGTCGGGGAATCGCTGGAGGGCGTCGACGATGGCCACTATCTGGTTCGTGTTGAGCCTCTTCGGGGGAAGGCGCGGGCTGACGCCTGCGAACTCCAGGAACTTCGTAGCTATCTTGTCACCGACCCTGTGGAAATGGGTCACCATGAAGCTCTTCATGTCGTGCTCTTCGGAGAGCTTGACGATGCGCTTGAACGCCTCCACGTCGACGCCGTACGGGTGCGGCAGGGTCTCCTTCGGAGGAGAAGGCATGGAGCTCGTCCCCCTCTCGTAGAAGGTGATCTGGCCCAGGGGGTCGACGAACGTCAGGTTGGCATAGCTGGCGACAAGGGCGGTCTGTTTGAAATAGTCGCCTATCTTCTGGGAGGCGCGGAGGTAGTCCCCCTCGAGGACCATCTCGACCCGTGTCCCGGTCGTGCCGTTGGAGTCGCTGTTGAACCGCTTGAGCACCATGGGCCTGTTCTCCGTGATGTCTATCATCATCTGGAAGCCGTATTTCCTCTTCCCGTCTGGAGACGTGATTATGGTGAAGGGGTGGTTTGTCGTGATCTGCCCATAGAGCATGGCCATGGTGCCTCCCAGGCCGAACATCCCCCTGGACTGCCGGAGGACGTACTTCGAGCCATAGAAGACCTTCCCGAAGGCGCTGGGGACGTGCTGAGGCGCCACGCCTGGTCCGTTGTCAATGACGACGAGACGGTAGGGCTTGGGGTCGGGGATTTCGGTGTTGGCGTTCTCAGAGGTCATCCTCACGTAGATTTCGGGGAGGACCCCCGCCAGCTCGGCAGCGTCCATGCTGTTCTCCACCAGCTCTCTGACGGCCATGTAGAGGGCCCTCGCGGGGTTGGTGAAGCCGGCCAGGTCTCGGTTACGGTAGAAAGAATTCTGAGGGCGAGATCTCCGCGAAAGTTGTCTTGCTACTCAGTTTCCACCACCCCCTCCAAACAATAGGTACGTCTTGAGTCTCTCAATCGAGTCATTTCCCTTTTTTCCAGGCGCCAGCGCTCCGCCCCGCAGGTATCGATGAGGTTAGGATATATCCTAACGCTCGAGTTTTTGCAGTTTCTCCTCGATCGTTTCCTGAGAGGTGCCCTCCCAGAGAAACATGCGTTCCATCTTGCGCTTGGTCCTGGCCTTCTGGAGGGAGTTGTACACCGTCTTGTGCTGGCTCCCGGTTGCAAGAGACCTGACGGCCTCCGATGCCTGCTGCACTTCTGAAGCCTCGCCGATCATGGCGACGGTCCGCCCGTAGACAGAGATGTGGCAGCCTGTGAGCTCCTCTATGACCCGTCTCGATTTGCCCTTTTCGCCGATGACGCGCCCTCTAATCCTCTCGAGCGAGTTCACACTCTTCCCAGAGTAGTCTCTGAGGTCGATTACTTCGAGCACAGTTCCTTCATCCAGGAGCCGCCTCGCCCTCTGAGGAGAGAAGCCTCGCCCTATCGCCTCGATGACCCGCGTGGCCGAGAAGGGGTCTGTCTTGAGGCCGCTCTCAGACTTCACGGTCACGAGACCCTCCTTGCTGTCCACTCTCAGCTTCACGCCCATCTCCTCCTCGAGAAAGCGCTTCGTTCCCCCTTCCTTGCCAATGACGGCCCCTACGCGCTCAACTGGGATGCGCACGGCCTGCTCGAAGCTCACTTCACAATATCCTCCATCCAGGAATCCACGTCTGACCTTACGATACCGCGCTTCCTAAAGAACCTGACCATGTTGGAGACGTCCCTCTTCAGGAAATCCACGGACTGGGGGTGCGACGAGAGCACGGCCGAGCCCATGTCGAAGAGGACCCTCTCCTTCTCGGTCTTGAAGACGTTGAACTCGGAGAAGTCGGCGTGGACGAGCTTCGCCTTTGCCCAGAGCTTCTCTATGGTCTCGAAGGTCCAATCGTAGTCTTCGTCGTTCACCTCTGTTTCCGCGAACGTGGGCGCAGGCTCGGGCGGGACGCCCATGTACTCCATTATCAGGATGTTCTTGAGGAAAGCGAGGGGCCTGGGGACCCGCACTCCCGCGGCGTCTGCCACCTGGAGGTTCTTGAACTCCTTCCGCGTCCACAGGTATATCGTGTCCCTGGATCCAGAGGGGAGCCTGCCGAACCTCCTGTCCCCCGCGATGTAGCCCATTCTCTTCCTGAAGTCGGAAGCTGACATCAGGTAGATCTTGACAGCCACGGGCCCTCTTACCGTGTCTTCCCCGAAGTACACACGCGCCTCTTTGCCTGCGTTCACCACGCCGTAGAGCTCGCCGAGGTCCTTCCGTGCAATCAGCTCCTCGATCGCAAGGAGGGTCGCCTGGTCGAAGACCTCCTCCAGCACCTTTCGCTGGTCGGAGTCCTTGCGGAGATACCGGTTCTCCCTCTCGGAACGGAGTAGCTTCTCCTGCATCTTCCTAGTTTCGTCTGACTCGACCACGCTACACCCGGGACGGCTGAAAATTTATACACTATGACGGTCAGATGGAAGAAATCCGGATTCGGGCTCTGGGATGAAACAAAATGGGATCAAAGAATAGCGAGGAACTGGAAGAATCTGCAGAAAGTCGGCTGAAATCCTTGGAGAAGGAGCTGGCAGAGGAGAAGAAGAGGAACGAAGAGCTCCTGACGAGGCTGAAGTACATGCAGGCGGACCTGGAGAACTTCAGAAAGCGCATGGACAAGGAGTTGGAGGAAGCGGGGGAGTCGTTGGCGAGGAGCCTCGTGGCGAGGCTGTTGGTGGTGCAGGACCAGCTGGATCTTGCCGCGAAGCACGCGGAGGAGGGCACCGCCGGCGGGGAGCTCAACGAGGGGATAGGCATGGTCAGGAAGAACCTCGAAGCCGCCCTGGAGTCTGTAGGGGTTGAACGGATCGATGCTGTGGGCAAGCCATTCGACCCTTCGGTCCACGAGGCCGTGGAGAAGGCTCAAGGCGACTCGGAAAAGGACATGGTCGCGGAGGAGATCAGGCCTGGGTTCACGTTCAGGGGGCAGCTGCTGAGGCCGAGCATGGTAAAGGTTGAATTGGCGTCCAAACTGCCCAAGGAGGAGAAGCCAGTTGAGTAGCGCGCGGGAGAAGATCCTCGGGATAGATCTGGGCACCACGAACTCAGCGGCGGCGGTGGTGGAGACAGGCAGGCCCGTGGTCATTCCGAGCGCAGAGGGAGCTACGCCCGCAGGGAAGATGTTCCCCTCGGTGGTGGCGTACACCAAGGACGGGCAGCTGCTTGTGGGCGACCCTGCGAGGCGGCAGGTGGTCACTAACCCGGACGGGACGGTCTTCGAGATCAAGAGGAAGATGGGGACCGACTACAGGGTGAGCCTCTACGGCAAGGAGTACTCTCCTGAGCAGCTGAGCTCGTACATACTGCAGAAGATCAAGCACGACGCCGAGGTTTTCCTCGGCTATCCGGTCAAGAAGGCAGTCATCACCGTGCCCGCACACTTCAACGACAACCAGCGCCAGTCGACAAAGGACGCCGGCGAGATAGCGGGGCTCGAGGTAGTCAGGATAATCAACGAGCCGACGGCCGCGTCGCTCGCCTACGGGCTGGACAAGTCAGAGAAGGAAATGAAGATTCTCGTGTTCAGCTTCGGAGGAGGGACGCACGACGCGACCATAATGGAATTCGGGAAGGGGGTCTTCCAGGTGCTGGCGACTTCCGGTGACACGCAGACAGGAGGGACAGACATCGACAAATCGATCATCCAGGTGCTCCTCGAGGACTTCCGCTCCAAGACAGGAATCGACCTGTCCACAGACAGGACTGCCATGGCCAGGCTGAAGGAAGCTTCGGAGCAGGCCAAGATCCAGCTTTCGAACCTCACTTCGACGGACATAGACCTGCCGTTCATCGCCAGCGACTCGTCTGGGCCAAAGAACCTCCACTACGCGCTGACACGGACGAAGCTCGAGGAAGTGGCCAGGCCGATCGTCTCGAAGACCGAAGACACCATACGCCGGGTCATGAACGACGCCAAGCTCACCCCTGACCAGGTCGACAAGGTGATACTGATCGGAGGGATGACAAGGATGCCTCTGGTAAGGAAGTTCGTGGAGGACGTCGCCGGTAAGCCGGCAGAACGAGGGGTGGACCCCATGGAGGCCGTCGCCATAGGAGCCGCGATACAGGGCGCGGTGCTGGCAGGGGAAATCAAGGACATCCTCCTGCTGGACGTGACTCCTCTTTCGTTGGGCGTCGAGACCCTCGGCGGGATAACGGAGCACCTTATCGAGAAGAACGCGACCATCCCGACAAAGAGGAGCAAGACCTTCACCACCGCGGCAGACTTCCAGACAGCTGTCACTATACACGTCGTGCAAGGAGAAAGGAGCATGGCCAGGGACAACGTCTCGCTCGGCATGTTCAACCTTGAAGGCATGCCCCCCGCCCCAAGAGGTGTCCCCCAGATCGAAGTGACCTTCGACATCGATGCAAACGGGATACTCACAGTGATGGCCAAGGACATGGGGACCGGCAAGGAGAACAAGATCACGATCACGGCCTCGACCAAACTCTCGAAGGATGAGAAGGAGAGGCTGATCAAGGAGGCGGAGTCTTTTGCAGACCAGGACAAGAAGAAGAAGGAGGAAGCGGAGCTGAGGAATGAAGCGGACTCGATGCTGTACACCGGCGAGAGGACGAAGAGAGACCTCGAGGGAAAGGTGGACAAGGCGAACCTGGACAGGCTGGATGCCGCCTCGCAGGAGCTCAGGAAGGCACTGCAGGGGCAGGACGCGGCACAAATCAGGGAGAAGAACGAGTTGCTCAAGAGGGTCCTTCAGGAGGTGGGCGCCTCGGTGTACCAGCAGACGCAGCAGCAGCAACAGCAGCAGGCCCAGCCCGGTGCATCAGGAGGGGGCTCGAAGGTGAGCGACGCCGACTACAAGGTAGTGGACGAAGGGAAGTAGAGGAGGCTCGCTACAGTGGCCTCGAAGGACTACTACGAAGTACTCGGTGTGCAGAAGGGTGCCACAAAGGAGCAAATCAAGGATGCCTACAGGAAGTTGGCGCTCCAGTTCCACCCTGACAGGAACAAGGCCCCCGAGGCCGAGGCGAGGTTCAAGGAGATTTCAGAGGCATACGCGGTGCTCTCCGACGACGAAAAAAGGAGGCAGTACGATTCCTACGGAAGGGAGGGAGTCTACCAGAGGTACAGCCAGGAGGACCTGTTTCGAGGTGTCGACTTCGGGGAGTTCTTCAGGGGGATGGGGGGCTTCGGCTTCGACGACATATTCTCACAGTTCTTTGGCGGCGGGGGACGCCAGGCCACCAGGGGGGAGGATCTCACCTACCATCTGCAGCTGAGGCTCGAGGATATCATCGAAGATTCGAACAGGGAGATAGAAATCCCCAGGAGCGAGATCTGCTCGACCTGCAACGGCAGCGGCGCCAGGCCCGGGACGACTCCTCAGAGGTGCGGGACCTGCGGGGGGACGGGGCAGGTGCAGAAGGTACAGTCTGCGGGGTTCGCTCGGCTAGTGAGGATTACTGCATGCGGCAAGTGCGGTGGAAGAGGGTACCTCATCGACAGCCCATGCAAAGACTGCCGCGGGAGAGGGACCGTAGAGAGGACGCGGAAGATCCAGATCATGATTCCGGCGGGGGTGGAAGACGGCCACACGCTCCGCCTCAGAGGCGAAGGGAACGCAGGGGAGAGCGGAGTGCCCCCGGGAGACCTCTACGTGGTCGTGAACATCGTCCCTCACAGGGTCTTCGCGAGGCAGGACGGCGACGTATACCTGGAGGCGAAGGTGGGTGTCGTGCAGGCCATGCTTGGGGCCGAGGTGACCGTGCCGACGCTGTATGGGGACGTGAAGCTCACGGTCCCAAGCGGGACGCAGCCGGGGACTGTCTTCAAGGTGAAGGGGAAGGGGCTGCCGAAGTACGGCGGATGGGGGAAGGGGGACCAGTACGTGAAGGTGAACGTCGAAGTCCCGAGGAACCTCAGCGGCCAGCAGAAGGACCTTCTGAAGAGGCTCGGCGAACTCCGCTAGCCCGCGAACTTGTAGATCATGAGGAAGGGGACCTCCTCGATCTCTCGGATGGCCTCCGGGGCGCCTACTTCGTTTTCCACCGCCAGCGCCACAGACCTCGAGCCGGCCAGGTTGATTATCGAGCAGGTCCGGATGAGCCTGAGGGCTTCGCCCGTATCGACCACTTCACCCGAGTAGAACTCCTTCGAAAGATGGACCTTCAGCTTGCCCTCGCTCACAGTTCTCCCCACCAGCTCCTCGTCGCAGATGTTGACGAGGATGGTTCCCTTGTACTCCGCCGTCCGGACGGAGAACCCTCTGCTGTTTGGGCTAGGCAACCTTCGCCACCGACCTGGCTCCGCAGGCCTCGCACACCATGAACCACATGCGCTTCTCCTTGTCCAGGTGCGTGTCCGGGCTGCCGCAGACGGGACAGATCACGCCATCCTTGACGTACCGCTGGAGGAGCTGGGAGAACGAGTCCCGATCCTTGCGGCCTATGAATATGGCCCTCTCGCCGTCGAGCGACGCAGCTGTGGCTAGCTCCTTCGCGAGGTACATCAGAACTCTGGACGAATCCCTCCTCAGGAGCTCTGGGAACTCGGCGTAGTTCCTGAAGATGGTCTTGTTCCCGACCCAGATGACGTCGGGCTCGGGGAGCTCCAGTCGAAGGGCTCCGGACTTCTTGGCGTCCTTGTCCAGGCCGGCCCTGGCCCTTGAAAGTAGCTCCTCGTAGGAACGGGGCATGGTCGAATCCTCCGAGCATGCTATTTCAAGTCTTTGGAGAGAAGGGAGATGAGAGTAGATTCCCAGGCCCAGGAATCGTGCAACCGCTCAACTTCGCACGGATGGGACTGAATCTGGAATGGCCAGGTGGCGCTCATCGAGACAGAGTTCTCGCCTGGCTGGAAGGGCGCAGCAGCGGATGGATTCGCTAAAGATTAAATCGGAAACGGAAGGGGGTGCACTGTGAAGCCGAGGGCGGAAATCGGCGTCTTTGGCGGCTCGGGGTTCTACAGCTTCTTCAAGGGGGCGCAGACGATCTCTGCAAGGACTGCCTACGGCAGGCCCAGCGCCACGGTCACGCTTTCTGAGATCGGCACGAAGAAGGTGGCGTTCATGCCGAGGCATGGTGCCCGCCATGAATATCCGCCTCACAAGGTGCCATACAGGGCCAACGTGATGGCCTTCAAACAGCTCGGAGTCAAGAGGATAATCGGCCCCAACGCCGTGGGGAGCCTGAAGGCCGACATCGTGCCTGGAAAATTCGTCTTCTGCGACCAGTTCGTAAACTTCACCAGCGGCAGGGAAGGGACGTTCTACGACGGGCCAGTGACGACCCACGTGGGGATGGCCCACCCCTACTGCCCTCAAATGAGGGATGTTGCCATTAAAGCTGCAAGGAAGCTGAAGCTGGGATTCCACGACAGAGGGACCATGGTCGTGATCCAGGGGCCGAGATTCTCGACGACAGCGGAGAGCAGGTTCTTCAGCAGACAGGGGTGGGAGGTAATCGGAATGACCCAGTACCCCGAGGTAGTGCTCGCGAGAGAGCAGGAGATGTGCTACCTCAACATCTCGCTGGTGACAGACTACGATGTCGGTCTCGAAGGAGACCCCAGCGTCAAGCCGGTCTCAAACGAAGCCGTGATCAGGGTGTTCAACAGCAAGATGGAGGCGCTCAGGAAGCTAATTGTTGAGATAGTTAAGGAGCTCCCGGAAAAGCGCGGGTGCGCCTGCGGATCAGCCCTTGCCGGAGCGAGGGTGAGCGCCTGATGGGTGCCCTGGGGAAGGAGGTCGAACGTGCGATCAGGGTCATCCCCGACTACCCGAAGAAGGGAATACCGTTTAAGGACCTAACGACGCTCTGGAAGAACGGGAAACTGACGCGCAGGGTCAACGACACCATGGAGAAGAAGTGGAAGAATTCGAAGCTCGACATGGTGGTCGGCATTGAGGCAAGGGGGTTCGTTGTGGGCGCACCGCTTGCGGACAGGCTTGGGATCGGCTTCGTTCCAGCGAGGAAGGTGGGCAAACTCCCTGGCTCGAAGGTGAGCATCTACTATGAGCTCGAGTATGGGAGGCAGGGGATCGAAATGCACACCGATTCGGTATCAAAGGGGGACCGGGTCCTGATTGTCGATGACCTCCTGGCCACCGGAGGGACATCCAAGGCGGTGGCCACCCTGGTCGAAAGGATGGGAGGGAAAGTTGTGGGATTCGCCTTCGTCACCGAGGTGCGAGGCCTGAATGGCAGGCGGAAGCTGAGAGGGCACGAAGTCTACTCGATCGCGAAAAACGACTAGGGCCCGGCCCATAGCCGTTATCACCGGGACCGGGATCACCGAGTACTTCGACCTCAGCAGGGAGCGGGCCGTGAGCACCCCCTTCGGGAGGGCTACGGTGTTCGTTCAGCCGGAGGGCGACTACTTCGTGGTCCCCAGGCATGGGGCCACCCACGCCACGCCACCTCACGGCATCAACTACAGGGCGAACATCGCGGGCGTCGAGCAGCTTGGGGCGGGGGAGGTAATAGCGACGAGTGCCGTGGGGTCCATGAACAGAGAATTCAGAGTGGGCAAGATTGGGCTGGCAGACCAGTTTCTAGATTTCACGAAGGCGAGGCACACGACTTTCTTCGAAATGGAAGTCGTCCACACGGACATGACGCACCCATACAGCGGTCGCCTCAACGGGGAGCTCCTGTCCGCCGCGGAGAGATTGGGGTTGAAGGTCCGCCCAGGCCTTGTCTACGTGTGCGCCGAGGGTCCGAGATTCGAAACAGCGGCAGAGATCAGGATGTACAAGGCTCTGGGCGGCGACGTGGTGGGGATGACAGGGGTGCCCGAGGTGGTCCTCGCGAACGAGAAGAGGCTCGAGTACGCCTCAGTGCTGATAGCGACCAACTGGGCCGCAGGAATGCAGGCGAAGGTGAGCCAAGAAGAGGTCCTCGAGGTCATGAGGAGCACTGGTAGCGCCGTCAAACGGTTGATAGAGGCCACCGTCAGGGCGCTCAAGGGGGAGAGGGAATGACAAAGGTCGCAGATCAGAAGCTCAGCGTAGAAGGGGAGAGGAACTTCCTTTGGGCGAAGGCGCACATGGGGGTTCTGACGGCCCTCGCAGACAGGTATGCGAGGACGAAACCGCTCGAGGGCGTCAAGGTGGGGGCGGCCCTTCACGTCACAAAGGAGACCTCCGTGCTGATAGACGCCCTGCTGGCTGCGGGAGCTGATGTCAGACTCGCGGGGGCGAATCCGCTGTCCACCAAGGACGATATCGCCGCCTACCTCTCGACCCGGACCGAGGTGTGGGCCTGGAAGGGCCAGTCGCCGAAAGAGTACAAGTGGTGCATAGACCAGGTCCTCCGCTCGCGCCCTGAGCAGCTCATAGACGATGGCGGCGACCTGCACGTGGCAGCCCACCTCTCTCACGCGAAAGTGATCGGCGGGTCTGAGGAAACGACGACAGGAGTGGTGAGGCTCAAGGCGCTGGAGGCGGAAGGGAAGCTCGCCTACCCCGTGATAGCTGTGAATGACGCGAGGACGAAGCACATGTTCGACAACAGGTACGGGACCGGCCAGAGCACCCTCGACGGGATAATGAGGGCCACCGCCCTTCTGCTCGCGGGCGTGAAGACCGTTGTTGTGGGCTACGGTTGGGTGGGCAAGGGTGTGGCCATGAGGGCCAGGGGGATGGGGGCGAGGGTGATCGTGGTTGAGGTAGACCCTATCAGGGCCCTGGAGGCTCATCTGGACGGCTTTGACGTCTCGAGCATTGATGCTGCAGCACCGCAGGGACTGCTCTTCATCACCACGACTGGTCAGAAGAACGTGGTCCCCTACGAGGCGATAGTGAAGATGAAAGAAGGCGCGATGCTTGCCAACGCCGGGCACTTCGACGTTGAGATTGACGTCAAGACTCTGCTGTCGAAGGCCAAGGTCGTGAAGGAGGTGAGGCCCAACGTGGATGAGGTCACTCTCCCCTCGGGGAAGAGGGTGTACCTGATAGCGAAGGGGAGGATAGCCAACATCGTCGCAGGAGAGGGGCACCCTCCGGAAGTGATGCAGATGTCATTCGCGAACCAGCTGCTCGCAGCGATTCGAGTGCACTCACAGCACGGCAAAATGCATAAGAAGATCTACGGGGTTCCGAGCGAAATCGAGGACGAGGTCGCCAGGGCTGCCTTGAAATCTATGGGGGTCTCGATCGGCTCACCCACGATGGAGCAGAAAGAGTACGCCAAAAGCTGGAAGCTCTAGGCCGAAGACTTAAAGCGGAAGAAGGGTGGTTTCACTGTTGGTGGATGAGCTCAACGGAAAGAACGTCATAATAACGGCAGCCCTCCCGTATGCCTACGACGACCTCCACCTCGGCCACATTGCCAGCACCCACCTCCCTCCGGACATCCTCTACAGGTACCTCAAGATGAAGGGGACAAGGGTCGTGCAGATCTGTGCATCGGACGAC